>Ga0210401_10000389_pt1 | contig 54151 bp, 42 predicted proteins | sample IncBWH32MmetaG_FD_150866 | JGI IMG/M metagenome (GOLD analysis project Ga0210401, IMG submission 150866) | Forest soil microbial communities from Barre Woods Harvard Forest LTER site, Petersham, Massachusetts, United States - Inc-BW-H-32-M | ecosystem: Environmental > Terrestrial > Soil >...
ATCGGCGTCCGGAACGGTGACCGTCAACTTCCCCGCCCCCAGTAATCTGAAAGTCTCGGTGGTGGATGCGCAAGCTCTTGCGAACTGCAGCGGGGATAGCACCTGCCTCAGCGGATTGACGCAGATTCAAGACTATCGCTGGATCATTGAGGAAGACAAGACCTTCTACGTCGATCCGAATTGCACCACCAACAGCAGCATTCTCACGCCGGGCTGCCCCACGCCGGTGGCTCCCGGTGGCACAATTCCCACCTTTGGCGTGCAATTCCACACCAGCACCTTGGAATTCGTCGCCCAAGGCTGTACCGGACAGCAATCGTGCGAAGGCGGCCAGACCATGCTGGACAATCGGCCAGCTTGTACCGGGACGGGAGTTCCGGTGGGTTGCAGTGCGACCGCCGGGCAACACATTCCGGCGGTGTGCGACCTTGGCAGCGGTGCCTGTCGGCCCGACTCCACGGGAAATGGCTATACGCCCGTGATGCCCGGCTCGGTGCATCTGGATCCCTCCAAGCGCTACTACATCTCGGTGTTGCCGGGTGACGCGGGCAACCCGTTTCCTGCCTATGCGGGAAATCCCAGTTGCTCTAAAACGACTGGCGCGAATCCTGGCGATAACCATTGCGGCCACACCATGAGCGGCGCCCCGATCCCGGCGGCCTGCAACATACTGGGCGGGCCGAATGCGTGTACGACAAGCTCCACCTTCCAGCCGGTGACGGTGGCGGTGCTGCCCACTCCGCTCCCCTCGGGTAAGCTTTCGGTCATCGTGTTCGAAGACGACTTCCCGCTGAACGGCGAGCAGGATGGCGGGGGTGGAAGCGGCACAGTCGCACCCATCGAGCCCGGTCTGGGCGGCTTCAGTATTGTCCTGTGGGACACCTATGGTGGACTCGGCGATGTGACCGGACAGAATTCCAACGACATGTTCAACCAGCCCCTGTCGAACAGCCTCGCAGGGACCCAGGATCCCTCCACTGGGCTTGACGCCTGCCCACTTACGCCCTATCCCCTTCAATCTACGGGCCAAGGGGGGCTTATAACTGGAAACGGTGCGGGTCCGGCGCCAGCGACGGCCATGACAGGCATGATTGTGACGTGCCCGAAGTATGAATCAGACGGGGTGACCTTATCCCCGCTGGCGGGCCAGGCGGTCATTGCCAACCTGATGCCGGAGAAATTCAGCGTGCAGGCCTACCCCGGGGCGGACCGGATCGCGCGCGGCGAAGAGTGGCTCCAGACCAACACTCTGGATGGCCAGCACCCGCACGATTCCTTCATCCGCATCGGCGAGCCGAGCTACTTCCAGGAGTACGGCCCGGCTGGATATCACGTGGCGATCGGCTTTGCCAACCCGGCGATCATCAACGCGCGGGCAGCTGATGCTTGCCTTGGCGCTTACGGGGCGGTCGGTCCGTGCACCAACACCATCAGTGGTTCAGTGGACGTGCAGCGTCTGAGCCGGACACCGGATCAGAGACTCTATGCCAGCGGTTCGCGTGATGCCCTGATTTTCACGCAGTGCTGGGTCAGCTTGGGTGACCCGGACTCCGAAGACTTCATGTTCACCAAGTGCGACGCCAATGGAAACTTCAAGTTCACCAACGTTCCCGGTGGGAACTGGAGACTGACCATCGGCGACCAATGGAATGACCAGATCATCGATGGTCTGTCGACGCCGGCGAATGTGGGATGCGTGCCCGTTCCGCCCGCTACTACGTGCAGCGGCGGCCTTTCTTCCCTCAACCTGGGCAACATCGGTGTCCAGCAGTGGCAGTCGAATATCTACACTCGCACCTTCATCGACGACAACCACAATGGAATCTACGATGCCGGTAAAGAAATCGGGATTCCGATGATCTACACCATGATTCACTACCGGGATGGGCACACCGCGAACAATCTGACGACGGACTTCAGCGGGGTTGCCAACTTTAACGAAACCTTCCCGCTGTTCAACTGGTACGTTGTGGAAGCGGATTCGGGTCGTTACAAGACCACCGGCATTCACACCGTCTACGACGCGGGCGGCCCGGCTGACGGCTCAACCTCCTGCGGCAGTGCTGCCAATGGCGCCCGGGCCTGCGGAACGTCGACTGCCTATAACTACCTGGCAAACACGTTCGAGGCAGTTCCTCTGCCTGGCGATCTGTCCGTGCCGGGCGCGGTGTATTGCGCCACAGCGGATTGCGCGGCTGAGGCTGCTTCGTTCCAAGGCGGCACGGCCATCCCCAGTGGACCAAAAGCCAATTCCACCGGTCGCATCGATCCGCCGTGGGTTGGGGCCGAGGGTTGGTCGGGCATGACCAGCCAGGGCAACTGGATTGACTTCGGCAAAGCGCCCTATGCGCCCTGCCCGCCAGCATGTGCGAGCGTCAGCTATACCGCCCCCGGATCCACCACTGCGACTACCTCGCAGGCGGCCGAGAACGGCGGCATCCACGGAAACGTCACCTATGCCTCGACGCGTCCCTTTGATGATGCATCACAAATGATTCAACAGCCGTGGGAGCCGAATATTCCCCACGTCACCATGAACCTCTACCAGGAAAGCTTTGCGTCGGATGGGGTAACCCCAGTCCTGAAACTGGTAGACACCACCCAAACCAGCAGCTGGGATGACTGGGCGCAAGGGTTCTACCCTGGCAGCTCGGCCGGATCCGGGACTGGAGCAGGGCAGAAGCCTTACATGAGCTGTCCCGGCCAAGGCACCGGTACCGCCGGTGCTGTCAACCAGGACCTGTTTTTCTTCACGCTGTTTGACCAGCCGAACTACCTTGACTGGTACAAGGCCATCCATAGCACTCCGGCGACTACGCCACACACCCTCCCCTATAACTCCCAGTTCCGGTGCTATGACGCGATGCACATCTGGAACCAGTTGCAGCCGGCGCCTTACGACGGCCAATACTCGTTCCCCAGCGTTCTCGGCATCGACCCGACCACCGGGAAACAAATTACCCCGGCCGGCGTAACCGCAGGCGTCAATGTCGGTACCACCAATTTCGTAGCCGCCTCGATGTCTGGGACGAATTGCACGATCTGCGTAGCCAACCCGACCACAGCCACAAAGCCGGCGGCCAATGGTGACTTCAGTGGCTACGATCCGTACCGTGCGGGCACGCCCATGCTCCCACCCGGAAAGTATGTGGTGGAAGTGGTTATGCCCCCGGGCTATGAGGTTTACAAGGAAGAAGACAAGAACCTGCTGATCGGCGACAACTTCATCGCGCCGGTCACGCAGCAATTCGGTGGACTGGGTGCGGACATCTTCATCATCCCCGACCAGGCCTCGGTGGCTTCCATGTACGACCCGAATGCCAACGGCTACAATCCCACCAACTTCCAGGACCAGACTACGTCCCTGTCTTTGCAGGGGGATACTCTCTCAGGCGTCCCAGGTTTCCCCGGCTTTCAAGATCCTTTGTGGCCGTGCGTGGGTGAGATGCGCGTCGTGCCCGACTTCCTGAGTCTCTTCCCTCAGGTCCAGGAAGTGGCTCCATTCGCTGGGGCGACTCGGCCTCTGTGCGACCGCAAGGAAGTGACCGTGTTTAACCAGATGTCGGCGAATGCACGGTTCTTCATCTACACGTCGACCCACATTGCCTCGAAGTACACCGGCGTGATCACCGACGACTTCACTTCGGAATTCGATCCGTTCGCGCCGCAGTTTGGCGAGAAGTTCGCCCCGCCGAACCTCTCGATTGCCACGAAGGATTATCTCGGAAATGAAATTGCCCGCGTGTATTCGGACCACTGGGGTGTCTACGACGGCTTGACGTTCTCAAGCTGGGATGTGAACCCGCCCAACATCACCGGGTATTCCCCGGCCATGATGGTGCAGTGCATGAACGACCCGGGCCCGGTCCTGGACACCAACCCCAGCTCGGCGACCTTCGGTCAGAAGATCACCGATCCTTTGTACAACCCGGCCTATAGCGTGTTCTGCTATGAAGAGCCATACATGCCGGGCTTGACGACTTACCTGGATACGCCGGTGGTGCCTACGGAAGCTTTCGTAGGTGCGGCCTACAACACTCCGGATTGCAGCCTCCCGGATACCACTCCGGCCATCAAGGAAGTGGATGGCGACGGCATCGGCCCTTGGGTTAGCCGCAATGGTGCTCGCAAGCTGACCATCACGGCGCTGGGTGACGTGCTGGTGAACAACAGCGCTTACTCAGGTCCATCGGCCAGCGTGGCTCCATTCAATTTGAAAACCGTTAAGCGTCACTATGGGTTTGGTGGCACTAAGGGGACGGTCAGCATCGGTGGCGTCAACGTTCCGGCCGCGAGTATTACGACCTGGACCGACGCGAGCATCGTCCTTACCGTGCCCGACGGCGTGCCCGCATGCGCCGTTCAACAACAGACACAATACGGGGGCCCGGGCAAGACGGGCTCTCCCGCATTATGCGGTGAATTGCTCATTACCGCAGCCAACGGCAAACAATCGGTCGATACCGTGACGGTCACCATCGGCGGCAAACAACCGAAACACGTCGCCGCCACGGGCACGATCCAGAGCGCGATTGACGGAGCTGCTCCGGGCGACTTGATCATCGTCGACCCGACTTGCACCATCACCACTGGAAGCGGAAGCACAGCCACGACTACGGTAGCTTCCTCCTGCACGACGAAAGGGGTGAACGGCAAGTCTACCGCCGCTCACAACGAGATGCTGCTGATGTGGAAGCCGGTCCGGCTGCAGGGTGTGGGCGCCGCTTCGTCCGTCATCGATGCCAATGCCATTCCCGCGGGCAAGCTGCTCGACCCCTGGCGTCGGCATGTCAACTGCCTGTTCGGCTTGTCGCTGTCAGGTTCGCCGACCACGGCGGCGAATGGGACGGGTTCGTATGATCCGACCGGGGGCTACAGTTGCCCCGACGCGGGTTGGCTTAATTTCAAGGGCGCACCCAACGCTCCGCAGGTTGACCGCTTACCACTGGAGGCGGTCGTGGGCTGGGACGCTACGGTGAATGGCAACCTCGCCGAACAACTGCAAGAACCCTCGCTGATGGGCGCATACGAGGGAGCGGGCATTACGGTGCTGGGGAAGGGCGTAATTCCCCCAGCCGGAACGAGCGTTTGGACTGACGGCTCAGAGCCAGGCGCGTTCCCAATAGGCACTCTGCTCCTCCAGAATGTTGCAGCAGCGGTCGACTCTACCGGAGCGCCAATAGGGCCACAATTTGACTATTGCTTTACCACCCGCCGCAACCAGGAAACCAATACCGAGTTGAATCCCAACCCCTATCCGAGCAACTTTGAGTGCAACCCGTCTTCGATTGACGGCCTCAGCGTAACCGACAGCTCCCAGGGCGGCGGCGGCATCTTCGTCCACGGCTGGGCGCACAACCTGCAAATTGCCAACAACCGGGTCTACAACAACGCCGGTACGCTCTCGGGCGGAATCAGCGTCGGCCAGGGTGAGTTCCCGGTCGCGATCACCACGGTCGCTACCGGTACCTTCCCACCTGTGGGAGAGTCGGTTCTCGACGCGCCTCCCTCTTGTCAGTTCAACTCGCAAGTCTCGCAAATCGGTACGCACCTGCCGTATTGCCTGGACATGAATGTCAACGTCCACAACAACTACGTCACGAGCAACTCGTCGCTGGGCGATGAGCTGTTCTCGGGAACCCTGTCGGGCGGCGGCGGCGTCTCGTTCTGCACCGGCTCTGACTATTACAAGTTCCAGTCCAACTGGGTGTGCGGAAACCTCAGCTCGGGTGAAGGCGGAGGCCTCGTGCACCTTGGATTCATCTACAACGGGGACATTGAGCACAACTCGTTCCTGTTCAACCAGAGCGACAACCCCACCATTCCCACCAATGGTGGCGGAGTTCACATTCAAGGCACGCCGGATACGGATCCGGTTTGCGGGAGTCAAAGTGACGCGGATTGCCCGCCGGGACTGAGCGACGGCACGGGACCGGGCCTGGTGATCAACGCCAACCTGATCCAGGGCAACATGGCCGAGAGCGGCAGCGGTGGCGGCATCCGTCTGCAGCAGGTCAACGGGACGGAGGTTGCTACCTTCCCCACGAAGCCGAACCTCTGGAACAGTGTTTCCATCACCAACAACATCATTACGAACAACGTAGCAGGTTGGGATGGCGGGGGAATCTCGCTGCAGGACTCGCTGAACGTGTCCATCATCAATAACACCATCGCCAGCAATGACACGCTTGCGTCTTCGGGCGTGCTTACGCAAAGCATCGGGACGCCCATGGCCAGCGCCCCGGCGGGGAATTGTGTGCAAGCTGGCTCAACGGCGTCGTGCCCGCAATCGGCCGGCGTGACCAGCACGCAGAACTCCACGTTGCTGTCCACGTCCATCACCGGGTTGACGCTCACTTGTCCATATGGGCCAGGCTGCGGTGGATTCTCGAATCCGCAGTTGCAGAACAACGTGATCTGGCAGAACCGCTCGTTCTTCATCGGGGTGGGCAACCTGGGTCAAGGGAACCTGAACCAGCAGAAGCTTATCTCGCTGTTCGACGCTTTCACTGGGACCGCGGCTCCAGTGCAGACTGCGGCCGGCCAATGCACCTCGGGCGTCAGCTACTGGGACATCGGCGTTCGCGGTGACACGGGGCCAAGCAACCACCACTCCGGATTCACACTTGCCCCGACGTATTCGGTGCTGGACGATGTAGGCGACTACCCCGGCGCGCATAACTTCGGGTCCAATCCCTCATTGGTCAGTCAGTACTGCAACGGTTCGCGCGTACCTCCAACGTGCACTTCGGCGGATGGTTGCGCCGGCCCGAGTGGATATGGCGTGCCTCCGGGTATCGTCGACGCCAGCGCCCCGAATCCCATCTTCAGCCTGACTCCATCCGCGACGGTGGACGAGGGCAACAACTGGATCAACGTGAGTTGGGGCCCGCTCGATATGAGCGACCCGACCATGCTCGGCGCGGACGGCAACTACGGCGGTGGGCCGCTGTTTGGCAACTATGCCCTGGCAGCGGGCTCGCCGGCCATCGACGTTATTCCGACAAACCAGCCGCATCCGACCGCGGACTTCTTCGGAAATCCGCGGCCTGACGGGGCGTCGTGCTTCGACGTGGGCGCAGTCGAGTTCCAGGGTGGGGGCGGTGGTAATTGTAGCGGTGGCGGCGGGGGCGGAAACGTCACCTTCACGCCGACTACCTGGACTCCGACGGCGACGCGTGGAGTAGGCCCTGGCTTCTTCTGCTTCGGTGGCGGACCGTGCCAGGTGTTCACGCTCACCAACAATACCGGTGCAACCCTGACCGGTATTGGCAATGGAGTACTCACAGGCACGAACGCCTCCGACTACACCATTGTCCGAATCTTGTCGTCCTGTGGTCCGGCGGGTGGTGGCCAGCTCATTGGCAGGACCTCGCTGCCCAACGGCGCATCTTGCGCCGTGACCGTGCAGTTCCTGCCGAAGTCGACCGACACGGCTGGCGCAAAAACCGCCACGGTCTCGGTCACGGATTCGGCTGGCACGCAAGCCGCATCCATAACCGGTACCGCTCGGTAGGCCGTACGGGTGGTGACAACTGATTAACCGACGCTGCTCGCGAACAACCTTCGCGAGCAGCGTCGCTTTAGAGCAACGGCGATAAGGCGAAGCCGCTGAGCGTGGACGAGTCAGAACTTATGCCCCGGCATGCTCGAGGTCCGCTGATCAAACACGACGGCTTGCAACTGTCGACCGAGTGCGACGTCGACGTACTGCTAAGGTACCTGGTAAGACCACAAGCGGTGCGCTGGGAGCCACTACACGTTAGTGGCATTGACCGGTGTGAGGACGGGCGAAAATAATAGCAGAATGCGGAAAAAGGCAAATTTGGGCACTCATCGGATTCTGGTTGCAATTTTCTTAGCGTCTAGCGTCGCGTTTTCCGGCGCACAATCTGCGCCTTCGCAGCAATCTCAGAATCCCAGCAAACCGGCGCCAGCGCCGGCTTGGCAGGGATCTCAGCTGAATCACCTTTCGCATCGGGCAGAGATGTATTACGAGACCGTTTGGGGAATTGGCGAACTCCATATAAAAGCGACAGAGTCGGGCGAGCTCATCCGATTCAACTATCGTGTGGTGGATCCTGAAAAAGCCGTGGCCCTCAACGACAAGAAGGTCGAGCCGGAGTTGATCGACTCGGAGGCCGGAGTCAAGCTAACGGTCCCCCAGATGGAGAAGGTCGGACAATTGCGTCAGAGCAGCACACCCAAAGCGGGCATGGTTTACTGGATGGCGTTCTCGAACCCAACCCGGGCGGTAAAACGCGGCCACCGAGTGGATGTAGTCATTGGGCAGTTCAAGGCGAATGCCTTGGTCGTGGAATGAGGGCAGGCAGAGGCGCTTGCCTGCGTTCGCCAGAGCCGGTTTGCTCTACTACTTTGGGGTGATTTCGAAGATCTTTGTAACGAGGGACGTGTACATGTTTCGAAGTTTGCTGGGAATCGTGATATCCACGGCATTTGCAGTCACACTGGCCGCTGCACCGCATAACGCTTCATCGCAAGCCGGCCTTTCCGCCGCACAGATTGTGGACAAAAACGTGGCGGCCCGGGGCGGCTTACAAGCGTGGCGGCAAGTCCATACCTTGTCGCTGGAAGGTAAAATGGGCGCCGGCGGCAACCAACGGGCCGCCCTTTCTGTATCCGGGGCTAATTCGAAAGAACTGGCCCTTCCGCATCGGCCAGCCGAAGAGCCGCAACTGCCTTTCCTCATGGAGCTGGAACGCCCCCGCAAGATGCGGCTCGAACTGCAAGTCAAGAATCAGACCGCAGTGCAGGTCTATGATGGCACAAACGGCTGGAAACTCCGGCCTTTCCTGAACCGCCACGAAGTCGAGCCTTACAGCGAGCAGGAATTGAAAATTGCCTCGAATCGTGCGGACCTTGACGGTCCCCTGGTCGACTATGCTGCGAAGGGCAGCCGCGTAGAGTTGGACGGCACCGAAACGGTGGAGGGCCACAACACGTACAAGCTCAAGGTCACCGAGAAGACCGGGCATACGCTCCATGTATGGGTTGACGCAGAGACTTTCCTGGAAGCCAAGATTGAAGGACAGCCACGCACCCTCGATGGCAAAGAGCATCCCGTAGAGATTTACTATCGCGACTATCGAAACGTAGATGGCCTCCGGTTCCCCTTCGTTTTGGAGACGAGAGTTCTCCCGGTGGGCAGAAACGCGCTGGGCTTAAGGGATACTCCCGTTCCGCCGGAGAAGATAGTCATTGATAAAGTAGTGGTGAATCCCAAGCTCGATGAAAAGCGGTTCTCGAATGTGGAAGTCCCCACCGTCGCGAAAAGCAAGTAACCAGGATTGCCAGATGAGGGACAAAATCCCGTTGAACAAACTGTGGACGGACAGGCTCTCCCCACTCGACCTGCAGGATTCGCCCACGCCCATCTCGTGGGGCGAAGGATCGCCACGGTAAGAAGCAATGGCGTGAACGTGCAAGCATATCCCGGGAGGCGGTAATTCGATGAAGAAGGTCATAACTGCGGGTTTGGTGGGGCTGCTCATGGTGGTCTCCTATGCTGTGGGCAGACGCCACTCAGCGCCAGTGACCGAGAACGCTCGCTCACGCCGCATTCTCTATTGGGTGGATCCCATGCATCCGGCTTACAAGTCTGACCGCCCCGGCACGGCTCCCGATTGCGGCATGGCGCTGGAACCGGTCTACGCCGATTCTGTCGCCTCCTCTGGCGCGACAGTTCCAGTGCCGCCTGGAGCAGTCGCGATCGACGACGCGACTCAACGGTTGGTCGGCATCCGTGTGGCCACCGCGGAGAAGACATCGGGGACCCACTCGGTTCGGTTCCTGGGCCGGGTGGTTCCAGAGGACACGCGGATCTATCGAATCAATGCCGGAATGGACGGATTTATCCGGGAGACCTTCGACGACTCGGTTGGAGAGTTGGTGAAGAAAGATCAAAAGCTGGCAACTTCCTATGTGGGTGAGACCCTGTCGGTGGCTTCGGGATTTTTAGCCGCTTCGGCCGGTATGCCGGGGGCCACAGGGAAGGACGGCTCGCGGACCGTCGCGTTTCCGGGTGCGGTGTCCAAGCAAGGTGTGAGCAGCATTCAAGGTTATACCGATCGCCTGCGCAATCTCGGCTTGAGCGAGGTCCAGATCCAGCAGATGGCGGAAAACCACCAGTTGCCCGAAGCGGTGGACATCGTCTCACCAGCGGATGGATTCGTTCTTGCCCGGAACATCACTGCCGGCCAGCATTTCGACCGGTCTACGGAGTTCTACCGCGTCGCTGACCTGAGTCAAGTCTGGATCGTAGCTGATGTTTTCGGCAGCGATGCACAGAACATTCACCCCGGCGCTGTTGCCCGCGTGACCTTGCGGGGTCAGGGCAGGACGTTCCTGGCGCGGGTAAGCCATTTCCTGCCCCAGGTGGATCCGGAAACGCGCGTTCTGAAGCTCCGCCTGGAAGCGGACAACCCTGGCTTTGCCTTACGCCCCGACATGTTCGTGGATGTTGAGCTGCCCGTTAGTGGGTCCGCGGGACTTACCGTGCCACAAGATGCCGTCATTGATTCAGGCCAGAAGCAGCGGGTTTTTGTTGAGCACAGCGCAGGAGTATTCGAGCCGCGTAATGTGCAGATCGGCTGGCGCTCTGGCGACCGCGTCGAAATCGTGGACGGACTAAAAGAAGGCGAGCGCGTCGTCGTCGAGGGAACCTTCCTGGTGGATTCGGAGAGTCGGCTCAAATCTCCCGCCGCACAGCTGGATGACAAAAACGCCCAGCCCGCGAAGCCATCCCAGATCTAACATGCTCTTACTGCCGGTAGCCTCAACCCGGACCCGCCGCACGCCTAGCCGCTGCTGTGCGGTCGCAGTAATCAGTTTCTGCAAAACTCTTTTCGCAGCACGAAGAGCCAGCATTCCGGTGAGCTAGTCATGACGGAAGTTTGCCTCATGCACAAATCTTGCTTCCGATCCTAGATGCACTTTCCTTCCGTAACTGTTTTACATCTCACTTACAAATCCCGACCTCCCATAGGTTTCGAGGCATACATTTTGACGAAGAGAAATAAATAAGCAGTGTGCCTGTGGAAAACTAATCCCTTCGCGATGATTGAAAAGAAAGGGAATGAATCGCGAGAGGCATTGTAGAGGATGATTCCCTCGCAATTGATTAACAGAAGTTTACGTTTTTCTCTGCAACTCTCGTACTAATATCCCCATATTCACTCGACGATCTGTGCTCGCGTGACGTTCAGATTCTTAGGAAACGATCGCTCTGGGCTGAATTCCCCCAAAACCGCAGCACCGGCACCTCCCCGCCGTAACGTTTCTCCATGAGGTAACAAATTTATGAGACCCCTGTTTCTGCTGGTAACGCTGCCGCTGCTCGTCGGCCTGGCGATGGCCGACAATCATAATTTCGCGGTGGGCACCTGCAAAGCTCATGCTACGAGCTTTACGATGATTCAAACGGCGGTGAATGCGGTGCCGCCAGGCTCGACCATTTCTGTTTGTCCCGGTGTCTATCCCGAGCAAGTTACAATCTCGAAGCCGCTGACGCTGCAAGGCATCGCGTCGAATAACGCGGATCAAGCAGTAATCGTAGTCCCGAGTGGCGGACTTAACGTAAACGTGACGAGCATCTCTGGCGAGCCAGTGGCGGCGCAGGTGCTCGTTCAAAACACCAGTGACGTAAATCTCAGCAACATCGTGGTAGATGGTACAGGCGGCACGCAGTCGTGCTCAACGACCGGAATATGGCTGGCGGGAATCTTCTACGCTTCCAGTTCATCGGGCAGTGTCAGCCATGTCCGCGCGAGCGGCCAGAGCGATGACGGATGTGGAGTCGGAATCTGGGCAGAAAATGCGGGTGGTGGTCCTTACCAATCGGTCTCGATTACGGGTAGCAGCGTGCACGATGTCGACGGGGCAGGAATTTCGCTTCTGACGCAGTCGCCATCGACCCTAACCGTGGAAGTTGAGAACAACTACATCTCCTCGCAACCGGGAATTGGAGTCTTTGCGGTGGGAGTGAGCGGCGATGTCAGTAACAATAATCTAAACAATTCCTTCGCTGGAATCTTCGATTTCGCGGCGTCGGCAAGGATCTCGTCGAACGAGGTAAATTCGACCACTTTTGGGATCGCAATGATATCGACGGGTAGCGCGCAAGGGAACGATATCGCCAACACCAGTAATGGCGTTTATCTCGAAGGCGACGGAGCCAACATTCAATCGAACCGCATCACCCTGGCCTCGATGGCAGCCGTCGAGTTCAACTGCCACGTGGCGACCGTCAATAACAACCGGATCAATGATGCGGCGGTGGGACTGAACGATGTTCCCGCCGGGTTCAATGGGTCCAATACCTTCTTCAACACGGGAACGATCATCACGAATGGCTGTGCGGCGCCGCTGGCGCCAGCTAGCGCCGTTAGAGGGACGGCCCCGATGGCGGCGGGCGCGTCATCGAGCAGATCAGGCATGCTTTCGCAATGGCGCACGCCTGCGAACCCGAAAGGCATACCTCACTAGGTCAACGACAGGGGCACACTTCCGTTCGTCAGAGGACTAGGCGGGCGAGGTGTGCCCTCGTTACAATGTGGTGAAATCTTGAAATTCGAGTTGAGCCGCTAAATTTCAACAGATGAGGAGAGCGTGCATGCTGCGAGGGCTATTCGTGCGGGGTTTGTGGTTGGGAATCATTTGTGCAGCCGCGAGCCTGGTTCAGGCCCAGGATTTCTCTGCGGATCTGATGGACCTGTCGGGCCCACAACCTACGGCGGTAGGGAAGATTTACGCCAAGGGAGACAAACTGCGGGTTGAGCGTGGTGGCGCGAAGGAGGATGGACCGCATCCAGTCGCGATTCTCGACATGGGCACACATAACATGATCATTCTGGAGTCTTCGGCGCAGGTCTATATGAAAAGCAACATGGGCGCTGACATGGGCACCTCGTTTTTTCGGCTAGGCGACGGCAATAATGCGTGCGGCGACTTACAGAAGATGACGGAAATGAAGAGCGACTGCAAGAAGAACGGAAAAGACACGGTGAATGGCCGCGCCGCTGTTAAATACGAAGGAAAAACGCAGGACGGGACGCAGATTACCCTATGGACCGATCCCGAACTGAATTTCATCGTGAAGTGGCAAGTGAGCGGCGGAGACTCAGGTGAACTGAAGAACATCAAGGTCGGAACTCAGGACGGAAAACTGTTCGAAGTTCCCGCCGGGTACCGGGATGCCGGCTCTGACGCCTCGAAGGGCAGCGGGGAGAACCAAAAGTAGCGATTGTCAGCCAGCTAATCTTGGGGTCGAATAGGTTTATCGAAAATCCTGGGCCCCGCGGCATATGCAAGCGCCGCGCTCGAAGTAGTGAGAGAGGGAAGCTGGCCCTCTAACTGATTGAAAGCAAGCAATTTCTGCGATTCATCTGGCCGGAGTGAACTGATTCCTCGACTTGGTTTCCCACTTTGGGTAACCGGGGAACAGAGGAAAGGTTCATTTTTGTTGACATGGGCGAAGTCGCATGTTGTAGTCTGTAAACCTCCCATCAGTGTCGGCTGGCACAAGACTGGCTGGACTGCTGGCTGGAAGTTGTCTTCCGAAATTAACGGGCGCTACCGTTCCCCCAACGGCAAGCCGAATACCTCTCCCAATTGATTTTGAGCCAAGGGACGCTACTGCGCCCTCGTGCTGCGTTTCCAGAGCTTTGCATTCAACATGTCAAGTCTGCGCAGTTTGCCCAATTTGGCAATCAGCACATCGATCACTAGGACTCAGAGCTCTCCGCTACGACCTGTCCCGGCGCGCGTGGGCGGCAAAGAGTCCGTGAGTACACCAAATCCACTGGAGCCACAGCCGTCGCACCTGCTGATGGCGGGATTCGAGGCATTGGATCTCATCAACATCGGACTCATGGTGACGACCACGGCTGGGCAGTTGCTGTTGGCCAACCGGACTGCGGAGCAAATCCTGAGAGGACGCGACGGGCTGGAACTCACATCGACGGGGTTGATTCGCACCTCGATGAAGAGCACACCGAGTCTCAGCATGTTAATGGAATTGGTGGCGAAATCAGGACGCGGAGTGAAGGATTCGGTGTTGGCGGTGAGGCGCCCGACCGGGAAGCGGCCATTGACTACGGTAGTACGCGCGGTGGAACAGTCAGCGGCGAATCCCGACCCGATGACGCCAGCGATTCTGCTATTCATCCTGGACCCGGAGATCTCGGTCGAGACTGTGGAAACCGAGCTTCGACAGCTCTACGGCCTGACGGCGATGGAAGCGTCCTTGGCCAAGTTGCTCATGGAGGGCAAAGCCCTCGATGAGTGTTGCAGCCTTCTAGGGATTCGCCGTTCCACGGCGCGAACCCATTTACAGCACTTGTTCGAGAAAGTAGGGGTGCAGCGGCAGAGCGAATTGGTGTCGCTTTTGCTGAAGAGCATCGGTCTGGTGAGCGCCACGGGGAAGGCCGGGAAACCGCGCCCCGTGAACCAGCGATAAATCCCGTTTTGATGTGATGTAAGTTACTGAAAAGCAAGCATGTTATTGACGTTGTAATCTGGGCGGTGGAGCGAATGGAGACATGGTAAAATGTGCCATTCGGATTCCTCCTCCCCCGAAAACCGAAGAGGAGCGATCCATTGATGTTTCGTCAAAAATTTGTAGCTTTCCTAGCACTTTCCCTTTCCACAGCCTTCACATTGAGTGCCACAGCGCAGACATCCAGTCTGACGGCTGCCCAAATCGTTGAGAAAAATATTGCCGCCCGTGGCGGACTCGAGGCGTGGCGAAAGTTGCAGACCATGTCCTGGAGCGGCAAGATGGACGCCGGAGGCGGTAACTCGATCGAACGAAGCCGCCGGTTTGCGGAAGGCCGTCTGGCACCGACCAGCAAAGTGCAACAATCCGAAATAAGCGCGGCCGATGCCAAGGAAGACAAGCAGGTCCAGCTGCCCTTCACCCTGTATCTGAAGCGCGGCCGCAAGTCGCGGATCCAACTCGAATTCGCGGGCAAGAAGCCGGTGCAGGTTTACGACGGCACGAACGGATGGAAATATCGTCCCTATCTGAATCGCGAAGACGTCGAGCCTTTCACATCGGATGAGTTGAAGGCGGAGGCGCAAAAGTCGGATCTTGACGGGCCGCTTGTCGATTACAAGGAGAAGGGCACTAAGATCGACTCGGCGGGAATCGAGAAGGTGGAAGGCCACGACGCTTACAAGCTGAAGCTGACTTCGAAAAACGGCGATGTGCAGTATGTCTGGATCGATGCCAAGAGCTTCCTTGATGTGAAGATGTCAGGAACACCGCGCCGCATGGATGCCCGCATGCACAATGTGTACATCTATCAGCGCGACTTCCGGAACGTGCAGGGCTTGATGGTCCCGTACCTGCTGGAGACGGCAGTCGAAGGCTACCGCGAGACGCACAAGATGGAGTTGGAAACGGTGGCGGTGAATCCGAAACTGGAGGATTCGCTCTTTACCAGGCCGCAGTCATCGAAGTAAGAAGTTGGTTTCACGTGGGGCGCCCGGAAAAACGGGCGCCCGCGATAAAGCTAGGCAATGTGGCAATCCTCTTCGCAACCGGTGCTGTTCCTGTTGTCCCCCGGAACGCGCACTGCATGTTGACTGAACCCTCCCCCCTGATTGCTGTACGGTTCGATGAGACAGGTTCAAAAGCCAGAGGCTACTCCGTACGGTGACAGGCTGTGTAAGAATGCGGGCCTCTGGCAATTGTTGGTAGGGAAGAAACACCATGAATAAGCCGGCAGTCGTCGGTTCGTTGGTTGTGATTGCTGTGGGTGCGAGTGCGGCGGATTCCGGATCGGGGCGCTGGGATGATTAACCGCCTCATCACCTTTTCAGTTCGCAACAAGTTTCTGATTTTTGCGTTCGTCGCGGCGGCATGCCTGTGGGGAACGTGGTCGATGCTGCATCTGCCGCTCGATGCGACCCCTGACTTAAGCGAAACCCAGGTCATCATCCTCTCGCGCTGGGACCGCAGCCCCGACATCATTGAAGACCAGGTCACCTACCCCATCATCTCGGCGATGACGGGCGCGCCCAAGGTGAAGACAGTTCGGGGCATCTCGGATTTCGGCTTCTCCTACGTGTACGTGATCTTCGAGGAAGGCACCGATATTTATTGGGCGCGATCGCGCACGCTGGAGTACCTCTCTTCGGTCACCTCGCGCTTGCCGCAGGGCGTGAAGACGGAAATTGGTCCGGACGCCACGGGGCTCGGCTGGGTTTACCAGTACGTGCTGAAGGACACTTCCGGCAAGCACAATCTGGCGGAGCTGCGCTCTTACCAGGACTGGTATCTCAAGTACTACCTGAAAGCGGTGCCGGGCGTGGCGGAAGTGGCGTCACTCGGCGGATTCACGCAGCAGTACCAGATCAACGTCGATCCCAATCGTTTGCGGGCGTATGGGATTCCGATTTCGCGCGTGGCTGATGCGGTGCGCAGCGGCAACACCGAGACCGGGGCGAGACTTCTGGAGTTTGCCGGGGCGGAGTACATGATTCGCGGCCGGGGATACGTGAAATCGCCCCAGGATATCGCGGACATCGTGCTGGCCGATCAAAACGGCACGCCGATCCGGATCAAAGACGTTGGCGAGGTTGTGCTCGGGCCCGACATTCGGCGCGGTGCTGCGGATCTCGACGGTACGGGCGAAGTGGTTTCTGGCATCGTAATCATGCGTCAGGGCAGCAACGCGCTCGACGTGATTGACCGGGTGAAAACGCGGCTGAAGGAAATCGAACCGGGCATGCCGGAAGGCGTGAAGGTAGTTCCGATTTATGACCGCTCAGAGTTGATTCGCCGCTCGATTTCGAATGCGCGTTCCACGCTGATCGAAGTCATTCTCACGGTTGTTGTCATCATTCTGATTTTCCTGTGGCACTTCCCGAGCGCGGTCATTCCGGTAGTCACGATTCCAGTAGCAATTCTGCTCACCTTGATTCCACTGCAATACACCGGCGTGAGCCTCAACATCATGTCGTTGGCGGGGCTGGCGATTGCCTGCGGAGAGCTGGTGGATGCAGCGATCGTGGTAGTGGAACAGACTCACAAGAAGCTTGAGATTTACGAGCGGTCCGGGCAGCCGTTCCGCTACGACGAAGTCATCCTGGAAGCGGTGCGGGAAGTGGCAGGGCCCACATTCTTCGCGCTGCTGGTGATCGCGGTGGCCTTCTTGCCGGTCCTGGTGCTCGAGGGGCCAGAAGGGAAACTGTTCCGGCCGCTGGCGTACACCAAGAACTTCGCCATGCTGGTCGCGGCGGTACTTGCTCTTACGCTCGATCCGGCGCTGCGGCTCTTGCTGGTGCGCAAGCCCCGTCCGTTGGGACTGGACCAGAACTGGTGGCAGCGTACGCTGAGCGCTCTGCTCGGCGGCAAGATCCGTTCCGAGGAAAAGCACCCGATTACCGGGCCGCTGATGCGGATGTATGATCCCGTAGTGCGTTGGACATTGCGCTGGAAGACGCAAGTCATTCTGGGCGCGCTGGCCCTGGTGGTTCTTACCATTCCTCTGTTCTGGAAGATCGGCTCAGAGTTCCTGCCGCCTCTGGAGGAAGGCTCGCTGCTTTACATGCCGACCACCATGCCGGGCATCTCGATTGCCGAATCGCAGCGTTTGCTGCAGGTGACCGACGGCATTTTGAAGAGCTTCCCGGAAGTCGATCATGTGCTGGGCAAGACGGGACGCGCCGACACGGCGACCGATCCGGCGCCGCTTTCGATGCTCGAGACGGTAGTCGTGCTCAAGCCACATTCCGAATGGCGACAGACGCACACCTGGTATTCGTCGTGGGCTCCGAACTTCCTGCTTCCCGCATTGCGGCATATCACCCCCGATCATATTTCGCAGGCGGATCTGATTGCCCAGATGAATGAGGCGTTGAAGATTCCTGGCCTCTCGAACTACTGGACGATGCCGATCCGTGGCCGCATCGAGATGCTGACCACAGGCATCCGGACTCCCGTCGGGCTGAAGATCCAAGGTGGGGACGTCCATCAGATCCAGGAGATCGGGCGACAAGTGGAAAGCGTGCTCACCAGTGTCCCGGGCACGCGCAGCGTGTTTTCGGAGCGCACCGGTGATGGCTACTTCCTTGACGTCACCTGGGACCGCCAGGCTCTTGCCAGCAACGGGCTCTCCGTGGAAGACGCCCAGAATGCGCTCTCGACGGCGGTGGGAGGGGACAACGTCAGTACCGCGATCGAAGGGCGCGAGCGGTATCCCATTAATGTGCGTTACAAGCGCGACTTCCGCTCGGATCTGGAAGCGCTTGGCAAGGTTCTGGTAACGGCGAACGGAGATAAGCAGATACCGTTATCGCAGTTGGCGACGATCCAGATGCTGAATGGTCCGGCAATGATCCGAAATGAAGACGGCTTGCTGACCGGCTATGTGTTCGTGGATGTGGCTGGCCGCGCGCCGGGCGACTATGTGGAGCAGGGCCGCCGTGAGCTGCAGAACAAGCTGCATCTGCCGGCAGGGTACACGGTCCTTTGGAGCGGGCAATACGAATCGGCAGAGCGGGTGCGGCAACGGCTGATGCTCGTAGTGCCGGTCACGCTGGCGATTATTCTTTTCCTGCTATATAGCAACACGCAATCGATGGCGAAGACGGCCATTATCACGCTGGCTGTGCCTTTCTCCGCGGTGGGCGCGCTGTGGATGGTCTACCTGCTTGGGTACAACATGAGCATCGCCGTTTGGGTGGGCATTATCGCGCTGCTCGGTATCGACGCGGAGACGGGTGTCTTCATGCTGCTGTATCTCGACCTTGCTTACGACAAAGCCAAGCGCGACCACGGGCGGCTGACGCGAGCCCAGTTGTACGAAGCGATCGTGGAAGGCGCGGCCAAGCGGTTGCGTCCGAAATTCATGACCTTCGCGACCATGAGCATCGGGTTGATTCCGATTCTCTGGTCGGTTGGGGCTGGCTCGGAGATCATGAAGCGCATTGCGGCGCCGATGGTGGGGGGAATTGTGACCTCCTTCCTGCTTGAGTTGCTGGTCTATCCGGCGATTTACGCTTCCTGGCGCGAGCGCGAACTGGATGCGGGCACGGACGAAGCGGGCGCGAAGAAAGCGGTTTCGAGCACCTACCTCGACCTGGGGACAATCAAGAACCGGAACATTCCGGTATCGCAGCAATAGCCAACGTCGGATCGAGGAGTTCTTAAAAGCGGACGGCTTCCAGCTGTCCGTTTTCCTTTTCTGATCCGGCTGTGCAAATCGTGAAAACGCTTCACAATCTGCAATAAACACGTGAAAACATGCCATTGACATGGGCCAAATGCGCCCTTAGCATCCGGACACAGCGGACCAATCGCGGCATTTGAAGGAGTCCATTCCGGCCATGAGCTTGCGCGATTTTCTCTCCAAACAATTCATCGACGTTATTGAATGGGTCGAGCCGGCAGACGGCACGCTCGCGTACCGCTATCCCATGCAGGACCGCGAGATTCAGAACGGCGGCAAGCTCACCGTGCGTGATTCGCAGATGGCGGTGTTCGTGAACGAAGGGCGGGTGGGGGATGTCTTTGGGCCCGGCCTGTACACGTTGAACACCCACACACTGCCGATTCTCACCTACATCATGAACTGGGACAAAGCCTTCCAGTCTCCGTTCAAGTCGGATGTGTACTTTTTTGTGACGCGTCTGCAGACCAACCAGCACTGGGGCACGCAGAATCCGATTACAATTCGCGACAAGGAATTCGGGGCCGTGCGCCTGCGCGCATTCGGGATTTATACCTATCACCTGGCGGATCCGAAGGTCTTCTACACGAAGGTCAGCGGCACGCGCGACGCCTACCGTGTGGAGGATCTGGAGGGGCAGCTGCGCAATACTATTGTCGGACGGATCACGGATACATTTGCCGGAAGCCAGGTCCCGTTCCTCGATATGGCAGCGAACCAGGTCGCGCTCTCGGAGAAGATTGCCGGGCAGCTGAAACCCGCATTCAGCGATCTGGGGCTTACCCTCGATAGCTTCGTGGTGGAAAACCTGTCGTTGCCGGATGAGTTGCAGAAGATCCTCGACCAGCGCATTGGTATGAATATGGTCGGCGACATGGGGCGGTACACGCAGTATCAGGTGGCGCAGTCGATTCCAGTGGCAGCTGCGAACGAAGGGGGCGGCGCGGCGGGGGTTGGGGCGGGCCTGGGTGCCGGGTTGGCAATGGGGCAAGCCATGATGGACGCGCTGAAAAAGGGCAGTGCCAGCGCCACGCCAGAAGCGGCGGCCGGCGGGGGGTTGGGGCGGGCCTGGGTGCCGGGTTGGCAATGGGGCAAGCCATGATGGACGCGCTGAAAAAGGGCAGTGCCAGCGCCACGCCAGAAGCGGCGGCCGGCGGCACTGTCGCCGCAGGAACGGAATCGAAGTTCTGTTTGAACTGCGGGAAGTCTATTCCGAAAGTCAGCAAGTTCTGTCCAAATTGCGGTCAGGCTCAGCCGTAGCGCGTGCACGGATGAACGGAATCGAGTGGATCGTCGAAGCTCACGGCTGCACCCCTGCGTCTCTGGCTGACCTTCCGCTGCTGCGTTCGTTGTTCGAACGCATCATCAGCGAACTGAACCTGCGGCCGGTGGCCGAAACCCAGTGGCATCAGTTCCCGCAAACCGGGGGAATCACCGGGCTGTGCCTGCTGGCGGAATCGCATCTTGCCTGCCATACATTTCCTGAATTCAATTCCCTGTGCCTGAACCTGTTTTGTTGTCTTCCGAGGGCGGAGTGGGATTTTGAGGACGCTCTCGAGAAGATGTTCTCCGCGAGTTCCGTGACCATCCGAAGCCTAATGCGGCCTTACATAACTTCACCAACTGCGAAGGAATTTTCACGGGCTGGCGCGGGCGATCTTGCAGCCGGGAGCCGCCTGGGATGACGCAGCCCGCCGGCACTTGTCCCAACTGCGGGGCGAAGATCGTGTTCCGCTGGTCGAGCAGCGTGCAGACAACCTGTGAGTATTGCAAGTCGATTCTGGTGCGGACCGATCTTGACTGGCAGAAGGTAGGACAGGTTGCAGATCTGCCGCCCAACAGTTCTCCGATTCAGCTGGGCACGGAAGGAAGCTACAACCACAAGGCGTTTACCGTCATCGGGCGAATTGTCTACGAGTATGAGCAGGGCAACTGGAACGAATGGCACATCGTGATGAACGACGGCACGAGCGCCTGGCTGTCGGACGCGCAGGATGAATACGCGGTATCGTTTGCCGCTCCCGGGCGTCACATTCCTGAAGCGGGGAACTTCCAGGTGGGCGAACCCTTCGTTTGGGACAACATCACCTACTTGGTCTCGGCCATCACCACCGCACACTATCGTGGCGTCGAGGGAGAGCTGCCCTTTCAGTATTGGGACAAAGGGGACGTCACTTTTGTCGACCTGCGTTCCGAGAGCGGAGACTTTGCCACTATTGATTACAGCGAAACAACGCCGGCGCTGTACCTCGGCGAGATGGTGGAATTCGACAGCTTGGCGCTGAAAAATCTCCGCACCTTTGAGGGCTGGTCATGAGCGCGGGCCCGATGCCTCCAAACAGGCCGCAGGTGAAGGCACTCAATTGCCCCCATTGCGGAGCGGCCCTGACGCTCCGTTCCTTTGGCAACGCAGTCACCGTCGTGTGCGAGAGCTGCCATTCGATTCTCGATGCCAAGGATCCAAACCTCCAGGTCCTGCAAAGGTTCCAGGCGGCTACCGACCCTGAGAAGCCGCTTATTCCGCTGGGAACGCGTGGCAAGATTCGAGGAACGGAGTACGAGGTGATCGGGTTCGAACGGCGAACCATCCATGTGGATGGGGTTCCGTACAGCTGGCACGAGTATGTGCTGTTCAATCCCTACAAAGGGTTCCGGTATTTAACCGAGTACAACGGGCACTGGAATGATGCCAGCGTCCTGAAAGCTTTGCCCGAGATTCTTCCATACGCGAGCCCGCCGAAAGTGAAATATCTTGGCGAGACCTACCGGCACTTCCAAACGGCGAAAGCGGGAACGTCCTTCGTGCTGGGCGAATTTCCCTGGCAAGTGCGAGTTGGGGAATCCGCCGAGGTGACCGACTACGTTTCTCCGCCGCGGGTGATTTCGAGCGAGCAGACCGGGAATGAGGTCGCCTGGTCGATGGGCGAGTACATGTCGGGCAAGGACGTCTGGAAGGCATTTAGCCTTCCCGGCGACCCTCCGGAAGCGACGGGCGTCTATGAAAACCAGCCTTCGCCACTTAGCGCCGATACGAAGAACATCTGGGTGGTCTTCGCAGCTTTTCTGGTATTGCTGGTCATGATGATGATCGGGTTCGACATGTCGTCGAATAAGGCCGAAGTGTTCACCGGGTACTACAAGTACGATTCGAACCAACGCGGCGAGGCATCGTTTGTCACCGACGAGTTCGAGATTCGGGGTCACACCTCGAATGTCGAGGTCGACACCAGCACCGATTTGAACAATCGCTGGATTTATCTGAATTACGCGTTGATCAACGGAGAGACCGGGCAGGCCTTCGATTTCGGGCGGGAGGTGAGTTACTACCATGGCTACGATTCGGACGGCTCGTGGTCGGAGGGCAGCGCCAATGACAGCGTGGCCGTGCCGAAGGTGCCACCGGGCCGGTACTATCTGCGCGTCGAGCCGGAAGGTGATCCCGGGTATGGCGTTACCTACTACACCATCTCGATCAAGCGCGATGTGCCGCAGAACAGCTGGTATGGAATTGCCTTGGGAGCACTGCTGTTGCCGGCAATCCTGCTGACCTGGCGTACGCTGAGTTTTGAGCATTTGCGTTGGGCGGAGAGCGATCATCCGCCCATCCGCATTGGAGACAGCGAATGATCCGAAGTTTCTACATTATTTATGGAATCGCGGTGCTGGCGGGGTTGGGCGTGGCGCAATATCAAGGATTGAGCCTGGCGACCATCAACGAAGTGAAGAACGTGCCGAGATCGGTACGTGATAATCCCGGGTCCTACCGGTCGGTTTACAGTGCCTATCACCACTACACGGGAGGCAAATGAAATGAGTCCAACGCTGTGGAGCAGTGTATTGAATGCCGTGGTGTTCGCCTTTCTCGGGATTCTTGTTTTCACCGTGGCCTTCAAGGTGATGGACAAGCTGACTCCCTATCACCTGTGGAAGGAAATCGTGCAGGAGCACAACATGGCGCTCGCGATTCTGGTGGGCGCGATGTCGATCGGCATCTGCATCATCATTGCGGCGGCGGTTCACTAGACCTGTGGGAATCCTGCTCTTCATTACGGTATTGCTCATCGCAGCTTGCGGGCTGATCTATGAGTTGATTGCCGGAACGCTGGCCAGCTACCTGCTGGGCGACAGCGTGCTGCAGTTCTCGACCATCATCGGCTGTTACCTGTTTGCGATGGGTATCGGGAGCGCGCTCTCGCGCTTTATTCATCGCGGGTTGGCTTACCGGTTTGTGTGGATCGAGCTGATGCTGGGGGTGATTGGTGGATTCTCGTCCGCACTCCTGTTTCTGGCATTCGCCTACACCCAAGGATTCCAGTTGCTGATGTACGCCGTAGTGGTCGCGATCGGTGTGCTGGTGGGGCTGGAGATTCCAATTCTGATGCGCATGGTGCGCGAGCGCTACCAGTTTCGCGATGTTGTCGCGCATGTGCTGACATTCGATTATCTGGGAGCGCTGGGAGCCTCGCTGCTGTTTCCGATTCTGCTGGTGCCGCGGCTGGGACTGGTGCGGTCAGCCATGCTGTTCGGCTTGATCAATGTCGCGGTGGCGTTGTGGAGCACGTTTCTGTTTGCGAAGCAGTTGCCGTCGACCCAGGTGTTGCGCGTGCTATGCGTGGTCGTGATGTGCGGGCTGGGCGTGGGGCTGGCGCAGGCGAAACGAATCACAGCAGCTGCGGAAGACAATATCTATGCGGATGAAATCATTCTGGCGCGCGATACGCGCTATCAGCACATCGTACTGACCAGATTCAAGGATGACATTCGTCTGTTTCTGAACAGCCACCTGCAATTCAGTTCGCGCGACGAATATCGTTATCACGAGGCGCTGATTCATCCTGGTTTGTCAGCGATTGCGGCGCCGCGGCGGGTGCTGGTGTTGGGCGGAGGCGACGGGCTGGCGGTGCGCGAGATTCTCAAGTATCCACAGGTCGAGAGCATCACGCTGGTGGATCTCGATCCGGAGATGACGCGATTGTTTTCCACCCACCCGATGCTGACTGCGCTGAATCAGAAGTCGTTTCTGTCGCCCAAGGTGCAGATCATCAATGCGGATGCGTTTCCCTGGGTGGATTCGAACACTGACAATTTTGATTTCGTCGTCATTGATTTTCCCGACCCAACCAACTATTCGCTGGGCAAGCTGTACACGACGGCCTTCTATAAAGCGGCTGCGCGGCACCTGAGTGCACAGGGGCTGATGGTGGTACAGAGCACATCCCCGATGTTTGCGCGCGATTCGTACTGGTGCATCGTCGAGACATTGAAGCAGGCTGGGTTGAAGACCTATCCCTATCATGTTTATGTGCCGTCGTTCGGGGAGTGGGGCTTTGTGATTGCGTCGACGCACGAGTACACGGCACCCACACTTCTGCCGGCAGGTCTACGTTTTGTTTCAGTCGACGGCATGGCTTCGATGTTTCAGTTCCCACCCGACATGTCACCCATGAACGTTCCAGCCAATCGACTAAACGATCAGCTCCTGGTGCGGCTCTACGATCAGGATTGGAAGGACATCAGCCATTGAAGGTTTCGCGCCGAAAGTTTCTGCAGGCTGGAAGCGCGGCGCTGGTTGGTCTTTCGATCAAAGGGGATCGCCCGATCGCCGGCGGTTTCGTCAACGACTCATTTCAACTAGGTCACCAATTGCGCGATCGCGCTGCGTTTCCGTCGGCGCGAAACGTGGAGAAGCACGCGGTGGTCATCATCGGCGGAGGCATCGCCGGACTGAGCGCGGCATGGCGACTCCACAAGCGCGGATTCCAAGACTTTGTCCTCCTGGAGATGAACCAGCAGCCCGGTGGCAACTCGCGCTGGGGCGAAAACGAGATCACAGCTTTTCCATGGGGGGCGCATTATGTTCCGGTGCCAGGTCCTAAGGCAACTTACGTGCGCGAGTTATTCGAAGAGATCGGGGTACTGAAAAACGGGGTATGGGATGAGCGTGCTTTATGCTTTGCGCCGCAGGAGCGGTTGTTCCTGTATGGGCGCTGGCAGGAAGGGATTGAGCCGGCGATCGGTCTGCGTGAAAAGGATCGGGATCAGTTTCGGCGCTTGGAGGATGCGATCCACAGGTTCCGGGCGACGGGCGGGTTCACAATCCCGATGGAGCGTGGGCTGTCGCAATCGCACGTCGATCTGGACCGCATTTCGTTCGGCGAATGGCTGAAGACGCAAGGGATGGATTCGCGGGTCCTGGATTGGTACATGAATTACTGCTGCCGTGACGACTATGGAGCGGTGGCGTCGGAGACTTCAGCATGGGCAGGTATTCACTACTTTGCGTCGCGTGAGCCAGAGGAGAAAGGTCCGTTGACCTGGCCGGAAGGGAACGGCTGGATCGTGAAACGTCTGCTGGAGCGGGTAAGTGCGTTCGTGCGCAACGGGCACCTGGTGCACCGAATACGGCGCACCGGCAAGGGATTCGGTGTTTTTTGTAGTGAGACGGAGCACCAGGCGGAGTTCGTGATCTTTGCCGCGCCAACGTTCCTGGCGCCCTATGTGATCGAAGGATTTGGTTCGGTGCACGACTTTGAATATTCGCCGTGGCTCACGGCAAATCTGATTCTCGAACGACTGCCTTTAAGCTACGGAAGCGATCCGACATGGGACAGCGTGGTGATGACATCGCCGACACTGGGTTACGTGGATGCAATGCATCAGAGCGTGCGCAGCCACATCGAGCGGACAGTGTGGACGTTCTATTGGGCGTTGGCCGACGGCTCGGCCGCCGTGAATCGCCAGCTTCTTCTTGAGAAAGATTGGAACTACTGGAAAGAAGCCATTCTGCGCGATCTGGAGCGTGTGCATCCCGATATCCGGCAGTGCGTTTCGAGAATCGATGTCATGCGCTTCGGGCATGCCATGGCGCGGCCGAAGCCGGGCGCCATCTTTTCGAAGGAGCGGCGAAGGCTCGCCAAACTCGACGGCCGGCTGCTTTTCGCAAATTCCGACGTCAGTGGATTCTCGATTTTCGAGGAAGCCCAGTACCGAGGGGTGCGGGCAGCGGAGAGAGTCCTGCAAGAGATGGGCGGCGCGAAGGCTTAGACGAGAAAGCTAGTCAGGCTAGTACTTACTCGGCCAGAGCGAAGGCAACGATCGTTCGGCCCGAAAAATTTCCTTGGCTTTCCATTTCTTCCAGGAGTTTCGATTCCAGGTCGTCGGGGTCCACTTCCATTTCGCAGGCGGCAATTTCTTCGTCGCTGGCTCCATGAAAGCAAAGTTCGCAGACGCCGAGACCGACTTCGGATCGTACCGGCGGCCCGAAGGCGCGGCAGGTCAAGGGGCGCGACGCATACAGGTCGCAGGTTCCTGTAGCAGGGTCGAGAGCGGGGCAGGGTTCATCGTTGGCAAAGTCTTCGAATCGGTGTTCAGCGGCTTCGTCTTCCGAAAGAATTCCGGTTGTTCGATCTCCTGGAAATTCGGGAGATAGGCGAACTACCGCGTCCTGTGCCCGAGCGCGTACGGAGGCAGCCCGCTGCGGATCGTGTTCTTCAAGTTCGACGAGTCCATGCTGCAGGCGAGCTGCATCGAGCTGGGTGATGGCAAACACGCCTATGCAGCACTGCGTGCAGCCGGGACGGCACACGAGCCAGGAGCCGCTGCGGCGGCCGGCGTCGGCCAGGGCGGCGTCGACGATCTGGACGAGTTTCTGGTCGCCAGGCGGCAAGTGCATCGCACGCATGATCTAAGGATACTGTGTTGAACCGCGAGCGCGCATCATTCTTCAGATGAAGGCATCTGACGACGGGCTGTATGGATTAGGATCCGCTTAGCTGTGTCCTCCGCTGGTGAGTTCGCGAACGATGCTTCCGACGAACGCCTTGGCATCGCCGAAGAGCATGAGCGTGTTGTCGAGGTAATACAGAGGATTGTCGATACCAGCGAAGCCGGGGCTCATGCCGCGCTTGATGACCATCACGGTGTGTGACTTGTCGACGTCAAGAATCGGCATGCCGTAAATCGGACTGGACGCGTCGTTGCGAGCAGCGGGGTTAGTGACGTCGTTGGCTCCGATCACGAGGGCGACGTCGGTTTGGGGGAATTCGCCATTAATGTCGTCCATGTCGAGCAGCCGGTCGTAGGGTATGTCGGCCTCGGCGAGCAGCACGTTCATGTGACCGGGCATGCGGCCAGCCACGGGATGGATGGCGAAGCGGACGTCGACGCCGCGCTTGGTGAGTGCGTCGTAGAGTTCGCGGACCTTGTGCTGGGCCTGGGCGACGGCCATGCCGTAGCCGGGTACGACGACGACCTTATTCGCCGCCGAGAGAATAGCCGCGGCTTCCTCGGCGGTCGCGCTCTTCACGGATTTGGCCTCTTGTCCGGCGGCAGCGGCAGCCTGCACCTGGCCAAACGCGCCGAAGAGCACGTTCGTGAACGAGCGATTCATCGCCTTCGACATGATGACCGAGAGAATGAGGCCAGAGGATCCGTCGAGTGCGCCGGCAACGATCAGCAACCTATTGTTGAGGACGAACCCCATGGCTGCGGCCGAGAGTCCTGCGTAGGCATTCAAGAGGGAAATCACGGTGGGCATGTCGGCGCCACCGATCGGAATCACCAGCAATACCCCGAAGGCGAGCGCAATCAGAAGCATGAAGGGGTAGAGTTGCTTTGCTTCGGGGTGCAAAACCAGATAAACGGCCAGGACAAAAGCGATTCCGAGCAGCAGAAAGTTGACGAGGTTTTGACCTTTGTAGGTCAGCGGCCGCTGCGGCAGGATTTCCTGGAGTTTGCCGGCGGCCATCAGGCTGCCCGTGAAGGTCAACGAGCCGAGAATGACCTCCATCGACAAGACGGCCATCATGAAGCGGGGGATTTCGGGCGTGCGCAGGTAGAACTCGGCGGTGCCGACCAATGTTACGCAGAGCGCGCCAAAAGCATGGCTGAGCGCAGTTCGCTGAGGGACCGCTGTCATCTGGACCCGGCCCAGCGGGATCCCGATGATGGTGCCCAACACCAGCGCGATGGCGATCCACTGATAATCGACGATGCCGTGATGCAGCAGCGTGCCGGCGATGGCGAGCAGCATGCCGACTTCGCCGGCCCACACGCCGTGGCGAGCCGTGGTGGGCGAACTCATCCACTTGAGCGAGAGGATGAATAGCGCGCTCGCGACCAGGTAGATGATCTCGATGACCGGCTGATTTCCGGCGAACTCGTTCATGATTTCGCTGCCGGGCGGCTGGATTTGAACATTTTCAGCATGCGGTCGGTGATAAGAAATCCGCCCACGATGTTGCTGGTTGCAGCAACCACGGCGATGGTTCCGAGAATTGCCGAGAGCGTGCTCTTGTGCTCCCCGACGAGTACGATCGCTCCCACCACGGCGATGGCATCCAGCGCATTGGTGAGCGACATCAGCGGGGTATGCAATAGAGGCGACACGCGGCGGATGACTTCAAAACCGATGAAGCCCGCCAGCATAAAAATAAAGAGGCCGTTGATCAGGGTGGAGCCACTCATCAGTCCTCCGGAGAAATGCGTTTAGCTTTGCGCTACTGGTGCAGGCATTCCGAAAAACTCGCGCACACGCGGGTTGACGACTTCCCCGCCGTGTGTGACCAAAGTGTCACGAACAATTTCGTCTTCCAGATTCAACTGCAACTTTTGATCTTTAACCAGGTAGAGGAGAAAGGCGGTGACGTTGCGGGCATACATCTGGCTTGCATGGTAGGGGACGCCGCTGGCGACGTTGATGGCGCCAATGATGGTGACACCATGCCGCACGATGGTTTCCCCGGCTTTCGTGAGTTCGCAGTTGCCACCGCGCTCGGCGGCGAGATCGAAAATGACGGAACCGGGAGCCATCCCTTTGACCATTTCTTCAGTGACGAGCACGGGAGACTTCTTGCCGGGAATGACGGCGGCGGTGATCACCACGTCACTGTCTTTTACGACACGGCCCAGAAGTTCTCTCTGCTGCTGGTAAAAAGTTTCGTCCTGCGCGCGAGCGTAACCCCGCGCGTCTTGAGCGTCTTTGGCTTCGATTGGCAGCTCGATAAAACGGCCACCCAGGCTCTGCACCTGTTCCTTGGCGGCGGGGCGGAGGTCGTAGGCCGAGGCGACTGCACCTAGCCGGCGCGCGGTGGCGATTGCCTGCAAGCCCGCGACGCCTGCGCCGATCACGAAGACGCGAGCGGGTGTGATGGTGCCCGCCGCCGTCGTGAGCATGGGGAAGATGCGAGGATGACTGTTGGCGGCGATCAAAACGGCCTTATACCCGCAAATGGTGCCCATTGAAGAAAGAGCGTCCATGCTTTGCGCGCGAGTGGTGCGCGGCACCAGTTCCACCGAGAATGTTGTGACGCCACGGCCGGCGATTTCGCTGATCACCTCGCGCGAGCCAAAGGGGCGCAGGAAGCCGATCAGAAGTTGATCCTTACGCAGAAGAGGGAGGTCATGTTTGCCGGTAAGGTCGTTGGAGCCGTAGCAGAGAACCTGGAGCACGATGTCAGCCTTCTCGAACAGCGCCTCTCTGGCGACGACAATCTGGGCTCCTTTTTCTGTGTACTGGCTGTCGGGATATCCCGCCTGCAAGCCGGCATTCGTTTCGATCGCAATGTCAAAACCCGCCTTGGTGAGCGTAGGAATGACTATCGGCACGAGGGCGACGCGCCGTTCGCCGGGATAGGTTTCTTTCGGAACGCCGATGATCACGCGCAGCCTCCCCCAAAAGTCTTTACGGCAAACGCATCATTCTACCGGGCAGGGCAGAGTCGCGGAAGCGATTTCCTGATGACGGTTTTTTCGCTCTAATAGCTTGGATCTGCGACGTTTTATGACGAAAACCGGGGCCAAAGTTTTGCAGTTGCGAATCGGAACATGGGCGTGGTGGCGTTTTCCATCACGCTTCGAGGTGATTCGCATCACCGCTTTGGTGTGCCGATTGCGGCGATAAAGGCTCTCGTTGACGCCGTGTTGGGCAAGGGGCACGGGTGTTGGCAGGCGTGGAATCGGTCGGAGGAGGTCGGGCGCGCTAGCTGATTGGCGAGAGCCACGGTTCAGCATTCTTTCTTCATGGTTTGCTGGCGCCACCGCGTAACTAAGTAGTTAAACCTCAAATCACCTCTCCCGATTTTTTTCCGGGCAGCCGCCAGTCACTCTGTCACGCGACAGTGGTGAGGAACATCACTCTCTGCTGTACCGATAGCGCCGCCAACAAGAACTCCGGCCTTGTCGCCACCGACCCCGTCGTCGGTACCGGTGGGTTGGGTCCGCTGCCGGGCGGGCTCCAGGGCCAGAGGGACTGGAATTGAAGGAAGGGTACATGGCCAACGAATCGGGTAAGTCCAAGCCCACAATCGAAGGGCATCTCAAAGCCTGCGGCGTTTCGCGCCGCAGCTTCTTGCAACTGTGCACGGCCATCATGGTGACGGCGCCGGTAGGAATGGCGCTCACAGAAAAAGGCTCCGTGCTGCAAGTGGCCGAGATCGTCGGCAAAGCCAAGCGGCCTTCGGTGATCTGGCTGCACTTCCAGGACTGCACTGGCTGTACCGAAACGCTCTTGCGAACCTCGCAGCCCGATGTCGCGGACCTGATCCTCAATGTCATCTCACTCGATTATCACGAGACGTTGATGGCAGCCTCGGGCTACCAGGCGGAAGCCGCCCTGCGCAGCGCGATGGAAGAGAATGCGGGGAAGTATGTGCTGGTGGTCGAGGGCTCGATTCCCGCGAAAGATGACGGCGTGTATCTCGAATTGGCCGGGCGCCCGGGCGTGCAAGTGCTGCGGGAGGTAGCGTCGAAAGCAGCAGCGGTGATCGCCATGGGCTCGTGCGCTTCCTGGGGAGGTGTTCCGTCCGCCGATCCGAATCCCACGGGAGCGGTCGGGGTGGACTCCGTGATCTCGGGCAAGCCGATCGTCAACCTTCCGGGGTGTCCGCCCAATCCCTACAACCTGCTCGCTGTGGTTCTTGAGTACGTGACCATGGGCAAGCTGCCGGCAATGGACGAATTGAATCGCCCGAAATTCGCTTACGACCGGGTGATCCACGACAACTGTCCGCGACGCGCGCATTTCGATGCGGGACGATTCGCAGCGGTGTTTGGCGATGAAGGCCATCGCAAAGGCTGGTGCCTCTACAAGCTGGGCTGCAAAGGGCCGGTTACCCACGCGGCATGCGCGACCCGGCATTTCAACGAGACTCCGGGGGTGTGGCCGATCGGCGTGGGCGCGCCGTGCGTTGGTTGCACCGAGAAAGGCGTGGTGTGGCAGATGGGGACGTTCGAAACGGTTCCCATCCACCTGGCAACGCCGCCCGATACCTATCCTCCCATCTACAGCGGCGCAGGACGCCTGCAGGTTGGCGCGGCCGCTCTGGTAGGAGCGATCACCGGCGCCGTGGGAGGCGCGGCCTGGGTAGCTTCGCAACGTTTCAAGAGCAGCGCCGAAGCCGGGGTGGAACGGATAGCGGTCGATGTCGCGCACGCGGAGAAATTGAAAGGCAAGCCGGTCGACAAGAAAGAGGAATGACGTGGCGATTACTCGGCGAGAACTGATCACTGGAGTTGCCAAGGTCGGTGTGCCGGCGGCGGTTGTGGGCTCGATCGGAGCCGGCGCACTCAAGAGCGAGACTATCCCCGTTCCCAGCGCTGCCGTGGGGTTGCTCTACGACGCGACCAAGTGTATCGGCTGTAAGGCGTGCGTCGCGGCCTGCGCGGAGGCCAACGATACACCGCCCGATACGCGCGGCGATTCGTTGCATCAGGCTCCGTCGGACCTGAACGATGTTACGCGCAACGTCATCAAGCTCTACAAGCCTGAGAACGGATCGGAGTTTTCCTTCGTAAAGCGGCAGTGTATGCATTGCCTCGATCCTGCCTGTGCGGCAGGGTGTCCCTTCCAGGCCCTGCACAAGGATCCGGAATCGGGCATCGTGAGCTGGACGGCGGAGAAATGCATTGGCTGCCGCTATTGCACCATCACCTGTCCGTATCACATTCCACGCTTCCAGTGGGTGGGCTTCAATCCGCGCGTAACCAAGTGCGAATTGTGCCAGCACCGTCTTGCGAAAGGGCTGAAGCCGGGATGTACGAGCGTGTGCCCGACGGGGGCGGTGATCTTTGGACCGCGTCCTGTCCTTCTGCTTGAGGCGAAACGAAGGATTGAGACCAGTCCCGGCCGTTACTACCAGAACCGCGTCTACGGTGAAGTCGACAACGGCGGTACGCAGTCCCTCTACCTGTCGCATGTTGCCTTCGAGAAGCTTGGCCTTCCGGAACTGGGGCCGGAGTCGGTACCGGCCAAGACGCTGCGCTGGCAGAAGCGCTTCTATCAGTACTTCGCCTTGCCGGCGGTGCTGTATGTGGGCCTGGTGCAGGTTATTCGAAAGGGGCTGAGAGCGCATGAGCAGGAAGCCCACGAGCATGAGAAAGAAACCGGATTGAGGGCGCAATTATGAGCAGCGCAGCACTGCAAGTCGATCGGCACGCCAGAGACCATCGCTGGGAGCGAAACACCCCGGTGTACGGCTTTCCGCTAGTGAACGGATTTTTTCTTGTGCTCCTGGCGCTGGTGATTCTCGCTTTCGTGCTGACGGGCTATCGCGAGCTCGCAGGCCTTGGTCCGGTCAGCGGCATGAACGACGCCTATGGATGGGGCATCTGGAAGACCTTCAACGTGATGGTGCTCACCGCGCTGGGATCGGGCGCTTTCGCCGTGGGCATTGCCGCGTGGGTCTTTCGCCGCAAGCGGTTGCATGCGCTGATGCGCATGGCGCTGTTGACGAGCTTTCTGGCTTATGCGTCTGGATTAATGCTGCTGGGCATCGATGCCGGGCGTCCGTGGAATTTCTATTGGATGGTCTTCCCCTGGAACTGGAACATGCATTCGCCGCTGGCCGAAGTTGCGATCTGCATGTCGATCTACGCCATGGTTCCGCTGGCCCTTGAAAACATTCCACCAGTCCTCGAACGGCTGTGGTACTTCGATTCGCGGCTGCGGCCGGGCGTGGAGAAAATCGAGCGCAAGCTATATGCCGGCTTTCCATGGATCATTGCGGCGGCCTATCTGTTGCCGGGAATGCACCAGTCGTCGCTCGGTGCGCTGATGCTGCTGGCGGGGGAGCGTGTGCATCCGCTGTGGCAGACACCCTGGCTGCCAGTGCTGTACCTGGGGGCTGCGACCTTTATGTCGTTTGGTTGCGTCGCCGGCACCACCATGCTGTGTTGTCTGATGTGGAAGCGGAACATGGACATGGATGTTCTCGACGATGCCGCGCGGGTTACGGCGTACCTGATCGCAGGCTGGCTGGGGTTGCGGCTGCTCGACGTCCTGTTCCGGGGAGCATTGCTGACCGCATTCCGTTTCGACCGCTTTGCCGGAGTCTTCTGGCTGGAAACGCTTTTGGTGGCCTACGGCGGCTGGCTGCTTTGGGTCTCGCTACGCGATCACAGCCCGCGGAAGATGTTCGTCGGCTACGTGTTGAGTTCGGTGGGCGGCATGGTCTATCGCTTCAGCCCCACGACCCTGGCGTTCCGACCGAATCCCGAGGCGCTGTATTTTCCGGCGACGATCGAGATTCTGGTATCGCTGGGCTTTATATCGCTGGGCATCGTTGGTTTTCTTATTGCGGTCAAGCGGCTCGCCATCCTTCCTGCGCCGCTGCATGAATGGCACAACATGGCGAACTACTTCCGGTTCCGCCGGCCGTACATCCGCTGGACCGGATATTTCAAATATGGGTATTTCGGCGAGGACGAGTCGTCCGAAGCAGCAAAATCTTGATTGGAACGGCAGGCGTCATGGCAAAACGAATCACAATTGACCCCATCACCCGAATCGAAGGCCACCTCCGCGTAGACGTGGAAGTGGAGAACAATGCGGTCAGCAATGCCTGGGCATCGTGCACCATGTGGCGCGGAATCGAGAAGATTTTGCGGGGCCGCGATCCGCGCGATGCATGGCTCTTCACGCAGCGCTTCTGCGGGGTGTGCACCACGGTGCATGCCATGGCCAGCGTGCGGTCGGTCGAAGACGCCTTAAAGCTCGAGGTGCCGTTGAACGCGCAGTACGTCCGCAACCTCATTCTCATTGCGCATGCGCTGCACGACCATATCGTGCACTTTTATCAGCTGTCTGCGCTGGATTGGGTCGACGTGCTGCAGATCCCCAAAGCCGATCCGGCCGCTGCCTCGAAACTTGCCGAGAGCCTTTCGCCCTGGACGCGCAATTCGCGTAACGAACTGAAAGCGGCGCAGGACAAGGTGAAAGCGGTGGCCGCCAGCGGGCAATTGGGAATCTTCGCCAACGGCTATTGGGGGCACCCGGCAATGAAGTTGTCGCCGGAAGTGAACCTGCTCGCCTTCGCACACTACCTGCAGGCGCTCGAGTATCAGCGCAAGGCGCTGCAGGTGGTCGGGATCCTGGGAGCGAAAACGCCCCACATTCAGACGTTAACCGTTGGGGGCGTGACCAACGCGATCGATCTCGATAGCCCGTCAGCGCTGGGCATGGATCGGCTGGAGATGATTCGTGGCCTGCTGGCTGAGGTCGCGCAGTTCGTACAGCAGGTGTACTTCGTCGACGTTTGCGCAGTCGCTGCAATGTATCCGGAGTGGTTCAAAATCGGCGGCGGAGTCCACAACTACCTCGCGGTTCCCGATCTTCCGCTCGATACCAAGGGCACCGCGTATGATCTGCCCGGCGGCTACATCATGAACGGGAATCTTACGGGAACCCATCCCTTCAAGACCGCGGCGGACAAGGAATTCCGCGAATCGGTGACCGAGGATGTCACGCACTCTTACTATCAGGGCGGCAAGCCGCTGCATCCCTGGAACGGCGAAACCGAGCCCGAGTTCACCGGCTGGAACGGTGACCAGAAATACTCCTGGGTGAAGTCACCCCGTTTCCAGGGCCACCCCATGCAGGTCGGACCGCTCGCGCAGGTGCTGGTCGGATACGCCCAGGGACATCCGCTCACGAAGAAATACGCCGAACTGGCGCTAACGAAAGTTTCTGCGATCGCGGGTATCCACGCGACGCCTGACCTGTTGCACTCGACCCTCGGCCGTCATGCCGCGCGTGCGATCCGAGCAGCGATGCTGGCGGACCTGGCCGATAAACACTGGCAACTGCTGGTGAACAATATTGCGAAGGGTGATTTCAGTGTTCACAATCAGCCGGTGTTTGCAAGCCACGAAGTGGAAGGCGTCGGCACGCATGAAGCGCCTCGCGGCACGTTATCGCACTGGGTCGTGATCAAGGACGAGAAGATCAAGAACTATCAGGCCGTGGTGCCTTCGACCTGGAATGCCAGCCCGCGCGACAACACGGGAGCTTCCGGGCCTTATGAAGCTTCTCTGCTGCACAGTCCGATCGCAGACCCGGAGAAGCCGCTGGAGGTCCTGCGCACAATTCACTCGTTCGATCCGTGCATGGCATGCGCCTGCCATACATTCGATCCGAGCGGAAAACAGATCGCGAAGGTAAAAGTGTTATGAAACGCGTGCTGATTGCCGGAATCGGAAATATCCTGCTCGGCGACGATGGCGTCGGTCCTTACGTGCTGCGGTTGCTCGAGGTCTCCTACTCGTTTGACGAGGGTGTCGTACTCGAGGATCTGGGCACGCCGGCGCTGGACTTCATCGATCACATCGCCGGGCTGGACGCGCTCATCGTGATTGATTCGGTCGACAACGGGGAACCTGCCGGCACGATTACGTTGTATCGCAATGACGATCTGAAACGGAACGCTCCGGCAGTCCGCATGGATACGCACTCGCCGGCGATCACGGAATCGCTGCTGGCGGCAGAGGTTTTTTTCGGAGTTTCCCCGCGCGAGATCCTGCTGGTGGGGGTCAGCGCCGGGAGCTACGACGCCGGTTGCACCTTGACTGATGTGGTGAAGGACGCGGTCCCGCTGGCACGCCAGGCCGTGCTGGCCGAATTGGATCGGCTGGGCGTTTCTTACCGGGGCAAGACACAAGCGGATAGCGGCATCTGGTGGTCCGAAACGCAGCCCCAACTCGGATGAGGCGATTCTCCCCGCGGCCCTCCGTCACCGGTGCGTGTGACATGTGTCACTGCGGGTCTGTGCTTCTGCGCCAATAATCCGCCTGATTGCTTCTTCCGGAGGGAGTACAACCATGAGCCAATCTTCTGCCGCCTGCCACTATACGGCACCCATCCTGGTACTCGCGCTGGGAGAGCCAACCTGCGGCGATGAAGGTCTTGGACCGACGTTGCTTAAGGAACTGCAGTCGCGCTACCGCTATGCCGGCGGTTTCGTGGAGTTCCTGGAGTGCGGAACCAGGGGTCTCGATTTGCTTGGCTCCTTGATCGGGCGCCAGGCCGTGGTTGTGCTCGACGCGCTGGCCAGCGGAAAGGAACCGGGCGCGGTATCCGTGTTAGAGGGGAGCGAAGTTTTACGGTATGCGACGGATAGTTCAGCCGCGGTGCATCCGGGGGACGCGCATGAATTTCTATCCACAGCCGCCTTCCTGGGAGATCTTCCCGACCACTTTTACGTGGTGGGGGTCCGGCCCGGCGACCTGCATCAAGGTGCAGCGCTGTCGAAGGCCGTGCGCAAAGGGTTGCCGGTTGCCGCAATCCAGGCGCAAGAGATCATCGATCACTGGCTGGTGGAACTGGCGGAACCAGTGGAAGCCTGAAAGGAACAGACCATGTGCTTAGCGGTTCCGGGAAAAGTCCTGAGTAAAGACAATATTGGCGGGGTCGACGTCGGCCAGGTGCAGTTCGGCGCGATCACCCGGCAGGTGGCCCTGGGCTTCGTCCCCGAAGCCGAAGTGGGCGACTACGTGATGGTGCACGTGGGATTCGCCATCAGTCGCGTGGATGCCGAAGAAGCGCAGCGCACCTACGAGATTCTGGAACAGCTCGGAGCACTGGAAGAGGAATTGGGCCCGGAGAGTCCGGTTCCCCTGTTGTCTTAGCGCCACCCATCAAGTTGTCAGTCGCCAGTCGTCACTCATCAAGACACGCCGGTCACCGCGGCCGTGTCTCCCCGGTACAAGCTTCTTGTCGGCATCGGTCCATGCCCTTTTCGTGGCTGTCCGCGGTGCGAAGCTCACCGACGCGTGTGATTTAGGTCACCGATGGCATGTTCATCAGCCGCTACAGTCGTCCCAGCCGCATCTGGATGGGGCTGCCATGAAGTACTTGGACGAATATCGCGACGGACGCATTGCGCGCGCGCTGGCGTCGGAGATTCAACAGCGCTGCACGCGTCCGTGGGTGTTGATGGAAATCTGCGGCGGGCAGACTCACACCATCATGCGCTATGGCATCGACGAGCTTCTTCCCCCGGGGCTCGAGCTTGTTCATGGACCCGGGTGTCCGGTTTGCGTGACTCCTCTCGAAACCATCGACAAGGCAATTGCGCTGGCCTCGCGTCCGGACGTGACGCTGGTGTCCTATGGGGACATGTTGCGCGTCCCCGGCTCGAACTCGGATCTGTTTCAAGCGAAGGCCAAGGGCGCGGACGTGCGAGTCGCCTATTCCCCAACCGCAGCGGTGGAATTGGCCAGCCGCTTTCCCGAACGCCAGGTGGTGTTTCTGGCGATTGGCTTTGAGACCACCGCGCCCCCGAACGCCATGGCCGCGTGGATGGCAAAGCAACAGGGGTTACGGAATTTCTCGCTGCTGGTGTCGCACGTGCTGGTGCCGCCGGCGATTCGGGCGCTGCTCACTTCGCCAGAGAACCGGGTGCAGGGATTCATCGCGCCGGGCCATGTCTGCACGATCATGGGTTGCGACGAATATGAAGCCCTCGTGCGTGATTTCCAGGTTCCAATCGTGGTTGGCGGATTTGAGCCGGTGGACATTCTGCAAGCTGTATTGATGCTGGTGAAGCAACTCGAGGCGGGCGAGACCCGGCTGGAGAACCAGTACGTGCGCTCCGTGAGCTATCAGGGAAACCGGCTGGCGCAGAAGGTAGTGGGCGAGGTATTCGAAGTCGCTGATCAAAAATGGCGCGGGATCGGGATGATCCCGCACAGTGGACTGCGGTTGCGGGAAGAATACGCGGCCTATGATGCGAACCGCGTCTTTGACCTTCACTTGATAACCGCCGAGGAGCCGGCCGAGTGCATCAGCGCCCAGGTCTTGCGGGGACTCCGCAAGCCGACAGACTGCCCGGCATTCGGGTTTCGCTGTACGCCCGAGAATCCTCTGGGTGCGCCGATGGTCTCGTCGGAAGGGGCGTGCGCCGCCTACTACCGGTATCGCCGGCATGCGCCCGCGGTATGACCGAACTCAGAAGGGAGGGATGAAGCGTGGCGGAAGCAATCAAAAGCATCGCGAATCTCGTCTGCCCGACCCCCTTGCCGGTGCGAGATACAGTGCTGCTCGGACACGGCAGCGGCGGTACCTTGAGCGCTGCATTGATCCGCGAAGTCTTCCTTCCCGCGTTTCAGAATCCCGTCCTCGCGCGATTGGACGATCAGGCGATCGTCCAGGTGAACGGTTCCCGGCTTGCCTTTACGACTGATTCGTTCGTGGTGAAGCCGTTGTTCTTTCCGGGTGGCGACATCGGATCGCTGGCCGTGCATGGAACCATCAACGATCTGGCCATGGGAGGCGCGAAGCCGCTGTTCCTCAGTGTGGCGTTCATCCTCGAAGAGGGATTGCCGATGGACGTGCTGCGGCGCATCGCGCAGTCGATGCGAGACGCGGCCGAAGCAGCGGGTGTGCTCATCGTCACCGGCGACACCAAGGTCGTCGAGAGGGGAAGCGGCGACCAGTTGTTCATCAACACGGCGGGAATCGGACTGGTGCCGGATGGAGTGGATCTTTCCGCTAGCCGAGCATGCCCGGGCGATGTTGTGCTCGTGAGCGGCACGATCGGAGATCATGGAATCGCGATTTTGGCGCAGCGTGAGGGTCTCGAATTCGATTCGTGCATCGCGAGCGATAGCGCGCCGCTGCACGTCCTGGTTTCGGAAATGCTGGCGACCGGGGCGGAGATCCGCTGTATGCGGGATCCGACCCGGGGTGGAGTCTCGAGCACGCTCAATGAGATTGCGCAAACCTCGAAAGTGGGAATCGAACTGGTGGAGCGCGAGATCCCCGTGCGCGAGGAAGTACGGGGCGCGTGTGAAATGCTCGGTCTGGATCCTTTGTACGTGGCGAATGAAGGCAAGCTGATCGCAATCGTGGCGCCAGAATCGGCGTCGGCCGTGCTCTCCGCCATGCAACGGAATGCTCTCGGGAGAAATGCAAGGATCATCGGCAAGGTGTGCGAGGCGCACCCCGGGCTGGTGACCATGCGCACGGACCTGGGAACCAGCCGGATCGTGGACATGCTGGCCGGCGATCAACTGCCGCGTATCTGCTGAGGCGTCCTGTGCACGAGATGAGCATTGCCAACTCGATCCTGGAGGCGGTGCAAAAGGAAGCCCGACGCTATCCCGGGTCACGCGCGACCAAGGTTGCTGTGCGGATCGGGGAACTGGCGGCGCTCGACGGCGAATCGCTGCGCTTTTGCTTCGAGGTCCTGGCCGGCGAAATGGAATTAAAGGACCTTGCACTCGAGATTGAATGGTGCCCGCGCCGGCATCGCTGTGCGCGCTGCGATCGAACCTTCGTAGTGCGCGACTACGAGTTCCGTTGCCCGACCTGCCAGGAACTTGCGACGGAATGCGTCAGCGGGGACGAACTGGAGTTGGCTTACGTGGAGGTGGAGCACGATGAACCGATTGCCGTTGGAAAAGAAAGTTCTTAGCGAGAACGATCGCCTCGCAACTTCATTGCGGGAGCGTTTTCGGGAGCACGGCGTATTTTGCGTGAACCTGATCAGCTCGCCCGGTTCTGGTAAAACGACTTTGCTGGAACGGACCCTGGAGGCGCTGCCTCGCGGCTCGCGCGTAGCCGTTCTCACCGGCGACATCCAGACGGAGAACGATGCAGCTCGGCTCAAGCGTTTCGGATTTCCCGTCAAGCAGATTACCACCGGTGGCACCTGCCATCTCGACGCGCGCATGATCGAACGCCATCTGGCCGACTGGAACCTCGACGATCTCGACATCCTGTTTATCGAGAACGTGGGCAACCTGGTCTGCCCTTCGAGCTACGACTTGGGCGAAGCCGCGAAGATCGTGATTCTGAGCGTAACCGAAGGCGAAGATAAACCGCTCAAATATCCGTCCATCTTCTTCAAGTCGGAACTGATGGTGCTGAGCAAAATCGACTTGTTGCCGTACGTGCCGTTTGATGCGCACCTGGCCGAAGAGAACGCCCGGCGGGTGCATCCGGAGATGGAGATCGTGCGCGTCTCTTGTCTGACTCGGGTTGGGCTGGCCGCGTGGCTTACCTGGCTCGCGCAGAAGCGCAGTGCGTATCTCGCGCAGAAGCCGGAAGTGGTGATCTAGGACGCCATGGGTGTGCGTCGTCAAATCGATGTCGCCGGGATCGTGCAAGGGGTTGGTTTCCGCCCCTATGTGTACCGGTTGGCGATCGAGCGGAATCTCGCGGGCTCGGTAGCGAACTCCTCGGCCGGCGTCACGATCGAGGTCGAGGGACCGGTGGAAGCGGTAGAAGAATTCGTCACCCGGTTGCCCCTGGCCGCGCCGCCTCTATCGCATATCACCCAGGTCTGGGTGCGGGAGGTGCCGTGCAGCGGAGACCAGGAATTCCGCATACTGGCGAGCAAACGCGGCGAGACGGTTCGGACGTTGATCTCTCCCGATATCGCGATCTGCGAGGACTGCCTGCGGGAGTTGTTTGATCCGCGCGATCGAAGGCATCGCTATCCATTTATCAACTGCACGAATTGTGGCCCTCGCTTCACGATCGTTCGCGACATCCCGTATGACCGCCCATACACGTCGATGGCTCCGTTCCGCATGTGCCCCGCGTGCCAGAAAGAGTATGACGATCCGCTGAACCGGCGTTTCCACGCACAACCGAACGCTTGCTGGCATTGCGGGCCGCAAGCGGAGTTTTGGGATCGAAGAGGGCGCAGAATCTTCGTCGAAAACCCGATTGCCGAAGCCGCTGCCGCTTTAACAGCGGGCATGGTAGTCGCGGTGAAGGGACTAGGCGGTTTTCACCTGGCCGTCGATGCCACGAATGAGCGTGCGGTGTCTCTCTTGCGGGAACGCAAGCATCGGGTGGAGAAGCCGTTCGCCGTCATGGTTCCTAATCTGGAAGAAGCAGCCATCCTGTGCGACTTCGATGAGCCAGCCAGGAGAGCGTTGTGCACCCCACAACGGCCGATTGTGTTGCTGCGAAAGAAGGCGCCTGACGTCCTTCCGGAAGCGGTCGCGCCCCGCAACCAGTATCTCGGAATTTTCCTTCCCCACACGCCACTGCATCATTTGCTATTTGCGGAAGGAAGCTTCTCGGCTCTGGTCATGACCAGCGCCAATCTGAACGAGGAGCCGATTGCTATTGATAACCAGGAGGCGGTCGAACGCCTGTCGGCGCTCGCGGATTGCTTCCTGGTGCATGATCGGGACATCCTGCGTCGCTGCGATGATTCGGTTGTCCGGGTGGTGGGCGGGAAAGTCCGTCAGCTGCGACGATCGCGCGGGTTTGTTCCAACGCCAGTGTTTCTCAAAGAAGACGTGCCATCGATTCTGGCGGTCGGTGGAGAGCTGAAGAATACGATCTGCCTGACGCAGGGAAAGAACGCATTTCTCAGCCAGCACGTCGGGGACCTGGAAAACCTCGAGAGCTATGGCTTCTTCGAAGAGGCCACCGAGCACCTCGAGAGAATTCTCGAAATCAAGCCGCAGATCGTCGCTTACGATCTTCATCCCGGATATTTCTCGACCAAGTGGGCACTGGAGAGAAAGGGCGTCGAGTTAGTCGGCGTGCAGCACCATCACGCTCACGTTGCCAGCTGCATGGCCGAGAATCATCTGGAGGGACAGGTGATCGGTTTCGCCCTCGACGGTACCGGCTACGGAACCGATGGTCAGATCTGGGGCGGGGAAGTGCTGGTTGCCGACTACCGCGAGTTTGAACGGGTGGCTCACTTCGACTATGTCCCGATGCCGGGCGGGGAAGCGGCGGTCCGGGAACCATGGCGCATGGCCGTGGCCTATCTGGCTCACCATTTCGGGGATGAGTTTGTTCGCTGGCGAGTTCCGTTTGTGGAGGAACTCGACGCCCGGGATACGGACGTTTTGCTGCGGATGATAGAACGCGGGGTGAATTCCCCGAAGACGTCAAGTTGTGGCCGCCTGTTTGACGCGGTGGCTGCGCTGGCCGGAGTTCGCCGCGCGGTCAACTACGAGGCGCAGGCCGCCATCGAGTTGGAAATGGCAATTGCGGCCGGAGCGATCGAGGAGGCATACCCGCTCGATATCCTGTCAAGCAATTCTCCCTGGATCATCGACACCAAATCCATGTTCGAGGCAGCGCTGTGCGATCTGCAGTCAGGCACTTCCACCGCGGCCATCAGCCAGCGATTCCACAATGGCCTGGTGGAGACGTTCGCCAGGATTGCCGAGATGATTCGCGCCGCGAGATCTCTCAATCGTGTTTGTCTGAGTGGCGGTACGTTCCATAACGTCTACCTGCTAACGCATCTGCAAGAGCGTCTCGAGCAGAGTGGATTCCAGGTATTCACCCATACGGAAGTTCCCGCCGGCGATGGAGGACTGAGCCTCGGCCAGGCGATGGTCGCGGCACATCGTTGATCGTTGCTCTTCCCTGTGATTCGATCGACTCCGAAGGACGCGCCCGTCTGAGCGACGCACGCACCTTTGCGTCCTCTCTTAGTGACCACCGTCACATACCCGACTCGGTGAAACTCCTACTCTGAATGGTTGGTTGGATCTGCTTCGCGTTGACTTGTGCGAGAGCGGCTCGGCCACAAGGGCCAGTATGATCACCGATTTCTCCAAGCCAGGACCCCCGAGCACAGACAAGCGCTGGCGGCTGGTGGATGCCACAATGCGGCGGTTGGGAAACCAGTCCCGCGGCCTCATTGAGACCCTCCATACCGTCCAGGAAACATTCGGATACCTTGATGAGGGAGCGCTGCGTTACGTAGCGGTCTCGCTGCGTGTGCCGCTCAGCCGCGCTTACGGCGTAGCGACCTTTTATCACTTCTTCACCCTCAAGCCTGCGGGAGAACACACCTGCGTGGTGTGCATGGGGACGGCCTGCTACATCAAAGGTGCACCGCAACTCCTGTCGGCAGTCGAGCGCGATCTGGAGATCAAGCCGGGCGAGACCACACCCGACGGAAAAGTCTCGTTGCTGACGGCGCGATGCCTGGGTTCCTGCGGTCTGGCGCCTGCCGTTGTTTACGACCACGATGTGGCGGGCAAAGTAGCGCCCGCTGACCTGCGCCAGCAGCTCAAGAAATGGACACGCCATGACTCCTGAGGAACTGGAGCAGATCGCGGAGGACGAGCGGGCAAGTCAGGGTGAGTTCCCGCACCGGGTGAACGTGTGCGTGGCTGCCGGCTGCATCTCGTGCCAGAGCTTGAGCGTCAAGGAAGCGGTCGACAAGGAGATCGCAAGCCGTGGCTGGCAGAAGAAATGCCAGTCCAAGGGCGTTGGCTGCATGGGGCTTTGCGCCGAAGGACCGCTGGTTTCTACCGGGACGGGAACTCTCTATCAGCACGTCACGCCGGCCGATGCGGGCGAGATTCTGGATGGGCTCGACACGCACCCGCCTGACCGGCTGATCTGCCGCACCGATGTTCCGTTCTTCCAAAGGCAAAAGAAGATCGTTCTGGAAAACTCCGGCGTGGTCGACCCGGAGCGCATTGAGGAATACGTGGGCGCCTCAGGCTATGGCGCTTTGATGCGCGTCTTGACCGACATGACTCCCTCGGAAGTGGTGCAGGAGGTCACGAAAAGCGGTCTGCGCGGCCGCGGCGGCGCCGGTTATCCCACCGGCCTGAAGTGGAGCACAGTCGCAAAAGCCGTGGGCAAGCAGAAATATGTCATCTGCAATGCGGACGAGGGGGACCCCGGCGCCTTCATGGATCGCAGCGTGCTCGAGAGCGATCCGCATCGTGTGCTGGAAGGAATGCTCATCGCCGCGTATGCCGTAGGCGCGTCCGAAGGCTACATCTACGTGCGGGCGGAATATCCGCTGGCGATCAAGCGTTTGCGAACCGCAATTCGTCAGGCCGAGCGGATCGGCTTGCTTGGGGCAAGCATCTGCGGGACGCGTTTCAGCTTTCACGTCGATCTGCGCCTGGGAGCGGGCGCATTCGTTTGCGGAGAAGAGACGGCGCTGATCGCCTCGGTGGAAGGGAAGCGCGGCGCGCCGCGCCCGCGTCCGCCATATCCCGCGCAGGCGGGTCTGTTCGGTGAGCCGACCTTGATCAACAACGTCGAAACCTACGCCAACATCGCGCCCATCATCCGCAATGGCGGGGAGTGGTATGCCCAGATCGGCACCGAAAAGAGCAAAGGGACCAAGGTTTTTGCGCTGGCCGGCCGTGTGCTGAATACCGGCCTGGTCGAAGTGCCCATGGGCATCACGCTGCGCGAGATCGTTTTCGAGATGGGCGGAGGCATTCCCGGCGGCCGGCGCTTCAAAGCCGTGCAGACCGGCGGGCCCTCGGGCGGCTGTCTGCCGGCAGAGTATCTCGATATGCCCGTCGACTACGAATCGCTGGCCAAGGCAGGATCGATCATGGGCTCGGGCGGAATGATCGTGATGGACGAAACCTCCTGCATGGTGGATGTGGCCAAGTACTTCATGGATTTTTGCATGACGGAATCGTGTGGCAAGTGCGTCCCCTGCCGCGTGGGCACCTTCCAGATGAATGAACTGCTGGCGCGAATCACAGCCCGGACCGCTTCGACGCAGGACGTGACCATGCTCGAGGAGTTGTGCGACCTCTTGCGGAATACCAGCCTGTGCGGCCTGGGCCAGTCGGCGCCCAACCCGGTGTTGAGCACGCTGCGTTACTTTGCCGATGAGTACACCGCTCATATCCAGGAGAAGCGCTGCCCGGCCGGTGTGTGTGGCGCAGAGAGCAAGGAAAGCTGATGAATTCCGGCTCGAACATCAAGACCCTGAAGATCGATGGCAAGGACTTCAGCGCCCGTTCGGAGGAAACCATTCTGGAAGTGGCGCGGCAGAACAAGATCTTCATTCCCACGTTATGCGATCTCCGCGGGCTTTCGACAGTGGGCGCTTGCCGCCTGTGTCTCGTCGAGATCAAGGGATCGAATAAGCTGCTGCCGGCCTGCGTGACGCAGGTTGAAGAAGGCATGGAGGTCACCACTACCTCGGAGCGGCTCGCCCGCTACCGCCGATCGATACTCGAGCTGCTGTTCACGGAACGAAACCACATCTGCTCGGTCTGCGTTTCCAACGGCCAGTGTGAGCTGCAGACCCTGGCGCAGCGACTGCAGATCACGCATGTGCACTATCCCTATCGTTATCCCAAGGTCGAGGTTGATGGCTCTCATGACCGCTTCATCGTCGACCACAACCGGTGCATCCTCTGCACACGCTGCGTGCGGGTGTGCGACGAGGTGGAGGGAGCTCACACCTGGGACGTCATGGGCCGTGGCATCGAGGCGAAGGTCATTACCGATCTGAATCAGCCATGGGGTGACTCCGATACGTGCACCGGCTGCGGCAAGTGCGTGCACGTTTGTCCCACCGGCGCTTTGTTCGAAAAAGGAAAGTCGGTCGCGGAGATGCTGAAGCGCCGCCAGTTCCTGCCATACCTGACCATGATGCGGGAGGAGTGGGAATGAGCAAGGTTCGGCTGGCCACGGTTTGGCTTGACGGATGCTCGGGTTGCCACATGTCATTGCTTGATATGGACGAGGCCTTGATTGCGCTGGCCGAAAAGGTCGACTTCGTCTACAGCCCGTTGGTGGACGCGAAGACGTTTCCCGCGGACGTCGATATTACCTTGGTCGAGGGCGCCGTCAGCAGCGAGGAAGACCTGCGCAAGATCCAGGTAGTCCGGGAGCGCACGAAGACGCTGGTTTCTCTCGGCGATTGTGCGGTGACAGCCAATGTCCCCTCGATGCGCAATCCATTTGGGGTGAACGCCATCTTAGATCGGGCGTATCGTGAGAACACGACGCTCGACGCGGGCATTCCGATGGAAGTCATTCCCCGGCTGCTCCCCCGGGCGTTGCCGGTTCACGAAGTGGTCGCCGTGGATGTCTTCGTTCCGGGATGTCCGCCGCGAGCCGAGGTAATCCTCTATCTACTGACTGAGCTGCTGGCAGGCCGGAACCCTGAGCTCAGCGCGAAGACTCGATTTGGAGCTTAGCCGGGTGGAAACCACAGAGCGTAAGACCATCGTGATCGATCCGGTCACCCGCATCGAGGGGCACTCGAAGATCACGCTCCACCTGAACGCGGAAGGGCGTGTCGAAGAGGCGCACTTTCACGTTACGCAATTCCGTGGCTTCGAAAAGTTCTGCGAAGGGCGGCCATTCTCCGAGATGCCGTCGCTGATGGCTCGCATCTGCGGGATTTGTCCGGTAAGCCATCTGATTGCCTCCGCGAAAGCCTGTGATGCACTGCTCGCGGTGCGAATTCCGCCGACCGCCGAAATGCTACGCCGCATTTTCGGGCTGGCGCAAGTGGTGCAGTCGCATGCCTTGAGTTTCTTCTATCTTTCCTCGCCGGACCTATTACTGGGCATGGACGCCGATCCTCAGAAATCCAATCTATTCGGCGTTCTTGAGCGCAAGCCGGAATTGGCGCGCGACGGAATCCGCCTGCGGCAGTTTGGCCAGCAGATCATCGAGCGCTTGGGCGGCAAGCGCATTCACCCGGCATGGATCGTGCCGGGCGGAGTGAGTGAACCCCTGACTGCCCTGAATCGCGACGCCATCCTGTCCGGCATTCCCGAAGTGCTGGCCATCGCCGAGCGAACCCTGGAGTGGTTCAAAGGCGTGATCGAGAATTTCCGCGAGGAGGTCGCCAGCTTCGGGAACTTTCCCACCATGTTCATGGGAATCGTGAAAAAGAACGGTGGCCTTACTTTCTATGATGGTGGGATTCGCATCGTGAACTCCAGCGGCGAGGTGATTGCCAACGGACTGGACCCGGCGGACTACCCCGATTACATCGGCGAGAAGGTGGAGTCGTGGAGCTACCTGAAATCGCCGTATTACATGCCGGCCGGCTACCCGGACGGGATCTACCGGGTGGGTCCGCTGGCACGCCTGAACGTTGCCGATCGATGCGGCACGCCGCGGGCCGACCAGGAACTGGCGGAGTTCCATGAACTGCAACGGACGGCCGTGCTGAGCAGCTTCCGCTACCACCACGCGCGGCTCGTCGAAATCCTCTATTGCGTCGAGCGCCTGGAACAGTTGCTCACCGATCCCGATATTCTTTCCCGACACGTGCGCGCGATTGCTGGTCCGAACGCGATGGAAGGCGTCGGCTGCTGCGAGGCGCCGCGCGGCACTCTGCTGCACCACTACAAAATCGACGAGCACGGACTGATTCTTTGGGCCAATCTGATCATCGCCACCGGTCACAATCACATGGCGATCAACCGCGGTATTTTGCAGGTCGCGAAGCATTTCGTGCGCGGGGAGCGGCTTACACCCGGCATGCTCAACCGCGTGGAGGCGCTGGTCCGCGCCTACGATCCCTGTCTGAGTTGCTCCACCCACGCCTTCGGAGAGATGCCTCTGGTGGTGCAACTCGTAAACGCGCAAGGCGAAATTCTGGACGAAGCGCACAAACCCTGACTGTGCAGGAGGTACGTCATGGCGCGGGTCTTAGTGCTGGGATATGGAAACTCCCTGCGCTCTGATGATGGGCTGGGCTGGCATGCGGCAGTCGAGATGGCCCGCACCAGAGTTTCGCCCGACGTCACCATTCTTCCTTGTCATCAGCTGACTCCCGATCTCGCCGAACCGATCCAGCGCGCGGACACTGTGATCTTTCTCGATTGCACCCGCGAAGGAGATGCTGGCGAGGTTCGATGTCGAGAGCTAGTCCCCGAAGCCGTTCCCACGTCCCTGACCCACGACTTGTCGCCGTCGGCACTTTTGGCGCTGGCCTCCGAGTTGTACGGAGTGTATCCGCGGGCTTACCTGCTCACGATCTGTGGCGAGTCATACGCGCACGGAGAGATGCTCTCGCCCAAAGTGAGCCGCCGTCTGCCCGAGTTGCAGGAGATGGCGCGCCGCTTAATCGAAGACAGTCTCTGCCAGACCGCCTCGGTACTTGGCGGTTTCCCGTAAAAAATCGATTCGCTGAGCGAACTGCCAGCCAAGCGATCAATTCTCGATCGAGTCGGAAAACTGGCCTGCGGGCGATCGCTCAAAAGCCGCGTCCGGCCAGGCTTTTGCCATGGCACGTTGGTGGGGGAGCGAATAGCACGGAAGTGCTATTTGCAGGCACAGAGGTTAGATTTATGTTTTCCGGCGAGCAGTTCTGGGGGAGGGCTGCCCGGGCGCCTGCAACTCGAAAGGGTTGCGGCGCTCGTTATTTGTGCCGCATTTTTCGCGCGTGAAATATGAAAGGCGGTGCCGAAGCGCACCGCCATCGCGCATTCTTGGAGCCGCTCAGTTCGCGCGGATGGTGAAATCCACCGTGATGTTGGCTTGTGTCTCGACCGGCTGTCCGTCCTGCAAATAGGGCCGAAACCGCCATTGTTTGACGGCCTCGCGTGCCGCATCGGCGAGAATGGCAGGTCCGCTCGTTACTTGCAGAGTCTGGATGCCCCCGTCTTTGCCAATCGTCGCTTTCAAGCCAACCGCGCCTTGTACTTTCATCTGGCGAGCCAGCAGGGGGTACTCCGGACGCACTGGGCGCGTCAGGGCCTGCCGGGTGTCGGCCGACATCTGGACACGATCTCCAGCAGTGGTTAACGGGGCTGCCGCGTTCGCCAGCTGCGCCCCCGAATCGGCGGCGGGTTCAGCAGGCTCCAGATCAACTCTAACGGACGGGCTGCCCGGCCTCACCAGTTGACGCCGGTTTCCGGCCTGAACTTCGACCCGCAGTGGAGGCAACACCGCGCGAGACGTAACCACCGGTCCCGACGTAACTTCCGGAGCCACGGCCTTAGGAGCGACGGCCTTAGTAGCTGCGGCCACGACATGCCCTCTTTTGTGGGCAACCGGCGCAGCCGGCTGAGCGGCTGGTGTGTCCACGGTCGCCACTGGGGCCGGCGCTGTGTTGTCGGTTGAGTCGTCAACTGCTTCAGATTCAGCAACATCCGAAGCGGGGAACCAGAAATCGCGGTCTTTCACCAGGACCAGTCCCAAGGCGACCAACAGCAGCACTAAGGCAACCACCATGCGGCGACGCTGCCGCTCATCGTTTTCGACAACCGGGGCCGGGGCAGGAGCAATTTCCAGCCGTGGGACGGCCAGTTGCTCGTGGGTTTCATGACGCTCAAGTTGCTCAAGCATGCGGAAAACCACCTTCCTAAAGGCGGGGGGAAGGCTGCCGCCGCTAGTATGCCCTGAAATCAGATATAAAGCCAGAAAAACTGCTCAGATGCGGCTGTGAGCCGCGTCACAGGCAGTTGTGCCCCTAGTCACGGCACACGGTGAACGATGGGCCGACACTGATAGCGTGACATCGGTCACATAGCCTTGGTCAGGATGACCGCGTAAGTGGCTTATTCCGGGCGCGGTTTGGGCCTGCCGCTGCGATTCATAGGGGGGATCTGTGCTCTCACCATACGGACTCGACATCGTCGAAAGCTGCCTTACCTGCAAGATGCGCTCGGACCGCATTTTTTGCGATCTGCCCACCGTTGCCTTGCAGTCCTTTGAGGCCATCAAGTACGCCACGGCCTATCCCAAGGGCGCGGTACTTTTTGTCGAGGGCCAGGCGCCACGGGGCATCTTTGTGCTGTGCAAAGGAAGAGTCAAGCTTTCCATTTGCGCGACCGATGGCAAGACGCTGATCCTGAAGATCGCGGAACCCGGCGAGGTGCTCGGTTTAAGCGCGACGGTTTCGGGCAAGCCCTACGAGTTGACGGCGGAAACCATCGACCCCTGCCAGGTCAATTTCGTCAAGCGCGAAGATTTTCTCCGTTTCCTGAAAGACAACTCCGAGGCCTGCTTCAAGGTGGCCGAGCAGCTCAGCGAGAAATACAACAGCGCGTGCCACGAAGTCCGCTCCCTGGGACTGTCGCATTCGGCATCGGAAAAGCTGGCCAAACTCCTCCTGGAATGGAGCTCGAAAAACGGCGAGGCCGCCAAGCAGGAACCGCGCCTGAAACTCGCGCTGACCCATGAAGAAATCGCCCAGATGATTGGCACCTCGCGCGAAACGGTGACCCGGTTGTTTGCCGATTTGAAAAAACGTCAGATCGTGCAGTCCAAGGGCTCGACTCTCGTTATCCGTAACAAGGTGGCCCTCAAGACGATGGCAACCAACGGCTAGACTTTCTCGTACCCTCATCCTGTGCGAGCGGTCACGGTTACGGGTGACTGCAATCACTGTACTTTTCTCCGGCAAGCGATTATCTAGCTGGTATGGAGAGCGCGATACAGCCACGCTGCCTCGAGTGCGCGCTTCGTCCGGACCGGGTGTTTTGTGATCTGCCGACGAACGCACTGGAGGCCTTCGATAGCGTCAAATCCACCATTGTCTGTCCGCGCAACACCGTGTTGTTTCGCGAGGGGCAGCCCGCGCGGGGAGTGTTCGTGTTGTGCGAGGGCCGCGCGAAACTGAGCGTGTGTTCCGAGTCTGGCAAGCGTCTGACCTTGCACATCGCCGTCCCGGGGGAAGTGCTGGGTCTCAGCGCCGCTCTTTCCGGAACCGTGTACGAGGTGACCGCCGAGCTGCTCGACAATGCGCAGGTGGCCAGCGTGAAGCGCAAGGATTTGCTGGCGTTCCTGCGGGAACATCGCGAGGCCTGCTTGCGCGTGGTCGATCTGTTGAGCCAGGATCTTCACATCGCTTACGATCGCGTGCGTTCGGTCGGTCTCGGCCGCTCTCGCCGTTCTCGCGCTTTACCCTCGTAGACACGACGCCCACGACCTCTCTCGCCCCCCGGGCTTCATGCTCATAGATTTCGAGTCGACGGAGCCGTTTATGCATGTGTCCGCCATGGTCCGTGCGTCTGTCTTGGTTTGCGCCGTACTCTTAAGCGGGGTCCGCGTTCTGCTCCTGGCGCAAGAGGCTGAACCCAAACCCGCGCCGTCCGACAGTGAGAAGTATGTCGGAGCCGATGTTTGCCAAGGTTGCCACGACGACGCGTACCAATCGTTTGCAAAGTCCGCGCATTCCGCGACGCTGAAGAGCGCAGCGGCGCAAACCCGCGGCTGCGAGGGATGTCACGGTCCCGGCGCGGCCCATGTGGAAGCGGGAGGCGATCCGGAGAAGATCTGGCGCTATTCCAATGCCAAGCCTGATGTGATCAACCATCGTTGTACCCGGTGTCACGAAACCAGCCTCGGCGAAGTCCACGTCAAGGCGCATCTCACTTGCCTGACGTGCCACTCCGCCCATCATGGGCATCAACATGAAGCCCTGCTGGTGAAACCCGTCAACCAGCTGTGCCGGGGCTGTCACCACCACTGAGCCCGCAGGAGGCCTTTTCCCGACGCGGCGATAGCTAAAAAAGGCGCGAAAACCAGCCCCCGCGAGGAACATTCCCGTGTGACAGCAATCACGCCTGGGAGTGAGAAGACTCACTGCCCCTCGGCCCATACCCCCCAACAATAGAGCCGAAGTCGGTTGCGGCTTCGGAGGAGGTTGGGCGATGCCGGCATTTCCTAGTGACTTCTGGCGCAAGGTGCCAGGAATCCAGCTCCTGCAATACGGAGTTCTTTGTCTGGTATTCGCGGTTGCGGCCGCTGGTGCGACGCGCAAGCCCGCCCCAAAGCCCACCAACGAGGATTGCCTGGCCTGCCATGGCGATTCCACCATGACGAAGGATGTCAACGGAAAGGCCGTCAGCCTTTACGTCAACCCCGAGACATTCAAGAACTCGATTCACGGCGGAATGTTCACCTGCGTGGATTGTCACTCGGACGTAAAAACCTCTCCGCACGACGCCACTCCCGCGAAAATCAGCTGCGCGACCTGCCATGCCGACCAGCAGAGCGCCTATGACCGCAGTTATCACGCGCAGGCCATCAAGGCAGGCGACCAGCAGGCCGCGACCTGCGTTTCTTGTCACGGCAGCCCCCACGAACTGTTGCCGGCGAGCGATCCGAAATCGCGCGTGAATCACGCCAACATCCCCACCACGTGCGGCGAATGTCACGGCCAGAAATACGTGATGGAAGCCAGCGGCCATAGCGCCCAGCCTTTCTCTTCGTACCTGCAGAGCGTGCACGGGAGGGCCGTGGCCGCGGGCTCGGAGAAGGCGGCGGTGTGCACCGATTGCCATGGCTCGCACGAGATTCTGTCGGCTAGCGACGCCAAGTCGCCCATTTTCAAATTCAACGTTCCCGCCACCTGCGCCAAGTGCCACGAGGCGGTCGAACAGCAATTCATGCAAAGCGTTCACGGGCAGGCAGTGGCCCGCGGAAACGGACAGGCGCCAGTGTGCACGGATTGCCACGGCATTCACTCCATCAAGGCGCATCAAGATCCGAATTCTTCGGTCTCTGCGGGAAACCTCGCGCGCGTCACCTGCGCCCGTTGCCACGAAGGCGTTCGTCTGACACAGGAACTGGGCGTCGAAGGGCGGCGCTCGACGACCTATCTCGCCAGCTATCACGGACTGGCGTCGAAGCTGGGTTCCCAGGTGGTGGCGAATTGTGCCAGCTGCCACGGGGTCCACAACATTCTTCCCTCCAGCGATCCGCGTTCCACAATCAACCGGGCGAACCTGGTGGCGACGTGCGGGCAGTGCCATCCCGGAGTGACCGAGAAATTCGCGCTGAGCAAGGTGCATGTGGATGCGCCGCTTTCGGCCGATATCGGCAGCGTTGCGGTGCGCTGGATCCGCAAGTTTTATCTGGGCATGATTTTCGCCGTGATCGGCGCCATGCTGCTGCACAACCTGGTCATCTGGCGGCGCAAGGCGGTGGCACGCCGGAGAGAAGAGCATCGCCTGGTTGAGCGCATGACGCTCCATCAACGCTGGCAGCATGCCCTCCTGTTCACCAGTTTCATCACCTTGGTGATCACCGGCTTTGCGCTGAAGTTCCCCGACTCGTGGTTCGCGACGCTGCTGGGAATGAGCGAGCATGTTCGGGGTCTGACCCATCGGGTGGCGGGGATTGTGCTGATCGCCGTAGGCGCCTATCACATGGTCTATGTCGCGCTCACTCGCGATGGCCGTCGATTGTTGTTGGATTTCTTACCCACGTCGAAAGATGCGAGCGATGCTTGGGGTACCATGCTGTACTATCTCGGACTACGTCGCCACAAGCCGGGATTCCGCCGCTTCAACTATGCCGAGAAGGCCGAGTACTGGGCGCTGGTGTGGGGACTGGTTGTCATGGCCGGCACTGGCATCATGCTGTGGGCCAAGGTTTCTGTCGGCCATCTGCTGGTGCGCTGGTGGCTCGATGTAGCTACCGCGATCCATTTCTATGAGGCCGTACTGGCTACACTCGCCATCGTCGTGTGGCATTTCTACCAGGTATTTTTCGATCCCGACGTCTATCCCATGAACTGGGCCTGGTGGGATGGAAAAATGTCGTTCGAGCACTACTGCGAAGAACATGCGCTCGATGCGGATCGCCTGCTCGATGCAGTCCGGGTCGAAGGTGAAGAAGCGCCCGCGGCGTCTGATTCCGCGCAGGATCCGGCAGCAACGGCAGGAACGAACAAGTCAGCCGACGAAGAGATGGCGTCTACGCCGAAGTAATCCCCTGGATGGGGTGAGGGCGAGTGGGTGTTTCTGATTGGGACTCGACGAGACGGGAACCCCGGACCGGCTAATGGACCGTGTTATCCATATTGCAAAGTCCGACCAACGCATGAGCGAAAAACGGAAGGTGCCGAATGAACCATGAAGCTCCTGATGCAAACGCCGAGCAAAAAAGCGGATTAGCGAGGTTGCGCGAGTGGTTGCGCAATCCTATTTCCCTGGTGGGACTCGCGCTGGCGCTGGTGGCATTCGGAAACTTTCTGTTTTTGTTCTTCATTGATTTGACT
>Ga0210401_10000393_pt1 | contig 53948 bp, 37 predicted proteins | sample IncBWH32MmetaG_FD_150866 | JGI IMG/M metagenome (GOLD analysis project Ga0210401, IMG submission 150866) | Forest soil microbial communities from Barre Woods Harvard Forest LTER site, Petersham, Massachusetts, United States - Inc-BW-H-32-M | ecosystem: Environmental > Terrestrial > Soil >...
CCTGTGTTTTACGAGTTGTTTGTGAGTTAAAAAAAGAAGCGAAAAGGAACCCATAACGGCTATCTTATTGGAGGACTGTTTTTTTTATTGTTTACGGCGATGAACTTTTAGGGGATGATTTTTAAACTGCAAGGTTTTATTTTTACAAAGTTCGGAATTATTTTTATTCGGCAAAATTTTTATTGTGTGAATTCTTATTATGAAATAAATACATCTATATCTGTTTAATCTCACATACTAAAACTTGTTCCGTATCCTTTACCCGGTCTGCGCTTCTTGTTTGGTTTCTTTACAATATCATATCCCTTTGTTTCTTGTTTTCTTCCTTCCATTTCTAATACACTGAGAATATTTGCTGCTGCCGCTTGGTAGGAGCTTGTGTTATCTTTGAAAACAAAATTGCTTTCTACTTTACTGACGGATGCTTTAGCCTGCGGTATGTTTTCGTTATAGTATTTTCTTCCTTTTTCAAGATACACTTCAGGATTTAAAATAAGTTGTTTATCATAACGGGTTTCATTCAGCATATTTTTAAGATTGATACTGAACTGTGTTGACCATTCCATTTTATCGCCTGATTTTTTTATATCGTCTATGTCATAGGTTTTATAATGTATCTTGTTAAGCTGTTCTAATTGTTGGGCTATATATTTCAGTTGTACATCTGCATAGATATTTACCCCGTTTCTATAGTAGAACATTTGCTGAAACAACTTTTGATTGTTTTGCTGGAAGTTTAATAATTGAAAATTCTTACTGACATGATCCTTAGCGGTAAGTACTGTTACTGTTTTCTTTTGGGTAGCATCTCTGGCGGATAGTACAACGTGTATATGGGTGTTTTCTCCTTTTTTTATTTCACCCGGTTTTACATCAGCCAGTTTAATTTTTGAGTTTTCTCCTTTTTGTTTAACTCTTGTAATATCATCTTCTGTATATAGACGATTATCATGTATAATGGCAGCCCAGACAAGCTGGTCGCTTTCTTGTAGCGTTTTATGTGCTGTCTTAAAATTAGCCATACCTGCCCGTACAAATTCTTTTAGCTTTTCTTTATCGTTATGGATAAATTTTAACTCATCGGCAGAGGGGTTTATGGTAAAGGAATAAAATTTATGCTCTTTCTTTTCAAGCCCTTTTACGTTAGTATCAATCATTTTATAAAAATCATCTGCCGACATATTATTTTTGGTAGCGGTAAAAAACATATCGGAACTGTCGTATTTAGCTTCGTTTTTTATTAAATAGTTCTTTAGCCTCGCTACCGAGCCTTTATTGCTGTAAGCTACATTTTCTCCTTTACTGGGTTTACTTGGATTGTCAAGCCTTGTCATCATAACTGGTTAGTTGTTTTAATCTTAGGTTCGTGGCTTATCACTTCGGTAACTACATAAGTGGCTTTTATAATATCCTTTTGTTCTTTGTCTTTGTACTTTCCTTCTGTATTATATCCTTTTAGTTTTAGCTTATCGCCTGTTTTAATTCCCGAAAAATAGTTTCTGGTGTTTATTTCATCAGCAAGCCCTAATTTTTGTGTAAGCTGCCCTTCCCATAGAACGACATTATGCCAACTAGCTTGTGAGTTTCCTACTGATTTTTGTGCCAAAGTGAACAGGAGATATAATTTTTGTTCTTTTGTTGACTTTTCAATTATAGGATTTAGCCCTACGATGCCTTCTAAAACAAAAGGTTCTTTACTTGTATTGGATGCTTTTGTTTGTTCGGCTTCCTGTATCGCTGATAGGGTTTCTTTAAGCAGGATATTGGCATCTTTATCTTCTAAAAGCCCTGATACTAATCCACGTAAAAGCTTAAAGTTTTGCGTGCTGATTAAATTTTCTTTTGTTTTAAATTCCAGTATATGATTTACTGTTTTACGCAGGAAGTCTAAATTATCTTTGTTATTGGTATCTAAATGAGTAAGAAAATTATTCTCAAAGTTCTTTAAAACACCTGTCGTATGATTGTGATAATTTTTGATAAGGATATTCATATGATGCAAATCATTTTTTTCCTTTAATGCAGATAAGGGCATATTTGTTTCGCTCAAAAAGGAAATGATGCTATGCAACGTATCGGGTTTAGAGCTACGTTGTGCCTTACAGTAGTCGCTGAATAATTTTAAATGATGCTTAGATAATTTGGTTGTTGTGAAAATCCCGTCGCGTAATTGCTTATCTGTTTTTTCAAGTCTGTTGCTCTTTTCTTCTGTCATAGACTGCAAATATAATATGTAGCTCCCTTATAATCGTGGACTTATAATGCTATTAGTATTATATAGCTATATGGATTTTTTTAGATATGCTTTTTGCTAACCACGTTAAGGAAGCAATTTTTTATCCGTTTCAAAAAGCAATTTTAACCATAGTTGTCTACGCCAAATAATTGGGGAGAAAAGTCGGACTTGGCTTGTACTGTCAGTAAACAAAGGGCGTTTCATGCTGTGATAGGTTTTGAATAGATTAATTTTGTATTTATAAAATCACAAATGAATATGAATTATTCAAGGGAAGAACTAAATTATAAAAACATCGTGCAGCTATGTGAAATTCTTAACATTTCACAAAAAGATTATCTGAATTACAAATACTCAAAAGAGCAATTAGTAGAATTTATATTAACGCCTTTAGATTAAACAATATGCAAACAATCCTAATCAACAAAAAAGTGTACGAGGTAGCTTTTCAAACTTATGTACAGTCGGTTATAGATAAAAACAATATCCGAGATAAAAAATTAAAACCAAATCAATTGCGTTTTCTTACCTATCCGTTTATTACATCTGTTTTTTGGGCTTACCGAAAAGGCAAGCGGGTAGCTAAAAGAAATGTTTACATGTACTACAATACCAAGCAAAAGCAATTTGTATTAAACTTAAATTAAAAAAACGGCTTTTCGTTTTGGTAGTGGAGTTACTTACCTACCGAAACGAAAAGCGGATAAGCGGCATTCTTTCTGCTTTACTTAATATTAAAATGGAATTAATTTGTTCCCTTTATTAAGCGAAAGCTTAATTGTTCTAATAAATAATACTATGTAAAGTTATTGAGGAGCTTTACCATCCATATAGTCCCATTCAGCCCAAAAAGTACCATCTTCATTGTACCAAGTCCAGCAACCTACTCTACGGTCAAGGTAAATATGTGCCTTTAGTTTTATTTGCCCATTCGGATAGAATTGCTGATAAATTCCGGCTTTTTTATTATCGCTATTAAATTGGTACTCTGTTACTTTCATTATTGTACCGTTAGGATAAAATTCTTTATGTAATCCAATGTGGCATACCTTTGGATAAGGCTTTCTATCAACAGTAAGAACATTGTATTGGCTATTAATACAACCTTCTTTATCATAGGTTGATGTAATTTCAAGTTTGCCTGTATCATTTTTTATCTCGACTGTTCTTGAAAAAAACTGTAAATAAGACCTATCTACATAATTTTCTATAACTGTGCTGTCTTCGTATTTTGTAGTTGTCGTACTTATATTACCGCTTAGATAATATAATTTGTAAATATCATTTCTAAAGTCTTCCCATGAAACTAAATTCCCTTTTTCGTTATATTGTTTCCATACGCCATTTAGTTTACCTTTTTTATAAGCACCTGTTGCCTGTATGTTATTTTTAGAATCTTTAAAAATGTAATCCCCTGACTTTTTATCTTTAAAAATAGCTGTAAATTTTTTTAGTGTTTCTATTTCTTTTTTTATCGCTGGTGTTTGCTTTAATTCCTTACTATGCCACATATAATTTTGATTATAACTTGTATCATTTGTGCTGTAAATAATATAAAAACTATCTATGGGCATTTTAATTCCCCAGTATTCGCTACCGGAAGATAAAATAACACCTTCTTCAGTAGATGCATAAGTCATATTATAATCCTTTCTGATTTCTTGTTTTTTAGGCTGTGGTTGAGGGCGTAAAAATGGTGGTGGTAAAATTGGCGCAAAACTTCCAGTCCATAACCTGACTTTTTTAAGATTGGTTTTGCCAAAATAAATTTCTTTTATTTCAGCTATTGAATAGGCTTTTCCACTTTCTTCAATATAACTGCTTACTACTTTACAACTAAACACTACTAATTTGTCATCATTCTTATAAAGCAATTGTGGTAATGGTCTTGTGTCGGGTGCAGCAGAGCATCCTTGAGCCATAGAATTAAAAGAAAAGCTTAAACAAAAATATATAAACAAATATGTACGCATAAACAGCAGTAGTTATATGAAATAAAGATAACCTAATCGATTATTGAATAAATTTTTATTTAGTAAGTGGTAGCAGTTTCTTTTTAATCGGTCGGTTTTAACAAAAAAACGGCAGAAAAAAGATATATTTTATTGTTGGATATAGTCTTTATCCATGATTGGCTTTTGCCATTTAATTTTTATTGTATCTTTTTCAGTTTTTTGTTCTTTAGGAGTTACTTCTATATTTAAATAAGTCATTCTATCACTTAGTACTTCTACATCGGAAATAATAACATCCTTGTATTCTAAAGTTCGCAAGACCATTTTAATATAAAATGTATGTATTCCAGGTTTTATTTTTATTATTGGAGAATCCCCACCACCCATTACAAAAAAATTAACTTTTTGGGTAATATCGTATGTAATAGTACAATTGAAATAAAAGTCGTATGATTTTTTCTTGTCAAAGAAAACAAATTTTACAGCACCGTCTTTTTGAGGCTTTTGGGTTTCCTGACCATATAAAAAACTTGAACAAATTAATAATATTAAAAAATGGATTTTCATTTTTCCTTTATTAATTACTCATTAGGGATACCACAAAATTAGGCTCAGCATATTTAACGTTTGGTAATACGCTTAACTGTCTACTTGTCAAAAATATTTTTGTGTTTTGAGGAAGACTAAGAACAAATATTTCAAAAAAGGCTGGACGAGGTATTACTCGGTTATCTCTGCTAATCGAAACAGTATCTGCAAAAGTCATCTTTGGATATACTTTTTTTACAGGCAAATTATTTGCAGATATAATATTATCATTATATAACAGGTGTGCTAAAGAATTTATAACCTTTGCATCAAAAAACTGCGAGGCCGTTCCGCTTATTAAACTTGTATTGTTAATGTTATCAGCTACTAAATGCTTTTTATCTATCCGTATTATTACTTGTTCACTTTTATGAGATGGTTTTTCATTTAAATAAACAAGGCTGTTTGTTACAGTTTGTATAGGTGCCGGAAGGTTTTGCACTTTTATATTAAAATTTGCCGATGATGGGGAACATAAAGAGCAATTGCTTCTCTGTCTAAATGTTTCTATAAAATAGGGTGTACCAACTTGAGCTTCATGTAATGTTAGAGTAAGGGTTGTATTTCTCCAAGCAGAATCATGGCCGACACCTTGATGTTTATTACAAGTGCCTTCAAAGAGCATTATGTCATGTATATGATTTGAACCCATGTTTGTATTAGTAAGCGTAATTTTTATTTCAGATGTTTTAGGCGTAAACGTATACCACTTGTGTCCTGTGCTTTGAGTTTGCCCGATTAATATAGAGGTTGTACTATCCGGCATTATAATAGAAGTAGAACAAGTATCGCCATTTGGAGTGTGTGAGAAAAAAGAAAATAATGTAATTAAAATGGTTATAAAAAAAATACTGGCTTTCATTCTTTTTAATGTTGCACAATTATTTTTTGCGTTGTAGTGTTTTGCTTTGTTTGCACTTGTATAAAGTAAACGCCATTTGTTAGGTTACTAACATCAATTTCGTTTTCTTTAATACGGATTATTTCTGTGCCTAAAACATTATATAATTTTATCCCATCTATTTCTTTTGCCTCTACAATAATTTTGTTAATGGCAGGATTAGGGTAAATTTTCAATAAATCATTAGTTTCAGATAGTTGATTGACACCTGTTGTTTGATTAGAACATCCACAAGTCCAAGTATATGTTTGCGGAGGGCAACAGTAATTATTATCATATACAGTTACTGAATAAGTTTGCCCACAACAAAAACCAAACCCTGCACTGTCAAGTGGTAATGAAGTTGATGTGTTCGACCAGTGAACTGTATAAGGACGACAATTTCCATTATAAGAAATAATAGCGGCACCATTACAACAACCTGCGCAACTTTCAGGATATGTGGTAAAAGAATATGTGTTTTGACACGAACTTTGCGCTTTAATTTGTACATTTTGCAAGTATAATAAGCAGATAAATAGTAGTGTTTTTTTCATTTTTTTAATGTCGTATAATGATTTTTGCATGTAAATATTTTCATCAGTTTTACTTGTATAAAACATATACCATTATTTATTTAGTGATGTTTTTTTACATTTAAATTAAAGCAAGCGTTTAGTACTGTATAACAATTTTCTTTACTATATGGTCACCTGTAAGAGTATTGGTTATGTATACAAAATAAACACCATTTTTAATGTCGTTTATTTTTAAATTACACACTCCATTACTAACCGTACAATTATTTTCAACAACTGTTCTACCTTCTAAATCGCTTACTTTTATTTGCAATCTTTTATTAGTTAAACCTGTTGTGGTAATAAATAAACTATTCCCACTATTTGGGTTAGGATAAACATCTGCATCAAAACTGTTCGTTGCGTATTTATTTATACCCAAAGGGCTCACACTAACAACAACCGTATCGTAACCCATGTTGCCACATAAATTTTGCTCAACAATATACGTTGTAGTAACGGTTGGTTTTACCCAGATGCCTGATATATTAGTATCTAACAACACACTATTACTATACCAATTGCAATGCAAACCATACAATTGTTGCCCAATAAAAACACTATCGCCTAAAACAATAGTAGTATCCTTACCCGCATAAGGTGGCATGCTTATACTATCGGTTGGTATAACACTAACATCGTCCAAAAAATAGTATCCTAATCTATATATCCCATTGTCTATTCCTATAGAATCTGTATGTGCATCATCTTTAAAATCACCAATTATTATATAGTTTTCTCCACCTGTGGCCGTGTAAACACCGGATACTTTTACCCAGTTAAGTGTATCTGTAATTACGGGATTACCAAACTTTAAAGCATGAGGTGTAAGGTTTAATACAGTGCCAGGAAATGATACATTTGTAGGATAAGTTGTATTTGAAAGATGTGCAGCTATATTGTTTACACCTACACTTACACGATTAGCTAAATTGATATAAAACTCTATATAGTAGCAAATTCCAATAACTAATGGATTGGTTAGCAGAGTTTGCGAATATTCTCTGTAATTTGAGCCATTAAAAGCTGCATGAAACCCAGCATAAGCATTTCCTGTTCTTGGCCATTGATAATATCCTGCACCGGGAGAAGGTACGTTACCTATACAAATATTAAGATAATCTGTACTATTAGTTGTCGGTCCAGTCCAAGGCGGAGCATTTGAAATATTTGGAGTAGTACAATCATTATGAACCTCAAAACTCGGATTAGAAACTACATTTTGAGCAAGCACATACATAGTTAAGAACCAACAACTAAGAACCAATACTATTTTTTTGCTAAAAACCATTCTACTATAAAAATACAAAACCCCTTGCTGTAAACAAAGGGTTTTGTGTTAATTGTTACAATACAAATTAATACTGAATAACAATTTTCTTCACTATATGTTCACCTGTACTCGTATTGGTTATATGTACAAAATAAACACCATTTTTAATGTCGTTTATTTTAAAATTACACACTCCATTACTTACTGAACAATTATTTTCAACAACTGTTCTGCCTTCTAAGTCCATTAATTTTATAACTACAGTTCCTTCATTTAAACCAAGTGTATTAACAAACACTTCTTTACCACTGTTAGGGTTAGGATAAACATAAGCATCAAACCCATCTATTGTATTTGTTGAATTTGCATTACTTGTATTTGCTAAACGGTTTGCGGCATTTATTTTCTTGCAATTATCTCTAAAAATAATGCCCGGACTATTTATAGCATTATACAAAGCCCTTGCCTGATAAACAATAGCGCCATCGATAAAAGGACAGGCATTTGCCAAAATCCATAAATTGCTACTATCGGTGGTCGTCATGGCATTTTTCTTTTGATTGATTAAAATACCGTAATAGGTAAGGTGATTCTGTTCTATTTTATTTGCAGGATTAACAGATGCAGCAGAATTTTGTGCGGTGGCAAAATCTCCATTTACAAAAGCATCTTCGGTTTGAAATAATTTTTCCATACTGCTGTTTTGCATGCGCTGGTAAAAAGCCCTAAGTTTTTGCGAACCGAAAAAAGCATTGGTGTCTGCACGAAGCCTTCGATAAACGGTCATTTTACTCATATAACGGTTTATAGCACTATCGGCTGCATCATATTGTATAGCATTCGCAGCTACTTTTTCCATTAACTGCATAGCATTAAATGCATTAACAGAATCTTCCGTACTCATAACAGGTTGCGCGCCACGGCAATTAGTACAAGTGGGTACTGTTGTAGAGCAACTCCATGACGCCGGAGAAGAACTGTATCTGAGAGTACCGGTAAAACCGCTGTTATAATAGTTTGTAGTTCCAGGTATATAATCAGTATACCCATTTCCATCTGGAGTATAAACTGCCGGACTACCTTTAACCCATAATATAGAATTTACCGCAGAAGAACCACTACCGAAAGTTGCGGTTTTAAAAGGTGAAATGGTAGGACTGCTTCCCCAAGTACCGGTCCATTCTAACCAGCGTGGGTTTGTACTGGTTCCTTGTACACCAATTACACCACTGTTATCAAGCACCATACCGTAAGTGTTATTGCTAAATTGGTTACCCACCGAACCTACTGTTTGCGTGCCATTAAATTCTATACCGCGCCAACCACCTGTTTCAGTATTACAAGTTATAGATATTGTACCATTAAGGGCTGTAGTTATGTTACGGGACTGTTCACTTGCATTAATAGCAGAAGCATCTACATAATTAACGCTGATTGTATTTGAAGTAACGCTGTTATGACTTATACCATATTGTTGTGTTGGACTTGAAAGTCCGTTCTGTGCTTTTACCAATGTAACATAATTACTATATGTGCTAACTGGTTGCAAACCAAAACCGGAAGCATATATACCGTTCCACACTTTCGAAATAATATTATTGTTTATGTAAATGTTAGTATTTGCAACAATAAGGTTTGTTGTATAAGTACCTAAACTAAGAATATCACTCACATTTATACCCTGATTTACAAACTGAGTAGTAGGTGTAGTGCCAAGTAAGTGTGGTCGTATAAGGTTATTGGTAATGTTTACCTGTCCTCCATAACGCCCACTGCTTACACCTCCTGATAGGTTGGTATAATTTCCGGCATCAGCTGTAAATAAAATAGAATTAGAAATGTTATATATATTATTATGGTCAACCGTTAAATTATAGTAACGGTTAGTCCAAAGGGTAAAACCAGTTTCTCCCTGCCAAACCCCGTTAGGAGGCGATACAGTATAAGTAGCCATTGTGCTGTAACAATTATTATATTTAATATTGGTTTCTAAATAATGGTACATATCCACTAGAGTATATAAATTGTAAAAAGAGTTAGCACTTACAGTACCTGTTGCCGGAATTAATTGCAGCCTGTAATTATCACCTGCATTATCAGTAGAGTAAGCATATACGGCTTCTCCTGTTAAAGCTTGTACTCCATGATGCCCAGGCGCAAACTGCGCATTTTGAAAGACAGAATTTACTACTGTAAGATTAGTGTTGTTGGCATAAATATCGTAGTAATGATTATCAAAAATATTCATACTGTTGCCGCCTAAATAAACTTCATCATAAGTGGCAGGAGGCGAAGATGGATTCCATGTTGTAGTACCCACGTTAGTAAGCTCTATAGCGTGTAACGGATACGTGCCATCTTTACAGGTAGTAATGCTATAACTGTTTAAATAAGGAGCCTGCAATGGGCTTGGCATAGTCGAATATGAACTAATAGTAGAATAGCTTGGCCAGTTCGGCATGGTGGTAGATGTTGTAGTATTTATAGTTCTGCCGGTAAAAACGCAGGCTGCTATTGTTATAGGATACGTGCTTCCTGAACCCGGATTAATAGTATTGGAAGAAACAACTTGAACGGAAACATTGTTTTTATTAAACACCGTACTATTAAGGGTAATTCCCGCCATTTGACCTTGTGTGGTGGTGGTGGTGGTTATGGCTACTTTAGCATCTTCAATTAATGTAGTCAGAGATGTACCTAAAACACCTGAACTTGGCACTACAATACCCTGCCACATACCACTGCAAGCATACAGATGGCAGTTTTGTATACTTAAGTGTGCATTAGCCGCAAGGGTTATTACAACACCAGGAGCAATTTTAAATTCGCTGTTTAAAAAGGTAATGGTACCGCCGGTACTGGCAATTGTAATGTTATTGTTTATACAATAACTCCCTCCGGATGCCGGGCTTGTAGTTATTGTACCCGTTAAAGTAGTCGTACAGGTTGGGCATACGGTACAATTTGAAACAGTTAAATTAACTGTTACTGTTTCAGCACACGAATAGCTATCAGTTCCGTTAACTGTATAAATAGTAGTTGCCGTTGGTGTAGCTGTAACTGTAGTTCCCGTCGAACTGCTTAAACTTCCTGCCGGAGACCATGTATAGGTACTTCCTCCACTTGCTGTTAAAGTTGATGATTGATTAACGCAAATTACGGTAGGGGTTGCAGTAACAGATATGCTAGGCATAGTTACATTTATAAGAAATGGACGTGTAGTTGAACAACCAGTTGTATAAGTTCCCGTGACATAAAGATTTATACCTCCATATAAAGTAGCCGTAGGATTTGGGCATGTACTACACGATAAAGGTGTTGAAGGATACCAAGTATAATTAGTAGCCCCGCTAGCCGTTAAAGTCGTTGGGGCACCGTAACATATTAAAAGTGGGCTTACTGATAAGGTTGGCGATGCATTAACATATAATGAGAGGGTTTTTGTTGGAGAACTGCAACCAGTAGTGGTTCCTGTAACACTATAACTTTGTGCTCCTACAGAACCAGTAGATACCGTTATGGTTGGTGTTGTTCCACCTGTATTCCAAGAATAAGAGGAAGCTCCACTTGCCGTTAATGTATATACTTGTCCAGTACATAAGACACTCGGTGTGGAAACTACTGTAATAGTAGGGGTTATAGTTCCAACCGCAAGAGTAAACGTATTTGTCATAACGCAACCACCTGAAGTTATTCCATTTACAGTATAAGTAGTAGTAGTCGTTGGTGATGCAACCGGACTCGCACAATTAGTACATGATAAAGTAGTTCCAGGGCTCCATGTGTAAGTGGCCGTTGATGTAGCGGTTGTTGCAGTTAAAGTTGCCGATTGACCAATACAAATAGCCGTTGCTGTTGGTGTAATATTAATCGAGTTTGCTGTTACCGTGATTGTACTAATGATGGCGGGCGGGGCTGGAATTACAGTTGATGTAGAAGTTGCAACTAATGTGTAAACCGTGGTTGCCGAAGGAGTTGCTGATGTTGAAGTACAGGTGTAGCAAGCCACACTAGTTGAAGGAAGCCACGTATAGGTATACCCTGATAAACTTGCGCCGCAGTTTGCTATTGCACTAATTGGTGTAGAAGTTCCTGCACAAACCGTAGCGTTACCAATTGCTTGTATACCTGGGGTTAATGCCTGTAAAGTTATATTGTCAAGTGAGTAATCAAAACCCCCCGCTTCAAAATTATAAAACTGACTTATTGTTACAGAAAAATTATCTGTTGGCGATACTGTTCCTGAAGTTGTAAATGTATAACTGGCCACATCGTACCCGCATGTTATTTGGGCTGTAGAAGTTGGTGTTACCATTGCTCCTAAAGTAGGAGTAAAAGTTTGTGGTGATAACGCAGTATAGGTACTCGATTTAATATTTGATTGTAATATTACACCGCTAGGACATACTCCTCCGTTTTGCGGAATATTTTGAAAAATTTTATACGCAAAATAATATGGAGTATTTGGTTGCAACCCTGTAACAACCTGCTGCCATATCCTCGGTGTGAGCGTTGAACTACAAACAGGTGGTATGTTTACAATTCCATTGGAATAAGCAAACCCGTCTACGCACATAACTTTACCTGTTGTTGCAATATGAGAAGCAAGACTATGGAATTGTGCAACTTGCGACATTACATCTATTGCATAGTATCCGTAACTAAGTGGAGGATTACTTAAATTACCAGATGTATAGTTAGTACAATAAGCCAAATCTGTATTAAAACCTGTAGGTGGCGGAGTAGTACTTTCAAAATCACCATTGGAAATTAGTGTAGAACAACAATTAATTACATTAAATGTTGCCGTTCCACTACCGCACGCGATTGGCATTATACTATATGATACAGAGGAATTAGCCGTAAACATGTACGGAACTATTTCAGGTTGGGTTTGGTCTAAGTAATTATACACAGTAATTTGTGTTGTTCCATCTGGTGTTATATTTACCGAAGGCACGCCGGCACCAAATTGTAAATACATTGTTTGTTCTGTTCCCTGACAAACCGTACCAACCGTATTTGCACCAAATTGAGCATCCTGTCCAATTATATTAACATTAAAACTAGCAGATACTACTGTTGAATATGTACTTACAACTGTCCCACTGGTTGCGGTGCAGGTAGCGACAAACGTGTTAGTGCTTGTTGTAACATACGTATGTGTGGGACTTGGAATTGCAGCAGTTCCTCCATCTCCAAAAGTCCAACTGTATGTAGTAGAGCTAACATTAAATCCAAGACTTGTCGGGTTTGTAAATTGAATGACTACAGACGTACATGAACTTCCTGTTCCAATATTATAATTAAAAACCCCAGTGGTAATGCCTGTGTAAGCGGCACAAGAAGTTGGCCATGAGTTTACCCCTGTTGCAGTTAAATTTGATGAGGACACCAAATTTGCACGTGCCGAAGTAAAAGCTCCAACCATCCTTGTTGCCTGTCCTGTAGTAAAAGTATTTCTTTTGGGGTCAATAGAGTAACACATATTGTTTTCCAGTTGGTCTGGCTGGTCTGCCACTGTTCCTCCGTACGGATAATTGTTTTCATTACAAGTATTAATGGTTGTTAAACTTCCCAAATCGAAATTAATTCTCGAAGGAGGGGTATCTAAAATACAATCTCCATCAGTAGGTCCTGATGAAGATGTTGTGCCATAACAACCTATTCCATAATTAAAGTTGTTTGCTATACTAGGTTGAAAAGTATGGTATAGCCCTAAATAATGCCCCGCCTCGTGAGCTAAAGTATAACCTAAATTCCAATTAGGATTAAGTGGAAAATTAGTTGGATAAGAATTATTCCCCAAAGCGTCTAAACGTATAACAATTCCATCCATTGTTAATCCTCCTGAACTGATTGTCCACCAAGGAAGAGTAGCAAACCCGAGGACTGTGCCTGGGGACGAACCGTTAAAAATATTTGGCACGACGTAAATATTTAAATAATCCGACTGCGGGAAAAACCCTGTTGGATTTGTCATAGAAATCATTGGGGTGTAAGTTGCCGCAGTAGATGTCGGGCCGACCACTGGCTGATTTAAAATTTGGGAATTCGTAATATTTGTATACCGTATTACACCAGGCTCTGTTGCACTTGTCCAACCGGCTGCTGCCCCTGTTGTAGGATTAGTACCTGATGTTGGCATTGGCGTACAAGCCAGTCTAAATTCTATGTTTGTGTTAACAGCGCGTGGCCCTGGGCTATGTCCTGTAAAATTACTTATTTGGTCTTGAAACTGTGCATTAAGTGAGGCAATAGCCCATTTAATTTGGGAATAGTTAATAGTCGCTGAATATGAAGGTGGTGTTATAATGTGAACTACAACAGGAATAACATATGAAACACTCATATTGCTTGTAATGGAGTTATTATACCTCGACATTTGGCCTGCTAAAGCAGTATCACGTAAAACAAACATAGTTGAATCGTTACCACATTGCCAAGGAATGATATCTAGTCCGGTAGTATCAACAGGATAAGTTTGAGCCTTCGTTACAATACTAAGTGTAAGTGTTAATAAAAAAAGTAGGATTAATTTTTTCATAATTATTTGTTTTTAAGCGCAGCTAAACTAAGTTAAAAATGTATCGGATTTTTGTGGTAACAAAAAGGTAACCTTTAGTTCATGCTATTAGTTTTTGCAGATTGACTCTTGAAACAAGCTACCAATAAGGGTTTTGGATTTTATAGCTTTCAATTTGTAATATAAAAATTGCGCACTTATACTCAGCAGATTGCGCACTTATACGCAGTTCTGTATTTACATAGGGGAAGAATTATTTAGCAATATTCGTATTTTGTCTTTTGCGATTTAATGCTGAAGGATCACTTTTTGCGTATAAATATTTCAGAACAGGTTTTGTATTAAAGCAATTAATATTTATTTACTAATAATTATTTTGTTTAGCTGGCTGCTGCCTTTACTATTTATAGCCTTAACTAAATAAACACCATTGTTTAAATCTAAATTCAATTCAACCAAACCATTATTTATTTGGCTTTGTTGCTTAATAACTAATTTGCCTGTAACATCAGTTATTTCTATGTAAACGTTTTTTTCGTTTGCATCGAAATTGCTGATATACAATTTTCCATCATTCGGATTAGGATATAAATTAATTTGTAGGCTTCTATTTTTTATTTCATTTACACCCAATGTAGCAATATCATATACACTTACTCCATCTATATAGTAATAAGCATAATCTTGATTAAACGTGTTAAAAACTCTTACTGTATCACTCAAAGAATCATAACTAAAGTTTCCAATAGTCAAATACAACTCACCTCCAGTTGCTATTATAGTGTCCTGCACCAACATCCAATTTATTGTATCATTTAAAAGTGTTGTATTTTTTACTTGTGGATTTGGTATATTAATAAAGCCAACATTTGAAGGCCCCTGTATAGCTATATTAGTAAAAAGCATGCCCATAGTGGCTAGAGCATAATTATAATCATTTACATTGTTAACGTACATGCTTGCCAAATATTTATGGCCTGATTTTAAAGTATCTACTAATTTAGTTTGTATATACTCTTTTCCATCATTAGGAAAGAATTTATTAAAAGTATATATACCCACATAACCCTGTCCTCCACAACAATCTAGTTGATAGCCAAATTGAGTATATGGCACATTTATACCATTAGCACTGTTTATATTAGGGCATGAATTATAGTAATCAGGCGAAGTTCGAGAATCAGCATTAATCCAACCAACTGCACGACTTATTTGATTAGGATAGTTTGGACAAGTATCATAAATTTCAAAATAACTATTGTTAACCAAATTTTGCGCTTTACCATAACCAAAAGCTAAAAGCCAAAAGCAGATTAAAAAAACTATTTTCTGGTAACGTTTCATTACGTATAAAGGTACAAAAAAACCTGTTCATATTTCAGAACAGGTTTTTGTATTAAAAAGCAATTAATATTTATTTACTAATAATTATTTTGTTTAGCTGGCTGCTGCCTTTACTATTTATAGCCTTAACTAAATAAACCCCGTTGTTTAAATCTAAATTCAATTCAACCAAACCATTATTTATTTGGCTTTGTTGCTTAACAACTAATTTGCCTGTAATATCAGTTATCTCTATGTAAACGTTTTTTTCGTTTGCATCAAAATTGCTGATATATAATTTTCCATCATTCGGATTAGGATATAAAGTAATTGTTTGGTTATGGGTTGTGTTAGCTATGCCGGATGTGTTTTGTGTTTTAGAACCTCCTCCGTTGTTTACTGGGCAATCGCCCGGGTAGTTTATGATGTTATTGTAATAAGTATTTAGCATTGTTCTTGCACGCCATACAATGCTGCCACCTGTTAAAGGGCATTGTTGTGCCACACTTTGCAAAGTGCTTATATCGCTGTTATTTAATGTATCGCTTTGCAGCTTTATAATAATATTATCTATCGCTTGCCAGTTTTGTTCAATTACATTATTTGTTGTAATACCGTATATTAAATTTTGTGCATTACTATAATCTTTACCGGCAATAGCTGCATCTGCTAAAGCAAATGCTTTAGCATTTTGATAGCCTTGCGCTGCGGCAATAGAACTCATCTTAGAGCTCACATAATATTGGGTTGCCCAATAAGTTTCGTTAGCGTATGAGGGTAAGCTATCATTAAAATTTAATAATGCGGCCAAACTACTACTATCTGCTACTGGTAAACTATCATTAGCAGATGCTGTTGTTTGATGATTGTATGCAAATCTGCCATTACCGCCCTCTGCCGTACATAAACTATACGTGGCAGTAGCCGTAGTAGTAAGCAAAGAAGTAGTTAATGAATAAGTTGTTCCTCCACTAGTTACATTAACACAAGGTATATTGGTGCTACTTGCACCGCAGTTTTTGGTAAAATCAGTTATTTTACTGGTTGGATTAGTAGCCGGAAAAGAGCCATCCGTTAAGGTTTGTGCACTAGTTATATCGCTATTACCAAACTGCGCAAAAATAGCGTGTAGCGACCCACCAATGCCGCCCTGATCGCCCATTACACCTGTGCTGCGTAAAGTTAAGCCATAACGGCTGTTGTGCATGGTGTTTTCAATCCAAATGCTGCTTGTGTTTGTACTATTCCAAACAAAACATTCGCCTACATTGGTTACTGCATTACAGGTTATTCGGCTGTTGGGGCTTTGATACACGTATATACCCGCAATGTATTGTGCATTAGTGCTTGGGTAACTGCCACTTAAACCTGTACATTTTATATTACTGTTGTTGCTTACTTTAGGGTAGTAGCAACCTGATAAGTAAACTGCTGCTGTTGGTGGAGATGCCGATGAGGAAGCTGATGAGTTATATATTACGCTAAGCTCGACGTTCTTGTCAATGGTTAAAAAACCGCTAGTGGCAGCAGCATTGCCAACCGTGTTAACCCAGATAGCGTTACTGTTTACATTGGTAATGGTGTTATGTGTTATTTCGTATCCGTCTACAGGTACCCCAGCTCCGGCACCAAGGCCAAGCCCGGCATTTTGAGAAGTTGTTATACCATAGGTGCAATATTGGGTGCCAGTACCTGTTGCAGTAATAGTGTTGGTGCTAATTAGTATAGATTGCGAAGCGGTATTTGTAAGCGCAGCAAAGGTTAAATTATGACCTGTTGCACAGTTGTTTATACTGTTGTTACAAAAAACCATTTGGTCGGGTGCATTGGCTCTTGTAAAATCCGCAAAATTGTTATTATACACTCCATACTGTCCTGTAACATAGCTGCCTGATGTGGTAAATGTTGTAGCGGTAGTTTCGTTATTAAAGTAATTATTAGTTATATACTCTTGGTTTGGCCCCAATGCTACTATACCAGCCAAGCAATTAGTAAAAGTGTTTTTTACGGCACTGTTAAGTGTGCTATCCTCACTACCAACAATAAGTATTTTTACATTTGTATCTTTTACTGTATAATAATATATACCTACACCAAACATTGAAGCACCACTACTGTTGCCTGTTAGGTTTTGAAAAATATTATTTTTAGCAGTTAAACTGGTTTTATTACAATAAATTCCATAATCGTGGTTATCGAATACGTTACTGTTAAGTGTAGAATCGCCCACATTAATTGGATAAATATGTTTTACTGCATTTACATAAATACCAGTACTTGAACGTGCCCCTGCCAGAGTTAAATCTGTTGGATTTGCTGTGCTGGTGAGTATAGGCGTTGCAGCTTTTATGTCGGAGACTACACCATTCCAATGGGTTTGTACTAATTGATGGTCGCCTATTTTGCGGCAAGTAAATACAGTATTTGTTACACTATTGCCTGATAAATTACCTGCATGAGAATTTATATAAATTCCATCTCCATTATTATTAAAAATAACATTGGTAATAGTATAAGATGGTATTGGAGTAGTAGCGGTGTTGCTGGCTGTAGTTACAGCTGTTACGGCATCTTCAATTATATTATTGGAATAATGTCCGCCTACAGTGGCAGTCTGTTCAATAATAAGCGTTCCTCCATTTGCTACACTAATACCATCCCACATGCTGCCACAGGTGCTACAAGCATGTAGCCAACTTCCTTCAATAATAAGTTTACCGCCATTATTGACAAATATAGTTTTACCCGGAGCTATGCGTACATCGGAACTATGAATTGTATATGTTACGCCTGAGTTTATATATAAATCATTATTTATTAAAGAAGGACTAGTAGTTAATGTACCAGTTGCAGGTGTATAGGAAGGTATAGCTGTACCGGCACATACAGTTGAAGTAACTGCTACTGAAACTGTTTGTGTATTAGCACAAGTTGTAGTTGTGTTCGTTCCCGTAACTGCATAGGTTGTAGTAACTGTAGGGCTTACTGAAACAGAAGCCGTAGTGGCTGACGTACTCCATGAATATGTATTAGCACCACTTGCCGTTAAAGTCTGAGCTAAACCTTCACAAATAGTGGGCGCTGAAGGGGTTATAGTGATAGATATGGGACTAACATTTACAGTTGCAGTTGCTCTAGCTGTGCACGAATTGCTTGCACCCGTTACAGTATAATTGGTTGTACTTGTTGGATTAATACTGATTGTTGTGGTAGTTGGCCCAGTATTCCATGTATAAGTAGTAGCACCACTGGCTGTTAAAGTTGTTGATGAACCACAAATAGTAGTAGTATTGCTTGGACTTACACTTACTGTAGGATTATTAATAGTATTGATGGTTATAGTTTGCGTAATTGGTGTACAGCCAGAGCAAGGCAAACTTACTGTACAAGTAAAAGTCGGATTAGTTTGTAAGTAAGGTATATAAACCGGAGTGCCCGTATATGTATTAACTCCATCTGACCAACTGACATATGCAGTAGGAGCACCTGTAGCTGTTAACGTTAATGTTGAAGCAGAGTTACAGTCAACTGTATATGTTGACGCCGTTAATGTTGGAGTGGCTGGAGTAATTGAAATATCATCAAAATACATATAGATAACACTCCCCGATCCTGTAAGAATGGTATGTGCATCATCATTAAAATTCCCAATAGTAATATATTGTTCGCCGTTACCAACATAAGTTCCTGAAATCTGTGTCCATGTAGTATATGAAGTTATTGAGCCAGATGCCGTTATTTGAGGGGTATAGCTTAAGGGGCCAGTGCTGGATGTTGCTGTTACCGAGGCTGTACTTAAAAAAGCTCCAATACTACTGGTAGCTAAACTACCAAAGCAGGAACTTTTAGCAGCATAAAAACTTATATTATAGGTTTGCCCATTAATCAATGAGCACTTTAAAGGCTCTTCAATATACTCTCTATAGCTGGGGCTTTCATACATCACTGCTCCTACATATGCTTTTCCGCTATGTGCATTAAGCGGGGCACAATTAAAAAGGTTGTTGGGTACTGTGCCCTCATTAGCATTATTATAGTCGGGGCTGCCACAAGTTGGAGCATACCATATACTCGGGTCATAATATCCGCTACCACTAGTACATTGCAAAAAAATCCCGCCAGCTCCAGCAGTCGAGCCATTTAAATAAGTTTCAAATGAGTTGTTTTGTACCAGTTCACAGCTATTACAAACACTTGTAGGTAAAGTAAAAGTTGTAATTGTAGTAGTATAAGTTCCGCTACCATCATGATAAACAAGAGTATATGTGCCAGGAGCCGGAGCACTAAGGGTAATTGAAGCTGTAGTATATGTTGTACTGCTTGGTGTTGTCCAAGTATATGTTTGTGTGCCACTCGTATAATTTAAAATGGATGCGAGTAATTGCATGTTTGCATTTGGGCAATAATTTATATCGCCAACTATCAAACAAGATGTAGCTGAGGTTACCTTAAAAGTACTACTTCCGCCACTACCAACACTTAATTTTACATAATATGTCGTAGAAGTTGTATTAGAAATGGGTATAATAAAACTACTATCACCAACATGTATTAAACTATCCGTTTCATATAAACTTAGGGAACTACAAGTTCCTGTATATACATCGGCTCTTTGTATTAATTTACTTGCATAATTTGAATTTACTTTTATTTGATAATTCCCCGCCCCTAAAGTAACCTGAAACCAATAAGTACCGGCTGTATAACTGCTTACTGTTTGGGTTATAGGATAAGTGTATGTTACTGCTGTACCACAAGTTGTTTGTGCTTTAACAGCAAAGGCAAATACTATTGCTAAACAAAGCAGGGTAATTTTTTTGGTAATTTTTTTCATAGCTGCGATTTTTTAGTTGTTTAAAAGTATACCTGTTTTATTTATTATATGTTATCTAATTGCGGCTAAATGTATATTAAAAAAGTATTGGATTTTTGTGGTAACAAAAAGGTAACCTTTAGTATATACTATCAGTTTTTGAAGATTGACTCTCGAAACAAGCTACCAATAAGAGTTTTGGATTGTGTAGCTTTAAATTTGCAACATGAAAATTGCGCACTTATACGCAGCAGATTGCGCACTTATACGCAGTTCAGTATACTGAAATAAATGATTTTATTAAAGAATGGTTTTTGAAGAAACGGTGTCATGTATTTTAGAAGTACTACTTAGTTCATTAATTATTTATCGGCAAATATTTACTAATTCTTGTGTTTGCATTTTGGTTTTTTCAACATCTATTCCTGAAATAGTTCTCAGGGAATCCATAAGCTCAATCGTAGTTTTCGGTAAATTAAGAGCTAAAAAATTCGATTTAAAAAAATGTGTGATTTCTTTTAACTCTTCCCAATTATGACTTTTTAAACAAGACTCTATTAAAAGTAACTTTTGAGAAGTTTGTAGGATAGCAGCTTCAATTAGTTTTTTCTCTAATACTTTATAGCCGATTGCGATTTTTTTAATTTCTTTTTTGATGCTAAATGCTTCCATTGCTAATCAAACCATGCTGCATTGCATATGTAACTAACCCAGCGACATTACCTACATTTGTTTTTTTATAAATCCTAGTCCTATAACCATCAATAGTTCTTTTACTCATAAATAATTTTTCCGAAATTTCCTTACTGGTTTTTTCTGCACATAATAATCGAATGACCTTTATTTCTTTGTCGCTAAATTTTATGTCACTGAAAAAAACAACCTCTTTTCTTCCGTTTGTGGTAGTAATTATTTTCTGTAAATCCCAATCTTTTAAATAATAATCCTGCTTGGATATAGTTTGAATAGCATCTATTACCCACTCGAGCCCTTTACCTTTGATGAAAAAACCATGCGCACCTTTCTTAATTAAATCATTAGAAAGCTCATAGTCATGATACGACGTAAGAATTAAAATTTTTATTTCAGGATGATTTTTATTTAAATATTTTGTTGTTTCTCTACCATCCATTACCGGCATTTCTACATCTAATAATGCAACATGCGGCTTTTGTTTTAGCAAATTTTCTATAAGTTCTTTACCATTTGAGCAGTTAACTACAATCTTTAAATCCTCAAATCGTTTGAAATAAGTACTTAGAATTTGCCTGTAAATAGGGTCATCATCGACGATAGCTATTTTTATTTTTCTTTTCATAACGGAATTGAAGTAACAAGATAATATTCTTTTGTATAAACAAACATAATTAATTAAGTCCAAAATAAAATCACTGTTTCTTAAACGGCAACGATAACTTTTTAAACGGTTGTTTTTAACGAAAAAACGGTTACCTTTTTATGTTTTATACTAAAATTGAACAATTGTATTATTAATTAATTGATAAGACTTGTTGTAAACACTCGATTATTTGTTCTTCTAAAACATCTTCTGAAAATTTTGTTATATCGTAATCTTTTTTTAATGGCTCATGGTCTTTAAATTTTATACTTATTTCTAATCTATATGTATCGGTATTTCCGCAAATAGTTATTAATAAGGTTTGATTTCTAATATAAATATGACAAGCATTAAAAAAAACCTTTCCTTTTGCTTCAGGCATATTTATCATTTCATGTTGACTTAATTCCCTGCCATTATTACCTAATGCCTTTATAGCCGAGTTAAACACGTTGGAAAAAATATTCTGTTGAAGTGTGTTGTACTCTTTTTTAAACTCTTTTGCTTCTTTTACAGCTTTATGTTGGCCGAATACTTTTTCTGCAAGCTCTTTATGCTCTTCTTCCATTTTTTCTGCAAGTAGTATTCCCTTGTCAGTTTCAAATTCATTATATATTTTTCTTAGTTTTTTCATATTTGGTATTTTTTCATGTTTCTATAATTTTTTGCCCCATTTATGACGAATTTACTTAAAATTTAATAAAGTGCAATATATGCCGTAATTATATTTTCAATAAAGTGGCTTTTTTGCCGTGTGGTAAAAAAAAGCTCATACGACAAAACGTCCAAAGAAATTGGTGAAAAACTTAGAGCAATCCGTATTGCCAAAGGCTATACCAGTTATGAAAATTTTGCCTTAGAAAACGACATTGACCGAAAACAATATTGGCGTATTGAAAATGGGCAAAATCTCACCTTAAAATCGTTAATTAAAATTTTAGACATTCATGGTTTAAGTCTAAAGAAGTTTTGTAACGAAGATTTTTAAAATCTGCCGGAAATTTATTTATCATAATTTTAAACACCCTTTATTTAAAAGTGTAATGTTTTTTTAAGATTGCATGATTCTTTATCCGATAGCTTAACAATATCTTATATTTCCGGTTACGTCCTTGTTCAGTTTCCATCGGAAAATTAACATAGCTTTGTGTTAAGTGGAGAGAGAATGAATACGTACAGTTTTAAAATACAATCGGCAAAAGGGCTGCATTTGGATAAGCTATACCAAGAACTTGATACGATTATTGAGAAATATAAAGAGTACGGAACCACTAAAATACAACGTGTTCCGGCAACAGATTGTGTTTTACTTGTATCAAATAATTTAAAATTAGGAACTGTACTATATAGGTATGATGAATTTATCATAACATAGAAATTAAGAGCTTATTTATTTTTATGGCGGTTGCGCCCTCGTTCGGTTTCCTTATCGTCGCTTTTACTTCCTTAATCCCTTCTTATTAATTCCGTTTCAGGTTGCCGTAAACTGGCAGATCCTTTCACTTCATTTGCATGGCGAAGGGTTTAACCAAGTAAAGAGCAAAAAGCCATAAACACTTTTAAAATTTCGGTGCTCATTTTTAAAAAGCGTTTAAAAGGGCCTTTTAACTTCAGTCCGGCTACCGTACAGTTACCGCTTGGAATTAGATTTTAACTATACGGTAACCTTTAAAGATTAATACAAGTTAAGTTCTTAAACGTATTTAATAAAGCATGTTAATTATTTTCTGTTTCAGGTTTGGTATTTCCTTTTCCTATTCTGTCAAAGATAAAAACTAGAATAAGTCCATAAAAAACAAAACTTATAGCCGCAATTATACGAATCATTCCTAAATATTGGTCAATAACAGCAACCATTACCGATATTCCTAAAATCATAAGCAGCCAAAATAATAAGGTGTTCTCTTTAAAATGTTTAGTCTGATGCTTAAAAATAAAGGCACTAAAATACAGTGAAGAAGCCGTAATAATAGTTGCGTTGAAAAAAACATCTTGTAAGGTTCCGTAAACTGCCAAAAAAATAAAAAACACACAAAATACAATGGGAATTATAAATCTTAAGCGAGAAATAAAAAAATCTACAAGCTTAATATTTTCCTGAAAAGCATTAGGAGTTTTGGCTAAAAGCCAATAATCAGCAGAGAAGAACAATATTATAATTAAAAAAACAAAGTAAAGACTTTTGTAATATGAATTTGTTAACTCCGGCAGATGTAAAAATCAAACATATTTTTTTAATGCAAGTATAAAAAAATTATCTTTTATTTAATAATATCTTTAAATTAAAAGATATTATTGGTGAAAGTGTTTTTCAAGTTTTTGTAATTTTTTTAGAAGAGTATGGGTGTAATCAATTTTTGTTATAAAGTTTGTATAAAGAATCAGCAAGAATTATTTGAATTGGTTTTTCGCCTGAATGGAGATTATAATATTTTACCCATTCTAATTTTGCACTATCTAAATAAAGGTTACCCATTTTAATATCCTTCTTGTAATAATAAGTTAGGTTCGCTATTTCTCTATAATAAGAGCCCTTGTAAAAACTTTGAACGCCTGGGGCTAATGAATTTATAACCCTTAACGATTCTTGTCTATAAAACAAACAAGAATCATTATTACAAGTTGTAGAGTTTGGTATAAAGTATATACCACTTAAATAACTACAAGCATACATCTTTTCCATATCAGATTTTGAATTTTTTAACCCTAAATAAAAAATTTTTTTCGCGTCACTATATCTTCCGTCCATAAATAATTCATTACCTATTTGAGTAAGAGAACTTGCATCTAATATTTCTTGAATACTAGAGAGATTAGATAATATTTTACTTAAAATAACCTGCCTTTCTCCGTTTAAAGTAAATGATGGATCTCCATTTTTATTATAAATACTTCTTATTTCAAGAAGCCTGCTAACAGAAGTTGTAATATCGTTAGAAATATCTGTTTCGACTTTATGGCTTTCCCTTTGCTCTTCCTTTTTAAATCCATAAATTGAAAAAATGCATGATAACAATAAGGCAAGTATACTCATTATAAATGATGGGTCTTTATACCACTTTTTTTGATTTGATTTATCAATTTCATTTTGAATTAAATCAATTTGCTTTTGCATAACATTAATTTTTTCCGAAATATTATTCTCTTCTACATTTTCTTCCATAATTTTACATTTATTGTTTTATTCTATCTCCATTAGGATGTAATATATGAGTGCATGGTATAGCATCTCCATTGTAATGAAGAGGGTGAGAACAAGATATCATATCACCGTAAGTATGACAAGGTACATAGCCAAAATTAGAAGTGCAAACATGGGTGCAGGTTACTAAATCTCCGTTATAATGAAGTGGATGAGAACAAGGTATAAAGTCTCCATTTGGATGAGATAAATGCGTACAGTCTACAATAACATAATTATCATTTGATTGCACACCACCATCGTCACTACCATCACCATCGTTAACATAATTAATCCCTTTTTGGTACGCTGCACTAAGTGTCAAGTTACTAGAATTAAAGCCTGCTAACATAGCCGAAACCCTTTCTTCTGGTGTCCCATGATGTTGTGGGCTCCAAAAATCATAATCTCCAATACTAAATAAATCATTTGCGAAATTTTGTAATCCAGAAGTTAAATAGCTACGTCTACCAAAATAATATCCAGCTAGAAAATCAGCGTGTAATTCTTTTTTCATTCCACTTAAAGAACAGTTTTTCTTTAATTGAAGAACGTGGCCAAACTCATGCGCTAGAATTCCCGCTACGGCATAGCCTCCCTCATTCATAATCCAAAGTGTATTTTGAAGCATATTTGTTCCAAATGCAACAAGCCCATTAAATGCTGGATTAGTCGATGGTTTTGCAAATGCATTTGGGGATGAGCCATCGTAGTAAACATAAATGTCTACTTTCACATTAAATAAACTTTCAAGGTCGATTTTACTATTATTAAAACTATTATCCAGTGCAGTTACACCTGTTGTTTTAGATAATTGCCCTAAAGAACCAAAATTGCTAATAAAACACTGTGCATTTATTAGTTTGGGTAATAGACTTAAAATGGTAAAAACAATAAGAGTTTTAGATAGTTTGATTGCGTTTGTCATATTGTATAGTTTTTATGGTACATTTCTTTAATTGTAGAATATAACCCTAAATTTATTACTGCATTTCTTATCCTTAAACAAACCTACAACCTTTAGTCTTCTAAAAAAAGTACAAAAAATACAAATTTCTTACATATAGAAATTTTTAATGCCACAAAAAAAAAAGAGTAGCTTGCTTTTTATTTTTTACCAAACTGTATTAACCATGAATTTCATTAAAACTAATGGCGCATATAGATAATTGGATATTTAAAGCCGAACCAGATTGTTACACTATGTTTATCAAAGCATGGATTCCTTTTAATGCTTGGTATTTTTACAGAATATAACACTGAGACTGATAGTGTTGCGCTTGAGCAAGTAAGTAATACAAAAAACAAAATTCGGAATCGTATAGAAGCATTATTATTGAATATATAATTGCCGCAATATTTTTTTACGTAGTATTTATTTCTATTTTTGATATAGAACCATAAAAAAAGCTCCACCGAAGCAGAGCTGAGATAATCTTCGGCTTATAGCCTTATTGTGATTTGTCTTTCAGAAGCAAATGTATAAAAATAAATGTAGTTGCAAATAATATGGAAAAAATACTTGGACTTGATTTAGGAACAAATTCTATCGGCTGGGCAATAAGAAACCCTGATTTAACTAAAAATCAAATCGAAAAATTTGGTGTTCTAACCTTTAATAAAGGTGTCGGTGTTGGAAAAACGGGCGAATATTCATATGCAGCAGAACGAACAAAAAAACGATCAACAAGACGATTATATCAAGCCCGCAAGTATAGATTATGGGCAACTTTGGAAATCCTAATTAAATTAGATTATTGTCCTTTAAGTATTGATAACTTGAACAAGTGGCGACACTATGATAAAGAAGAGGCACGAAAAAATAATAATGGCGGTAGAGTTTAACCAATTAATGATTTTGCTTTTGAATCCTGGATTAAATTAGATTTTAATAACGATGGGGTGATAGATTATACTAGCCCTTTTCAGCTAAGAAAAGAATTAGCCGAAGAAAAATTTGATTTTGAGAAAAAGGAAAATCGCTATAAACTTGGGCGAGCACTCTATCATATTGCACAACGAAGAGGGTTTAAAAGCAGTAGAAAAGGCAGTGATGATATTAAGGAAAAAGAAAACGATACTAATGAAATAGTAGATTTACAATATTCTGAAAAGAAAAAAAACAAAGTTATTGTAGATTATTTCGTACAATACCCTGATGCAAAAACTATAGGCTCTTTATTTGCAACTTTAGAGGATAATAAAATTAGAATACGTGAAAGTGTTGCACAACATGCTATTCGTGAAAATTATAAAGATGAAATAAAGTACATCTTTCAAAATCAAAACATTTCATTTTCTACGGAGCTTTATGCTAAACTTGTTGAGTCAGGTAAAAATAAAAATGATGGGAGTATTTTTTATAAACGACCGTTGCGCTCACAAAAAGGCCTAATCGGTAAGTGTACTCTAGAGCCAAATAAATATAGAGCACCTATAAGCCATCCCAGTTTTGAAATATTTAGGTCTTGGAGTTTTTTAAATAATATAAAATATAAATCAATCAGTGAAAAGGATACTGATTGGAAAGGTTTATCCATAGAATTAAAACAAAAAATTTATAATAAATTATTCTTTAGAAAGTCTAAAGGGTATTTTCCGTTTTCTGAAATAGAAGAGTTTGTAAAAAAAGAAAATGCAGATTGGATTCTAAATTACAAATCGAAAACAACAGTTACAGGTTGCCCGGTTTCTGCAAGACTAAAGGATATTTTCGGGGATGATTTTTTAAATGTGAGAATTGAAAAAGAACCATCAGAAAAATCGAAAAAGAACTATTATGACATTGAGGATATATGGCATATCTTATTTTCATTTGAAGACCAAGAATATGTTACAGATTTTGCGACTGATAAATTAAAATTAAATCAAGAACAAACTAAGCAATTTATAACGGCATGGAATGCTGCGCCGGTAGGTTATGCGATGCTAAGTTTAAATGCTATTAATAAAATCAATCATTTTTTAGTAAAAGGCTTAATTTATACAGAAGCAGTTCTTCTAGCTAATATCCCGGAAGTTATTGGGAAAGATATTTGGAAAGAGGATGAGACCTACTTGGTAAAAGAAATTGGAAATATAATTAACAATAATAGAGAGCAGAAGCAAACAATTAATGTTATAAACAATCTAATTTCTAAACATAAAAACCTTGAGGCAGAGTTAAAATTTGGTCATAAAGACAACACTTATAAACTTGATGAATCTGATATTAAAGATATAGAAACTACTTGCGAAGAAACTTTTGGCATAAAAACGTGGGCTGAGAAAACTGATACTGAAAAGCAAAATATTTTAGATGATATAAAGGCGTGTTATCAATCTTATTTTACAACAACCGGCTTAGAAATAAAATATATCAATGGAGATAAACATTTTATAGTAAAAGTTAATGGCAATAATTTTTATAAAGCAGAAACCGGTTTTTATCGCTCACCAAAATTAAAAGATACGCTATCTGAATTTTTAGAAACCAATTTTAGTTTAGACGAAAAGCAATTAGAAAAAATTTATCATCCTTCTGAAATTAATATTTACCCGCCGGCGAAAGAAGATAAAAATGGCATTTTAAAATTAGGCAGTCCTAAAACAGGCTCATTTAAAAATCCGATGGCAATGCGCGCATTGCATGAACTTCGCAAATTGATGAATTACCTTGTAGAAACAAAGCAAATTAATCAAGAAACGAGATTGGTCGTAGAAGTTGCCAGAGAATTAAATGATGCTAACAAACGTTGGGCAATCGAAACGTATCAAAAAAGAAGAGAGGAAGAGAACAATGAGTTTGCAAAAGCTATAGAAGCGTTATTGAAAAACGAAAAGGGTGTAAATGCAAATACCGAAAACAATGAGGATATAGATAAAATGCGAATTTGGTATGAGCAAAACCAAAATAAAAAAGACGATGATGTTTTACCGCCCATTACTGAAGATAAAAAAGAAATAAAAGGAGTTAGTTGGCAAAGTGTCAAAAAAGAAACTTACAAGGAAATTCTTTCTAAGAAAGAACTAATAGATAAATATAGGCTTTGGTTGGAGCAACAATGTATGTGTATGTACACAGGCAAAATGATTAAGCTAACGGACTTATTTTCTACTGAAAACATTATTGATTTTGAACATACTATACCACGCAGTATTTCTTTTGATAATTCATTAGCTAATCTTACAGTATGTTTCTCTGACTATAATCGTACTATTAAAAAAAATCAAATTCCTTATAACCTTAATAACTTTCATGAAGAATCCGGGGGCCATTCTGCTATTGAGCCTCGATTGAAAAATTGGAAAGAAAAGGTAGAACGGATTAAACAGCAAATTGACTTTTGGGTAACAAAGTCAAGAAAAGCAGCCGATAAGGAATGGAAAGATAAAGCTATTAGAGAACGGCATTTATGGCAAATGGAGCTTGATTATTGGAAAAATAAAGTAGACCGCTTTACCATGAAAGAAGTAACTACCGGATTTAAAAACAGTCAAAAGGTCGATACACAATTAATATCAAAGTATGCTTTTCATTATTTAAAAACATATTTTGATCGGGTGGATGTGCAGAAAGGAAGTATAACGGCTGAGTTCAGGAAAATATATGCTTTACAGGTGCCCGACCAAAAGAAGGATAGAAGTAAACACTCGCATCATGCAAAAGATGCGGCTGTATTAACACTAATACCAATAGCTGTAAAAAGAGATGTTATTCTAAAAGAATACTATGAACATAAAGAAAGAAAACAATCTTTTGTTTGCGAGCCATACAAAGGATTTAGCAGGGAATTTGTATGGGGCATAGATGATAGTATTTTAATTAATAATATTAGCAATAACCAAGCACTTACATTATCAAAGAAAATAATAAGAAAACGAGGTAAGATACAATTTGTTAAGGGGACAAATAAACCAATGATTGCCACTGGTGATTGTATTAGGGGGCAATTACACGATGAAACATTTTTTGGTGCGATTAAACTTGCTAAAAAAGATGATGATGGAAAATTTATTAGGGATGAAGAAGGAAATTTATTACAAGAGGAAAAGGAAAAATTTGTATTAAGAGTTCCTTTTCAATACAAAAATAAAGCAGATGCTCCGGGCTTTAAAACATTAGAAGAAATAGAGAAAGTAATTGTTGACAGGCATTTATTTAATCAAATAAAAAAACAGACTGAAAAGGCTGGCTCACTTAAAGAGGCTTTTGAGCAAGGTATTTTTATGTTCAATAAAAAGGGAGAAAAAGAAAATAAGATACGAAGAATAAGAATTTTTAAATCTGTTACTGAGCCTTTAAAAATCAAGAAGCAAACATACTTATCTAAACATGAGTATAAGCAGCACTATTATGCCGGAAATGCTACAAATAGTTTTTTTGCTATATACGAAGGCGATGGAAAAATTGATTTTGATTTTAGAAACTTATTTGATACGGCTAAAATTAAATCTTTCGAAAAAATATTCAAAAAAGAAGACTTATTTGAAAAACAAATTCACATAAAAAAAGGAAATAATACAAAAACGATGGATTTAAAATATATCCTTGAACCTGAATTGAAAGTTGTTTTCAAAATGAAAGAAGAAGAAAATCTGAAATTATTATCTACCAATGAAATTATCAAAAGAATGTATAAGTACACTAATTTCGAAAAAAACGGAAATTCCGCTCGTTTAAACTTCAATTTTCATCTTGAAGCTCGAAACAGTAAAGATATTATTGAGGAATATACTGAATCAGAAATTGATTTTAATAACCCAAAGCCATCTTTAAGATTCGCTTACTCAAAATATCAATTTGCAGTAGAAAACTATGATTTTGAAATAAAAATGGACGGAACTATTGAATGGATGCATTAAAAGTATATAAATGATAAAACGCACCTTATATTTCGGTAATCCTGCTATGCTAAAACTAAAAGATAAACAGTTAAGCATAGAAACTGTTGATGAACATGGAGAAGTTAAAACTAAAAACGCAGCCGTTGAAGATATAGGTGTAATAATAATTGATAGCCCGCAGATAACTTTAACTAGTGGTTTGATACAAGCTTTACAGGAAAATAATGTAGCTCTTATTACTTGCGATTACCGGCACATGCCACAAAGTTTACTATTACCACTTGAAGGAAACAGTATACAGCAGGAGCGTTATGATGCACAGTTAACGGCTAGCGAGCCACTTAAAAAACAATTGTGGCAGCAAACCGTAACACAAAAAATAAAAAATCAGGCGACTATATTAAACGGTTTGCAAATTAAATCTGACTATTTAATTCCTCTTTATAAAAATGTAAAAAGCGGTGATACGGATAATTGTGAAGCTACTGCTGCTGTATATTACTGGCAAAAAATATTTGGCCATGTACCTGGTTTTTTAAGATATAGAGAGGGGCCTTCGCCCAATAATTATCTGAATTATGGTTATTCTATATTGCGTGGCACAATGGCTCGTAGTATTGTAGCAGCAGGTTTGTTGCCCACATTAGGTATATTTCACCGTAATCGATATAATGCTTTTTGTTTAGCTGACGATTTAATGGAGCCATACAGACCCTATGTTGATGATATTGTTTATCAAATGGTAAAAGAGATGGGAGTTGTAGAAGAGTTGACTAAGGAACATAAAACAGTTTTATTAAATATTCCGGCAATGGATGTTATGCTTGATGGAGAGAAGAGCCCGCTTATGTTAGCCACACAACGCACAGCAGTTAGCTTGGTTAAATGTTTTATGGGAGAACAAAGAAAATTAGTGTATCCTGAAATATGAATGTAAATACTGAACGCCTTAACGCTTATCGTGTAATGTGGACATTAGTAATGTATGATTTGCCAACTGAAACCAAGAAAGAGCGCAAAGATGCTGCTCGTTTCCGTAAAGAATTATTACAGGACGGTTTTAGTATGTTTCAATTTAGTATGTATGTGCGCCATAGTGCCAGTAGTGAAAATGCGGATGTACATAAAAGACGGGTAAAAACTCTTTTACCTGATCATGGCAAAGTAGGTATTTTGCAGATTACTGATAAGCAATTCGGGCAAATGGAAATATTTTTCGGAGCAAAAATTCAACCCTTGCCGGAAATACCACAACAATTAGAACTTTTTTAATAGAAATAAAAAAATCGCCCCGAAGAGCGATTCTAATACTGATAATTTGAGCTTTTTTTATCCTGAAAACACCTAAAAACCAAGTCATAACAAGACTTTTAGACCTAGATGTTGTTTATCAGTAGCTCAAAGATACATTTTGAAAGCAAATCACAACTTTACTTCCCCTGTAATTTCATTTATTTTGTTGTTTATCAGTAGCTCAAAGATACATTTTGAAAGCAAATCACAACTCTACAAATGTGGGAAATTTCAGAACTCAAGTTGTTTATCAGTAGCTCAAAGATACATTTTGAAAGCAAATCACAACTACAATGGAGAAAGTTTGGCAACGTGGTTTGTTGTTTATCAGTAGCTCAAAGATACATTTTGAAAGCAAATCACAACCTTACGGTAGTTGCTGGTAGTGGTTCATTTGTTGTTTATCAGTAGCTCAAAGATACATTTTGAAAGCAAATCACAACTACACAAGGCTTGTAAAGAATGTAACACACGTTGTTTATCAGTAGCTCAAAGATACATTTTGAAAGCAAATCACAACCCCGTAGGTTGTCCCCTAGGTTGGCCCATAGTTGTTTATCAGTAGCTCAAAGATACATTTTGAAAGCAAATCACAACTATTCAATTGTTGAGTAAGCCTGTGCAAGCGTTGTTTATCAGTAGCTCAAAGATACATTTTGAAAGCAAATCACAACAGGCACAGGCTTTGTAAGAGGTACGGTAACGTTGTTTATCAGTAGCTCAAAGATACATTTTGAAAGCAAATCACAACTTAACAGCGCATTACAAGTGCAGGTTTTGAGTTGTTTATCAGTAGCTCAAAGATACATTTTGAAAGCAAATCACAACTTAGTGGCTCTTAATTCGCCGCCACGTTGCGTTGTTTATCAGTAGCTCAAAGATACATTTTGAAAGCAAATCACAACTATTTGAAGATAAACCTTATATTATAGATGGTTGTTTATCAGTAGCTCAAAGATACATTTTGAAAGCAAATCACAACTATATATTCCCGATTGAGTTAATGAATATGGGTGTATAAGACCTAAGCCTTAAAAGCCTTTATCAGTAAATCAAAGAATGGGTTGAAGCATTACTTTTTTAATCCTGTAAATATAGTATTTCTATCTAATTAGATTATGTTATAATCAATTTCTATTCAAAACTACTTAAGAGCATGTTTTTTGTTAGTTTTATACAAGTTCATTTTTATACATCTCCACAAGCTTCTCAAATGAGATTCTATTAGCTGCTCTTGGAGAAGTGGAATAAGCAACGACCAATGAAATAGTTTTACCTTTAAAGCTTATTTCACTTTTTATCGGTTTCTTTCCTTTTGGAATTTTATGAATTACATTTTTACTTATTAAAAATTGTGAAAACCATTTTGAGGCATTTACTTTTCCGCTACTACTTGTCAAAAGTATTTTATTTATTCCCGGGTTCTCCTCCAAAATCTTAAATATATTCATATATTCAAGAGGGATAAGTTTTTCATCCAATGAACTATCTTCATTTCTGATTACTTTGTTTCCCATATCAGTTACAGCAACGAATATTTTTTCCAAAATCTTTTTTCTCTCAATTACTGATTCTTCTCCTAAAAAATGTTGAAGTTTTGTATCTGCAACCTCTGCCATCACTCTCCAAAAAAGATTAGATGTGTTGGGATAAAAAAAATTGTATTTCCAATTTCGTTTTGCAGTAGGGAATGTTCCGATAACAAGTGTTTTGCTTTTGTCAGGTACAAACCATTTCCACGGATGAAATTCTATTGTTTGATTTTCTACCACGACAAAATTGTGGTTATGGGTGCCCAGCTCGTTCCGTTATGATATTGGATTGCATCAAGATAATTAATTTCTCTCGGAAAAGCTCCGTCTTGTGTTACCAAATAAGCATGAATTTTATTATAAGCATCGTTCAATGAATCATAATTAAATAAAGGGTTGTTTTTGCCAATTTTAATTGCTGCAATTGGAGTTCCGTTATTTGTTCCCGAAAATCCCGTTGCCCTACATTTACATAAAGAAACATTCGGTAAACCTACACTATTAAATTTTTTTAATAAATTTTCTTGTAGTACAAATTCATAATAGATAAAATGATTAATTGCTGTGTTAATTTTGAAAGTAAATTTCAAATGCTTTTTACTTTCAAGCATACATCTAAAATTTGTTGTATGGTCAATTAAAATTAATTGTTCTTTCAGCTTTGGAATTGCGGTTTGAAGTATCTGCAATTCGCCTTTATAAACTGGAGAAGAAATTTGGTGATGAGATAAAGGGTGCATCAAACCTGAAAGTAGTCCCGCAATGGCATTAATATGTGTTTCTGAATTCCCTATTTTATGTAAAAAAAATTTTGTGGCCAAAACCAAACTTGTTAATTTATAGTCCGGTATTTGTGTAAATTCTTTATTTGTTTTCTCATATTTTGGCACATAATCATGAATGATTTGTTCCAATGCCTTCCTAAAATAGTTTGCCGCCGCTGGGTAGTCAGGTTTGGAACGGTGGTTTAAATACCGAACTGCCAGTTCAAAATTGGTTTCACCTTTTACTACAATTGGTTTTTCAAATTCAACTATACCTGTTGTGTCCTTACCCACATAAAATTCCATAGTTTTCCATTTTTCTGGTGCTTCTACCTCGAAATGATTTTTAGCTAATTCAAACCAATGCCTATCGTAGGTAGAAATAAAAATTTGATAGTCTGTAAAATTATCTTTCAGAATATTAAGAATTGGGATTCTGTTTCCTGCATCAAGTCCAACAAAAATGTCATCCAAAAAAAGTATTTTGTAATCAAATCCCATATAAGAGGGGTTTTGTAAAACAGCCGCTAAGTATAAACAAACTGAAAGTGCTGATAATCTCGCTTCATTCAAATAATCTTGTTGATTTGTAATTGTAATACCATTAAGTTTTAAATCTAAACGTAAATCGGCAGTCGGATGCCAATTCCATAAATCATATTGATAAATAATAGGTTGAAGTGTAAACCAAACTCGTAAATTGAAATTGAAATACTTCATTAATAATTTATTCAATCGAAGAAAAATTCTTCTTAATGACTCCTCAAGAGAGGCCTGATAAGAAGGAAGTGTGTCTTTAGCATTACGATGTTTCAAAGTATTTCTATTGCGAACATCTCTCATTTCAGGAATAAGCCAAAGCCACCTCTCACCAAAAGCATAAGTGCCGCCTGCGGGGGTATAATGCAGTAAGAGTTCCGTTACTATTAGATTAAAAAGGTTTGGACAATCTTCTTTATGGTTGTATATGTCTAAAAGATTACGGTAATCCAAAAAACCCTTTATGAATTCGGTGTCTTTAATAAATGCTACGTTGTTAGTTGAGGCTCCAGTTACACTACTGAAACTTAATTGTTGTGTATAGCCTAATATAATACTGTTAGTAGCAAGGTCGTAATCATCAAAAGTAATTTGAATTAAGCCATTTTCTGCAAGCGAATGGTGGTTTTTTGAGAACGGAAATGTTGTTGTTTTTGAGCTACTAAAGTAATTACTAAGAGCCTTAAACAAAGAACTTTTACCACTTCCATTTTCTCCATATAATAAAAGATTTTCACCTTTTGGTAAAATTATCGGTTCATATTGTTGGTAGAAAGCGCGATAGTTTTCAATTTCTATAGCAGTTATTCTTTTCATTTTTTGTTTTCAATAACTTCTATTTCTTCAATGTTTCGCATTCTTAACAAAGAACTACTTACAGGATGGGTTGGATGTGAAAGCTCTTTGTAAACTTTTTCTATTTTTTTTAAATTCTTGTCTTCTTCACCTTCAATAAGTTCAGGAATATTTATAATATGTTTTAACACCTCACAATTCCCCTTTTGCATAATAATGGGTAAGTACAACTCGTATATCATTGCATCTATTAGTCTTTCAAAAAAGGATGACAATAATTCGTTAGTAATTGATTTCGAAAAAAGAATAAAATCAACAATTGTTATAAATTGATTTTGTTCGTTTAAAGAAACATCTTTAATAGGGATTTTTTTCCAATCATCAGGATAAAAATCAATACTGCCTTGATTATTAAATTTAATAAAATGAGCAATTAGACTGGAGTTGATTATTGCAAGTATATATTTCAGGCTAAAACGTTCAGAGTTTTTTTCAATAACTTTCCTTTCAATAGAAAGATTGGCATAATATTTTTTTATATTATTATTCTGGATTGTTTTTAGATCCTTCGCAAGAATTGCCATAATAATTGTATTATCACAAATCAATTTCTCATTTGAATAAGCTGCAATTCTTTTTTGCCTTGCTAATAAAAGTTTTTCAGGATTGTAAAGTTCAGGAAAGGTTGGCCTCACTAATTTTGAAGGGCATCTTTCTGTATCCCACTCCACATATAGTTTTTTCTTTACAAAATATCTATCAAGATATTTCCCTTCTGTATAAAGTCTTGTATTAATTACTGTTTTTGTTTCTGAAACAAGGTCTTCCTTTTTGAATTTATATTTGACATCATCTTTATCACTATTCAAACGTAAACCGTAACTAACAAAACAAATTTCTGATAATTGAAGTGTTTTGTTTGTTGGAAAAACAAAATCCGAGGTTTCGGGGAGATATTTCTTCTCTGTATAGTTTGAATTTAAAATAATTTCATCTGTAGGTAACGGTTCATGCAGGATTCTTCTTGTTGGGGTACCGTCATTTTTTTTATTTAAAAAGATAATTTTGTTTTTTACCCCTACACCATCAAAAATGAAATGGTTCGGATAAAAGTCAATTTGTGATAGTTGGTGTTTCTTCTCAATTATCTCAACAATTTTTTTTGTATAATCTGCAAGGCCTATTGTATCAGGAATAATGTAAGTTAACCTCCCCTCGGGTTTAAGAATTTTCAAGCCTTGCTCAATAAAAGGAATGTAAATATCCCACATCTTAACTGTAGACTTAAAACTATTCTCAATAACTTTTCTTACAGTTTGATTTTTGTAATCTCTTGCTTTTATATAAGGTGGGTTTCCAATTATTAAATCAAATCCTTCAAACTCTCCTTTATTATTTAATACTTCAGGGAATTCAAATCTCCATTCAAAAGCATTTTTATAACTAGCATTAGTTTCAATTTCTTTGACCTCTTTTGATAACTTATTTATTTCTTTCTCTAATTTTTCCTTTTTCTCTACGAATGCTTTCTTTGCTTTTGATTCAAGTTCAAACATTTTTGTTTGATTCCTCATATTGAAAAGATCACCATTTATTTTCCTTAATCGAATTTGTTTTGGGTCATTTTTGCTAATCTCTATTCGTAAATCACCCTTAATATCATCAATTATTTTTTCTAAATTCCGTTTTGCATCCTTGTTCTTTTCATTTTTCAAATCATTTACAAAATCTCTGTATGCTTCAATATCATAAGGAGTACTCTCAAGTGCCTTACTCAAATCAGCATCCAAAGAAAAACGACTTATAAGTGAGTTATTACATTTAATATTTATATCAATATTTGGTAATGTTTCTAATTCTTGAAAGTTCGTATCTTCTTTATAATATGCATTTTTAAGTAATTCAACCCATAGACGTAGTCCACAAATTTTTACAGAATTTGGATTAATATCAACGCCAAACAAACAGTTTTCAATAATAGTTTGCTTTTCTTCAAATAAAGTTTTCTGCAAACGCTGCATTTCTTTGGTCAATGGCTTGCCATTACTTATTTCATATTTAAAATCGTTTCCGTTTTGGTCGGTAACTATAAGCTCATCTTGTGCTATTACAATTTGATAATCGGAAAGGCGGTCTCCATTTTTATCAGCTAACAAACCTAATTCCGATTTTATTGCAATAATTTCATTTAGGGAAGAAACTAAAAAATGCCCACTTCCAACAGCAGGGTCGCAAAGATGAATAGAATTTATTAGGGCATTATCTTCTAAAATTTCTTTTGTGGTTCTGCGGTCTTTTAAATAATTACGTAAGTCTGTAAAGTGTTCAATTCGCCACTTTTTATATTTGTCTTTGAATTTTTGCACTACAGTGTTACGAATAGCCTGACGACACATATACATTGTAATGAATCCCGGTGTAAAAATAGAGCCATCTTTATATCCGTTTATTTTTTCAAAAACCTTTCCTAATACGGAAGCATTAATTAGGGTTCGGTTTTCATCTTCCTGAATCTCTTCACCACCTTCACTTGAAAAATCAAAAGCACTGAGAAAACGGAAAAGATAATTTAAGGCTGGAAGTTTTAGACTTTTCTTTTTAATTTCTTTTAAAACTGTGCTTGAGGCTAGTTCAAGGTCGTAGTCATTATCTAATGAATTTATTTTTATCGTTTGGTCTTCCAGTTTGCTGATGTCAAATAGCGAACTATTTAAGTAGGGAACACGTTTGTATTTTTCATTGATAGCTGGGGTTCTTTCTTTCAGTGTCTTTGCTAAAACTTGGTGAAAGAGTTTATGTAGTTCATCATAGTTGGGTATCATTTCCGAATTAAGGAAAAGATATTCAGGGTTTTTCTGATGATAGTTTTGAAGTTGTCCTTCCAACAGTTTGAGAAATAAAATCCTATTTATCCAAGTAATACAAAGTTCAAGTGCGATGTTGTATACACGTTCTTCTCTCTTATTGCCATAAGCCGAAAGGTCGGGAATTTTGTGAAGTGGGTCTTCTGTTTCAAGCATGTTGATTGCATTTTCAATCAACGAACCCGCGTTGCGCTGCCCTTCTTTCTTTCTGTCAATGATATACTTACTACCCTCTTTACGTTCTTCTAAACCAATGATGTGAAGTAATTCTTTGTAAAAAGATTCTTTGAGTGAATTGCTGTCGTCAGCAAATTCAAGCTTTAGTAAATGGAAAGGTGAAAGGATTTTTATAAGTGCGATAAGGTTTGCATCTTCTTTCTTGTCATTGTTACGAATTGCTTTATCAAAATCCTTAATATTGAAATAGGCACATGGAATTGTTTTGTCTATATTATCAATGAACGGTTTTGCTATATTGTTATAAAAAAGGTCAGTGTTTGTTGTTACTTTTTGTTTTTTATCAAACTCTACAAATTCTTTTAAGAAATCTTTGTCTTTGAAAAATAAATTTTCAAAGTATGATGCCTCAATAATATACCACTCATAAATATTTGTAGCTATTAGATATTTAACATCAATATTTTTAAGGTTTTCCCTTTCACGCATGTAGTAAAGCACCAATTCTTGAAAAGCTTTACAGTTAGCGTTGTCACTTTTGAACCATTCGTTATGGTTTTTTGGACGTTTGGCTTCAATAATTACTCCAACTTTTGATTCATTAGTCTTGCCTGTATAAATGGCAAGGTCTTGTCGTCCTTTAGTGTTAACTTCATTAGTTTCTTTGTAGTATGTATCTCGAAGAAAATCACGAACTTGGTTTTTTACATGTTCCTCACTTTCCGATTCATCTATTTTTTCAAGAAGTGTAAGCAGGTTAGCTTTGAATAGGTTTATCTCTGACCTACCTGGTCGTTGTCGCCTAAAAGCTGGATTTAGTGTCTGTCGTGGTTTCTGCTTTTGTAATTTCATTAATATACTTCTTCTTTTTGCATCAAAGTTAAAATTTTTGGGAGTTAATTCGCTACGAAGAACGGATAAAGGGTGTTTTGTGCGTTGGTAAGCAAAAATACTATACATTGCCGATATTGGCGTACTTGTTTTAACTTATCTTTCCTACAAAAAAGGACGCGAATGTTTAAGAAAGCATAGCCGAATAAGCGGAATACGTTTGAATATAACTGAAGGTACAACCATTATAACCGATGGTTTTATATAGAAATTAAGAATTTACCTTTAATAAGAGGGGAGGTAATTCTATTTTATATTAAGAATTGATCACTAGTTTAAATCCTTTACCATGCACGTTTACAATTTCTACTTTTTGGTCGTGCTTTAAATATTTACGCAGTTTAGTTATAAATACATCCATGCTGCGACTATTGAAATGATTATTCTCATGCCATATTATTTTAAGCGCGCCGGAACGTTCTAATAACTCATTTTTATTAAGTACCAAAAGACGCATTAGTTGCGTTTCTTTAGTGGTTAATTTAAATCGATGCTCGCCTGATATAAGGGTTTTTGTATTTGTGTTGAAAATATATTTCCCAATACTAAATTCTACATTATCCCCCACTTCTCTTTCCATTTTGCTAACTTAAAGAAAACTTTAAAATAGTTGCTTTATTTTCACTTATATCTACCAACAGCAGCACATTTTTGTGGCTGTGCTTAGTAGTAATTTTCCAGCTTGGAAAACGGATAAATATTTCTGCTGCACCGAAAACCGTATTTTGTTAAAATCGTGTTAAAAGTATATGCGGTGTAAAAATCAAAAAACGGTAAATTCACATTCCAAAAATAGCAGATTACCGGTAAATGAAGTATATAGAAAAAAGCAGGATTGAAAAGTTTTTAAATTTAAAGGGGTATCAAATTGACCCGACCGACGAAAAAATAGAGGCTGAAAAAACACACTTTTTAATTTGGATAAAACCTGCCGGTGAAAAAATCCATGTGCCTAAAAAAGCAATTTTTCAGAGTATCGAGTTGCCGACTATTTTTAAAAGTCAGGAACTATTAAATGAATTTAGGAAGTTTTAGAATTAAAAATTTTAACATTTTCCATTTAGATACCTGAAATAATTATACCACTAAAGCAAAATTATTGAGACAATTTTGGAGCAAAAGATTACTGTTTTAGTACCACATATCTTTTACTTTTTTCGATAAAATTCTTATAGAATTTGATTTGACTATTGAGTTAGCCAAACTATAAAACCAAAATTAGTACGACTATCCACGAGAAAAAAACATCAAAAAAAGGATGTATTTTATCTTCATATTGTTTTCCAATACCTGTACAAATTAATACGCCATTATGACACTATAAATAACTTAGGTGAAAAAATAATAGATACACTCCGTTTCTCCCCAACATAAAAACTATTTAAAAACGGTAGCTAACAGAAACCCCCTGACGAAAAAAAATCATCCCCTAAAAGTTCATCGCCGTAAACAATAAAAAAAACAGTCCTCCAATAAGATAGCCGTTATGGGTTCCTTTTCGCTTCTTTTTTTAACTCACAAACAACTCGTAAAACACAGGGCATTCGTTCAACCCTTTTTTTATCTTCTCTTTTTGTCTTATCAAGAAACAAAGCTTTAAAACGATGGTTTTAAACGCTTTGTAAAGTCGGCTCTGCCGTCTTTCACTTAACTGATTGATTCTCTAAAGCAAAAGCGGATATTTTTTTACGAGTTTTTACGTTGATTGAATTGTTGATTTTTTACGCATTTTTACGCAAAAAGAATGGCTAAACACAAGGGAAAATGTTTGAGATGCAGAGAGCCGTTTTTAGGTGTGTTCGGTCAAAAATATTGCTCTACTCAATGCAGAGCAGCACATTGGTATACATTAAATAAATCAGCTAATAAGGAACAAATTACAAAACAGGTGGAAGGTATAAGGCTTGAAGTGAATGGAAAAAATTGCCCTTATTGCAAGGGAACATTATATACTCCTGCCGGACAACCTGACATAATTAAATGTGAAAACATCAACATCAATTGCCCGCAAGGGTATTGGTCTTCTCCTATGAAAACGGATGTATGACCTCTAAGAAATTTTGGTTAACGTAGCCAATCGGTTTTATGGGCAGGTAAAAGTAAGCAGCCCTTGTCCGAAGTTTTGCTCACAAAACAAGTTTGGGTTGCGTGGTAAAACGGATGCAGCTAACGTCCAAAATTTATTAGCAGTCTTGACTTTTTGCTAACTTTTGTGTTAAGACAAAAGATAGGTATTAAGTTAAAGACGTTAAGATTAAATCAGATGGTTTTGCTCGAAACAAGTTCGAGCATCCATCAGTAGCCTCCACCAATAAATCTCATTAAAAGTCCATAAATCATCTCCTTTTTTGTTTTTAAGCCCTTCTATTTTATTTATATCCTGCAAACACTTGTATTTATTGACAAAACTATAAGGGGCTACTAAATCCATGCTCACTTTTTTATCTTTCAAATAGCGGTATAAAACCGCAAAGAAAAAATCTTTGACTAAAGCAAATGCGGATGAATTTTATTTTTTGGCGTGCGTTTTTGTTTTCTTCAAAACCATGCCAAAAATAAAATGAAGGGCTGGGAGCTTTAGGAGGCGATTTTTTCTTTTTCGATTTTGTGCGAAGGAAAGCGTAAACAAAAAAACTGGTGTGTAAGAATAGCTATATATAAAAGATAAGCAAGGTTCTTGCTCCGCAAATTAACCTTCTTATCTTTTGTATATAAGTGTGGCAAAGAATAAATTTTGGCGTGTGTTTTGCCTTCTTATAAAACCATGACAAAATTTATACTGTGCGAAATGTGCGCTGCATTTTCTTTGTTTTAATTACGCTGTGCGAAAGAAAGCCACAATAATTTTTGAACAATCCTAAAAAACTTTTTTCTATTAATTACCTTTACAAAATACCCAAATAAAAAAGTAGAAACATGAAAACTAAATTTTTTCTGTATGCCCGTAAGTCTTCCGAAGCCGAAGAAAGACAGGCAATGTCCATTGAGGCACAAATACACGAACTTACCGAACTGGCACACAGAGAAAATTTAACCATTGCAGAAACTTTTATAGAAAGCAAAAGCGCAAAAACGCCCGGTCGAAAAGAGTTTGCCAAAATGATTGAAAAAATCCATGCAAGCAAAGAAGCCATTGGCATACTTGCATGGCATCCCGATAGACTGGCAAGAAACTCTATCGACGGCGGACAAATTATTTATTTGATTGATACTAAAAAAGTTTCTGCGCTGCGCTTTCCTACTTTTTGGTTTGAACCAACTCCACAAGGATTGTTCATGCTGCAAGTGGCTTTCGGGCAAAGTAAATATTATTCGGACAATCTTTCTGAAAATATCAGAAGAGGAATCCGACAAAAACTAAGACGAGGCGAATGGATTGCCAAAGCTCCCGTTGGTTACGTCAATAATGCCAAAACAAGAAACATCGAACCCGACCCTATAAAATCAAAAATCATCCAACGGATATTTAAAGAGTTTGCAGAAGGCAAACACACACTTGAAAGTGCGAGGCAACGTCTTAGTTTTTTTGGTATTCTCGGAAAATCCGGCAAGCCCTTAAGTAATTCCATGATGCATTGGACACTTACCAATCCCCTTTATACTGGTGTCATAAAATTCAAGGAAGAAGCCTACGAAGGCAAGTTTGAGCCGTTAATAAGCAAAGCAACCTTTGACGCAGTTCGGACAAAACTAACCGAAGCATCAAAACCAAGAAAGAGCAAGAAGCGGCATGACTTTGCAGTAACTGGGCTTTTAAAATGTGGGGAATGTGGCAGTGCTATAACAGCCCAGTTTGCCAAAGGAAACGGAGGAACGTATCGGTATTACCGATGCACAAAAAAGCGCGGCAAATGCTCGCAAGGCTATTTAAGAGAAGACTTGATGCAAACACAATTAACCGAACTGCTGCAAACGGTTAGCTTACCTGACGGATGGACTCATAAAATGCTTGCCCAAGTAGATGTGTGGCAAATGGAAGAACAAAAAGGTATTATTGCCTTTGCACAAAATAGTGAAGTCAAGCTTGTTGAAACAGAACAAAGACTTGACAAACTAATTAATGCTTTTTTGGATGGCACGATTGAAAAATCAGCTTACCTTAAAAAGAAAAATGAACTGGTAAAGCTGAAAATGGAGCTCATCCAAAAAAAAACCGATTTTGGGCAAAAAGGCAAATTTTGGGTCGAACCATTGCGCGACTGGCTGAACACCCTGTCCAATGCAGATAGTTTGATTTCTTCGCCGGATTTTTCAGAAATAAAATCATTTTTAGAAAAGATTGGAACGAACCGCTATTTGAAAGATAAAAAAGTGAGCATGGATTTAGTAGCCCCTTATAGTTTTGTCAATAAATACAAGTGTTTGCAGGATATAAATAAAATAGAAGGGCTTAAAAACAAAAAAGGAGATGAAGTGAAAAACACAACATCTCCTATATGGTGGAGAATATCGGAGTCGAACCGACGACCTCTTGCATGCCATGCAATAAATTGACTGTTTCGTATTTTTACTTTTTCATGTAAGTCCTTATTAATCAGCATTATTAAGATGTTTTAGTTGTTTTTAATTTTCATTGTTTATTTTTTTTTATTATATTTGTTTAAACCATGTTTAAACCACATAATTTATGGCATCTATAAAAGTAGTCTTATTTACCTCAAAAACTTTATCTAATGGCGAACACCCCATTTTGCTTCGTGTAATTCAAAACCGAAAAGTAAGTTATATTTCGATAAGTGCAAGTTGTTCAAAAGCGTTGTGGGATAAAAAGGAAAATCTGCCTAAAAAAAAGCATCCCCTGTATAAGCAATTAATTGTTCTTATAGGTTCAAAAAAAATGGAAGCAAATAAACTTCAAATTGAACTGGAAACGGATAACATAGATTTGTCGGCAAAAGAGATAAAAAGAAAATTAAAGAAAACTACAAATAGTAAATCTGTTTTTAAATACTTTGATGAAACAATCACACGACTTGAAAAGGTAGGTAGAATAGGGTATGCTAATGTTTTTCAAGCCACTAAAAATAGCATAGTTAAATTTTGTAAAACTGATGAATTAGATTTTAGTGATATTACACCTAGTTTTTTATCTAAGTACGAAGAAGCTTTTTTGGAACGTGAAGTGTCGTTGAATTCAATATTCGTATTTATGCGTACTCTAAAGACACTCCTTAACTATGCTCGCAAAGAAAACATAATAAAAGAAGGTTTTAACCCTTTTAAAGAAATTAGTTTTACAAAATATAGGCGTGTAAAAACAAAAAAACGGGCAATTACCAAAGAACAGATAAAGGAAATTGTGGACTTGAAATTAGAACCTGAAACAAGTATATTCCATGCAAAAAATTATTTTTTATATAGCTTTTACAATAGAGGCATCAATTTTATTGATATGGCATTTTTAAAATGGAAAGATGTAAAAAATAATCGCCTAATATATACACGCAGAAAAACTAAAGAACAATTTACAATAGGGATGCTTATACCTGCAATTGATATTTTAAATTATTATAAAGAAAAATATTACGATGGCGAGGATAGCTATGTTTTCCCGATACTAAATTCAACTCATAAAACAGCCAAGTCAATTGATTATAGGATTGACCGAATGCTTAAAATTGTAAATAAGGATTTAAAAGGAATAGCCAAGCTTGCCGAAATAGACGAAAAACTAACTACCTATGTTGCCCGCCATTCATACGCAACTATAATGAAAAGAAGCGGAGTTTCGACTTCAATAATCAGCGAAGCATTAGGGCATGAAAGCGAAAAAACAACGCAAATTTATTTAGATACTTTTGAAAGTAAGGTGTTAGATGAAGCCAGTATGGCTATTTTATAGAAAAACTGTTTTTGTTTTTTCAGTATACTTAGATTTCAAATCCTTCACTAAAAAATTCTGCCAAAGTAATATCAAGGGCATTTAATACTCGTATCAAGGTACTAAAGCGCAAATCGTCCTTTCCCCTTTCATATCTCCCAATTTGCGACCGCCCAAGTTCATGCTCAAAAGCAAAGTTCTCATAACTTGTATAACCCTTTTGAATACGTATTTGTTTTATTCTTTCGCCTATTTTTTTTAGAGCATCCTCTTGAGTTAGTTGCTTTATGAGTTTTTTCCTTTTTATCGGTGGCTTTTTCATACCACAAATTTTATTAAGGTGGCTCATATTAGTTACCCTAAATTAATGCCACCCTAATTAGGTACATTATTATATATTTGTATTAATAAAACATTTAATTATTAGATATTATGGGGGTTTTTGGTATTTGCTTTATTTCGCATAAGAGAATTAGTATAAATAGCCGCATTTTTGTTAAAAGCGACCGTTAAAAAAGTTATTGTTGCCGTTTAATTAATGGGTATGTTTTTTACTGTTTGATTGGTTAAATTTGATTAAATGCAAACTGCCAACTGGATTGAATTGTAAGATAATTGAAGAATTATGCCAAAAATACTAACATATACGGATTACTTACAGAAGTTACAGGGTGCGCTTAATGTGGTAGATAAAAGCCACGTAGAAAATATTATTTTACAGTTTAAGCAATTATCTAAATTAAGTGCTTTGCTTCCTCACTCTCCCGCCATTTTCGTTATAGATTATAGTAAACGCCAATATATTTTCTTTTCAAATTCGGTGGCTGATTACCAAGCCGATGAAATTATAAAAGGTGGTTTGGATTTTATGATGCCGTTAATGCAAAAGGATTTTTTTAATGCGTATAATGAACAAGTATTTCCCTCGATACTTTCCTTTCTAAAAAAAATACCAACCGAACAACACCCAAATTATATTATTTCATGTAATCATCGAATTAAAAATGCTGATGAAAAAAATATAGATGTTTTTCAGAGTTCTACATATATCACATCAAACAAAACCGGATTGCCAACATATTGTATTGGAATGGCAATTAATATTAGCCATTTCAAAAATGATGACAAGATAACTTTATCCTTTGAGCAAAAGGACACACAGAACGGAATAATACGCTTATTAGAAAAAAAGGTTTTTTTTCCTTATCAAAAAGAGGTTTTACTAAATGAACAAGAAAAAACTTTACTTAAATTTTTATGTGAAGGATTAAACAATAAAGCAATTGCCGATAGATTATGCCTTAGCCCAAGAACCATTGAAAAAAGACGTTCCAAAATATTTATAAAAACAAATACAAATAATATTGCCGCTCTTATAAACTTTGTTCATCAAAACAAGATAATTTAAAGTAAATAATATTCTAATTATTTACTATAATTTTTTTTGTACTTACATCTTTTCCGCTTGTTATGGTAACAAAATAAACGCCAGCGTTATTTATTTGTAATATAGTGTTTTCATTATTTGGTTTTGCTTCGTAAACAGTTTGCCCAATCATATCTGTAACCTTTACGTAATCTAAATTTGTTGCGCCTGCGATAATAAAGTTGCCACTACTTGGGTTAGGGTAAATGTTTACTTGCACATTATTTATTGATAATTGTTGTATACTAGCCGCTTGTGCAACATTAGTTATTTTTCGTATACGATTATTATATGAATCGGCTATATATAAATTGCTTTCTGTATCAAAAGCTAACCCAGCAGGGTTTCCTAATTCAGCAGCTGTGGCTGCTGCTCCATCTCCACTATAAGCCTGTGTCCCATCTCCCGCTATAGTTGTAATGATACCGGAAGTACTTACCATACGCACCCTCTCATTAAATAAATCAGCAATATAAAGATTACCTGCTGCATCAAGAATAATTCCGGTCGGATAATATAATTCTGCATTTGTAGCTTGCCCCCCGTCACCACTAAAACCTCCTGTTCCAGGTGAATTAAATCCATTTCCAGCTACGGTAGTAATAATTCCCGAAGAATTTATTTTACGGACTCTATCATTAGCTGAATCAGCAAAATATAAGTTGCCTGCTTGGTCAAAAGCAATTCCATATGGAGCCTCTAATTTTGCATTGGTCGCTTGTCCACCATCTCCACCAAAACCCACTACTCCATTTCCAACTATTGTTGTAATGATTCCTAACGTATTTATTTTTCGTATACGATTATCGTCAGAAATATACAGATTGCCTATAACATCAATAGCTATTCCACTTAGACCACTTAATACTGCATCAGTAGCTTGCCCACCATCACCAATGCCACCAGAGCTGTTTGGGCCTTTTCCTGCTATAGTCATTATAATTCCTGATGTGTTTATCATTCTTATACATGCATTATCTGCATCAACAATATAAATATTACCTACTGCATCAACCGCCACCGCCTCAGGATCATTTAATTCCGCATCTGTAGCTTGTCCTCCATCTCCACTATAGCCAAGTGTTCTATTGCCAGCTATAGTAGTTATAATTCCTAAAGAATTTACTTTACGTATAACATTATTATTCTCATCGGGGATATAAATATTATTAAACACGTCCAAAGCAATTCCTCCGTTTATAAAAGATAATTCTGCATTGGTAGCTTGTCCCCCATCTCCGCTAACGCTTCCAGAACCAAATCCATCGCCCGCTACAGTCGTAATAATTTGTGCATTTGCCTGCAATGTGAAAGCTAATAAAAGAAATATTATAAGTTTTTTCATCATAAATAATTTGGTTAAACCAAAGTTACTAAATCAAAAGCCCATAAATCCGTAACTTTTTAAACGGTCGCTTTTAACAATTAAACGGTTAAGTTTTTTATCTAACTAACTCCAAATAACCATTAAAATCTTTTTGCTCGCTTACGCCCTTAGAGTTTGTGGCAGTTAGTTTTATAATGTAATAATAAGTACCTGCACTACTTGGCATACCGCTTGTTGTTTTACCATCCCAAGCAGTGTTAATATTATTTGTTTCAAAAACTTTAATGCCCCAACGGTCGTAAATAGTGCAATCATAATTATTTACTGCGTAATTAAAATTATAAACTATTAGTTGCCAAGTATCATTAATGTCATCTGCGTTAGGACTAAAAACATTAGGAACTGTTATGTTTATACTATCAGGCGGTGTTGGTGGGCAATATTTTACCAATAAAGTTTGTGTAGTTGTTGCGCTGCATTGGCGTAATGTTTCATAAGCCAATAAAGTAATAGTAAACTTTCCGGTATCAGTAAACGTATAATTAAAGTTTGTGGTGGTTACACTATCATTATTTACATACCATACATAAGCATTAGTTACATTGCCAACATTATTACTAGTATTAAGACAATATACACTTAATGGCGCACATCCACTATCAGGTGTTAAAGAAAAATGCGCTTGGGCGATATTAGTATCTTTAATAATAAATGCTTTTGGGCTGATATAGGTACAACCAAAACTATTACTAAGTGCAAAGGTGTACGTGCCTGCTACCAAATTGGTAAAGGTTGGGCTACTTTGTACCATATTGTTAACTGTAAAGGTTGTGGGACTACCAACAGTTGCAATAATGGTAGCTGATGTTGGAATTAGACCGCACGTACCCAAAGTGGTCTTTACGCTATCCGTTTTTGGTGTAGCATATACATTTACTTTATAATGCTCGGTATGTTTACAACCATTACTATCTACTAAAGCAATGTAGATAGTTGTTACTGTTGGATTGGCAATGGGGTTGGGTATATTGTAATTACTTAAACTATTATTTGCAGCACTCCAACTATATGTGCCAACACTTGTACCATTTAATTGTACATTGTTACCGCTGCATATTGGGTTATAACTTATAACAGTATCTCTGTTGCTACGTGCCGGGCAAGGTGTACTGTATGCTAAAATAAAAGCGTTATTTCTGCAATGCAAGCTGCTATTATCAGTCAATATAAAATTTGTCGTATTATTAGCAATGTAGTTTTTAATATTCGCTATGGCATCCGTACTATCAATAAAAGAACTATTTACATCATCTGAAAGACCGAACAAATTATTGTTTTGATAATAAAAACTGCCAGGCATATTGTTATTGCTACCAACTAAATCAGGATATAAATCTCCTAAATGAAAAGAATTTATTGAAGAAGTCAAGGTAAACCCTACCGAATCTGCTTCATTAAGTACATTATCAACCCACAATGATAAACCAACATCGCTAGTTGTATTTATAGGATTAAGTCCTGAAAAATTAAAAGTTATGGGAGTAGTCCCACCAGCTTCATACGTATTATTAAAAAATATAGCCACATTTGTAGCAGGCATAGTATTGTTTTCGTAAAGCAATACAAATAAAAAACCGCAATAAGCGTAATAATAATTAGTTTGGCTTATTAAAGCAGCTTGGTTGGGTGTAATTAATTTGTTATTAGCATTTAGCGCAAAATTTGTTACATCTTTTACCACTAAATCTAATGTTGCGCCTTGACAATAATAAGAATTTATAATATTACTGCTATCCATTGTTACAGTGTTACCATTAAATTGTAAAACAACATTATTGTCCTTTGGCGGATTAGAATATATTGAGTGATGCTCCGAAATTATAAATGCCTTTTTTAAAGTAGAGCCAATAGGCACTGAGTTTTTAAAAACAATGGTATCTGGTTGTAAACAATCGAAGGTTAAATACCCTTTGCCATCCACACTAATTCCACCTTTATAATTGTCTTGTAAATAAAGTATTTGAGCTTTACTATAATAAGCAAAATGCAAAAAATAGAAAATAAAAAGTAAAGACCTTTTCATGTTGCTACAAAGTTACGTCATAAACAAGAAATTATTATATAAATTAAATTGGTGCTGTAAGAATTTACGTTTTAATGTAAAATAGGGTATAAATACGACCAAGTTAATTCAAACCAACGCTATACATTTGGCAAATAATAACAAAAAAATAAAAAAATTATGTTTAAAATTACAAAACTCAAAACATGGCTAACAGCCTGTTGCTTCTTAATCGTTGTATTAAGTCAGGCACAAACTGGGAACCCTTATTGGTGTATGCCATCAAATTATGTTCAACCAACGGTTCCAAGTTCACATACTCTCACCACCAATAGTTATACATGGAACCCCGGTAGCGGTGTTGTTACCCTTGGTTATCCAAATGGTATCACTGATTGGAATGGCACACCTCTTAATGGTCCAAGTAGTATGTTTACTGATGCAAACGGTAATATATTATTTTCGATAGTAAGCGGCTATGTATTTAATCAACATGGTTTTTTGATAGATACTTTGATTGATAGTGTTTCACTTAATGTTTCAGGAAATAGAACATATTGGCGTGGAGTTGCATTTGGTCATTCTGAGGTTTGTGTAGTTCCTAATCCTGCTAATTGCCAACAGTATTATATATTTACCTGTATGCCTATACCGTTTGGTACTTATACCTCGGGTGTAACACTTTATTATCCTGGCAACGATTGCATTGCTGGTGGAGCTCCTGCCAATGTTTTTGAAAAGCCATACTTTACCTGCATAGATGTTTCACAATCGGGGCAGTATATGCCTTCAACGGAAACTGGTAAAAACATGAAATCTGCTGCACTTGGTGTGGTAGGAAACGCTACTGTATCAGATTTATATAAAGTGACATCAACACCGACTCTTACTAGCGGTTGTCATCCTTTTAATGGAGATATACATTATGCAACCACTAAAGTTTATAATAAAGGAGGGGGAGCACCCTATCGTTTAGTTTTTTTATTAAATGACGATGAAATAATTACATATAGAGTCACAGGAACGACCGTTTCTACAAATTTAACAGGCGTACAATGGGTAAGCACTAATGTGATTTCAGATATAACAAGTGGCTCTGCTGGTAGTCGAACCCCTTTTGTAAACCCAAGTGAGTTAGAAATTTATCAGGATTCTGTTAATTCTAAAATTAAAGTAGCCTTTGGAGTTCCTAATGCAACAGGTTTTGCGACGAATGTTGATTTTTTAGTCTTAATGGACTTTGATACACTTGGAAATTATAAAACAGGTACATCACACGTACAATATACATCTACTTTGGGTACTTCTCCATTTTATGTGAAAGGAATAGAGTTTTCTCCCAACGGTAATTACGTTTATGTTGCACATGATTCAATAGCTAATTACCCAAGTAGTATAGACCAAGTAACATATAGTACAGGCGCACCCTCTTATACGTTAAGCACACACCCTGCATATCAATATAGTCAAATAGAAAAAGGTACAGATGGTAATTTATATTTAATCGCTTCAACAGGTACAACAAGCCCAGCTATGGCTAAAATAGTAAATTCTAACAGTACAACACCAACTTTTACACCTAATGTTCTAACACTAACTGGCTATGACAAATATATAGCTGGAGGATATAATACTTCAGCAATTTATTACGTACCCGACCAAATAGACCAAGAGGTATATAGCAATTTATTTAATAACCCAACTATACAATGTTGTTTGGCTAATGAACCGTACGATAAAAAAAGTTATTCTGCGGGCACAACTACAACAACTTGGACAATGACTGCCACAAGTCAAACTTGGACAGCTAATACAGGTACAACAACCGCAACTTGTAAAAACCCAATTGCTGTTCAAACCAATACCACAAGCACGGTAACCATTGGTGACGAATTGCGAATACCCGCAGGTTATACAATTACTATAAGTAATATGACTCTTAAATTTTCTCCACAGGCACGTTTAATTATTGAAAATGGGATAAGCGGCACGGCAGCAGGTAAATTAATTTTAAGTGGTTGTACACTTACCGTAGATAATCGCTGCGGATTAAATGATATGTGGCCGGGAATACAAGTATGGGGTACATCAGCTTCAGCACAAACGGGAACTTATCAGGGTTTTCTACAAATGACTGGCAGTACTGTAATCGAAAATGCCTACGTTGCTGTGTTAGCAGGATATGATTCTACTTGGTTATCTAATATAACACCAAGACCAGCATATTATACAACAATTCCTTCAGGTCATGGTTTCACTCAGGCAAACAGCTGGAATAATGGTGCTAATAGTGGTGCAGGTGGTGGTATTATAGAAGGTGTAGGCACTACTTTTTTAAATAATCAAAGGTCTGTTGTATGTGTAACTTATACTGCCTCTGCCAATGCAGGAGAGAAATTGCAAACCTGTACGTTTAGTGTAAATTCAGCATTATTAAATACTTCTGTTTCTCCCCGTTATTTTGTGGGCTTATACGGTCATACAAATAACTTCCCTATAAACGGTTGTTCATTTACGGATACTTATAATACTAACACCGATACAGGTTTATATACCTCTAATTCGACTGCTTGGGTTGATGAAAGTGGAACGACTCGTTCTATCTTCAACACTTTATTATACGGCATATATGGTATAAATACTGTTGGTAACACAGCATTTATACATTGTAAGAACAGTACCTTTAATAACAATTTCTACGGTATTTATTTAGGTAATATAAATAACGCTGTTGTAGAACTGGATACTTTTAAGGTATTTGTTTCAACATGTACCGGACATTGTTCTCATCCAAAAACGTATGGTTTGTATTTAGATATTGGTACAAGTTATGCTGTTAAGGATAATTATTTTACCAAATACGGAACAAGTACACCTACAAATAGCTTATATGGTATAATAGCCAATAATGCGCCTTATGCAAATGTTATTTTTAGAAACACATTTAATAATCTTACCATTGGTAATCAGGCACAGTTTCAAAACTATACCTATAATACTAATCCGCTTTATGCACCCAATAATTTAGGATTACAATATATCTGTAATACATTTACGAATACAATTAGTGGTGGAAAGGATATTTATGTGCCTTCTAATACTTCAGCAGATACTATAACATATCAAGTTGGTACTTCGCATACTTATTCGGCGGGTATTGCTTATCAACAAGGAGCAACATCATCTACTTTAACACCTGTAAGCGGAGATAATTTTAGTCATGTAACAAGCGGTTATGATTTTTATATTGACCCAGCATCTTATAGTTCTAATCTTGTTTATTATTGTGCAGCAGGCACTTGTACAAGTTCGACAACTTATCCTTTACATAGTTCAAATTTGGGTTTAACAACTTGGACGGTAAATACAAGTTGCTCAACAATTAATACATATACTTGTGGTGGTTGCAGGACTGCACAAAATACTGATCCTATGCAAGCTGTCTTAGACCAAGCAGATGCGTATAAAGCAACTTACGATAATTTAGTATCTCAAATTAATAGTAGTCAGGGAAGCAATACTACACAGCTTGCATCGCAAATCAGTGATGCGTTTACACAACGTCATTTACTCTTAGATGAAGTGATACGGACTTATTTAAGCGATACTGTTCCGGCTAATTTGAAAAAAGGATATGCTTTAATGAAAGTTAAATCCTTAGAATTGTCTGCACGTAATCAGGTTGAAGTAGGTGTAGATTTAAATGATACGGCAATGGTAACGTCTGCTTTATCACAAGTTGCCAATGAAGAAGGACAAAGTAATTTTGTGAAACTTCATACTATATTCTTACAAAATTTAGGTAAATCTGCGCAGCAATTAATGAGCAACTCATCTGTTGTAAGTGCTGTGCAAATTTTGGCAACGGATAGCAGCGATAGGTCAACTTATCTTAAAGCAAACACTTTGTTGCAAACAGTTGGGTTGTCTAAATATAA
>Ga0210401_10000394_pt1 | contig 53881 bp, 52 predicted proteins | sample IncBWH32MmetaG_FD_150866 | JGI IMG/M metagenome (GOLD analysis project Ga0210401, IMG submission 150866) | Forest soil microbial communities from Barre Woods Harvard Forest LTER site, Petersham, Massachusetts, United States - Inc-BW-H-32-M | ecosystem: Environmental > Terrestrial > Soil >...
ATTGGGATTGATGGCGGTCGTATTGCCCGGGATGTTGGCGTTGAAGGCGCTCGTCACCGCCGCGCAATCGCCCTTGCTCAGATTGGTGTCGGAATAGCGCAGGTCGAGCGTGAACACCTTGTAGGTGAAGGCGATGCCGATATTCCAGGTGTTGTAGCTCGGATAGGCAATGCCCACAGGCGCAGCCGAAATGCGATAGAAGGCGTCCGTCGTTCCGAACCACTGTCTGCCGACTTCGGCTGACACATACGCTCCGACGCCGCTTGAGCCGAACCATTTTGCCGGCGCCGTCGCCTTCGCGGTGATCGAGGCGTAATCGCCCCAGGCTCCCGAATTCAAAAAGCTTGGCGTGTAATACTCGTTGCCGCCCAGCGCGAAGCTATCGTTGATGGTCCAGTTGATCTTGCCGTAGGCCTCGTAAAAGCTGAGGTCTTGCTTGATCTGAACGAAATTGGGACCAGAGGCCAAGGGCGAGCCCGGAGGACAAACCACGACACCGCCGGGAAAGCCTTCCTGACATTGTCCGCCCGGATAGAGGTAGCCCCAGAGACCGAAATCCAGCGCAACCGCGCCGAAGCTCGGCCGAATGCCGCCGTAAACATCGACCTCGGCCGCGGCATGGTTGGCAAACGAAATGCTCTCGACGGAAGTGCCGACATAGAGCTGCAGGTCCTTGTTGATGTTGTAACGCGGTTCGAAATAAGCAGCGACTGACGGCTGGTGATTCGACTGGGTGATGCCGCGAAAGACATAGTCGCTCATGACCGCGGCGCCGAAAGCGATATCCCAGGGATCGAACGCCGGCGCCTTCGCGGCCTTCACCGGCAAATCCGCAGCAAAAACGGGTCCGGACACGGCGAGCAATGCGGCAACTATAACGAGCGTTTTCATTAGCGGCCCATCCATCCGTGTCCGGAAACCGGCGCCTTCGATGGGCGCGGTGTCCGTTATGCGAGAGGCAATCTGGTATAGGGCGGCTATAACACGAAGATTAAAACGTAATCATCTGCATATTTTTTATCCATTTCAGAGTGTGAAACGGGTATTGCTGCAAGCTGTTGTAATCTGATCACAAATTACTCTTCCCCCGCTTCGGGCCAGACCAATCAGGTTGAGCAGCGCAAAACTAAAAGGCCGCAGCGATACGACGCTGCGGCCCTTCAATTTTGAAGGCCAGTTGGCCGGAGATTGTTCTAGTTTCCGTCCTCGCTGCCAGAGTTGTGGTGGCTGGAGGAGTGCTCCCATGACGGCGCAGCAGCCGGCTCGTCATGACTTGGCGTCGCCCAGCTATGAGTTGGAGCTTCCGTCTCATGCGACGGCGCGGCTTCCGCCGGCATCGCGGCCTTGACGGGAGCGGCCCTCTTTTTCGCAGCCTTCTTCGCCGCCTTTTTCGGAGCCGCCTTCTTGGCAGCTTTCTTGACAGCCTTCTTGGCCGACTTCTTCACGGCCTTCTTGGCTTTCTTCGCGGACTTCTTCGCGGATTTTTTGACCGCCTTCTTGGCGGACTTTTTCTTCGCGGCGAGAAGCTTTTTAGCCTTCTTCGCCTTCTTGCCTTTCTTCTTCTTCGCTTTAGCCATGTCGTCCTCCTGTTGCGCTGAGCCGTGTCTATCGGGCGTTCAGGCCGTCGTTGCGCACTAGCCTGTCGAGTCCGCTCGATACCGGCTGCGGGCCGCCCGTCGCCCAATCGAGAAGCTCAATCGTGTGCATCACAGGAACTGACGTACCGCTGGCAATCTGCACCATGCACCCAATATTGCCCGCAGCAATCATGTCCGGCTTGATCATCGCAATATTGGCGACCTTTCGATCGCGCAACTTGTTCGCAATGTCAGGCTGGAGAATGTTGTAGGTCCCAGCCGAACCGCAACACAAATGGCTCTCCGGTACATCTTTCACCACGAATCCGTTCTTGGAAAGCAATTCTTTCGGCAGTTGCGTGATTTTCTGCCCATGTTGAAGCGAACAAGCCGAGTGATAAGCGACGACGATGTCGTCGTGGCGCTGTGCCGGCGTGAGATCGAGCCCGCTGATATACTCGGTAATATCCTTCGCCAGCGCTGAAACCCTGGTGGCGCCGGCGGCGAAATCGCGGTCCTCGCGCAGCATGAAACCATAGTCCTTGATGACGGTGCCGCAGCCTGACGTCGTCACCAGGATAGCGTCAAGCCCGCTGCGATCAGCCTCTCCAAGCCACGCCGTGATGTTGGCGCGGGCGAAGGCCAGTGCCGCGTCCTCGCGGCCCATATGATGGGTCAATGCGCCGCAGCATTGCTCATCCTTGACCAGCACGACCTCGATGCCGTGACGGGTCAGCAGGCTGATGGCTGCCTGGTTGATCCGCGGCGCCAGCACCTGCTGCGCGCATCCTTGCAGCAGCGCGACCCGCCCGCGACGCTCGCCCTGAGCCGGAAAAACGCTTCCTGCCAATGGCCCGGCCTGCGGCAGGCCGCGCGGCGACAGCGCCAGCATCGCCTTGATTCGCTTCAGCAAAGTCGGCGTTGCCGAGACCCCGCCCGAAGGCAAGAGACCCGCCAGCGGACGCGCCAGCCGCGCCAGCATCATGCTGACGCGGAACAGCTTCGGCCGCGGCAGCACAAGCGCGAGCACGGCCCGCAACAGCCGTTCCATCCATGGCCTTTTAAAGTTCCGCTCGATCTTCACCCGCGCCTGATCGACCAGATGCATGTAGTTCACACCCGACGGGCACGTGGTCATGCAGGAAAGGCAGGAAAGGCAGCGATCGATGTGCTTGACGACTTCAGGCGTCGGCGGACGATCTTTTTCCAGCATCTCCTTGATGAGATAGATTCTGCCGCGCGGACTATCGAGTTCGTCGCCGAGCAGGACATAGGTCGGGCAGGTCGCGGTGCAGAACCCGCAATGCACGCATTTGCGCAAAATCTTGTCGGCTTCGGCGATATCGGGATCGGCCAGCTGGGCGAGGCTGAATTCGGTCTTCATGCCGGGGACCTCGAAAGGGTGCCGAGACGTGTCATCCGGCCGCGATTGAGAATGCTTTTCGGATCGAAGCTTTGCCGCACGCGTTCGCTCAACGCAGCCACGCCGGCGCTGGCCGGCTGGAACACGTCGACCTGCCCTCTCACTTCGTCCGGTGCGCGCAGCAGCATGGCGTGACCGCCGACGGCGGCCGTGCGCTGACGCACCAACGTCGCTTGGGCGTCCGGCCGCGGCGGCATCGCCGCCCAGATCAGGCCGCCGCCCCAGTCGTAGAGCACGTCGCCGCCAGTTTCGCGGGCAAGACGTTCGCCCAAGGCACCGCCTGAAGCCGGCGGGCAGACGATACGCCATACCGGCCAGGCGCCGAGCGGGCCCCTCGCTGCAAAGGGTTCGACATCGCGGACACATTCCCAAACCGCGGCTGAACGCTCATCTTCGATCGCCTCGGTGGTTCCGAACGACGATAGCAGCTTGGCGAGCGAGGCCGCACGATGCACGGCCGATGCGGTGATTCCTTCCAGCCGCACGAGCGTCAGAGCACTTCGGGGCGACCCCAGGCTGCCAAGCGCGCCGACCGCGTCGCGCAAAGCCGATTTCGGCACATGCGCCGCACCCGAGACGTCGAACGGGGAACCGAGCGCCGCGGTCATCGCCTGGTTAGCGGCCGCGTGGTCAAGGTCGCGCAGCACCAGCGTGCGCTCGCTCTCCGGCCTTGGCATCACCTTGAGCGTTACCTCGGTCATGACCGCCAGCGTTCCCCAGGAGCCCGCAAGCAGCTTGCAGAGGTCATAGCCGGTGACGTTCTTCACAACCTTCCCCCCGGCCTTGAAGCTGTCGCCGAAGCCCGAGACGGCGTTCGCGCCGAGCAGATGATCGCGGGCGGCTCCCGCCTGGATCCGGCGCGGGCCGGCGAGCCCGGCCCCGATCATGCCCCCGATCGTCCCCTCCTCGGGCGTGCCCAGGAGCCGTGCGGTATCCATCGGTTCGAACGCAAAGCGCTGGTTTTTCGAATCGATCAGCGACTTGACGTCCGAAAGCGGCGCACCCGCTTCGACCGTGATGATCAGCTCATTCGGCTCGTAGGATTTCACGGCATTGAGCGCCGACAGGTCGAGCAGCGCATTGGTCGCCATCGGCTGGCCGACCATCCGCTTGGTGCCATGGCCAATGATCTCGAGCGGCTGCTCGCCGGCGATCGCCGCCCGCACCGCCTGCTCGACATCCTTGGCGTCACGTACTTTCAGGGTATCCACGCGGTTCACGCTCAAAATCGCGGAAGATCAGGGAAAGCGAGCTTGCCGCCATGCACATGCATGCGGCCGAGTTCGGCGCAGCGATGCAGGGTCGGAAACACCTTGCCGGGGTTGAGAAGCCCTTGCGCGTCGAAAGCACATTTGAGGCGCTGCTGCTGGTTGAGGTCGATCTCGCTGAACATCTCCGGCATCAGGTCGCGCTTTTCGATACCGACGCCGTGCTCGCCGGTCAGCACGCCGCCGAACTCGACGCAAGCCCTCAGGATATCGGCGCCAAATGCTTCCGCCCGCTCGATCTCGCCGGGCTGGTTGGCGTCGTAGAGGATCAAGGGATGCAGGTTGCCGTCGCCGGCATGAAACACATTGGCGCAGCGCAGACCATATTTCTCGGAGAGATCGCGGATGCGCGCAAGCGCCTTGGACACGGCACCACGCGGGATGGTGCCGTCCATGCAGAGATAGTCGGGCGAAATCCGCCCCACCGCGGGAAAAGCGGCCTTGCGGCCGGCCCAGAACAGGTTGCGTTCGGCCTCTGAATTCGAGATCTGGCAGCTTGTCGAGCCGCAACCAAGCGCGATCGTCTCGACCCGCTTGATCAACTCGTCGACTTCGACACCGGGGCCATCGAGTTCGATGATCAAGAGCGCCTCGACGTCGAGCGGATAGCCGGCATGGACGAAAGCTTCCGCAGCGTGGATCGCCGGCTTGTCCATCATCTCCATGCCGCCGGGAATGATGCCGGCGCTGATGATCCGCGCCACGCATTCACCGGCTGCTTCGACCTCGGCAAAGCCAACCATCAAGGCACGGGCGGTCTCCGGCTTTTGCAGGATACGCACCGTGATCTCGGTGATGACGCCCAGTAGCCCCTCCGACCCCGTGATAATTCCCATCAGGTCGTAGCCGGCACTCTCGGCGGTCTTGCCGCCGATGCGCAGGATCTCGCCCGTCATCAGCACGATCTCGCATCCCATCACGTTGTTGGTGGTCATGCCGTATTTGAGGCAGTGCACGCCGCCGGAATTCTCGGCAACGTTGCCGCCGATCGAGCACGCAATCTGCGAAGAGGGATCGGGCGCATAATAAAAGCCGGCATGGGCCACCGCCTGGCTGATCGCGAGATTGGTGACGCCCGGCTCGGTCACCACCACCCGGTTGTCGAAATCGATCTCGCGGATACGCTTGAATTTGCCGAGACCCAACAGCACCGCGTCCGCCAGCGGCAACGCGCCGCCCGACAGCGACGTGCCGGAGCCGCGCGGCACCACCTTGATGCCCTGCTCGAAGCAGTATTTCAGCACTCGCGAAACCTGTTCCGTCGTGTCCGGCAGCACCACCACCATCGGCGGCTGGCGATAGGCCATCAGCCCGTCGGACTCGTAGGGGAGCATTTCGGCCGGCGTATCGATCACGCCCTCGCCCGGCACGATGGCGCGCAGCGCCTCGACGATGGTGCTGCGGCGGCCTAGAACCGCCTGATCCGGAGCGGGCATCTTGATGGTCATTTCGATCTCTCCGCCGCGAGCCTATTAGCCCGGCGACATTGCCGATTTCCCGTGAGGAATCAAGCAGGTCGGGATGCCTCTTGCGAACGAGGGGCGCCGATCGCGCGAACAGGCCTTTTCATAGGGTGCAAGTCGCTCCAGAACTTCCAAACCGCCTCTCGCAGCCCTTGTCCATCGCCCGCTCCCTATGCCACAACGGCGATGTTCTTCCCCGTCCCGAGCAAAAAGAGCCGAGAATGAAAAAACTGATACCATGCGCGCTGATCGTCCTTGCATCGTCGGCAATTGTGCCGGCCGCGCTGGCGCAAGACGCCGACGCCGGCAAGAACTCTTTCAACAAGTGCCTGGCCTGTCACGCGATCGGCGAGGACGCCAAGAACAAGGTCGGGCCGGAGCTCAACGGACTCGACGGACGCAAGTCGGGCACCGTGCCGGACTATAATTATTCCGAGGCCAACAAGAATTCCGGCATCACCTGGAACGAGGCCAACTTCAAGGAATACATCAAGGACCCGAAGGCCAAGGTGCCCGGTACCAAGATGTTCTTCGCCGGCATCAAGAACGAAAAAGAAGTCAACGATCTCTGGGCCTACATCTCGAAGTTCGACAAGGATGGCAAGACGAAGTAAGCGCTGCCGTCAGACCTGCACTCTCCTTCGCAATGGCCGGGCTTTGCTCGGCCATTTTGTTTTCAGGCTTTCGTGCACGCCGTCAGAGTGATGTTGTCGGCGAGATGGGTCATGCGATCGATATGGCTGCCGATTGCTCGCTTTCAACGCTGCGCGCAAGGGAACCATCTAATTGGCGGTGGCCGCCGTTCGGTGCTCCGTTTGGCCAATGATGGCTTCGATCTCGCGGATCACGAGATCGGTGGCAGCGTTTTGCACCATGTGACCGACGCCGGGCAGCACGATCAGCCTGGCGTTCGGGACCGCCACGGCAAAGGGACGGGAATGAATATTCGTCGACACGGTCTTGTCGACGTCGCCGGAAATCACGACCGTCGGCGATGAAATCTCGCCATAACGCGGCGCCTGTTCGGTAACCGCTTGCTTTAGCCGTACCAGATCGCGGGCATTGGCGAGAAACTCGCGCGGGCGCAACAGGAGCGACGTTGCGGTACTGGCAACGAAATCGTCCGGCATGACCTGCGGCAGGAAGACCCCGCGCGCCCCACGCTCGGTCAGGAAATAGCCGAGCGGAAGGGTGATGGTATAGGCGAGCAGCGGACCAATGACCGGCTTCGTCACCAATTCGTTGTACCAGCCGACGCCGCCGGGCCACGGATAGGCGACCGGCGCCAGCATTACGAGGCCCGCGACCCGGGCCGGATAGTCGAGAGCCATCCGCGCGCCCAACGCGCCAGCCCATGAGTGCACCACCAGGACGACTGGGCCGGTGCCCAGCTTCTGCAATGCCTCCTCGATCATTCGACCCTGCGCGGCCGGCGTCGAAGTCTCCTCATTGGCGCCCGAGCTCCAGCCGTGGCCGGGCCGATCGATCAGGATCACGCGATGATGGAGAGCGAGCCTGTCGCCCAGCGGCCGGCGCATCGCTTCGAGATTTGAGCTTGCACCGTGAATGAGAACGATCGGCGGACCGGCGGCGTCCTTTGGTCCGATATCGAGTACATTGAGCGTCGCCCCGGTGACCTCAATCGCTTTTCCTTGCGCGGGAAAACGATGCTGAAGGACGGCAACGCCGGCCTGGGTCGCCAGCGCCAGCATCACGAGCGCGGCTACGAAAACCACGGCTAACATGCAAGGAATCCGGTTCGATGCTGGCACACGGAAGTTACGCGTGAAGCGGCAGCGGGGTTTCGAGCGCTTGGTGCGGGAATAGTTTTCCACCGCAGCCAAGCTGACGAGCGAGGACTCTTCATACAACCGTCATCGGCAGCTTCCTATAAGCATGAGCGGCACTTTTTGCGTCCAGCCTTTCCACATAATCCACAGCAACCCGCGGACGCCAAAGCAGTTGTCATGCGGGGATATTTGGAGGCTTTTCGATGAGTTCCGGATTACATGAGACCGCCATCGATGAAATCGTGGCCCGATGCAACGGCGATATCAGGGGCGCCCTGAAGGCACTTTTGCTGGTGAATGAACAGCTCGAAGCGGAACTTGCACAACTTCACGCCGTGGTCGCGCATGGCGGATTGAAGGGACCGAAATCCAGCGCTCTGCACTAGCTGCTGTCTTTGTGACGCGGGCTGCGCGATCCCTAGATATCGCGCCCCTCGACTTTTTCGGTCAGGGTCTTGACCAGTTCCGGCACCTTTTCGAGGTGCGGATTGACCGCTAGCGCCCTGCGGAACGCGTCCAGGGCGCGTTTTTCGTCACCGAGATCCTGCATGATCATGCCGAGCCCGGCGAGCGCACCGAAATGGCGCGGCTCTCGCGCCAGAACCTGCTCGATATCCTCGAGCGAGCGGGCGTAGTCGTTCCTCAGGTAGTAAAGCGTTGCCCGGCGGTTCCAGCCTTCGACATAGTCGGGGCGCAGTTTGATGACGGCATCGAGCAGCTTGAGCGCGACGTCGGAGTTTTGGGCATCCATCGCCGCCTTGGCGCGCGTCATCAGAAGCGCAACCGTATCGCTCGGCGTCTGTAGCCAAATCGCCCAGATACGCGCCTCGACATGCTTGGCGCTGGTTTCGTCCGGGGCCGCCTTCAGCGCGCCGAACAGGAACTCCAGCCCGCGCGTTCTGTCGGCTGGGACCTTCGGCAGTTTCGCCGGCGCGTCCGGCAATTTCTTCTGCTGCTTGGGGCTTTGGTCTTGCGCAAACGCGGCAGCCGGTACTGCGCTGATGGTCGCAGCGAGGAGAATTGCGAACCGGCAGTTTCGCGCGGCAGGGAATCTCATGGCCATGGGAAAAGTCTAGACGCAGTAAAACCCGCTTGCAAAGCAGCAAGGCGTCAAAGACCTGTGATGAGCGAGAATCCGGAAACCGGCGTCAGTGGATCGGCAATCAGCCCTGGCGCGCCTTGAAGCGGCGCTGGACCTTGTTGATCACATAGACCCGGCCCTTGCGGCGGACCAGACGGTTGTTGCGATGACGACCACGCAACGATTTCAGCGAGTTACGGACCTTCATGGGACATTCCTGGTGCTTTGAAAGGCCGTATTCGGCGCGATCATCCGGGTAGCCCGAGAACACTCCCGGAAAACCCCAGCTATTGATAAAAGAGCTTTATCCCGCCGGCGGCCGAACCGCCCGGGACGCGGGTTTCTAAGCCATTGGGCCCTCAAATGTCAATCCAAGGGCGCCTAGGGCCATGGAACCTGCAAAAAGCCCATTGCTGAGGTCATCGGCGTCCCCTCCAAATCGTTATATAACATAACTAATTCAGGAGGACGGGCCGAAAGGCCGCTGGCGGGAGGGAATAGATGCCGAGGTTGAAGCTGCCCAATATCGACGATGTCGTGGCGATCGATATTCACACCCACGCCGAGGAGCCCTGCGGGCTGCATGGCGACGACGGTTACGACGACTTCCAGGCCCAGATGGCGGCCTATTTCAAATCGCCGAACCAGCACCCGCCGACAGTTGCGGAAACCGCCGCCTATTATCGGGCGAAGAAGATCGCCGCCGTGATCTTCCCCGTCGATGCCGAACGCGAGACGGGCTTTCGCCGCTACAACAACGACGAGATGATCGAGGCCGCTTCAGATAATTTGGACGTACTGATCCCGTTTGCGAGCATCGATCCGCACAAAGGCAAGCTCGGCGTCCGCGAGGCGAAAAGGCTGATCGAGGAATTCGGCATCAAGGGCTTCAAATTCCATCCAACCATGCAGGGCTTCTATCCCAACGACCGCATGGCCTATCCGCTCTATGAAGCCATCAGCGACGGCGGCGCCATCGCGCTGTTTCACACGGGCCAGACCGGGGTCGGAAGCGGCATGCCGGGCGGCATGGGAATGCGGCTGAAATATTCCAACCCGATGTATATGGACGACGTGGCGGTGGATTTTCCCGATCTCAAGATCATCCTCGCCCATCCATCCTTCCCCTGGCAGGAGGAAGCGCTGTCGGTCGCGACCCACAAGCCGAACGTCTATATCGACCTCTCCGGCTGGTCGCCGAAATACTTCCCGCCAATCCTGGTGCGCTACATCAATTCAATTTTGCAGGACAAGATGCTGTTCGGCTCCGACTGGCCGGTGATTACGCCGGATCGCTGGTTATCGGATTTCGCCAAGCTCGACATCCGCGACGAGATCAGGCCGAAGGTGCTAAAAGTGAACGCGCGAAAGCTCCTGAACATCTAGAAGTAAGTGCGGCATCGAAACCTGCCGACAACAAGAGAGAACATCCCGTGACGATCAAAGCCGTTGTCTTCGACGCCTATGGCACGCTCTACGACATTCAATCGGTGGCGACCGTCACCGAGGAAGCCTTTCCCGGATATGGGGACATCATCACGCAAATCTGGCGTATCAAGCAGCTCGAATATAGCTGGCTTCGCTCGTTGATGCGCCGCTACGAGGATTTCTCCGTCGTCACGCGAGAGTCCCTGGCCTATGCGCTGCGGGCGCTTGGGCTCGCTCACGACGCGGCCGCCTTCGACCGGATCATGGACAAATATCTTCACCTCGATCTTTATCCGGATGCGCTGTCGGCACTTGCCGCCCTGAAAGGACGCAAGCTTGCGATTCTTTCCAACGGCTCCAGCGACATGCTCAACGCGCTGGTGAAGAACACCGGATTGGATCGCGTGCTCGATGCGACCATCAGCATCGATGAAAAGCGGATCTTCAAGCCCGCGCCGGACGCCTATACGCTGATTGAAGAGAAGCTGGGCGCGCGGCCCAATGAAGTTCTCTTCGTGTCCTCCAATCCGTGGGACGCTTGTGGCGCCAAGGCCTTTGGACTAAACGTCGCCTGGATCGAGCGGGTGACGCCGCAGGCGATGGCGGAAGCCTGCATCAAAAGCGACGTCGTTCCGCCATTGACGATGTTCAAGGCCCTGCGTACGCAAATGGACGAACTTGGCCTTACACCCGATCACCGCATCCGCGCCTTGTCAGAATTGCCAGATCTCCTCGCCCATGAGTCTTGAATCCGTCCGCGCTTTCTTCGCTGAAAAAGCCCCCGACATCACCGTGATTGAATCGACGCAGAGCTCGGCGACGGTAGCACTCGCCGCCGAGGCCTATGGGGTCGAGCCGGCGCGGATCGCCAAGACGCTGAGCTTGCGGGTCGGCGAGCAGGTGATTCTGATCGTCGCGAGCGGCACTTCGCGAATGGACAACAAGAAGGTGAAAGCGCGCTTCGGCGGCAAGCCCAAGATGCTCGGCCTCGACGAAGTCGCCGACATCACCGGTCACGAAGTCGGCGGCGTCTGTCCGTTCGGGCTGAAGACGCCGCTACTCATTTACTGCGACATTTCGTTGAAAGCGTTCGACGAGGTGGTGCCCGCCGCAGGCTCGATCCACAGCGCGGTGAGGATCGCGCCAGCACGCATGGCCGAACTGGTCGCGGCCGAATGGGTCGACGTGTGCTGAGCGCGAAGAGCCCAAAGCGTTGCGGTGATTCAATGGTCCGCAACGCCAAGGCTCTAAAGCGAAAGCCCGATCGATCGAGGCCTACTGATACTGATACTGGTACTGGTAACGCCGGGCCGGCGGCGGCGGTTGCGGTGAATTTGGCGGCGGCGGAATAGCAGCGCTGTCGCTCGAGTCAAACACCGCGCGGCACGGCCCGCTGAGCTGCGGGGTGTTCGCCTGCAAACACGCGACGATCCGATTCTCATCAGGTATCGCAGCCCCGCATAGCCGGAACACGTCAGGCGTACAGGCCATCTGCTGCTGCATGGTCCCGCGATGTTCCTGAGCACTGGCAGAACTGCCACCAGCAAATGCCGCCGCTAGACCAACGAGGGCCAAAATTTGGAAAATTCGGTGCTTGCGCATGGCCGCCCTTCCTCTTCAGTACATAAGTCTTCGCCCGGCCAAGCCGGTTCACGAACAAACCAAACCAATGAGGCTGGGACTGGTTCGCGCCGAACAAAAAAATGTGAGCGTGTTTTAACGCGATCGTCTATTCGACCCTACCGATGCGTTTGACCGCAGCAACGAGACGCGCGCTGTCGGTTTCGATGAATTTCGAAAATTCCGGCGCGTCCATGTAGGCGACCGGGCTACCCGCCGTATCGAACGTCTTGATCACTTCAGGACTTTTTGCAGCTTGCGCCATCGCTTCGCGAAGCTTGGTCATGATCGGCTCCGGCAACGCCTTCTGCGCGAACAGGCCTGCCCAGATGTAGAATTCGACGTCCTTATAGCCGAGCTCCTTGAAGGTCGGCAGATCCGGAAAACTTGCGATGCGCTCGGCGCCCCAATTGGCGAGCACACGCATCCGGCCGTCATCGACCTGCTGCTTCAGCGTTCCCGGCGCAGATGCGAGCGCCTCCACGGTTCCGGTCAGGATCGCATTCAGTGCGGGCCCTGCGCCACGGAAAGGAATATGCAGCAACTTGATGCCGGCGGAGGCCGCAAACATTTCCATCGCGACGTGCAACGTGCCGTACGGGCCGGATGAGCCGTAGCGAATTTCACCGGGGCGTCGTTTTGCATCGGCGACGAAATCTTCCAGCGTTTTCCACGGCGCCGAGGCCGGCACCGCGAGTAGCGTCGGATCGGCCAATACGCGCGCCACCGGTGCAAATTGCGAGACTTCATAGACCGGCGGACGATCGAAAAGACGGTCGGCCTCGGGGAGCACCGCCAGGGACGATAACGTCATCAACAAGGTGTAGCCGTCGGGCTCGGCGCGCGCCGCCGCCGCATTCCCGATCGCGCCGCCTGCCCCGCCGGCGCGGTTATCGACAATCACTGATTTGCCCAGGATATTTTCCAGCGCCAACGCCACCGGCCGCGCCGCCAGATCGGCTTGCCCGCCGGCCGGGAACGGCACGATCATGGAGATCGTATGCGTTGGCCAGGCCGTGTCCGCCAAAACTGGAAGCGGCCGTGCGGCCTGCAACAGCGGCAGCACGGCGGTCGCTTTGAGCAATTCACGTCTATTCATCGGCAGTTCCCTCGATATTCTTTTTTCTGTTTGATTGGTAACACCAACCGGGCCGCAAGGTGAACTGTTCACGGCCGCCTAGGCAATACCGAAATCGACACCGAAGTGAACGGCAATCGCCTCAGCTACGCCGTGAGGACTTTGGCCGTGTCGGATTACCAAAACGCTCGGCGAGGAAATTTCCCAACGCCTCGACGCGCGCGGGGCGCGGACCGCCCGGCGGCTGCACCAGGTGCACGGCGCCTTCGGGCTGCGACCAGCCTTTCAAGATAACTTCGACCTCTCCGGATCGGATGGCATCGCCGATGATGAAATCCGGCAGGTCCGCGATGCCAAGGCCCGCGATCACCGCCGGCAATACCGCTTCGCCATTGTTGACGCGAAGCGGCCCGGCCGGGCGTACACTCACCTGCTCGCCTGCGGCATTGCTGTAATGCCAGACGTCGGCGGTCGAGAGATAGGCGTAGCCAAAGCATCTGTGCTGCGCGAGATGCATCGGATGGGTCGGCCGGCCATGGCGTTTTAGATAGGAAGACGCAGCAACCGTATGGCGCGGCACCGCGCATAGCCGCCGCGCAATCAGGGAAGAATCCGGCAGCCGCGCAATCCGCAACGCGGCATCAAAACCTTCGCCGATCAGATCCACCGTCGCATCGCTGAGATGGAGGTCGATCGAGACGTCGGGATAGGTCTTTAGAAACTCCGGCAAGATCGGCGCCACCGCCTTTACGCCAAAGGTCATCGGCACCGCCAAACGAACCAGCCCGCGCGGCGAAACCGACTGGGCCAGCGCCTCGTTCTCCGTCGCCTCGCCATCGGCCAAAAGGCGTTGCGCCCGTCCGGACAACTTCTGCCCGGCGTCGGTGAGCGCCAGCCGCCGCGACGTGCGGTTGAACAGCCGCGCGCCAAGCCGCTCTTCCAGCCGGCTGACTGCCTTGGAGACGGTCGCCTTCGACAGCGCAAGCTCATTCGCGGCCGCCGCGAACGATCGCAGTTCGACGACTTTCGCAAAAATCGCGAGACCTTCGAAGTCCGGAAGTTTCGCCATGGCTAATAAATGGAAACAATGAGTTTCGATAGTTTCTATTTCTATACCAGGAACGGAGACATATCCATAGCCCAACGAAATTTAAGGCAACGGAGAAACCCATGATTGAACTTCGACCTTTCAACCGGCTTGGCGCTGCCGATCACGGCTGGCTCAAGGCCAAACACCATTTCTCATTCGGCAGTCACTACGATCCCGGCAATATGGGCTTTGGTGCGCTTCGCGTCTGGAACGATGACGAGATCGCGCCGAACACCGGCTTTCCCGCCCACCCTCACGCCAACATGGAAATCATCACCTATGTGCGGGAAGGCGCGATCACGCATCAGGACAGTCTTGGCAACAAGGGCCGCACCGAAGCCGGCGATGTCCAGGTGATGAGTGCCGGATCCGGCATTCGCCACTCCGAATACAATCTGGAGCCTCGGCCGACCAAGATTTTCCAGATCTGGATCGAGCCGACGACGGATGGCGGCGCGCCGACCTGGGGAGCCAAGCCGTTTCCCAAATCAGACCGCTCCGGCAAGTTCATTACCATTGCCAGCGGACAGGCAGACGACAAGGACGCGCTTCCGATCCGTGCGGATGCACGCGTGCTGGCCGCCACGTTAAAGGCGGGCGAGAGCGCGCACTACACGCCGCACAAGGCGCGTCATCTGTACCTCGTGCCCGCCGCCGGCAAAATCGAGGTCAACGGCATCAACGTCAACGCCCGTGACGGCATCGCCATCAGCGATGAGCCGCAAATCAAGATCACGGCGCTGGAAGATTCCGAACTGGTGCTGGTCGACGCCGCGTAACACGCGACGCTCACCGATTTCTTAAACCCCGAATTGCCGGCACAAGCCGGCAGTTCAACCCACTCTCCCCAACAACCTTCCTGAACAAACCCTGGAGACAAGATCATGACGAAAGTTCTCGTGCTTTATTATTCGGCCTACGGCCATATCGAGACGATGGCGAATGCCGTGGCCGAAGGCGCTCGCGAAGCCGGCGCTACCGTCGACATCAAACGCGTTCCCGAACTGGTGCCGCCGGACGTCGCAAAGGCTTCGTACTACAAGGTCGATCAGGCGGCGCCGGTCGCCAAGATCGACGATCTCGCCAATTACGATGCGATCATCGTTGGCACCGGCACGCGCTTCGGCCGCATGGCATCGCAGATGGCCAACTTTCTCGATCAGGCCGGCGGCCTGTGGGCCAAGGGCGCGCTGCACGGCAAGGTCGGCGGCGCCTTCACCTCGACCGCTACCCAGCATGGCGGCCAGGAAACCACGCTGTTCTCGATCATCACCAACCTTCTGCATTTTGGCATGACCGTGATCGGCCTCAATTACGGCTTCGCCGGCCAGATGGAGCTCAACGATGTCACCGGCGGTTCGCCGTACGGCGCGACCACGATCAGCGGCGGCGACGGTAGCCGCCAGCCGTCCGAAAACGAACTCGCCGGCGCGCGCTATCAGGGCCGCGCCATTGCGGAGGCTGCCAAGAAGCTGCACGGCTGAGCAAGACGCTTTGAATTGAGATGGCGGTCGTGTTCTCACGGCCGCCATCTTTATTAAAGGCGCGATGATTAAAGGCACGACGGAACCTCGGCCTCCAAACGCCCTGAACGGTTAACGTAAACAACCGCGCGGCGTTGAAGCAGAATCGGCTTTACACCTATAACGAACGATCGAAAGGGCTAGCGATCGAGGCCAGGATGACGAGCACGGCCGATTGGGGAGCTGCGAATGGCGCAACGACCGCGCCTCGATCCCTTGAGACGACTGCACACAGGCCCGCCTTTCTTGCAGATATCGAACGCGCCAAGGGACTTGCGATCATCCTGGTCGTGATCGGCCACATCGTGGCGCGCGAACCGCCTGCAAATAACGAATGGTATGTCGTGTTGAAAACGGCGATCTACGCCTTTCACATGCCGTTCTTCATGTATCTCGGCGGACTGGTCTTCTTTCATGTCGGCGACGCGGTTAACCCGCGGCCGAGCTATGGGGCCTATCTGATCCGCAGGGCGGAACGGCTGCTGGTCCCGTTTCTGTCGCTCGGCCTGTTGATTCTGCTTGGCAAGTTCGCCGCCGAACAATTCCTCTATGTCGACAACAAGCCCGCGAGCCTCTCGGACGGGCTGAGGTCGCTGTTCTGGACGACCGGACAAAGCCGCGCCACGTCGGTCTGGTACATCTTCGTGGTGTTCGTATATTGCAGCATCACCCCCCTTCTGGTGAGACTGTCGCAGGGGCGGCTCTGGCCGACGCTTCTGCTCGCGGTGGTACTGCACTGTCTGACCGTTCCCGAGATCGCCTATCTCGACCGGGTGGCGAATTTCTTCGTGTATTTCATGATCGGCTGTGTTGCCGGAAAATACCGTACCCAGGCCATGCAATTCATCGATACGACGCTGCCGGTGTCAGGCGTCGTCTTTTCGGTGTCGCTGGTGCTTGCGACGATGCAGGTTGAACCGACGGTGACCGGCACGATTTGCGCCTTGTCGTCACTGGCGTTCGTCCACGGGCTGACGCGAACGACGTGGCTTGACCGCGCCGATGCGCTGGTGTGGTTCGGCAAATACAGCTTCGTGATTTACCTGTTCAACACCCTGACGATCGGACTGACCAAGGGTGTGCTACTCAAAGTCGCCCCCGACCTCAGGCGGATTGTTCAATTACCTCTCCGGCAGCCGTCAGCGCGCGCCGCGCTGGATGCAGGACGCAGGCCTCGAGTGGGCCTGGCGGATCTGGCTCGAGCCGCGCCGGCTGTTCTGGCGTTACTCCACGACGACCCCCCGTGCGCTTTATCTGCTGCTCAACCGCAGCCGCGGCCCGAGGCCGGACCAAACCATCGGATGAGACTGCATATGGCTCAATTGCCGTAGACCGCATGCGGCAGCCACATCGTGAGCGCGGGCACGTAGGTGATGATCATCAGCACCATCAGCAGCAAAATGAGGAACGGCAACACGCCGCGCACGACTTCGCCGATCGGCGCCCGCGAAATCGTCGACAGCACGAAAAGGTTCAGCCCGACCGGCGGGTGAACCAGCGCGATCTCCATGTTGTGCGTGAAGATGATCGAGAAGTGCACGGGATCGACGCCGAGCGCCGGCAGCACCGGCGCGAGGATCGGCAGCACCAATAGCAGCGTCGCGATCACCTCAAGAAAGCAGCCGAGCACGAGCAGAAGGACATTGATCGCGAGCAGGAACTGCCACGGCGCCATGTTCTGCGCCAGCACCCATTTGACGAGCTCGGCCGGAACGCCCGAGGCCGTCATCCAGTGGCCGAACGCCAAAGCCGTGGCGACGATCAGCATGATCGCGCCCGCGCTTTTCAGCGCATCAGCCACCACCCATAAGGTCTCGGACCAGTGAAAGCCGCGGTAATAGACGAGACTGACCATCAACGACACGACGGCCGCAATCGCCGCCGCCTCGGTCACCGTGACGATGCCGCCGTAGATGCCGACCAGCACAATGACGGGCACGATCAATGCGGGGATCGCCCGCGCCGTCACGCGAATTCGTTCCGCGAACGGCAATGCCGGCTCGATCGGGAACTTCCGCCGCCGCGCGTCGTACCAGACCCAGGCAAAGAACACGGTGGCCTGCAACAGGCCGGGCAACACGCCGGCCAGAAACAGCCGCGGCACCGATTGTTCGGCGACGATGCCGTACAAGATCAGCGCCAGCGACGGCGGAATCACGATGCCGATGGTGCCGGACGCACCGACGACGCCGAGCGCGAAGCTGCGCGGATAGCCCCTCTCGATCATGGCCGGCAGCAGGATCGTCCCCATCGCCAATGCGGTTGCCACCGACGAGCCCGAGATCGCCGCAAACAGCGTGCACGCAACCACCGTGACCAGCCCGAGCGCGCCCCTGATGCCGCCGAGCCACGCGGCGGACAAATCGACCAGCGCTTTCGCCACGCCGCCATGGCGCATGAAGGTCGCCGCCATCACGAACAACGGCAGCGACATCAGCGTCGGTGAATTCAGGTGATCGATGATGACCTGGGCGACACCGATCAGCGGTTCGCCGGAGGCAAAATAGAGAATCGAGGCGCAAAGCCCGAGCACCAGGAAGATCGGCATGCCGACGGCAAGCAGGCCGAAGAACAGCACCAGGAACAGGATGATCAGCATGATTGCTACACCTGGCCCATACAGTTCGGTGCACCTCCCCCAGAAAGGGGGAGGTCGGCGAGCGCAGAAGCGCTCTTGCGCTTTGAAGCAAGCCGGGAGGGGGTCATATTTTGTATTCCGACGAGCAGCCGTCGGCGTTTCCTGTTGACCCCCACCACTGGCCTGTTGACCCCCACCCCGACCCTCCCCCTTTCGGGGGGAGGGAGCAGTAAAGGCGATTGCCTTGCCGCACGAGACAAGAGGCGGATCATCCCGGCTTTATTCGCGTCCGATTTCATCATGCGTCGATGTGCGAAGCATTGCCCGCGCCGGCGACTTGCTCATGCGCGGGGATGTGGCCGACCGTCATGCTCTCGGGATCGAAGGCAAAGATGTAACGATAGAGCCGGATCAGATAACGGCCGGACATCAACGCAGCCCCGGTCGGCACCGCCGCCGAATAAAGCCACATCGGAAACTGCACGTCCGACGAACTGCGCTCGTCCAGCATCCACGACGTCTCGACGATGCTGAAGCCGTACCAGGCAAGGCCTGCGCAGAACGCCAGAGCGACGAGGCAATTAGCGACCTCCATCCAGCGCTGGACGCCAGGCGAAACCGCCCGCAGCACCAGATCGGGCCGTACATGGCCGTCGGTGCGCACCAGTTGCGAGGCAGCTAACATGATGCCCCAGACGACGAGATAGACGATCACCTCCTCGGCCCAGGAGATGGCATAGCGCGGGGCGATGTATCGCCCGGCGACCTGCACGAGACCGACGATCATCGCGGCAAGGCCCAACAGGCCGATCAGAATCCGCTCGGCCTTGTCCCACCACGCATCACGCACCGGCGAACTCCCCCTGCCCGTCTTTATCCTGATCTAACTGCGGCTGCTGGCGACGCTGTCGCTCACAAGCTTGACGATCTCGGCCGATAGCTTGGTGTCGCGGATCAGATCGGCCTGCGCCTCGATCATCCGCTTGCGATCGGAGGCCACCTGATCCGCCGACGGATCGGTAAAGGCCACACCATTCGCCTGCATCGCTGCGCGGGCATCGGCTTGTGATTTCGCGGACATTGCCCGGTAACGCTCGACATTGGCGGCCCACACCTCGCGCAGCAGCTTGCGTTCGGCGTCGCCCAGCTTGGACCAGAAGGCATCGCTGACCATCGGGATGTAGTTGGCGAAGAACTGATGGTCGGCGTAGGAATATCTGACGCCGGCTTCCCAGAGCTTTGCCGAATTGACGCTCTCGTCGCTACTGACGAAGCCGTCGAAGGTGCCTTGCGACAACGCGAGCGGCACGTTCGGCCACGGCGTCACGTTGGGAAGGGCGTGCACGAAGCCGATGCGCCAGGAGATGCCGGCCCCGCCCGGACTGCGAAGTTTCAAACCCGAGAGGTCGTCGAGCGAGCGAACCTCTTTTTTCGTCGTGTACCAGTTCTCGTTGCCGAGTTCGAGCCAGGAGCCGATGACATGCGAGCGCACCTTGGTCTCGAGCTGTTTGTTGACGTGTTCGCCCGGCGCGCCGTCGGCGCAGCGGCGAAACACCTCGATCGCCGGGCTGTAAAGCACAGGCAACTGACAGAAGTCGCAATCGGGCACGAGCCCGGTCATGGTCCAGGTGCCGGGCGCGGCCATGTCGACCTGGCCCTGGAGCAGCGCCTTGGTGACATTGAGATCGGCGAACAACTGCCCGGAGTGAAAGACTTCGCCCTTGATCTTGCCCTGGCTCGCTTCCTCGATCTTGGCGAGATAATCGACAATCGCCTGGTTGCGCGGATGCGACGGCGCGGTATCGAGCGAGCAGCGCAGCTTGATCGCGTCATCTGCAAAAGCCTTGCCGGGCACATAAGGCACGGCGATTGCACCCGCGGCGACCGTGACAAAGGCGCGCCTGTTCAATGCTGTCATGGGCTTCCTCCCGAGTATTTTTCCGACCTGTTGTTCCGGTCTCTGTTGGGGCGAGAGGATCGCGCCTGTTGCCGACCTTGGCAACCGTAATCGGGGTCGTTTATCGCATTATCGGCTCAGACTTTCGGCGCTGATTGGGGTGTTGACGCGCCTGTGCATTCCCGCGGCGCGGACGCGCCCGGGCGATGCGAAATTCACGTCCCTCGAATGAGAGGGCGCAGGGAATGCCGGGCGCGTCAGCGCACCCACAGCCTCGTATGCAAAAATAGAAAGCATACGAGTTCGTCACCGCAGGCGTGCCGGATGCGATCCGGCATTCCCTGCACGATGGTGTTACGGCTTATTTCGTGCTCTCCCCGGTGACCGGCTTTGTTGTCACCGTTACCCGCGCGATTGCCGAAGCAATCGTCGCCGATTTGACGCCAGCATCGGGGCGTCAGGATCACACGACTTCGCCGTCCGAGAACTCGCGCGCTCGTCTGCCACGCGAAACCTCGGCCATCGCATCCCGCGCCCAACGTCCGTGACGATCGCGATACGCCCCTCTTGTGGGTGCGGAACGGCGCGAGGCTCTAAAGGTGATTTGCCCGTCGGCGCAAGGGGATTTTTGGAGAGAGCGGACGACAGAAGTGACTTACACGACAGGAGGTGGTTTCTTGGGTTCAAGAAATACGGGATTAAAACGTTTCCATTGATCAAACTGATCGGCAGGCAAGTTATATGACTGGCATTCGACAAGGGCTCGGCGAGCACTTTCTTGATAGGCCTGAAGATAGGGCGTCACCGGTGTTTTGGCCGGAGCCTGCACCGGAGGCTCATCTAAAGTCCCATCCCGCTTCAAGCGAATTGTGAACTCGGCCTCAATGTTCGATTCGTTGGTTGCGTTGAATGGCTTTTTCCAGCAACGCTCTACCTGCTGCTTGAATGCAGAGCCCCATTGTGGGGCCGGGGTCGGCTTTCCTTGTGATGGGAGCTGCCTAATTTTTTCGTCATCAAAAGAATTTTGAGGGTGCCCACCGCTCGATAAAGATGCAGCTATCAAAACGGCAATTGGAAACGTCAAACAACGAAAATCAAACATTGGCTCATTTTCGAAAGTAAATCCGCTTTCGCCTTTTTCGAGGTCCTCAACAAAGCCTTTCTCGCGATAAGCCGCAAGCGCAAGCTACGTCGGAGCGAATGGTATTCGCCCCAAGCACGCTGTCGCCGCGTATCTGCCAACCACGCTTTCACTAAATTAAAAGCACCGTCTACTGACCCAGCGACCAGTTGTCTCCAGGCCAGGGGCAAAGGCCTGACGTTTGGCGCCGTGCGATTCTTCGATCGCAGCCTCGCAGGCAGAATCTGCCGTCAGCCGTGAAACAGCGCGAAACGCAGCGATCGTAGGAGCACACCACGGCCTGAGCGGGTGAAGCGTCGATCATGAGCGACACGAGGAGTGTCAGCGCGGCGATGAGCATTGATAGTCGCAGCATGGAAATATCCTCCGGTAGTGATGCTTGCCGGGCACCATCGGAGGTTATCATGATCGGCAGGCGACGGCGAGTTGGTTTTGCGCGGCGAACGCCCGTTTTCGGCATGAACAGACCCGCGTCCTGCCCGCCGGACGCGCGGGGTCACCTCGTGGATTCCATCGCCGCAAACAAAAAGCCGCCCGACGGCGTCGGGCGGCTTCAAATGGCTATTTTGGCTATTTCTTCTCCTCTTCCAGGGTGACGGCGACCGCCCCGATGGCGGAGAGCCGCACCTTGTTGCCTTCAACGCCTGCCACCAGGCCGCGGTCGATATAATGGTGATGGCCCTTGTGCGAGCCCTCACCGCTGTCCTTCTTGGTCAGCTTGATCCGGTTGCCCTCGACCTTGTCGACGGTGCCGACGTGAACGCCGTCGGCGCCGATAACTTCCATGTGCTCTTTGATGTCAGCCATTGTCTGCAACTCCCTTGGTCTACAACTCCGTTAGCCAATGTGGCGACGAACACATCTCGTTCAAGCCGCCAGTCTCTGCTCGGCTTCGACATTGACCAGGGATTCGGCGAGCTTGGTGAGCGCGGAATCGGTCGCTTCCTCTTCGTCGAGTGTCGCCTGCAAAAGCCTGGCGGCGTCGGCCATTCCGAGTTCTTCGGCCCAGGTACGAAGCGTACCATAGCGCGACATCTCGTAGTGCTCGACCGCCTGAGCGGCCGCGAGAAGGCCCGCGTCGAGCGCCGGCATTCCCTTGAAGTCCTTCATGATCTCCGCACCTTCTTCCGTGATGCCGTTGATGGCGGCGCAGGTTTTTCCGCGCGCCGGCTTGCCGATGATCTTGAAGACCTGATTGAGGCGTTTCACCTGGCCTTCCGTCTCCCGGAGATGTTTCGTGAAGGCCTTCTGCAACTCCTTTGACTGCGCGGCCTTTGCCATCTTGGGAAGGGTTTTGAGGATCTTGTTCTCGGCGAAATAAATATCCTTGAGCGTCTCGTGAAAGAGGTCGCTCAGCAGCATCTGCTTCTTGGCCATGTTCGTTCCAATCCTGATTGAGCACCCGTTGCGGGTTCTCGGAACTAAGAGGCGGGAGAGAACAATGGTTCCAAGATGGACGATAGATTCGTCTACGCGTGCGTCAGCGGTGGCCGAACGCCAGGGAGGAGGCGCCGGGCAGCAGCGCGGAGTTGAGGTCGGACGGCTGTTGCGAGAAGCTCGCCCCGAATGACAGGCTGAGGTTGGAAGTGGGGCGGAACTCGACGCCGGCATTCACGCGATAGCTGGACGTGTTGCTGGAGGACGTCGAGTCGAGTGCCGTAAACGGGTTGCCGATGCCGGGGCCATTGTACTTGATGGTGTCGAAACCGGCATAGACCGAGACCGGCGCGCTCTTGAAGTTATAGCCGGCCTGCGTGCCTTCATAAGTAAATGCGGCGCCGGCGCCAAAGGCGCCGGGCTGGCTGAAGTTGCTCAGGCCCCAGCCCAGATTGCCGCGTTCGCTGCCGACAAACCAGCCATTCTCGAAATTGTAGCGCGAGGAAAAGTTGCCGAAGGCGTTTCCGTTCGGATCAGACGTCAGGGCGCTGCCGAAGGCGGTCGTCGACGTCCAATAGGGCACGGATTGCGCGTGTGCTGCGGGCGCGCCAAAACCCAGCGCGGCCGAGGCGACGGCAAATGCGAAACCTAATCCGCGTGAAACCATTTCGCGAGAAACCATGGACATCGGCCTGAAACTATACTCGCTCCCGCCGACAAACAACCGGCACCCCAGGCGGCTCGCGCAAAATTCAGCGGCACCCTCGGCGCGCCATATCGTTCTCGCAGAACCGGTTGCAGTTTCTGACGGTGCCACGCTTGTTGCATGTCGCAACGCAGGCCTCGAGGGAACACGAATTTTTCCCAGGGAGCTGTTGAGCCCGTGCGGGCGAAATACCGATCGCCGCGAACCCCATCAACGAAACCACGGCAATGATTGCTGAAATCCGAAACATGAGAATCCCCTCCCCCTGATATCGGCGATAGATCCGCGGGCGGCAGAAACAATAGCGCCCGGCACTGGCGCGCCACCAGAATAAAACGGCGAACCCTTATGTGATTGAGATTGCTATATAGTTTCCGTACGTGGATTTGGCTGGACCACCCGTCGAGCCCCCTTGCGCTGGCATTCGAACAAAAGGGCAACTATCGACAGCGCTCATTTTGAAAATAAAATGCGCCGTCAAGGAACGTCACCAGCATCACCAACCACAACAAAAGGAAGCTTGAACGCTTTGAGGTACGGCCGGGGATCGGACGTGCGCCGAGTTATTTTCTGCATTCGAAATTTCAGCCATCGGCTTGATTCAGATCAACAACAACCTCGGATCTCGGTGAGTGCTGAGTAGAGAGTTTTCCTCAACCGATGGTTTGCGGTTCTAGTTCAGCAGCGCAGGGAGTTTGGCGATGATCCAGAAACCGGTGCACATGAACCACCCGACTTGGCACCTCGCAGCCGTGCTGACGGTTGCGCTCGGCCTGCTCGGTGGATGCAACGAGGCAAAGAACAAGCTGGTTCTTCCGGCACCGGCCAGTGTTGGCGTCGCTGCGCCCATGCAAAGGGCCGTAACGCCTTATCTTGAGCTAACGGGCACGATGACTGCCTTTGCTTCGGTCAATCTGGTCGCGCGCGTCAATGGCTACTTGAAGTCCATCAACTATGTCGATGGCGCAACTGCGAAAGCCGGCGAGCTGTTGTTCGAGATAGAACCGGCACCCTATCAGGTGCAAGTCAAACAGGCGGAAGCGGCGCTATCCGGCGCAAAGGCAGGGCTCGTGCAGACCCAGCTGGAGTTCGAACGCCAGGACACTCTGCAAAAACAGGGCGTCAACACGGAAGCAAATCTGGACAAGGCCCGCGCGAACAGGGACACGGACAAGGCAAATGTCGAATCGGCAGATGCCAACCTGCAAACCGCGCAAATCAATCTCTCGTACACGCGTGTTGAGGCTCCATTTGATGGAATCGTCACGCGCCATCTGGAATCGCTCGGAGAACTCGTAGGCACCGGCGGGCACGTCAATCTGGCGAGTATCGTGCAGCTCGATCCGATCTACGTCACTTTCAATGTCAGCGAGCAGGATCTGCTGAAGTTTCGCGCGAATGACCGCCGTCCCTCACTGGCCGAGCTTCAGCAAATCCCGATCGAAGTTGGCCTGATGAACGAAGAAGGCTTTCCCCATCAGGGCAAGATCAACTACGCATCCCCCGAGATCGACCCGCAGACGGCCACACTCCTCGTGCGAGGAAAGTTCGAGAACAAGAACCGGGCGCTGCTCCCCGGCATGTTCGTGCGGCTCCGCGTGCCAATGGGCCCGCCTAAGGCAGACGCGTTGCTGGTCCCCGACAGAATCCTGCAACAGAACCAGGAAGGCCGCTACCTGCTCGTGGTGGGTGCCAATGACGAGGTGGAGCAGCGCGCTGTCCAGCTTGGCGAACTCGATGGTCAACTGCGTGTCATAACCGCGGGACTGAAGCCAGACGACAAGGTCGTGATCACCGGACAGGACCGCGCGGTCCCCGGCCGGAAGGTCACAACCCGGCCGATTTCGATCGCAAGCGCCGCAGGCGGAACTGACGCTACCAAGTAGACGCGCGGCACCGGGAGGGGGCAGCCATGTTTTCAAAGCATTTCATCGAGCATCCGGTGCTCGCAAACGTCATCGCGATCGTGCTGGTTTTGATCGGGGCGGTCTCGGTTTTCAAACTTCCCGTCGCGCAATATCCGGATATTGTGCCGCCGACGGTACAGGTCACCACCCGCTATCCGGGCGCGAGCGCGCAGACCGTCATCGATAGCGTTGCGCTGCCAATCGAAAACCAGGTGAACGGCGTTGAAAATGCGCTCTACATGCAATCGACCAGCGCGAGCGACGGCACCTACACCCTGATTGTCACGTTCGCGATCGGCACCGATCTGAATTTCGCACAGGTGTTGGTGCAAAATCGCGTCTCAGCCGCGCTGGCATCGCTCCCTACTCAGGTGCAGGCGCAAGGCGTGACGGTGCAGAAGAAGTCCACCGCGATTCTTGAAATCGTCACGTTGAGCTCGCCGGACGGTCGGTTCGACAGCCTCTTCATGAGCAACTATGCCACGATCAATCTGGTGAACGAATTGGCGCGGCTGCCGGGGGTCGGCAACGTCAACGTTTTCGGCACGGGCGAATACGCGATGCGGATCTGGATGGATCCACAGAAGATGTACGTGCTCGGCCTTGTCCCGCAGGACATCGTCAACGTCGTCAACCAACAGAGCCAGCAGGTGACGGCAGGACAGATCGGGATACCGCCGACCCCTTCTACTCAGGACTTTCAGTACACCGTCAACATCCAGGGCCGGCTTTCCGATCCCGCGCAGTTTGAAAACGTGGTCGTGCGCGCCGCTACCGCGGATGGCGGACGCCTTGTGCGTCTCAAGGACGTGGCTCGCGTCGAGCTTGGGGCACAGACTTATTCCCAGAGCTTCCGTCTGAACGGAAAGCCCGGCACCGGCATTGCCATCTACCTTACGCCGTCCGCGAATGCGCTCAAGGTCGCGAAACTCATCAACGAGAAGATGGAGACGTTGTCGCACGACTTCCCGAAAGGTCTTTCCTACGCAATCCCCTTCAACACAACGACGTTTGTCGAGACGTCAATCAACGAGGTTTACAAGACGTTGTTTGAAGCCGGCATATTGGTGCTGATCGTCATCCTGGTGTTCCTGCAGAACTGGCGCGCTTCGCTTGTACCCGCCACGACGATCCCGGTCACCATCATCGGAGCCTTTGCGGCGATGGCCGCACTAGGCTTCTCGATCAACCTCTCGACCTTGTTCGGCATCGTTCTCGCGATCGGCATCGTGGTCGATGATGCGATCGTCGTCGTCGAGAGTGTATCGCGCGAAATCGAGGCGGGCTTGTCCGGACGCGAAGCCGCCGTCAAGGCGATGACCGAATTGCTTGGTCCCATCGTCGGCATTACGCTCGTGCTGATGTCCGTGTTCATTCCGGCCTCGCTGCTACCCGGACTCACCGGACGCATGTTCGCCCAATTCGCGCTGGTGATTGCGGCCACCGCCCTGCTGAGCGCCATCCTGGCGACAACGCTGAGCCCGACACAATGCGCGTTGCTGCTCCGAGAACCAGTGCCGCCGGATCAACGGAATTTCTTGTTCCGCGGCTTCAACTTCGTCTACGACCGGTTGGAACGAGGCTACACGTGGCTGGTCGGCAGAATGGTGCATCTGAGCGGCCTTATGGTCTTGATCGCGCTTGGACTGACCGCCGCCGGCGTTTACGGCCTGGTGCAAGTGCCGACCGCGTTTATCCCCAATGAAGACCAGGGTTATGGGCTAGTCGCGGTTCAGCTTCCCGATGGCGCGTCATCGGAACGCACGCAGGCAACCCTGGCGCAAGCCTCGGAGATCGCCAGGCAGCAGCCAGGCGTTGCAGACGTGATCGCCATCTCCGGCCTTTCCGTTCTCGACAATAACGCGACCTTGGCGAACGCAGGCATCGCCTACGTGACCTTCAAGCCGTGGAGTGAGCGCGGCGAGGCCAAAGGCCAGGACCTCAGATCGATCATGCGCGGCATCCAGGGCCGGCTCTCCGAGCTCACCGACGGCATGGGCTTTGTGCTGGTGCCGCCACCGATTCAGGGCGTCGGCAATGCCGGCGGCTTTTCGATGCAGTTGCTGCAGCGCGACGGCACATTCGACTATAAGAAGATGCTCTCCACGGCGCATGCCGTGATGGACGCTGCCGACTCTCAATCGACGATCGAGCGAACCGTGACATCGTTCCGGACGGACTCGCCACAGCTTCAAGTCATCGTCGATCGCACAAAGGCCGAAACGCTTGGCGTATCCGTCGGCAGCGTCTTTGCCGCGTTGTCATCATACCTGGGCTCGACCTACATCAACCAGTTCAACAAGTTTGGCCTGACGCTTCAAGTCTACGTCCAGGCGGACTCGCCTTATCGCCTGCGTCCGGACGATCTCCTCAAGCTCAATGTCAAGACTGCGGACGGCAGCACCGTACCGATCGGATCGCTCGCAGAGATCCGTCCAGCTGTCGGCCCCTCGCTGATCAGCCTGTTCAATCTTTATCTGACTGCGACCATTTCGGGGGCCGAGGCGCCGGGCTTCAGCTCAGGCCAGGCAATGGACGTGATGGAGGAAGTCGCAAGACGCACTTTGCCGCCGCGTACCGATTTCGCATGGAGTGGCATGTCCTATCAGGAGCAAGCGGTCGGCAATCAGCTTTACATGGCTTTCGCGCTCTCACTGCTGCTGGTCTATCTCTGTCTCGCAGGACAATACGAAAGCTGGCTGTCGCCATTGGCCGTGTTGCTGGCGGTGCCGCTCTCTCTGCTCGGTCCTGTCGGCGCGCTCTCAGCGCTTGGCATCGCAAACAATCTTTATGTGCAGATCGGTCTCATGCTGTTGATTGCGCTATCGGCCAAGAACGCGATCCTGATCGTCGAGGTCGCGCGCGAGCGACGCGCCGCAGGACAGGAGATTCTCGAAGCCGCCATCGAAGCCGCGCGGACGCGCTTCCGTCCAATTCTCATGACGTCGTTCGCATTCCTGCTTGGTGTCTTGCCGCTGGTGACTGCGACGGGCGCCGGCGCCAATGCCCGTCGATCCCTCGGCATATCGACCTTCAGCGGCATGGTCGCTTCCACATGCCTCGCCGTGCTGTTCGTTCCCTCGTTCTTCGTCGTCATGCAGCGCCTTGAGGAACGCCGGCGAGCCAAAAAACCCAAGGTTTCCGCTGTCGCGGTGTCGCCTGCTGAATAGCTCGTTGCTCAACAACGGCTGCGGGCGAATGCGTAAGGAGGTTTGAGGCGCAGATGAGCGTTGTCGCTGACATTGCATGGGGACCGCTGTCGCATCCGTGCAATGATCCGCGAGACCATCCCGTACCTTGCTCATTCGCCATGAACGAGCCGCTCAGTGGCATCCTTTCCGAGCCATCTCATTGCTGCAATAGAGATTGCACTGTCTCCCGCCGTTTTTACTACAGGCGGCCTCGCAGGCCGCGAGTGAGCAAGCATTGCTGTTCTTGCTCGCCTTTTGCTGGGTTTGCGCGGTAGCAGGGCCGACGAAGGCGGGTCCGGTCAACGACACCAATATGATGATGACTGCAATTCGCATGACTATCTCCCAATAAATCAAGCCGATATCGACAGATCTTCGGATGCAATAGCCGCAATTGGCGCTCCCAAGGGGAATCGAACCCCTGTTTCGGCCTTGAGAGGGCCACGTCCTAACCGCTAGACGATGGGAGCATAGGGACAAGGGAATAGCGTTGAAATCGGCTCGCGGCAAGGCGGGTTTGTACTGTCCGCGGTGAAGGTAAACCCCTTCTCCCCGCATCTGCGAGAGGGAAAAGGAATTCAGGGCTCGCCGACAAACCTCAGGCGCCCGACGGCTTTGAGCGTATGCGCATCAAAGGTGCGGATTTCGGTCGTTCCGCCCACCTCTAGCGTCACCACCACCCGGTCGCCGGCCACTCCCGTCGAGACGATCTTCGCGCCCTTGGGCAGGACGGCGGTGATCTCGGCCGTGGCAATGCTTCCCTCGGAGCGAAAAAGACGGTAGCCGATGGCAATCAAAACGGCCGCGACCGCCAGCGTCGTGGTAAGGCCGGCAATCAGCATCAGGCGCCGCACCCGCGCAAACAGCGCGGCCTGTTCAGGGGTCGGATCGGGCGCAACGGTCTCGGTCATCAAGCTCATCTTTGGAACACAACTTGGACAACGGTCAAAGGCTGGAAGTTATCGTCGAAGGCAGCGAGGGATCGCCCCGGCTCGACCGCGTCCTCGCGGCCCGCCTCAGCGAACTGTCGCGCTCGCGGCTGAAAGCGCTGATCCTCGACGGCCAGGTGACCGTGAAGGACGCCCCCGTCCGCGACCCCGCTTATCATGTCGCATCCGGGGATACGATCACAATCGACGTGCCGGCGCCGGTGGCCGCGGAGCCTAAGGGCGAGGATATCGCGCTCGATATCGTCTATGAGGACGATGACCTTGTCGTCATCGACAAGCCCGCGGGCCTGGTGGTGCATCCCGGCGCGGGGCATGAGACGGGGACATTAGTTAACGCGCTGATCGCCCATTGCGGCGAAAGCCTTTCCGGAATCGGCGGGGTGAAGCGGCCGGGCATCGTGCACCGGCTCGACAAGGACACTTCCGGCCTGCTGGTGGTCGCCAAGAACGATGCGGCGCATCAGTCGCTGTCGGCGCAATTCGCCGACCACGGCAAGACCGGCGAGATGCGGCGCGGCTACCTCGCCTTTGTCTGGGGAGTGCCGAACCGGCAGCGCGGCAGCGTCGATGCGCCGATCGACCGGCATCCGCATGCGCGGGAAAAAATGGCGGTCCGTGAAAGTGGAAGGCATGCGGTCACCCATTGGGAGATCGTCGAGAGTTTTAACGGCCCCGACGGCAAGCCGGTGGCTTCGCTGCTTTCCTGCGAACTTGAGACCGGCCGCACCCATCAGATCAGGGTGCATCTCGTCCATATCGGCCACCCCCTGATGGGGGACGCGGTCTATGGTCCCCACTTCAAGACCAAGGCCGTCCGCCTCGGCCCGCAAAGCCAGGCGGCTTTGACCGCCCTCGATCGCCAAGCGCTACACGCATACCTCTTGGCCCTGGAGCACCCCAAAACCGGGGCGATTCTGGAGTGGAACTCGGATTTACCCGATGATCTCAGGGCTTTACGAGAGACCTTAACGGCGGCGCTATGACGCAGCTTGGTTAGAAAATCCTTGATATGCCAGCAGGTTATGGCAGCCACACCGTAACGTGACGGGGGTTTAACTTCCAAACGGGGTACCGGTTGGTGTATGTTGCATCTGCGTTGAATACCCAACGCGGAACATCGCAGAGCGACTGGCTTTAACAAAGCAGTACCTGCCTGGCCCGCCGCTATCGGGGGCCTGAACCAAGTGGAGGGCGCACGAATGGCCCGCACAGCTACCCTGCCGATTCTCAATGGAGAATCCGGTCTTTCCCGTTACCTCGCCGAGATCCGCAAGTTTCCGATGCTGGAACCCCAGCAGGAATACATGCTCGCGAAGCGTTTGCGCGAACATGATGATCGCGACGCGGCAGGTCAACTTGTCACCAGCCATCTCAGGCTCGTGGCCAAGATAGCCATGGGCTATCGCGGCTACGGATTGCCGATTTCCGAGGTCGTCTCGGAAGGCAATGTCGGCCTGATGCAGGCGGTGAAGCGGTTCGAACCCGAAAAGGGGTTCCGGCTCGCTACCTACGCTATGTGGTGGATCAAAGCCTCCATACAAGAGTACATCCTGCGTTCCTGGTCGCTCGTGAAAATGGGCACCACCGCGAACCAGAAGAAGCTGTTCTTCAACCTGCGCAAGGCCAAGAGCAAGATCTCCGCGCTCGACGAGGGTGATCTGCGTCCTGACCAGGTGAAGGTGATCGCCAAGCGCCTCGGCGTGACCGATCAGGACGTGATCGACATGAACCGCCGGCTCGGTGGTGATGCCTCGCTCAACGCCCCGATCCGCGACGATGGCGAAGCCGGCGAATGGCAGGACTGGCTGGTCGATAACTCGCCCAACCAGGAAGCCATCATGGCGGAGCACGAGGAGTTCGATCATCGCCACCAGGCGCTGACCGGTGCGATCGGCGTGCTCAACGCCAGGGAACGCCGCATCTTCGAGGCGCGGCGTCTGGCGGAAGAGCCGATGACGCTGGAAGATCTCGCCGCCGAATTCGGCGTGTCACGCGAACGCGTGCGGCAGATCGAGGTTCGCGCTTTCGAGAAGGTGCAGTCGGCCGTGAAAGGCACGATTGCCCGGCAGGAAGCCGCAGCCCTCGAGGCCGCGCACGCCTAACCGAGGCGGATCGAAAACGAAAGACAGGAAGCCGGCGGCAACGCCGGCTTTTTTGTTGGCTTAAGGCAGCGCACCCAACTTGAACCAGCCGGCATCGGAGACCGACCAACCAAAGCGAGGTGGCGTCAGCCCTTGGGTTAACTTCTTGGGCGACGCCAGCTCGCAGGCAACCGGGTCTCGAGCGATGTCCATCATCCTGCAATCCAGCGTCGGCTACTCCGCCGAGTTCATGCGCGAGCTTCCGATGCTCGAACAGGCGATGATCGCCCACGGGCTGGAACCATCGAAATTCGTGATCTCGAAGGATTCCGCCTCACCGTCGACGCGCCATGTCGTCGGCACGTTCTTCTACGACTACACCGTGTTCGTCGACGGGGAGCATTTCACCCTGACCGAGCCGAACGACATGGTGTTCCTGGACTATTTCCTCAAGCTCTGCACCGCCGAGGACGACGTGCGTCCGCTGCTGAAACTGCGCCGCGGCCGCCTTAACCGGGGCGGCCCTGGACTGGTCCGCCGCTTCCTGCGCTGGATGGCGCAGCCGGTCTGACGAATGAATCGAGGGTTACCTCAACGAAGGATGCTGAGGTAATCCGACAGCGTGGTGGGATCGCCACGCGTGCTCTGCCGCAGGGGCTGGTTACTCAACAATATGCTGGACTGGGTCTTGTAATCGGCAGGCACATTGTCAGTCGGCTTCAGCGGCTGGCTGAGGAGATCGCGGTAGCGGTCATAGGCCTGCTGGGTGCCGACGAAGATGCAGACGCAATGCTGCGGCTCGGCATAAAGATAACGCATGGCGTCGCCGGCCCCATTTGTGACGAAGCGGTGCGCCGGCAGCGCGCGCAGCGCTTTTTGCCCGGCGGGATCGTTGGCGAACTGGATACGAAAACCGGCGGACGACAAATAGAAGCTGTTCTTTTCCAGGAACGGCTTGCTCGGCTCCTCCACGGCGGACGAAACCGCGGCGGAGAGCAACAGCGCCATCGCCGGCAACAGCCGCAAGGCCCTGAAGCCGCGGTGCCAAAATGTATGCCGATGGTTCGACGCGACCAGCCAGATAATACTCGATCCTGACATTGTAGTTCCTGCCTTAACCTGTCGCCTTGCCTCGGCTATTACGCCACCAACAGTTGGCCACATTGTGTTGAATCTGAATCCGTTCGCGCTCCGCTACTCCCCCCACTCGCGCGCCAGCGTTGCGAGCGCACAGCCTTCGCAGTAGCGCGCATCCTTGAAGTCGATCCAGTTGTGGGCATAGACGTGGTCGAGCGGAATGCGATAACGCGCGCGCAGCACCTTCACCAGAATCCGCCAGGCCGCGATTTGTGCTTCGGTCGCGCCCCGCGTGACGTCGGGATAATTGCCGGCGAACTCCACCCCGATGGACGTGTCCTTGTTGACCTGATGATAGGTCTTGGCGTTGTCGATGTATTTGTTGTCGTTGCGGTCGGCGCCGTCGGTGTGTGTCGGGACGAGATTGTCCGCCACCGCCCAGTAGACCGTGCCGTCGGTCTCAACCCAGACCATAACGCCGCGGCGCGTCGGATTTTTCGCCTGTTCTTGCGCGCCGCCCCGCGCCGAACCCGCCGGCCCCTCGGTCTGGTGCACGATGATGTTGCGCCAGGGGTGAGCGTGAGCGACATCGCCCCATGGCGCGAGCCAGACGATCTTCAGGCCCGGAATTTCCGGCGTGCCGGACGAGCGCGCGATCGCCTCGATCGAGGGCCCCTCGGCCAAAGCCTGAGCCGCGAGCATTACCGCGCAGATTACGATCAGGAGAAAGCGAAAAGGCATGTACGGCACTATGCCGGGTGCCAGCCGTAGGGATCAAGCGGCAAGCCTGCCAACTGTTGCATCAGGCGTGGCGGCGCAGCGGCTCTCGGGAAATGGTTTCCGGCTCGGGCGCCAGCGGCGGCGACAGGTCGTAGACCGAATAGCGGTTCCGGCCTTCTTTCTTGGCGACATAGAGCGCGTGGTCGGCGGCCGCAATCAGCCGGTCCGGCAAGACCCCGATGTCCCGCGTCCATTGCGCGACCCCGATCGAGACCGAGAGCGGAACCTCGTTGCCGACACAACCGGCGGCATCCTCGCGGCACACATCCACGATGCGGCGCGCGATCATCGCGCCTTCGCGCAGCGTGGAAGCCGGTAGCATGATGCAGAATTCGTCGCCGCCGGTGCGCGCCAACAGATCGCCCGGCCGCAGCCGGGTCTGCGCCATCAGCGTGAAATGCTGCAGGCAGGCGTCGCCCGCGGCATGGCCGTGGGTATCGTTGATGGTCTTGAAGTTGTCGAGATCGACCACCAGCAGCGCAAACGGCTGATCGCTGCGGTCGGACCTCGCGCATTCGTCAGTCAGGCGTTGCAGCAATTGCCGGCGGTTGCCGACGCCGGTGAGATCGTCCATCAGCGCGAGATCGGCGACCTCGTTGCGCAGCCGGTCCATCGCCATCAGCAGGAAGCCGAAGTTGCAGACCATGGACAGGAACAACAGCGCCAGGATCATGATCGATTGCGGCGCGTTGAAATGGACAAACGAGAAATCGGTGCCGATCTGAAACAGCTTGCTCAGCGCACGGAACACGCAGATGACGATCATGACGATCGCGACGCCGCCGGCGAGCCGCGCGCCGGCATTGGCCTGGCCATCCCGCTTCCAGAGCAGCAATTTCAGCGGAAGAGCCAGCGGCAGCGCCTGCGCCACGGAAAAGATCACGATCCGCGCGGTCGCACTGTCATAACCGAATATGAAAATCGAAAGGCCGGCTAAGGTCAGCACCGTCAACGCGACCGTCTGCCGCCAGAGCACCGGCTCGCCGTAAAACCGCCGGATGCCCATCCCGGTGAGGCAGCTTGCGAAAACGACTGTCGTACCGCCGACCAGCAGCGGAATCAGCGAGTCCGTGAACAGCATCAACGTCGCGATCATCGAGCCGGCGGCCAAGCCCAAAGCCGAGCCGGTCCAGTACCGCGCCGCCTTGAGGCTCGGATAGCTGTGCAGGATGTACGCCCAGATCAGACCGAGCGCGAGGAAATTGATGACGAACGCCGTCCACAGCGTCGGTACGTTCAGCATTTAAGGTTCAGAGCGCCCATCGCCCCGTCTCCCCGTTTTCAAGTCGCCAGCCAACAACTACCCCCGTAGTCTCGCGGAGCAACATGCGGCCGCGGCGATTAACGGAGTCTCACCTCGGCCGCCAAATCCGCGGTGTGGTTGTGAAATGCTGAAGACAATTCACGACGCCGCGATGGCTGCCGGATGGTGCGGCGTTAACCTCGGAGTCACCACGGTGAGGCGCGTCGAAGCGACCGCTTATTCGATCGTGTGAGGCGATCCGAACGCGCGAAGCGAAAGCTTCGCGTCGAAAACACGCCAAAAGGCGTAACTTCTGTGGATAACGTGATGACACAAGCGTGACAACACGGGGCAGACGCTCGCGAATCTGCTCGATTACACTTCGAGGATATTGCGAGGCTGGCCCTCCGCCGAGCATGCCTCGTGTCGCGTTTCAATCCATTAACTCAAATGAGGATGCTATGGCTAAGAAAGCGAAGAAGGCAAAGAAGGCGAAAAAGGCCAAGAAGTCGAAGAAGAAGTAGCTTCGAAAAAGCCCGGGTGGAGCCTCGCTCTGCCCGGGCATCAGTTCGAGTGATGATGACAAGGCGGGCCCAAGGCTCGCCTTTTTGATTCTCGCCTTTTTGATTCTTGGCTTGATCCTGCCTTTGCGATCCGCTTTCTGTGAAAGCCCCTCACGTCAAAGGACTATCAGATGACCGCGATTCTAGGAGCTGCCGTGGCCGTCACGGGTGCTGCCAGCGGCATCGGCCGGGCGCTGGCGATCGAGCTTGCCGCGCGCGGGGCCGATCTCGCACTCGCCGATCGCGACGAGGCCGGCCTGCAATCGGCCGCAGCCGAAATCGCCACCAGTTCCACACGAACGGGCGCCACGCGAAAAGTCAGCCTTCACCGCCTCGACATCGGCGATAGCGAGGCGGTCACCGCCTTTGCGCGCGAGGCGATCGCCACGCACCCGGCGCTGAACATCGTCATCAACAATGCCGGCGTCGCGCTGCTCGGTCAGTTTCACGAGATCGACCAGGCGCAGATGGAGTGGCTGTTCAATATCAATTTCTGGGGCGCGGTGCATGCGACGCGCGCCTTTCTGCCGCATCTCGCCAGCCAGCCGGCCTCGCATATCGTCAACCTCTCCTCGATTTTCGGCATCGTCGCCCCGCCCGGACAAACCGCCTATTCAGCGGCGAAATTCGCCGTCCGCGGTTTTTCGGAAGCGCTCCGCCACGAGTTGCAGATGGCGAAAAGCCCGATCCGCCTTTCGGTCGTGCATCCCGGCGGCATCAAGACCAACATCGTGCGCAATTCGCGCGCCGGCAGCGGCGTCACCGACAACGAGCGGCGGGTGCAGTCGATCGAGCGGTTCGACGCCATCGCCCAGACGTCGGCAAAGGATGCGGCGCTTCGCATCATCAAGGGCATCGAGAAGAACGAGCCGCGCATCCTGATCGGCAGCGACGCCCGCTTCATGGACCTCCTGCAGCGCTTCCGCCCCGCCACCTACTGGAACGTGATGGCGAAGCGGATCGAGAAGGCGTCGAAGCGGGGTAAGTAGTTCAGTTCGGCTGGGCCTCATGGTTCGAGACGTCGCTTCGCGCCTCCTCACCATGAGGGTCTGTCGCTCGCTGGACCTCATCCTGAGGAGCGGCCGTCGGGCCGCGTCTCGAAGGATGGCCTGGAAACGTCACCGCCCCACGAGCTGATCGGCGAAATAGGCGATGGTCTTGCGGTAGATCACGGCGTGATTCCACTCGCGCATCGCCTCGAAATTCGCCGATCCCTCGCCGTAGGGCGCGCCCATCTTGAAGCCGTTGGTGTGCAAGAGATTGGCGGTGGAGGCGAGCACGTCGGCGACGCTGTGGCGCAGATCGACGCGTCCGTCGCCGTCGAAGTCGACGCCGTATTTGACGTAGGACGACGGCAGGAATTGCGTCTGCCCGATCTCGCCGGCATAGGCGCCGATCATCTCGCGCAACGGCAGATCGCCGCGCTGCAGGATTTGCAGCGCCGCTAACAGTTCACCCTGGAACAGCTCGGTGCGGCGGCAATCATGCGCCATCGTCGCGAGCACGCGAAACACCGGCAGTTTGCCCATATCTCCCTTGCCGAAATCGCTTTCCAGACCCCAGATCGCAACCAGAATTTGCCGCGGCACGCCGTATTTGGCCTCGATGCTCGACAGAAGATCCGCGTAGCGGCGCAGCATCGCGCGCCCGCCATTGATGCGGCCGCTGCCGACACGGGTCGATACATATTGCTCGAAGGTTTTGGTGAAGGTGCCGCGTTGGCGGCGGTCGAAAGCCAGCACGCCAAAATCCTGCTGCACGCCGCCCAGCGCCTGCGCGATCGTGGCCTGCGAGATACCGGCCGATGCTGCTTCCGCCGACACGTTCTGCACGAAGGTGTTGAAGTCACCGCCGCAGCGGGCGGCAAAAGCGGGGGCGGATGCAATGAAGGCAAACAGGCAAATGAACAGGCGAAGTCGGTGCATGGGAATCCTTTGGCAAAGCTGAACCGGCCTCATCCTGAGGAGCCGCGAAGCGGCGTCTCGAAGGATGGCCACGACGGCCTCATGGTTCGAGACGGCGCTTTGCGCCTCCTCACCATGAGGATCACAGTTATCCCTCACTCCCCGCCGTCGATCTGCCGGCCCATCAGCGCAATCGCCTTCTGGTAGACTTGGGCCGCATTCCATTCCTCGATCGCCGCGAAGTTCGGCTCGCCCGGCTGGTAGCCGGCGCCGGCGCGCCAGCCGTGGGCTTTGAGGAAATTCGCAGTCGAGGACAACGCGCCGGAGGAGGTTTCGAGATTGCCGACGCCATATTCCAGCATCGTCTTGGGCAAGAACTGCGTCTGGCCGATCTCGCCATGCATCGAGCCGCGCTGGCTTCCCGACAGCGTGCCGCGATCGATCAGCTTCAGCGCGGCGTAGAGCTGGTCAGTGAAATATTCCGGCCGCCGGCAGTCATAGGCGAGCGTTGCGATCGACGACAGCATGTTCTGATTGCCATGCTGGCTACCGAACCCGGTCTCCATGCCCCAGATCGCGATCAACGGCCCGGCCGGCACGCCGTAGCGCTGCTCGATCGAGGCGAACAGCGCCGCGTTCCTCTGCTTCATCGCGCGGCCGCGCGCCACGATGGCCGGCGCGCCGCGCTTGGCGAGAAACTGATCGAGCGAGAGCTTGAAACTGTGCAGGCTGCGATCGGCGGCAATCGTGGCGCCGGCATACGTCGTCTGCTGCAGGGCCGCCACGCCGGCGCCACCGACGCCCTTGGCGCGGGCTTCGCCAGCAAATTGCTGTTTCCAGGCCTCAAAGCCGCCCGCTCCGTTGCCGCATTGGGCAGCGTGAGCCTGCGAGCTCAAACAGGCGAGCATCGCCAGCGTAGAAAATGCGGCGGTCAATCCTTTGCCGTGGCTCATTAGAAAAATTCCTGACGTTACGTGATCTCTGCCCCGGTCAGCTTAGCGGAACATGGGCCGCGGTCTAGGCGGTTCCAGATGTATTTGCGATGACGCAACAGCGACAACGGCGGGCCTTCGCCCGCCGCTTGCCCCAATACCGCTCGGTCTGTGTCTTAGCGCTTCAGAAACGCACGGATCGCCTCGCCGATCTCGCGGGCATGGGTTTCCAGCGCGAAATGGCCGGTGTCAAAGAAGCGCACAGTGGCGCCGGGAATGTCGCGCTTGAACGCTTCGGCACCCGGCGGCAGGAAGAACGGATCGTTCTTGCCCCACACCGCGAGGAACGGCGGCTTGTGTTTGCGGAAATAGTCCTGGAAGGCCGGGTAGAGCGCGATGTTGCTCTTGTAGTCGCCAAACAGATCGAGCTGTATTTCGTCGGCGCCTGGACGGGCGAGGTAGAAGGTGTCGAGGCTGTAGCCATCCGGCGATACCGCCGTCTCGTCGATGACGCCGTGGGTATATTGCCAGCGCGTGGTTTCCGGCGCGAGGAAGGCGCGCAACGCCTTTCGATTGTCGGCAGACGGATCCTGCCAATAGGCGCGGATCGGATTCCAGCCGTCGCTCAAGCCTTCCTCATAGGCGTTGCCGTTCTGCGAAATGATCGCGGTGATCCGCTCCGGGTGCCGCATCGCCAGCCGGAAGCCCGTCGGCGCGCCATAGTCGAACACATAGACCGCAAAGCGATCGAAGCCGATCACTTCGGTAAAACGCTCGATGACATCGGCGATGTGGTCGAAGGTGTATTTGAACGCATCCCGCGACGGCATGTCGGACTGGCCGAAGCCGGGCAGATCCGGCGCGACGATATGGAAATCATCGGCGAGAAGCGGGATCAGGTCGCGGAACATATGGCCGGAGCTCGGAAAGCCGTGAAGCAGCAGAAGCTTTGGCGCGCCTTTGCGGCCTGCTTCCCGATAGAACACCTTGAAGCCACCGGCGTCGGCGGTCTTGTATGCGGCTACTGACATGAGTTTTCTCCTTGCTGGTGAGAGGTTCAGCCGGCGACGCTGCCGATGGCTTCGCGGATGATCTCGACGACAACATGTGGCGCGGTGACGATCGGGGTGTGATCGACCGCATGCGCCCTCACCTTCGCCTTCATCCGCTCGGCCATGAAACGCTGCGTCTCTGGCGAAATCATGCGGTCTTCTTCCGCGACCAGGAACCAGCTCGGCACGTCCTTCCAAAGCGGACGCCCCACGGGCACCGTGATGCAGGCGGGCGAGATCGGTCGCTGCACGGCGGAGAGCACCGCGAGATCTTCCGCACCGGCGTCCTGCGCAAACGCGTTCTTGAAAGCGTCCTGAGGCAGCCAGATCAGGCCGTTGGTATCGGGCGCGAGCTTCGGCGCCAACGGGTGCGGCGCGAGGCGATAAAACACGTCGGCGACCTTCTCGCCCTCGTCGGGCGCGAGCGCCGTGACATAGACCAGCGCCTTCACCTGTTTCGATTTGGTCTCCGCAATCACCGCGCCGGCATAGGCATGGCCGACCAGGACCACCGGCCCATCGACGCGCGCGATCGAACGATCCAGGGCTGCGACATCGTCCGCGAGCGAGGTCAGCGGCAACGGCGCCGCCACGACATTCACGCCCTCCGACTTGAGAATGGCGATCACCCGCGCCCAGCTCGATCCATCCGCCCAGGCGCCGTGCGCCAGCACCACGTTCACATTCCCGGCTGCCATTTTCGCGCTCCCTTGCTGGTTATTTATAACCTATAAAATAGCATTTGACAGGTTACTAGCAAATCGACGATAACTCGTCAAATGCTTTTTTAGAGGTTACGGTCGGAGGGGTTTTCCCGGCCCTTCAGACATCAAGAGAAACGTTTTTGCCGATGAGCCATCACCCTCCCGCCATCTTCATCGCCGACTCCCGCGGCCTCGATTTTCTCAACTCGGTCGCAACGCCGGTGGATACGCCTGTCGACTGGATCTCGGATGGCGAAGGACTGTTGGACTGGCTGGGCCAGGCCAACTACGTCGCTGCTGACGTGCTGAAGGAAATCAAGACGCGCGCGAAACCCGGCGAACTCGATCAGGTCGCCGATCAAGCGAGGCAATTGCGGGAATGGTGCCGCGGCTTTGTCCGCAAGCACATGGGCAAGCCGCTTTCGCAGAGCGCGCTGCGCGAGCTTGATCCCCTCAACAAACTGCTCGCGCGCGATGAAGCGTTCAGCCAGATCCATCGTCATCATGACGCCAACGGCGATCGCCTGGAATTGCATCAAACGCGCCGCTGGCGATCGCCGGAATCGTTGCTGCTGCCGATCGGCGAAAAGTTGGCGCAATTCGTCTGCGAGGAAAATTTTTCTGACGTGAAAGCGTGCGAAGGAAGTAGCTGCACGCTGCTGTTTGCCGACCACACCGCAAGGCGCGCGCGGCGCTGGTGCAGCATGGCGATCTGCGGCAACCGCGCCAAGCAGGCGGCTCATCGCGAAAGGCTGAAGAACAAGGGCTGAGGGGCAAAGTCGAACCATCACCAAAGGAAGCAACCAGGCAACAAAGAAGGAGGACCTGTCCCATGGCCAAACTGCCCCTGATCGTTTTCGACGTGAATGAAACGCTGCTCGATCTCGAAACGATGGAGCCGACCTTTGCGCGCATCTTCAACGACAAGAACGCAATGCGGCTCTGGTTCGCCAACCTCATCCTGTATTCCGCGGCGCTGACGGTCGCCGGCAGTTACGTGCCGTTCACCGATATCGGCGGCGCGGTGATGAAAATGCTGGCGGATACGCGTGGCATCAAAATCACCGATGCCGACAAGAAGGAATTGACGGACAAATTCTCGACCATGCCGCCGCACGCCGAGGTGCCGGCGGCATTGCGCAAATTGCGTAGCGCCGGCTTCCGCCTGTTCACGCTGACCGATAATCTGCTGGAAGTGCAGACGCGCCAGCTGACCCATGGCGGCATTGTCGATCTGTTCGAACGCCGCTTCAGCGCCGACGGCGTGAAACACCACAAGCCGTCGCGCGAGGCCTATGCCTATGCCGAGAAGGAGCTCGGCACCAAACCCTCCGACATGTGCCTGATTGCCTGTCACACCTGGGATACGCTGGGTGCGGTCACGGCGGGATGGGAAGAGGCGCTGATCAAGCGGCCGGGCAACGACCTGCTCGGCGTCGGGCCGCAGCCGCACATTGTCGGCGACAGTCTTGATGACGTCGCTAATCAGCTGATCGCGCGGCATAAGGCTGGGTAGCGGCGTAGCCTGCTCTCCTCCGTCATTCCGGGTTCGCGCTTTGCGCGCCCCGGAATGACTCAATCCCCTCGCTCCCCCTACGGCGCGGGCACCGTCATCGGCTTGCCCTTGTCGACGATATGCACGGTCAACAGCTTCAGCGTCTTGTCGCCGACGACCTTGTAGCCGGCATGCGGGACGTCGCGGACGTTCACCCCCGCCTGCCCGGGCGGCCGGTCGATCTCCTTGCCGTCGGGCATCTGCAATCTCGCGCCCTCCAGCACGTAGACGGCTTCCTCGCCCGGATGGGTATGCCGCGCGATGGTCGAGCCCGGCGGCACCTCCAGAACGGCGATGATGATCTCCTTGTCGGTGCCGGTGAGATCGGCCGTTTTCAGCACGACACGATGCGGCTCGGCGGTTTGCGCCAACGCGGCAGGCGCGAACAACGACGACACCAGGCAAACGGAAGCAGCGGCGGCAAGACGGAACATCTTTTCTTCTCCCTTGATGGACCAGCGCTCGTGAAACAGGGGGCTGGTTTACGAAAGGAAGCCTATCATCGCTCGCGCGATGAAGGCAGCCAGGATTGTTGGCGGCTTTTCGAAATCAAGACTTGTGAGCGGCGGCCGCCCGCGGCGCGTTAATCAGACTGACCAGCGTGTAACTGATAATCATGAGCAAGAACCATGAGCCGAGTTTGGCAACGGGAACGGCCGACCAGCCTTGATGCTGCGACGGGTAAAGCCAGGTTCTGGTAAAGGTGCCGATGTTTTCCGAAAACCAGATGAACAGCGACACCAGCACGAAACCGAGAAGAAGCGGCATCGAGCGATAGACTTGCCAGACCTTGAAGTAGATCGTGGTGCGGCCGAACATCAGCGCGGCCGCCGCAAACAGCGGCCAGCGAAAATCCAGACCAAAATGGTCGATGAAGAAATTGGCATAGATCGCGACACAGAGCGCTATGAGACGGCGGCGCGGCGGGTGGTTCGAAAAACGGAAATCGAACAGGCGCCAGGCGCGGCAGATGTAGCTGCCGATGCAGGAATACATGAAGCCGGAAAACAGCGGCACGCCGGCAATGCGAAAAAAATTAGGCTCCGGATAAATCCAGGAGCCGACCGAGGTCTTGAAGATCTCCATCAGCGTGCCGACAGCGTGGTAGACCAGGATGACTTTGGCTTCTTCCCATGTCTCCAGCCCGCTTGTGAGCAGCGCGATCTGAACGCCGAGCATGCATAAAAATAGAAAGTCGTAGCGCGCAAGCGGCGCCTGCGCGGGATAGAACCAGGCGGTCAAGATCATCAAGCCGACTGCGATGCCGCCGAACATGCAAGCCCAGCCTTGCTTGATGCCGAAGCGCAGGAATTCAACCAGCGCGGAAGCCCAGCGCCACCGTGCTAGCTTGCGGCCGAACAGCGCCTCAGTGGCGATGACGTAACGAAGCGGCAGCCGGATGCTGCGGTTAGCCGGAAGCGCGACCGGGCCGGGATTAGGGACGATCTCAATGATGCTCATCAACATCTCTCCGTCAGATCATTCCGGGATGGTTCGTTAGCATCGCCCCGGAACGACGCCCAAATACATGCACAGCTCGACCCTTCCCGCGGCAGGAGTTTTGCCCGGGTTTTTGTGCAGAAATCTGCAACCCGAAGAGAGGGCGCAGGGAATGCCGGGTGCTCCGCGCACCCGCAGCCTTGCGTGCGAAAAATGGAAAGCACGCAAGCAAGTCACCACAGGTTCGCCGAAACAGTCCGGCATTCCCTGCGCGATGGTTTTACGGCTTATTCCACGCTCTCCCCGGCGATCGGGCTTTTTGTCACCGTCCCCGCGCAATGCGTTAGCATTGTCGCGAGTTGACGCCAGCGTCGAGGCGTCAGGACCACATGGCTTCGCCGTCCGCGAGAGGCGCATTCGTCTTTCGCGCCGCCCGCGTCCATCGCATCCCGCGCTCAACGTTCGTGACGATCGCGAAACGCCCCTCCCAAAGGAGCGCGGGACGGGCGAGCTTTTGGATTTGATTTGCCCGACGGGACAAGCCAAATATTTTCCGCGTGGGGGCTGGACAGGGTTTTCGGAAAATTGCCCGACGGGCAAATCACCCACGCGCGCCCGCGAATTGCCGCTATTTCATTTGACAGCGGCGTCCGTATCGATAAAAGCCGCGCATGCCCAAAAAACCCGGCACCAATCCCAAAGGCGAATTCGCCTTTTTCAACGTCGTCTATGAAGACGACACCGTCCGCTCCAACCGCCGCGTGCCTTCCGAACTTCTCGGCGGCCTGGACGGTGACGAACCCGCGCGGGCGTTCATTGCCGGGCAGGATCGCGAAATCGCCGAGAAGTCCGGGCGACCTGCGCTGGAGATCAAGAGCATCAGCCGGGTCGGCGCGAAGAAGAAGTAATTCGTCGGGTTCAGTAACGCCCAAATCTGCTTCGTCATCCGAAGCGTTAGCGCGACCTCTACCTCAAGCTGAGAAGCGCGCGCACCCGAGCAGGCCAAGCCGCAGCGAGGCCGTCCGCGAATGGTGCCATGAAACGCGCGTCTCGAAGCGTGTGGCGCGCCGTTCAAAACCTTGGCTTGACTCCATGAGAACAAAATAAGAACATCAAAGCCGAGCAATCCATCGGAAACAGCGTCATGTCTTCGGAACCCCTACTGAGCGAAGAAGATGCTTCCGAGTTGGACGCCGCCATCGATCAGGCCATCGCCGCATGCGACGGCGACCTCCGCGCGACCATCGGTGCGCTGATCGTCGCGAACAGCTTTCTTGAAACGGAAGTCGGGGAATTGATGAAGGCGGTGTCGCATGCCTATGTGCGCGGGAGATTTCAGACGTATACGGGGTGAAACAGCGGGCGACAACGCCGTTGATTTTATGCGGGCGAGAATTGTCAAGTTGTGTAATTGCGCTATATGCTCGTTTAGATTGCTAACCATCGATGACAGCAAGACGTCCAGCCAATGAGCAAACATATTTTCGGCGGACCATGGACTGAGATAAAGCTCGATGCAGTTGAATACTATCTCGGGTGTTACACACGCGCTCTGAAACAAGTCGATTTTGATCTTTGGTATATCGATGCTTTCGCGGGATCGGGCGATCGCGAGAACGAGCGCGAAGTCGGCGGGATATTTGAAGGAACGCCTATCGAATTAGTCCGTGAAACATTGGCTGGTTCGGCTCGTCGTGCCTTAGGCGTAACACCTTCTTTCGATCATTTCGTATTTATCGAAAAAGACGATGATCGATACGCTGCCCTTCAAGATATCAGGACGGCAAGTCCGACTAGAGACATCCGAATTATCCAAGGTGAAGCCAATGACGAACTAGCTAAGCTAGTGGCCTCACACCCGTGGTCCAGAAAAAACAGTAGTAAGAGCCGCGGTGTGGTTTTCTTGGACCCATACGCTCTTCATGTTGATTGGCGAACATTACAAGCCCTAGCTTCTACGCAAGTGCTCGATGTCTGGTATCTCTTTCCGATCAGAGACACTATCCGCCAGTTAGCTCACGACTTCAGAGGTATTGGACCAAAAGAGCCGATGTTAGATCGCGTACTAGGTAAGGAATGGCGCGAGCTTTATTCCATAAAGCCGCAACGCGATGTAGCGACTGATATGTTTGCATTGCTGGACCAAAAAGCCGAGCCCGAGGAGCCAGAACTACAAAGGGTCGTTTCGCCAAAGCAGTTTGAGCAATGGCTCAAGCATCGACTCGAAGCTGAGTTTCACTTCGTATCGGATCCGTTGCCGCTATTGGCATCGCCCAACAGGCAACTTTTTTCGCTTTTCCTTGGCGTGTCAAACCCCAGCAAATCGGCAATTAATCTAGCAAAGCACTTCGTTAGATACGTCAATAAGAATTTTGCATCAAAGGCATCTCGTCGTAAGTCCGGCCATTGAGCGTCCTACCGGCTGCTTTCTTGTTCTTTCCGCCCCACTGCTTGAAGAAAAATGCTGTCTTATGACGGCGGCAAGATGCCTTGATCTCATCCACCCATTCTGGCTGCATGTTCCGTGCACGCGGACCGCTTTCGCCACCGACGATTGCCCATTGAATTGCAGACAGATCGGCGCCCGCAACCGAGCCCAGTAACGGTTCGAATGATATGAATCGAATGGCCGCACGGACCTGTCTAAGATTATCTATGCGATGAAGATATTCTGCGTTCTCTACACTCGTTCCCAGCCAAACGTTTGGCAGCACACGAAACTCCCTTGTGATTTCTGCCATGCGGTCCGGTCGCTTGGTCAATATCTGATAAGTGTGTTGGGGCGTCGCTTCCATGGTCGACCAGACGTCGCCAATAAAATCTGCGGGCACGTCAGCATGGAAAAGATCGGACATCGAATTCACGAATATCTGCCGTGGCTTTCGCCAGGATTTAGGGGCTTCTAGAGCTTTGCGATCGAGAAATAACTTTCCGGTCCAAACTGAACGTCCGCCACTTTTGCGGGTCAGGCTGGCATATTTATCTTGGCCCATCATCTCGAGCCGCGCCGCCATTCGCATCGCATAGCAATTCGTACAACCCGGCGAGAGTACGGTGCAGCCGGCAACGGGATTCCAGGTAGCGTCCGTCCATTCGATTGATGTTTCGGCCATGGCAAATCCTCAAGCTCAGGTTGAATCTCACAGAGCAAGGTTAACGATTCTTAAATGTTCTCTTTATGTTCTTATTTTGATCTATAAACCGTTGATTTTATTGCCATGTCAACACCCTAATCACTGATCAGGCATCGAATAAACAAAATGACGAGCTTTCGCCCGCCATTTTTATTTTGATCAAGACGTGGGTAGCCGGGTCCCGCCTTCGCCAAGGCTACGGCGGGCACGCAAGCCCGGCCATGATGCTTGAGTTAGTTGTCGAGGAACGAGCGGAGTTTACGGCTGCGCGAGGGGTGTTTGAGCTTCCTCAAAGCCTTCGCCTCGATCTGACGAATACGCTCGCGCGTCACCGAGAACTGCTGGCCGACTTCTTCCAGCGTGTGGTCGGTGTTCATCCCGATGCCGAAGCGCATGCGCAGCACGCGTTCCTCGCGTGGCGTGAGAGACGCCAGCACGCGCGTCGTGGTCTCGCGCAGGTTGGACTGGATCGCCGCATCGATCGGCAGGATCGCGTTCTTGTCCTCGATGAAATCGCCGAGATGTGAATCTTCTTCATCGCCGACCGGCGTTTCGAGCGAGAGCGGCTCTTTCGCGATCTTGAGAACCTTGCGCACCTTCTCAAGCGGCATGCCGAGTTTTTCGGCCAGCTCTTCCGGGGTCGGCTCGCGGCCGATCTCGTTGAGCATCTGGCGCGAGGTGCGCACGATCTTGTTGATGGTCTCGATCATGTGCACGGGAATGCGGATGGTGCGCGCCTGGTCGGCGATCGAGCGCGTGATCGCCTGCCGGATCCACCACGTCGCATAGGTCGAGAACTTGTAGCCGCGGCGATATTCGAACTTGTCGACCGCCTTCATCAGACCGATGTTGCCTTCCTGGATCAGGTCGAGGAACTGCAAGCCGCGGTTGGTGTATTTCTTCGCGATCGAGATCACGAGGCGAAGGTTGGCTTCCACCATTTCCTTCTTCGCCTGGCGCGCCTCGCGCTCGCCCTTCTGCACGCCGTGCACGATCTTGCGGAATTCGCCGATCTCAAGCCCGGTCAAAGCTGCGAGCTGCTGAATCTCGCCGCGCAGTTCCTTGATGCGGTCTTTCTCGTGATGGACGAAATTCTTCCAGCCTTTGGCGGAGAGTTTCGAGACCCGGTTGAGCCAGCGCGGATCGAGCTCCGAGCCCTGATAGTTGCGCAGGAAATCCTCGCGCGCGACGCCGTGGCTGTCGCCCAAACGAAGCAAACGCCCCTCGAACGAAACCAGCTTCTTGTTGATGTCGTAGAGCTGCTCGACGAGGGAATCGATGCGGGCCTGATTGAGGCGCAGCGACTTCACTTCGACGATGATTTCGTCCTTCAGCTTCTTGTACTTGCGCTCCTGCGCCGGCGACAGCGTCTCGTTCTGGAGCTGGTTGGAGATGTCCTGCTCCTGCAGGCGCCGCAGCTTCTTGTAGTTGTCGGCGATCTTGTCGAAGGTTTCCACCACCTTCGGCTTCAGCTCGGCCTCGATCGCGGCGAGCGACATCTGGTTTTCGAACTCGTCGTCGTCGAGATCGGACTCAGCCGCAGCTTCCGCGGGGTCCTTCTCGCCGTCTTCGGCGTCGCCTGCGGCCGGTTGCGGACGGAACGGGGTCGGTGAGGGCGGGGCAGCCGGAGGTGCGACTGCTGCCGGCATCGCCGAGCCGTTGCCATGACCGTTGGCGCCAGCAGTGACGCCTTCAGCGGCAGGCGCGCCGTCGGCACCGACAGCGGCGCCGATCATCGCCGGGTTCATGTTGTTCTTGGCGTCGGGGCCGGCATAGGTGGCCTCGAGATCGATGATGTCGCGAAGGAAGATCTTTCCTTCGTTGAGTTCGTCGCGCCAGATGATGATGGCCTGGAAGGTGAGCGGGCTTTCGCACAGCCCCGCGATCATCGCCTCGCGGCCGGCCTCGATGCGCTTGGCAATCGCGATTTCGCCCTCGCGCGACAGCAATTCCACCGTGCCCATCTCGCGCAGATACATGCGCACGGGATCGTCGGTGCGTTCGCCCGGCTCGGATTTCTTGACTTCGGTGACAGCCTTCTGGGTGACCTCGACGAGCTCGTTGTCGGTATCGTCCTCGGCTTCTTCCTGCTTGTCTTCCTCGGCGTCGTCCTCGGCCTCGGTGACGTTGATGCCCATGTCGGAGAGCATCGACATGATGTCCTCGATCTGCTCGGGCGAGGTGGTGTCGGAAGGCAGCACTTCGTTGAGCTGATCGAAGGTCACGAAGCCGCGCTTCTTGGCCTGCTTGATCATCTTCTTGACGGCCGCGTCCGACAGGTCGAGCAACGGCGAAGGCGCGTCGGGCGAATCCTTTTCAGGTGCGTCGGCTGCCTTGTCGTCCTTTTCCTTGTCCTTCAGCTGGACCGTCTTTGCCTTGCTGGCCATTCAATGCTCCCAACCGCGCTTCGATCGCGGGGCGTTTGCCCATCTCGAAACGTTTAAACTTTCAACTCACTCTCATGACACGAAAGGGCGGCGTAAAATCTCGCCACCCCCTGTCACTTTCGCTGGATTTCGCACAATGGCCTTATATGCAAATTGCGGAAATCGTGGATAGCCGGATTCTCGTACAGAGCGCGTTGCCGTTAATTTTCGAACGCTCTCTTCGACAAAGAACCAGCGGCCCGCTACACCCTTATGTGCCTCAAAGCCATTAAGCGTTGCTTAACCCTGTTTTTGCCGCCAAACCACGGGTTTGGCGAGTCTTTTTGCGGTTCCGGCGGGGCCGTTCGCACAAATTTCGGCCCTCAGACACTCCGCTGGAACCGGCCTGAAAGTTCGCCAAATCCCTCGATGATGGCTTCGGTGCCGTCCACCTCGGACAGCCGGGCCTTGATATCGCGCAGCCAGGCCATACTGGCCTCGCTCGCGTCCTCGCCCAAAGCGAGCTCGGCGTCCTTCAATTCCCTAAGTAAGGAGTGGTACTGGCGATGCAAGGCGACGAGCTGGTGCCAGGTGGAAAGAACATCCTCCTGGGCGGCCCCGACCCGCGCGCCCCACACCGCCGCGGTTGTGATCCCGCCCTCAACCCGTTGAAGAACTTGAGAAAATCCGGCAGCCGCCAGATCGGCCCGCATCTTTTCGGTTTGCTCGGAAGTATCAGGCGAATGGTGATGATCGTTGGCGAAGGCCGCGATGATGCCGGCGCGGAGTTTGTGGGCCTCGGGATGGGCCAACTCGAGCGCGGCGACCTCCTCGAGGTGACCGTGCAAAATCCAGGGATGGTTGATGAGACACTGCAGGATCAGCGACTCCCGGCGAGACATGGCGCTGCGCTGGCCACGCATGATCGGGCTTGCCGCCAGTTGCGAACTGGCCGCCTGGTAAGGCCCTCGGAGAGAGGCGCCAGAACCCTGTGGACGGCCGCCCCGGGAGTCGAACCGGCCGGGACTTTGCCCACCCCGAGGGGCAAAACGCCGGGGTGATTCGCTGCCGTAGGAGCCGCCGCCATAGCGCCCGCCGCTTGAACTGCTGCGCGACACCTCGGGGGCGAACATGCGGCCCAAGCGCTCGGCCAGATCCTGCCGATAATAGCGCCGCACCACTTCGTCGCCGATGCCGTTTGAAATTTCGCCGATGCGCTTTTCCAGCGCCGCGCGCCGTTCGGGCGTGGCGAAATTGCCGCCTTCGATCTCGCGCGACCAGATCATGTCGGCCAATCCACGAGACGCCGCGATCACGTCATCGATCGCGGCGCGTCCGCCGGCACGTGCCAGATCGTCGGGGTCCTGGCCTTCCGGGAGAAGTGCAAAGCGCAGGCTTTTTCCGGGAAGAAGATGCGGCAGCGCCAGGTCGGCAGCGCGCCACGCTGCTTTCTGTCCGGCGCGATCGCCGTCGAAACACAGGATCGGCTCATCGGCCATCTTCCAGAGCAGCGCCAGCTGGTTTTCGGTCAGCGCGGTGCCGAGCGGCGCGACGCTCGCCGGATAACCGACGCCGACCATCGCGATCACGTCGACATAGCCTTCGACCACCACGATCGGGCTGCCGTTATGCGCCGCCTGCCGCGCGGAGCTGAGGTTGTAGAGTTGGTCGCCCTTGTGAAACAAAGGGGTCTCCGGCGAATTCAGATATTTCGCCGGCACGTCTTTCTCGAGCGCACGGCCGCCAAACGCGATCACGCGCCCGCGCACATCCGTGATCGGAAACATCACGCGATCCCTGAAGCGGTCATAGGGCACCGGAATGTCTTCACCGCCGATCAGAAGACCAGTCTCGACCATGTCCTCGACCGAGATGCCCTGGGCGCCGAGATGTTCCTTCAGCGCGAAGCGGTCGGGCGGCGCATAGCCGAGGCGGAACTGCACCTGCGTGGCGGGCGAAATCGCACGATCGGCGAGATAGCCGCGCGCTTTGGCGCCGTTGCGCGAGGCGAGCGTATCGGCAAAGAACTTGGCCGCGAGTTCCATCACGTCATGCAGCGTCTTGCGCCGCGCCTCGTGACGCGCCGCATCGGGCGTCACCGCCGGCAGCGGCAGGCCGGCCATGTTGGCGAGCCGTTCCACGGCTTCCGGGAACGAGACGCCTTCGGTTTGCATCAGAAAGTCAAAAATATTGCCGTTCTTGCCGGAGGAGAAATCGAACCACGCCTGTTTCTGGTCATTGACGAAGAACGACGGCGTTTTCTCCTGCTGAAACGGCGACAGCCCTCGCCACTCGCGCCCCGCCTTCTTCAATTTCACGCGGCGGCCCACGACTTCCGAGACCGGAAGCCGGGCGCGCAGCTCTTCGAGGAATTGGGGCGTAAAGCGCATGGTCTGATTTTAGCGCGGTTGTTTGAGTCGGGGGCGAACCGATCATCGATATAGGGTGTGGGGGCGAAATTACGAAGAATATCGGCCTTCTAGCCGCTATTCACAGGGGCTTGCCTCGCCTCGCCCCGCTTGCGGGGAGAGGCCGAACTTCGAGCGCAGCGAGAAATGCGGGTGAGGGGCCGCCTCCACTTGTCCGGCTCGTGGCAACTCCCCCTCACCCGGCGCTGCGCGCCGACCTCTCCCCGCAAGCGGGGCGAGGTGAAGAGCCCGCCCTACAAAAACCGGCCGGATTCAATGCGGGCGAGCGCTTCAACCGGCCAATTGTAAATATAGGTCCACGCCTCGCTCTCCGTCCCGTCGGCGAGCGTGACGGGCAGCGTCCGGCGCAAATATTGGGTCGGCTCCGGAAAACCCTCGCCGCAGGCCTCATACATGTCGAACTCGCGCAGCAAATCCTCCACCGCGCGCAGGCGATAGAGTTCGCCGAACACGCGCTCACCCGCATCATCCGACAGCACCAGCCCTGGATAATGCTTCACCCGATAGAGCCGGCCACGGCAGCTGGCTTGCCCAAGAAATTCGGCGTTCGCCGACAGAAGCCGGGCCATCGGATGCGCATAGCCGCGCATCAAGGTCCCGTAGACGAAGAGAAGATCGGAGGTCATGGATGTGTCTTATACCGTCATTGCGAGCGAAGCGAAGCAATCCAGATAAAACAAAAAGCTGGATTGCTTCATCACTTTCGCTCCCTTGCGCAAACGCTCCGCGTTTGTCGCAGGCAATGACAGGAAGTGATCACGCCTTCACTTCGTCGCTGACGACAAAGAATTTGGCGAGGTCCATCCGCCCAAAACTCGTGGACAGCGCGACGTCGGCGGCATCGCGCCCGGTCGCCATCACGATGCGGCCGATGCGCGGCACGACGTGACGCGCGTCGAAAGTGTACCATTGCCCCGATAGATACGCCTCGAACCAGCCGGAGAAATCCATCGGAGCCGGATCTGGCGGAATGCCGATATCGCCCATATAGCCGGTGCAATAGCGCGCCGGAATGCCCATGCAGCGGCACAGCGTGAGCGCCAGATGCGCGAAATCGCGGCACACGCCGGCGCGCTGCTCGTGGGCGTCGAACGCTGACTTCATGTGATGGGCATGCGCATAGCCGAAGGTGATGCGATCGTGCACGTAGTTGCAGATCGCCATCACCCGGTCCCAGCCGGGCTGGATGTTGCCGAACAACGACCAGGCGAGATCGACGAGCTTGTCGGTCTCGCAGTAGCGGCTAGCCATCAGATAGACCAGCACGTCATCGGGCAATTGCTCGATCGGCATTTGCTTGGCATCGGGTGCGACCGTATCCGGCAATCCGGAATCGCGCACCAGCGCATCGCCGCGCAGCGTGACGCCACCGGGCGGCGCAAGCAGCCGGCCGCAAATATTGCCGAAGGAGTCGTGATAGTAGCGGATCGAAACGTCGGGGTCAGCGACGATAGTCTCAGCGCCGATGATATCGTGGCGGCGCGAGGGATGGATCGACAGCATGATCACCATCGGCGTCGGCTGCGGCGCGGTATAGGTGATTTCGAATCCGACCTTGATCTGCATGATCAGCTCTCCACCACGCGTTCGGCGGAGACGACGCGGATGCCGACCTCCATGCCAATGAAGGCGTCGGGCGGTCCGAGGTAGGTGCCATGCAGCGGGATCGCCTGGCGCGGATCGCGCGCGACCGCGACACGAATGAGGTCGCGCGTCCCGACAATGCCGTTGGTGGGATCGAACTCGATCCAGCCCGCGCTCGGCAGATAGACCTGAACCCAGGCATGCGTCGAACCGCCGCCGAGATAACTTCCGTCCGCGGGCACGAACAGATAACCCGACACGAAACGCGCGGCGATGCCGAGCCGCCGCAGCGCCTCGATCATCAGCAGCGCATAATCGCGGCAGGTGCCCGAGCCGGTTTGCAGCGTATCGAGCGGATGCTGGGTGCCGTGCTCATGCCGTTTGCGGTAGGTAAAGGCGTCGCGGATGCCGTGGGTCATCTGGCTGAGAATATTGAAGGTCGGGGTCGGCGCTTCCGCGTCGAGGAATTTGCGTGCCCAGGCCGACAGCTCGCCGTTCGGATCGCCGTAGTGCGGCGTGATGAATTCGCGGAGGTCCGGAAACTCCTCTTCGTCATAGAAGAACGGATAGAAATAAGCGGGATCGTCCGGCGTCAGCGCGAATGCTTCGGCCGGCTTGTGCTCGACGGTCGCGGTCCAGTTGAAGCTCAGGAGGTCGGACCGCTCGTCGAAGGTCGCAATCGCCACGCTGTTGCCGAACACGTCGTGAATCCAGCGCAGCGACATCGGCTGCGGCTCGATCTTGAGATCGCCGGACAAGACTCGCAGATCGTGCCCGTCGCGCGGCCGCAGCATGATCCGGTGCTCGCCGAATGCGACGGGGCGCGCATAGCGGTATACGGTCTTATGGTGAATCGTCAGGCGCGGCATCGCTGATTGCAATTATTATGACTTTGTAAGATGTAATCTATACCGATCGCTGCATATTTCGAGATGGGCTGTGCCGCTTGAGTAGGCAATTTGGGCAAGAAAAGGTGGCCTTGGTGAACGCCGATAATACATCGTTACTCCTTGGCAACGAAGATGCCGCGCCGGTCGTGGAGCACAACCCGCGAGGGCACTCGCCGTTCCTTCTGACCTCGGATCATTTTGGCCGCGCCATCCCTAAAAGGCTCGGCGACCTCGGCCTGCCTTCGAGCGAGCTGACGCGGCATATCGCCTCGGACATCGGCATCGCCGGCGTGGCGCGTGCGCTGTCGGCGCATCTCGACGCGCATCTGATCGCGCAAGCCTATTCGCGGCTCGTCATCGACTGCAACCGGCCTTTTACCTCGTCAAGTTCGATCCCGCTGATGAGCGAGGCAACGACGGTCCCCGGCAATGAGGGCCTCACCCGCGAGGCCGTCGCGGCGCGACGGCGCGAGGTGTTCGAGCCCTATCATCTCCACATCACTGAAGTGATCGATCGCCGTTTGCGTGAGGGCATGCCGACCGTGCTGGTGTCGCTGCACAGTTTCACACCGGTCTATGCCGGCATCAAACGGCCCTGGCATGTCGGCACGCTCTATCAGAGCGACACTCGCCTGCCGCCACTGCTATTAAAAGGCTTGCGCGCGCAAGCCGACCTCGTGGTCGGCGACAACGAGCCTTACGCGGTCAGCAATGAGACCGATTACACCATTCCGGTGCATGGCGAGGCGCGTGGGCTGATGAATACCGGCATCGAGATCCGTCAGGATCTGATCTCGGATCAAGCGGGCGAAGCCGAATGGGCGGAGCGGCTGGCGGCTATTTTCGGCGAGATCGAAGCCGAATTGCGCATGCAGGCGCTGCTGCCGGCGGCGTAATTTTATCTCGCGCGCGTCAGCGCGAGCCAGACGCCGCCGCCGATCATGACCCCGCCGGAGACGCGTGACAGCAGCCGCGTCCGCCGCACCGAGAAAAACGACCGCACGCGCCCGGCCAGCAGCGCGTACGCGCCGTCCGTCAAGGCCGCCACGATCATGAAGG
>Ga0210401_10000395_pt1 | contig 53880 bp, 53 predicted proteins | sample IncBWH32MmetaG_FD_150866 | JGI IMG/M metagenome (GOLD analysis project Ga0210401, IMG submission 150866) | Forest soil microbial communities from Barre Woods Harvard Forest LTER site, Petersham, Massachusetts, United States - Inc-BW-H-32-M | ecosystem: Environmental > Terrestrial > Soil >...
GGCCGCATTGTCTTCGACGATGAGCAGGCGCTTGCGCCGCGGTTTGGCATATTCCTTGATTTGCGCCAGCGCGGCGCTGACGCCTTCGGTCGTCGTCGGCTTGTTGACGAAGGAGAACGCGCCGCGCGCCAGCGCATGCTGGCGGTCTTCGTCGAGCGTGATGATCTGGACCGGGATATGCCGTGTCAGCGGATTGTGCTTGAGCTGGCTCAGCACGGTCCAGCCCAGCATGTCCGGCAGGAAGACATCGAGCGAGACCGCGGCCGGCTGGTATTGCTTGGCAAGCTCGAGCGCCTCGGTGCCGCGCGCCGCGACCAGGACCTTGAAGCCCTTGTCGCGCGCGAGATCGACCAGAACGCGGGCATAGTGCGGGTCGTCCTCGACGATCAGGAGAATGGCGTCGCCGGGCTCGAGGTTCAGCCGGTCGTCGGGCAACGGCTCGATCACGCGATCCTGGGTCACCGCCGGCAGCGCCGGCGCAGGATTGTACGAAGCGGCGGTCTGGATCCGCGGCGCGACCGTTGGGCCGGAATATTTCAGCGGCAGATACAGCGTGAAGGTCGAGCCCTTGCCGGGCGCGCTCTTCAGGTGGATTTCGCCGCCGAGCAGGCTCGCGAGTTCGCGGCTGATCGCAAGCCCCAGGCCGGTGCCGCCATATTTGCGGCTGGTGCCGGCGTCGGCCTGCTGGAACGCCTCGAAGATCAGCTTCTGCTTGTCCAGGGGAATGCCGATGCCGGTGTCGGAGACCTCGAAGGCGATCACGCCGGGCGCCGCGCTGAGCAGCGGATGATCGCTGCTCCAGCCGCCGGGCGCGGCCCTGACCCTGAGCCCGACCCCGCCCTCGGCGGTGAACTTGAAGGCGTTGGACAGCAGGTTCTTCAAGACCTGCTGCAGCCGCTTGGAGTCGGTCACGATGCTGCGCGGCAGGCTCGGATCGATGTCGGCGACGAACGACAGCTGGCGGTTCTCGGCCTCGTGCCGGAACGGCCGCCCGACCGTTTCCACAAGGTTCGAGGCGAGGATTTCCTCGGCATCGACCGTGACCGTTCCCGACTCGATCTTGGACAGGTCGAGAATGTCGCTGATCAGGTTGAGCAGGTCGGTGCCGGCGCCGTGGATGGTGCGGGCAAATTCGACCTGTTTCAGGGTGAGGTTGCCGTCCGGATTTTCCGTCAGCTGCTGGCCGAGAATCAGGATGCTGTTCAGTGGCGTGCGCAGCTCGTGCGACATGTTGGCGAGGAATTCGGACTTGTACTTCGACGTCAGCGCAAGCTCGGTCGCCTTTTCCTCGAGCGCGCGGCGAGCCTGCTCGATCTCCTGGTTCTTGCGTTCCACTTCGACGTTGCGTTCCGCCAGCTGCTGCGCCTTCTGCTGCAGCTGCTCGTTGGTCTGCTGCAGCTCCTTCTGCTGCGCCTGAAGCTCGCCGGCGAGCTGCTGCGACTGCTTCAAGAGGCCTTCGGTCTGCATCGTCGCCTCGATCGAGTTGAGCACGATGCCGATGGAGTCGGTCAGCTGGTCGAGGAACGTCATTTGCGAGGTCGTGAACGTGGCGACCGAAGCGAGCTCGATCACCGCCTTGACCTGGTTTTCGAACAGCACCGGCAGCACGACGAGGTTCTTCGGCACCACGCGCAACAGCGCCGAGTTGACGGGAACGGTGTCGGCAGGGATGTCCGAGACGAGGCGCCGCCGCTTGTCCATCCCGCATTGTCCCACGAGACCCTCGCCGAATTGCACGACCTGCTGGTGCGGCGAGATGCCGTCGCCGGCATAGCCGGCCAGCAGCCGCAATTGCGGGCTGTCCTCGTTCTCGACCTGGTAGATCACGCCCATATGGGCGTTCACGAGCGGCGTCAGCTCGGTAAGCAGCAGGCGGCCGACCGTGGTCAGGTCGCGCTGGCCCTGCAGCATGTTGGTGAATCTCGCGAGGTTGGTCTTCAGCCAGTCCTGCTCGGTGTTGACGTCGGTGGTGAGCCGCAGGTTGGTGATCATCGTGTTGATGTTGTCCTTCAGCTCGGCGACTTCGCCGCGCGCGTCGACCTGGATCGACCGGGTCAGGTCGCCCTTGGTCACCGCGGTCGCGACCTCGGCGATCGCGCGCACCTGCGAGGTCAGGTTGGCGGCCAACAGGTTGACGTTGCCGGTCAGGTCCTTCCAGGTGCCGGCGGCGCCGGGCACGTTGGCCTGTCCGCCGAGCCGGCCCTCCACGCCGACCTCGCGCGCGACGCTGGTCACCTGATCGGCGAAGGTCGCGAGCGTCTCGGTCATGTTGTTGATGGTCTCGGCAAGCGCTGCGACCTCGCCCTTCGATTTCACCGTCAGGTTCTGCTTCAGGTCGCCATTGGCGACCGCGGTCACGACCTTGACGATGCCGCGAACCTGCTCGGTGAGGTTGGCGGCCATGAAGTTCACGGTATCGGTCAGGTCCTTCCAGGTGCCGGCAACGCCCGGCACCTGCGCCTGGCCGCCGAGCTTGCCTTCGGTGCCGACTTCGCGGGCGACGCGCGTCACTTCGCCGGCGAACGCGTTGAGCTGGTCGACCATGGTGTTGATGGTGTTCTTCAGCTCCAGGATTTCGCCCTTCACGTCGACGGTGATTTTCCGCGACAGGTCGCCGCGGGCGACCGCGGTGGTGACCTCGGCGATGTTGCGCACCTGCGTGGTCAGGTTGGCGGCGAGCAGGTTGACGTTGTCGGTCAAGTCCTTCCAGGTGCCGCCGACGCCGGGCACCACGGCCTGTCCGCCGAGCCGGCCCTCGGTGCCGACCTCACGGGCGACGCGGGTGACTTCGGCGGCGAAGGAGCGCAGCTGCTCGACCATCGTGTTCAGCGTGTCCTTCAGCAGAAGGATTTCGCCGCGCACGTCCACCGTGATCTTTTTCGACAGGTCGCCGCCGGCGATCGCGGTTGCGACCTCGGCGATGTTGCGCACTTGCGCGGTCAGGTTCGAGGCCATGAAGTTGACGTTGTCGGTCAGGTCCTTCCAGGTGCCGGCGACTTCGGGCACCTGGGCCTGGCCGCCGAGCTTGCCTTCGGTGCCGACCTCGCGGGCGACGCGAGTCACCTCCGAGGCGAAGGCGTTGAGCTGGTCGACCATGGTGTTGATGGTGTTCTTCAGCTCGAGGATTTCGCCTTTGACGTCGACCGTGATCTTGCGCGAGAGGTCGCCGCGCGCGACCGCCGTGGTCACCTCCGCGATGTTGCGAACCTGCGCGGTCAAATTGCCCGCCATCGAGTTGACGCTGTCGGTCAGGTCCTTCCAGGTGCCGGCGACACCGGGCACGTTGGCCTGGCCGCCGAGCCGTCCCTCGGTCCCCACTTCACGGGCGACACGTGTGACCTCGCCCGCAAAACGGTTGAGCTGGTCGACCATCGTGTTCAGCGTTTCCTTCAGCTGCAGGATTTCGCCGCGGACGTCGACCGTGATTTTTCGCGACAGGTCGCCGTTGGCGATGGCGGTTGCGACCTCGGCGATGTTGCGGACCTGGGCGGTCAAATTGCCGGCCATCGAGTTCACGCTGTCGGTCAAATCCTTCCAGGTGCCGGCGACGCCGGGCACCTCGGCCTGGCCGCCGAGCTTGCCGTCGGTGCCGACTTCGCGGGCGACGCGCGTGACCTCACCGGCGAAGGCGTTGAGCTGGTCCACCATCGTGTTTAGCGTTTCCTTCAATTGCAGGATTTCGCCCGACACGTTCACCGTGATCTTCTTCGACAGGTTGCCCTTGGCCACCGCGGTTGCGACCTCGGCGATGTTGCGGACCTGCCCCGTCAGGTTCGAGGCCATCGAGTTGACGCTGTCGGTCAGGTCCTTCCAGGTGCCGGCGACGCCGCGCACCAGTGCCTGACCGCCAAGCTTGCCCTCGGTGCCGACCTCGCGCGCCACACGCGTGACTTCGCCGGCAAACGCGTTGAGCTGGTCGACCATGGTGTTGATGGTGTCCTTCAGCTCCAGAATTTCGCCGCGTACGTCCACGGTGATCTTCTTGGAGAGATCGCCATTGGCGACCGCCGTCGTCACCTCCGCGATGTTGCGGACCTGCGCCGTCAGGTTCGAGGCCATCGAGTTGACGCTCTCGGTCAGGTCCTTCCAGGTGCCGGCGACGCCGAGCACGTTGGCCTGGCCGCCGAGCCGTCCCTCGGTGCCGACCTCGCGGGCAACGCGCGTTACCTCGCCGGCGAACGCGTTGAGCTGGTCGACCATGGTGTTGAGCGTTTCCTTCAGCTGCAGGATTTCGCCCGACACGTTCACGGTGATCTTCTTCGACAGGTCGCCGCCCGCGATCGCGGTCGCGACGTCGGCGATGTTGCGTACCTGCGCGGTCAGGTTGGACGCCATGAAATTGACGCTGTCGGTCAGGTCCTTCCAGGTGCCGGCGACGCCGGGCACCTGGGCCTGGCCGCCGAGCTTGCCCTCGGTGCCGACCTCGCGCGCGACGCGCGTCACTTCGGACGCGAACGAGTTCAGCTGGTCGACCATCGTGTTGATGGTGTCTTTCAACTCGAGAATTTCACCACGTACGTCGACCGTGATCTTGCGCGAGAGGTCGCCGCGGGCGACCGCGGTGGTGACATTGGCGATGTTGCGGACCTGGGCGGTCAAGTTGCCGCACATCGCGTTTACGGAGTCAGTCAGGTCCTTCCAGGTGCCGGCGACACCGGGCACGATCGCCTGGCCGCCGAGCTTGCCGTCGGTGCCGACCTCGCGGGCGACGCGCGTGACTTCCGAGGCGAACGAGCGCAGCTGATCGACCATCGTGTTGATGGCCTCCTTCAGCTGCAGGATCTCGCCGCGCACGTCGACCGTGATCTTCTTGGACAGGTCGCCATTGGCGACCGCGATCGTCACCTCCGCAATGTTGCGGACCTGGCCGGTCAAATTGTTGGCCATCGAGTTGACGCTCTCGGTCAGGTCCTTCCAGACGCCAGTCACTTCCGGGACCTGGGCCTGGCCGCCGAGCTTGCCCTCGGTGCCGACCTCGCGCGCCACGCGGGTCACTTCCGAGGTGAATACGGAAAGCTGCTTGATCATCGTGTTGACGATGGTCGCCGACTGCAGGAACTCGCCGCCGAGCGGGCGGCCGTCGACGTCGAGCTTCACGGTCTGCAACAGGTCGCCTTGCGCCACCGCGGCCACCGCCCGCGTCACCTCGCGGGTCGGCCAGAGCAGATCGTCGATCAGTGTGTTGACCGAACTTTCCATGTCGGCCCAGGAGCCGCTGGCGAGTGAGAAGCGGACGCGCTGCCGCGTCTTGCCTTCGCGGCCGACGACCTGGCCGACGCGCTCCAATTGCCGCGCCATGCGCTCATTGGCCGCGATGATTTCGTTAAAGGTGTCCGCGATTTTGCCGTCGATCCCGAGATGGTCGCCCGTCATGCGCACGGAAAAGTCGCCGCTGCGCATCGCCTGGAGCGCATGCAGCAGATCCTGCCGCGGATCCGGCTTTGTCGCTCCATTGATTTTGCCATTGGGACCCAGGACAGAGCCCGCTCCCGGATCAAGATCGCTCATATTGGTTTCCCCCGCACCAACGCTGATCGGCGGTCGAGCCGAGACACGAGACAGTCCGACGAGATCGGATCGGCCCAGGAACCTGCACCCCCGGGCCAACCGGATCAATCGGGCCGCAAGCCAATAGTTCCTGGGGGCTGCACAAATTTCGTCTCGGACGGGACTTTGCGAGGGGGCTCGAGGGGGGCTGCGGCATTAAGATCCGGTAAACCGTGGTTGAGCTTCGGACTCGTTCCACGACCCGTCACATGAACAATCCCCGCAAGCTTGCCAGGCTTCCGATGTCTTGGGCGCCTGCCAATCGCGCGGATCCGGCCGGCCTCGCCCATCGATGCGTTGATCGCGGTGGCTGCTGGCGTCGTTAACTTTTGATAACCGGGGAATCCTGGAACATTCGCGCGCGTGAAGCGTCAACATCGTGCCGCCGTTGTCCCCGTCCCCTCGGGGCAGCGGGCGGATGGACGGGGCCCGGCGCGCAGCGACGCCGGGATAGCCCGGAGAGCACGATGCCACGCTATCACTTCGACCTGGTGAACACCAAGACGATCACCGATCAGGGCGGTGCCGAATTGCGCGATGATATCGCGGCAATGGATTCTGCGGATGCGCTTGCGCGCCGGATCCTGGATGAGCGGCCCGATCTGAAAAGCCACCATTACTCCATTCTGGTCACCAATGAGGACGGCGACGAGATCTGCCGCCTGCCGTTCGATGTCATTCACTGACATCATCATGGGGAGAGCTCGCTTTGGTGTCCGACCGGACATATTGAACGAATGTCGGACCCGCTACACGAGCCACTGCTCGATGGTCCGCGCGGTTCGGTAACGCTGGAAGGCTGCGATCGCCCGATTGGCAAGCACGAGGCGATTGCGCTGGCCGTGCCTGATCATCGTCTCGATCTTGTCCGCCAGGAACTGGCAGGTCTCGGTATACTCGTCGATTTCGCCTGCGCGTTCGAGAAAGTTCAGTGCAATCTGAATCGCGTTCGCCGCCAACAGCGCCGAGCCGTCACCGAAACCAGGCGAATTGTTACTGAAACGAGTTGACATGGCGTGTGAACTCCAAAGGGAACGAACTCCCGGAGGCCGCCCAAGTTCCGAACCTTCGGCCGCGATGGGTTGTCGCGGGAACCGTCGCACGCACGGCGTGTTGGGTGGGTTCATGCCTGACATGGAGGAAGTGGAAGATGGCGATGTACAGAGAGGAATTGGACAAGCGGGAAACCGGCGTTCTGATCGGCAGCGACAAGGTCGAGGGTACGGCGGTCTACGGTGCCGACGACGGCAAGATCGGCTCGATCGAGCGCGTCATGATCGACAAGGTCAGCGGCCGGGTGTCCTATGCGGTGCTTGGCTTCGGCGGGTTCTTGGGACTCGGCAACGAACACTATCCGCTGCCCTGGCAATCGCTGAAATACGACACCAGGCTCGGCGGCTATCGGACCGGCGTCTCCGAGAACCAGCTTCGCGGCGCACCGAAATATCGCGACGAGCGCGAGTGGAACTGGAGCGATGCTGCGCGCAACCGTGCGCTCAACGACTATTACGGCGTGCCGCTGGTGTGAGAAGCGTCGGAGCAGTGTGTTTGCGTCCGGCGTGGCAGTGCCTTCTGCTTGATGCCAAGACTATTGGATGACAAGGAAATAGGATGACAAGGAAATAGGATGACAAGCAAAGGCCGCCAGACGGCGGCCTTTGCATGCGGTTGGACGCCTGCTTCCATTCCGTCCAGCGGTCGCTGCGCCAGTCGTCGCCGGATGTCGGTGATCGTCGCGGCCGGTCCGAAAATTTCCGCGTGATGTTCATGCAGGTTCTGCCTGAGATCGTCTGCGAGGAAAAACTCATCGTCGACGAACAAGATGCAGCGGCATGCAAATAGGCCCTCGCCTGTCGGCATGAGAAAACGCCTGAAACACGGAAATTTAGGTAGGCCAGTTCGGCCAGACAGAGCATAACATAGGTTATTGAAACCGTGCGAACAGTCCCGCGACTAATGGGATGGGAGACCATCCATCGGGGCACTCCGTTGGGCCATTTGGTTCGAAAACTTGAGCATTTCGTTCGGCTTTCACCGGCGGACCATGCCGTTCTGAGCCGGGCCGCGACCGAGCGCGTGCGCAATTTCGGACCGCGAATCGATATCGTGCGCGAAGGCGAGCGGCCCAAGAGCGTCAACCTGATCCTGACCGGCTGGGCCTGCCGTTACAAGCAATTGGAGGACGGGCGGCGGCAGATCGTGTCGTTCTTCCTGCCCGGTGACATCTGCGATCTCAACGTCTTCATCCTGCGCGAGATGGACCATTCGATCGGCACGATCACGTCGGTCACGATCGCCGACCTGTCGCGCGAGTTCTTCAGCCAGATCAGCGCCGGTTATCCGCGGATTGCCACCGCGTTCTGGTGGGAGAGCCTGGTCAATTCCGCCATCCAGCGGGAATGGACCATGAGCCTGGGGCAGCGCACGGCCTCCGAGCGCATGGCGCACCTGCTCTGTGAAATCTTTCTCCGCTTGCAGCTCGCCGGATTGACGCGCGACAATGGCTGCGAGTTTCCGCTGACCCAATCCGATCTCGCCGACGCCACCGGGCTTTCGAAGGTTCACGTCAACCGCACGTTGCAGGAACTGCGTTCGGCCGAACTGATCGTGCTGAAGGGCAAATCGCTCGTGGTTCCGAACCTGGAGCGGCTTATGAATGCCGGATTGTTCAACGCAAACTACCTGCACATGGACCGCGAGGGCCGCCATCTCGACTCCAACGAATAAAGCAAGCCGACTTTGGGATTCGCTCATGAGCCAGCAAGCCGGCCAGGACAGCTCCGCGCGGGACGAAGGTGGCGCGCTGCAGCGCGGGCCGCTCGATCGGGTGCCCGGGGACAGCGCCCTGCACGAAGCCAAGGTCGAGGCAAGCGCCGATCAGGAGCACGAACGCGTGCGCGACCTGCTCCGCGAGAGCGAGGCCGGCTTGCGCGGTCTGATCGAGGCCTATGCGCAGGCGACCTGGGAAACCGATGCCAATGGTGTCGTGGTGGTCGATAGTCCGTCATGGCGGGCGCAAACGGGACAGGCTCTCGAGGACTGGCTCAATCGCGGGTGGATCGATGCAGTCCATCCCGAAGACCGCGGCGGCGCCGAGCGACAATGGCGCGCCGCGGTCGAAGACCGGCGCAATTTCGATGTCGAATTGCGCGTGCGCAATGCGAACGGCGGCTATCGCTGGACCAACATCCGTGCCGCACCGGTGGCAGGAAGGGGCGGGGAGGTGGCGAAATGGGTCGGCATGAACGTCGACATCCACCACCGCCGCCTGATTCAGGATGCCTTGCGCGACAATGAGCAGTGGCTGGCCCTGATCTTCGAGCTCCTCCCGGTCGGGGTTGGCGTGATGGACGATCAAGGTGCGCTCATTCTCAGCAATCGCGCCATGCAGCACTTCATTCCAAGCGGGGTCATTCCCTCTCGCGATCCCCGGCGCGTTGGCCGCTGGCGCGCCCAACATCCCGATGGCGGTTCTGTCGGTCCCGATGACTTCCCGGGAGCGCGCGCGCTGCGCGGCGAAAGCGTGCTGCCCGGACTTGAAATGCTCTATGCCCAGGACGACGGCCGTGAGGCCTGGACGCGCGTTGCCGCGGTGCCGATCAGGAGCGGCAATGGCGCGATCAAGGGCGCCATTACGGTCGCGACCGATATCGATGCGCTCAAGCGCTCCGATGTGACCCTGGTGGAGGGCGAAGCACGCTTCCGGCAGTTCGCGGCGGCCTCCTCCGACGTGTTGTGGATCAGGAACGCCGACACGATGCGATGGGAATATCTCAGTCAGGCATTCGAGCGCATCTACGGCCTGTCGCGTGAAGCCGCGCTTGACGGCGATTTGCACCATTGGGCCGATCTCATCGTGGCGGCGGATCGCACCCACGCGCTCGACCGTATCGCGCGCGCGTGCGCGGGCGAGCAGGTCAGCTTCGAATACCGCATCACGCGGGACGGCGAGATCAGATGGCTGCGCAGCAGCGTCTTCCCGATGCGCGATAGCAGCGGCCGGGTCCAGCGGATCGGCGGCATCGGCCGGGACATCACCGAGCTCAGGTCGGCGCTGCACCACAGGGAGCGGCTGCTCGCCGAATTGCAGCACCGGGTGCGCAATACGCTGGCGGTGATTCGATCGATTGCCCGGCGTACCGCGGACTCGAGCGAGACGGTCGAGGACTTCGCCAGCCATCTCGATGGCCGGATCGGAGCATTCTCGCGGGTGCAGATCGCGCTGACCCGCGATCCCCTCGGAGGCTTCGATCTCGCCAAACTGGTCGCGGAGGAGTTGCGGGCCTGCGTCGCCCGGGAGGGTGAGCAGTTTTCCGTGCGCGGACTGGAAGTGCGGCTGAGGCCGAAAGCCGCCGAAAGCATCGGTCTTGCCGTTCACGAGCTCGCAACCAACGCGGTCAAGCACGGTGCCTTTACAGTCGCGGGTGGCCACGTCGAGGTGCAGTGGTGCAGGGAGAGCCGCGATGGCGAGCCATGGCTGTCGCTCGACTGGAACGAAAGCGGCATGACCGGCCGCCCGGTCGCGCCACTGCGCGAGGGGTTTGGCACAATGCTGTTGCAGCAGACGCTGGCCTACGATCTCGGGGCCACGGTGGAGCGGACGTTCGCGCCGGACGGTTTCCGCTGCAGGATCAGCTTCCCGCTCGCCGCCAACGCCTCGTGACGACGAGGCCGCGTCGGCGCCAACGAACCTTCAGTCCGCCATCCGGGTCCTGGGGTTTTCAGGAATGTCGGCGAAAAGCCACAGCCCAAGGCTCTTGTCGCGCCAGCCGCCATCGCCTTCGTCGCAGCGCTCGTTGATCAGCTCGACGGGCGCGGGCCAACTGAACGGCGCATGCTGCAAGTTCAGCGCGCGCCAGTCGCCGTCCTCGCAATCCGAATTGACCTCCCACTCCGGGAAGGTCGTGGCCAGCAGCCATTGCGCGCCGCTCGCGCGAAACCGCGACACGGCGCGGAAAATGTTGTCGAAGCTGAGATGCACGAGGCCGTCGCGACAAAGAATCAGGTCGGTTGCGGGGAGGGCATCACGGGTGATGTCGGCCACCAGGAAGCGGCCGGCGATCTCGCCGCGCTGGGCGCGCAGCGCATTTGCGGCGATCAAGGACGGCACGATGTCGACGCCCCTGTAGTCCAGGCCATGAACGCAATCGATGATCCAGCCGGCATCGCCGCAGGGCGCATCGAGCAGCGCGCGCGCTCCCAGTCGCTGCAACAGGGCTGGCAAGGCCTCCCTGATCGCGGCGGTCGCGGCATCTTCGGAGCCAAGGCCCGACACCGACGTTGTGGCGCCCCATAAATTCGTGCACAGGATCCGCTCGAAGCGCGCCGTGAGATCGAGGCCGGCAAAGCTGGCGCGGTCCGCGGCAAAGCGTTGGTGGGCGAGCACGGGAGGCCGGTCAGCGTTCATGCTCGCGTCCTGTCGTCCGGCTGAGATGGCCAGGACGCCAGCAATGCTGGCGCGATGCGCGCCTTTTCAATTGCATGACGGTTAGCAGCCTTTCTCGTCACTTCCGCATCACATGGTAGCTCAGTTCGCCTGGATCGGTGAGATCGGGCACCTTCCAGCCGTCGAGATCATATTCGGCCATGCATTCCTCGGCAAAGCCCTTGAAGCGGTCGGCATTGCCCGAGGCCTGCGCGCCGAACAGGCAATAGCGGCGGATTTCCTCGGTCGAGCCGCCGTAGTTGATCTCGTAGAGCTCGTGCCGTCCGCCGAACTCGCTGCCGAGGCAGTCCCACAACAGTTTTAAGAGCTTGACCCGCTCCTCGGCCTTGTAGCCATTGGAGCCGCGCAAATAGCGGTCGAGATAGGGGCGGATCTCGTCGTTCTTGAAATCGCTGGCGTGGCTGTTGAGATAGATCAGGCCCGACGCCACCGTCTGCTCGATCAGATATTTGACCTTGGTGTAGGCCATGGTCGCGATGATCTGGTAGGCGTTGCCGGGATCCATGTTCGGCAAGACATAGTCGCCGATCCACGGCTTTGGCGCGCGCACCATGGCGTCCGACAGGCTCCAGAACAGATTGCGCCAGGCGATCACCTCGCCGACATTGGCCTGCACGCCGCGATAATCCTTGGTGCCCGCGGCTTCCGTCGCCTTCAACAGAAGTCCGCTGATGAAGTCGAGCTTCACCGCAAGCCGGGTGCAGCCATGCACGACGAAGCGCGGCAGGAAGCCGGTGCGCGGGAAGAAATTGTTGGCCTTTTCGATGTCGCCGTAAACAAACACGTTCTCCCAGGGCACCAGCACCTTGTCCATGATGAACACGGCGTCGTTCTCGTCGAGCCGGCTCGAGATCGGATAGTCGAACGGACTTCCCATCACGCTCGCGCTCATCTCATAGGAGGCGCGGCAGATGAACTTCACGCCCGGCGCATTGGTCGGCACCATGAACACCACGGCGAACTTCTTGTCCTGCAGCGGAATCAGCCCGTGATGGGCGACGAAGGTGTAGTTGGTCAGCACCGATCCCGTCGCCACCACCTTGGCGCCCGACACGACGATGCCGGCATCGGTCTCCTTCTCGACGTGGCAGCAGACGTCGGCGACCTCGTTCGGCGGCCGGTCGCGATCGACCGGCGGATGGATAATGGCGTGGTTGATGAACGGCACGCGCTCCTGGCTGAATTTGTACCAGCGCTTGGCGTTGTCCTGGTATGGCTCGTAGAAATCGGAGTTGGCGCCGAGCGTGGCGAGGAACGCCGCCTTGTAGTCCGGCGCGCGGCCCATCCAGCCATAGGTGATCCTCGCCCATTCCGCGATCGCGTCGCGCCCGGCGACGAGGTCGTCCATGGTCTTCGGCGCCTTGAAAAACGCGTGTGTCATCCCGCCATTACCGGTCTCGGTCGGCAGTAGGAGCTTGTGCTTGCGCTTGTCGTCATGCAGCGCGTCGTAGAGCCGGGCGACCATCCGCGCGGTGTTGCGGAACGCCGGATGCGCGGTGACGTCTTTGACGCGCTCGCCATAGATGTAGACGGTGCGGTCGTCGCGCAGCGAATCCAGATATTCCGCGCCCGTCTGCGGCCGCTCGACCTTGACGTTGCCGGTATGCTCCGGCGGTACGGCTGATGCCGCCTCCTGCGCGTTGATCGCCATCTGGCCTCTCCCTGTGATGTTCGTTAATCGAACGTGTGTCCGTATTCCGAACTTGACCTGACGATACGGCCGCTTTGGCGTGATGGCAAGCTCTCAGGCCGTCATCGACGAGAGCTGATCGGCGATCCGGTTCAATTCGGGGAGAAACCGCTCGCGCATTTCGTTCCGGGTGGTGCGGGTCGAGTGGGTCGACAGGTTGATGGCGCCGACGGCCTGGCCGGTGCGGTCCAGCACCGGCACCGCGAGCGCGCGCAGGCCAAGCTCGAGTTCCTCGTCGACGATGGAAAAGCCCTGCGCGCGGTCGGCGCGGATGCGGTCGAACAGCGCCTGCAGGTCGGTGATGCTCTGCGGCGTATAGGCCTCGATGCGCTGCGATTTCAGCCGCCGCCAGATCTCGGCCTCGTCGAGATAGCCGAACAGGACGCGCCCCAAGGCGGTGTGCAGAGCGGGCAGGCGGCTGCCGACCGAGAGCGCGGCGGACATGATCCGGCGCGCCGGCACGCGCGCGACGTAGACGATGTCGTGGCCCTGCAGGATCGCCGCCGAGCAGGATTCGCCCAATCTTTCGCTGAGCTCCCGCATCAAGGGCAGCGCGCGATCGATCCAGCTCTGGGTCGACAGATAGGCAAAGCCGAATTCCAGGATGCGCGGCGACAGCGAGAAATTGCGCCCCTGCTGCTCGACATAGCCCAGCAGCGACAGCGTGCGCAGCACCCGCCGCGCGGCCGCCCGCGACAGATCGGCGACCTCCGCGGCCTCGGACAAGGTCATCGTCGGTCGCTGCCGCCCGAAGGCGCCGAGCACGGCGAGGCCCTTGGCGAGCGTCGCCATGAATTCCTTGTCGTCGCGCGCGCCATTGCCTTGCCGCGATCGCGCCGTCGCGCGGCCTGTTGACTCCATGTCGCCTCTGGTGAACACTGGTCGGCTAACGAACGTATGTTCGAGTATCGAACGCTGGCGCGCCTGTCAATCGAACATGGCGCGGAACCGGCGCATCCAGGGGAGGACGCGCAGATGAAAAGAGGAAGCTCGGCCCGTCACAATTCAATCGACCGCCGCTCGTTACTGAAGTTCTCCGCCGCGACCGGCGCGATGCTGGCAACCGGCGTGAGCGCGCCTGTCATCGCGCAGAGCCGTGCGATCAAGCTCGGCTATGTCAGCCCGGTCACCGGGCCGCTCGCCGCCTTTGCCGAGGCCGACAACTTCATCATCGCGAATTTCAAGGAAGCAACCAAGGGCGGGATCAAGCTCGGCAACGCGACCGTGCCGGTCGAGGTCGTGGTGAAGGATAGCCAGTCCAATCCGAACCGCGCTGCCGAGGTCGCGAAGGATCTCATCGTCCAGGACAAGATCGACCTGATGCTGGTCGCCTCCACGCCGGAGACCACGAACCCGGTCTCGACCCAGTGCGAGATCGAGGAGGTGCCGTGCATCTCGAGCGTGGCGCCCTGGCAGCCCTGGTTCATCGGCCGGCAGACCAATCCGGCCGGCGGCCCGCCGGCCTGGAAGGGATTTGACTACACCTACCACTTCTTCTGGGGTCTTGAAGACGTCATCGCGGTCTTCACCAACATGTGGAGCCAGGTTGCGACCAACAAATCCGTCGGCGGACTTTTCCCGAACGATGGCGACGGCAATGCCTGGGGCGACAAGGTCGTCGGCTTCCCGCCGGTGCTCGACAAGGGCGGCTACAAGCTCACCGATCCCGGGCGCTACCAGAATCTCACCGACAATTTCTCCGCCCAGATCGCGGCCTTCAAGGGAGCCAGTTGCGAGATCGTGACCGGCGTCGTGCTGCCGCCGGATTTCACGACGTTCTGGAAGCAGTCTCTGCAGCAGGGATTTAGGCCGAAGGTGGCCTCGATCGGCAAGGCGATCCTCTTCCCCGTCGCGGTCGAGGCGTTGGGCAAGGATGGTCATAACCTGTCGTCCGAAGTCTGGTGGTCGCCAAACCATCCGTTCAAGTCGTCGCTGACGGGCGTGAGCGCGAAAGAGCTTGCCGCGGCTTACGAGGGCACGACCAGGAAGCAATGGACCCAGCCGATCGGCTTCGTCCATGCGCTGTTCGAGGTTGCGGTCGACGTGCTGAAGCGCGCGCCACAGCGCGACGGCAAGGCGATCGCGGCTGCGATCGCCGCGACCAATCTCGACACCGTCGTCGGCAAGGTGCAGTGGGGTGGTGCGAGCCTGCCGCCGTTTGCCGCCAAGAACGTTGCCAAGACACCGCTGGTCGGCGGCCAGTGGCGCTACAAGGACGGCAAATACGATATCGTCATCACCGACAACCGCACGGCGCCCGCGATCCCGGCGGCCGGGCAGATGGAGGCGATCGCCTGATCGCGCGCTCTATCCCATGCTGCTGCACATCGCGGCTTTAAGCAAAAGTTTTGGCTCGGTCGTCGCGGCCGACAATCTCGACGTGACGGTCGCGGCGGGCGAGGCGGTTGGCATCATCGGGCCGAACGGCGCGGGCAAGACCACGCTATTCAACCTGATTGCCGGCACGATTTCGCCTGATGGCGGCAGCATCCGCCTCGATGGTCGCGACATCACGCATGCCGCACCGCAGGCGCGCTGCCGCGCCGGCATCGGCCGCACGCACCAGATCCCGCAGCCGTTCGAGAAGCTCACGGTGTTCGAGAACCTTCTGGTCGGCGCGGTGCATGGCCAGGCGATCAGCGAGCGCGAGGCCGCGCAGTCCTGTGGCGAGATTCTCGACCAGCTTGATCTCTTGAAGCACGCCAACCGCCTCGCCGGTTCGCTCACGCTCCTGCAACGCAAGCGGCTGGAAATGGCCCGTGCGTTGGCGACGGCGCCAAAACTGCTGCTGCTCGATGAGATCGCCGGTGGGCTGACCGACGGCGAATGCGCCGAGCTCGTCGGTACCATCAAGGAGATCCGACAGGGCGGCGTCGCCATCCTGTGGATCGAGCACGTCGTGCATGCTTTGCTGGCCGTGGTGGACCGTCTTGCCGTCCTCAATTTCGGGCGCAAGATCGCCGAGGGAGCACCGCGAGAGGTGATGAGATCGCCTGACGTGCGCCAGATCTATATCGGCATCGAGGCGTGATGCATGACGCTGCTGGAAACCCGCAATCTGGTGGCGTTCTACGGCGACTTCCAGGCGCTCTATGGCATCGACACGGTGCTGAACGCAGGTGAGACCATCGCCATCATCGGCGCCAACGGCGCCGGCAAGTCGACCTATCTGAAGGCGATCGCGGGACTCATCCGACGCGGTGCCGATAGCGTCCTCTTCGATGGCACGCCGATCGGCGCAAGGCCGGCGGCGGCCGTCGTCAGGCTCGGTGTCGCGCTGGTGCCGGAGGGGCGACGGCTGTTTCCCTCGCTGTCGGTGGAGGAGAATCTCCTGATCGGCGGCCATGGCCGCAAAGCGCCCGGGCCATGGACGCTCGATCGCGTCTATTCGCTGTTTCCCATGCTCAGGGAGAGACGGTCGGAGGCCTCGCCTGTCCTGTCAGGCGGACAGCAGCAGATGGCCGCGCTCGGCCGTGCGTTGATGTCCAATCCCCGCGTCCTGCTCTGCGACGAGATCAGCCTGGGGCTCGCGCCGATCGTCATCGCCGACATCTACGCCGCGCTGCCCCGGATCAAGGCCGAAGGCACCAGCATCGTGCTGGTCGAGCAGGACATCGCGCAGGCGATGAAGGTCTCGGACCGCGTCTATTGTTTCCAGGAAGGCCGGCTGTCGCTCGCGGGACGGCCGGGCGAGCTGACGCGCGCGCAGATCCACAGCGCCTATTTCGGATCGTGACATGACCGGCTGGCTCGATGCACTCATCCAGGGCATCCTGCTCGGCGGGCTCTATGCCCTGTTCGCGGCCGGGCTTTCGCTGATTTTTGGCGTGATGCGGCTGGTCAATCTGGCGCACGGCGATCTCATCGTGCTGGCCGCCTTCATCATTCTCCTCCTGGCGGAGAAACTCGGTCTTGATCCTTTCGCAGCAGTGCTGGTTGCCGCGCCTGTCCTGTTCACAATTGGCTTCGCGCTCCAGTACGCGCTGTTGAACCGGACGCTTGGCCGCGACCTGCTGCCGCCATTGCTCGTCACCTTCGGCCTCTCGATCATGATCCAGAACGGGCTGCTGCAGTTGTTCTCCGCCGATAGCGAACGGCTTCGCTCCGGCGCGATCGAGACCGCATCCATCGCGCTCGGCGGCGGCATTGCGATCGGCGTCGTCCCGCTGCTCACCCTGCTGTCGGCGATCGCGGTGATCGTGGTCCTCAACCTGATCTTCTATCGCACGCCGCTCGGCCGCGCCTTTCGTGCCGCATCAGACGATCTCGAAGTGGCGCAGCTGATGGGGATCGATCATAACCGCATCTTCGCAACCGCCATGGGCCTGGCCTTCGTCGTCATCGCGATCGCCGCGCTCTATCTCGGACTGCGGGCGAATTTCGATCCGACGATCGGCCCGGCGCGGCTGCTCTATGCCTTCGAGGCCGTGATCATCGGCGGGCTTGGCAGCTTTTGGGGCACGCTCGCGGGTGGCATCGTGTTGGGCCTGGCGCAGACCGTCGGCGCGCGGATCGATCCGGAATGGCAGATCCTTTCAGGACATCTCGCGTTCCTCGTCGTGTTGGGCTTGAGGCCCCGCGGCCTGTTTCCTCGCGCCGTGGATTGACGAGAGTGATGAGAGACGGCGCACCACAGCTGCAGGCGTATCGCATCGCGACCGCCGGGCCCGGTTCTCGCGCCGCGCTCGCCATTGCCTGCATGATTCTCATCCTGCTTGCGGTGCTTCCCGCCTTTGCCGGGCGCAACCTGATCCAGGACCTGATTTTTCTGTTCTACATGCTGGCGCTGGCGCAATGCTGGAATTTGCTGGCGGGCTATGCCGGCCTGATCTCGGTCGGCCAGCAGGCCTTCGTCGGGCTCGGCGGCTACATCCTGTTCGCGCTGACGCTGCTTGCGGGCCTCGATCCGCTGCTGGCCATACCGCTTGCGGGCGTCGCCTCGGCTGTCTTCGCATTGCCGACCGCGCTCGTCGTGTTCCGGCTGCGCGGCGCCTATTTTGCGATCGGCAGCTGGGTGGTGGCGGAGGTATATCGGCTCGTCTTCGCGCAGTTCAAAGGCCTTGGCGGCGGTACCGGCACTTCGCTGGTGCCGTCGATCACCTCGAACGTGCTGGGCATCGAATGGGTCAAGAGCATGTTCGACGTCCGCACCCCGGCCGCGCGTGACATCATCTCCTATTGGGCCGCGTTGGCGCTGATGGCCACAACGCTCGGCTTCGTCTATGTGGTGCTGCGCTCGCGTCGCGGGCTGGCGCTCGGCGCGATCCGCGACCAGGAAGCCGCGGCGGCCGGCCTCGGCGTCGACATCTATCGCTTGAAGCTTGCCGTCTATGTCGCGACCGCGGCCGTGACCGGCATGGTCGGCGCGCTGATCTATCTGCAGAAGGCGCGCATCTCGCCGGATGCCGCCTTCTCGGTGCTGGACTGGACGGCGTATGTGATCTTCATCGTCGTGATCGGCGGCATCGGCACGATCGAGGGACCCCTGATCGGCGCCATCATCTTCTATTTGCTGCAGCGCTATCTTGCCGACTTCGGCGCCTGGTATCTGATCCTGCTCGGCACGCTTGCGATCACCGTGATGCTGTTCGCGCCGCGCGGCCTCTGGGGTTTTGTCGCCGAGCGCTACGGCGTGACGCTGTTTCCAACCCGGCGCCGGCTGGTGAGCGGCGCTGGTAAGGGCAAGGGCGGCTGACGGCCGGCTATGACGCGCCGGCGTGCCGAGCCAGCATTGCCTCCCTGACCGTCTTCAGGGCATGCATGTCCGTCGTCATGATCTCCCAGAGAATACCATCGTCGACGCGAAAATATTCGTGACGAAGACGGTTGCCGATGCCTTTGATTTGGCCCCAGGGTTCCGTTGGAAAATCGGCGAGCCAGTCCTCGGGAATACGACGTACGGCTTCAGATATGGTCTGAATTGCGTATGCGGCCGCGCGGCGCGCGACCGCATCATTACGAAACTCATGCAAAGTCTTTTGGGCCGCGATTCCGTGCAGGACCGCAATTTCGGCGAGGCAGTCCCGGATCGCGATCGTCGGGTCCTTCGTCATTACGTGACGCTGAGGGCGTCACGCTCGATGTTTTCCTTGATCAGCGGGTGAAGTGCGTCCCGCGTGGTAATCGTCACCGGCACCCCGAGGGCCTTCGAAAGCTCCTGCTCGATCTGCATGAGGCGGAACATGTTCGGGATCTTCGCTTCCGGGTCGTAGTCAATGAAGAGATCGAGGTCGCTGTCGGGTCGCGCCGTGCCAAGAGCGCGCGAGCCGAAGACGTAGAGTCCGGTTGCGCCGTTCTCACGCAGGGTGGCGTCGTACGTCCTCAGAATTTCGAACAGCGTGGCTTGGTTCATAGCGATCCATGGTGCCACAAATTTCGCTGGAAGACGAGCCGTCGGGCTTCCGATAACTACGCGGCGACCCTCATCTCGCCGGCGGCGTAAGCCGCAAGCCGGCAATATTCGTCGTAGGGCCGGCTCTCGATCTCGATCTGGAAATGGGCTTCGAGCTCGTTAACCGCGCGCTGTTCCCATTCCTCGGCCTGTGCCAGCAGGGAGCGGCGCAGCAGCGGACGGAATGCCGCGGTCTGGCGGTAAAGCGATGCAATCGTACGATAGCGGCGCACATTCTCGAAGACGGCGGCCCCATGCTTAATCATCGGTTTATTCTCCCCCTCAAGGTGTCCGGTGTTCGTTGGGGAATGTGGCCCGGGAGATTTTCGATTTCGTTAGCGGCCTGGACCGAGCGGGCGGATGGTTTCCGGATTCTTGCCGCCTCCTTGGTTCAAGCCAGCATGTCGCGCACCAGCGGAACCACCTTGGCGGCGTAGAGCTCGATGCACGTCATCAGCCTGGCATGGGGCAGGGGGCCTGCGGAATATTTCAGCTGGAAGCGCGAAAGCCCGAGTGTCTTCACCGTTGCCGCGATCTTGCGGGCCACCGTCTCCGGGGAGCCGATATAGAGCGAGCCGCGGTCGGCCTCGAAATCGAATTCGTGCCGCTCCATGGGCGGCCAGCCGCGCTCGCGGCCGATACGGTCGCGCATGGTCTTGTAGTCGGGCCAGAACTCTTCGCGCGCCGCTTGGTCGGTCGCGGCGACATAGCCCGGCGAGTGCACGCCGATCGCTTTCGCCTCGCGTCCGAACTCCCGGAAGGCACGATGATAGAGTTCGACATAGGGCGCAAATCGCGCCGGCTCGCCGCCGATGATCGCGAGCATCAGCGGCAGATCGTAATGCGCCGCGCGCACCACGGACTCCGGGCTGCCGCCCACACCGATCCAGGTCTTCAGCGGGCCATGCGCGAGCGGCGGAAACACGCGCTGGTTCTTCAGTGGGGGACGAAGCTGGCCCTGCCACGTCAGCGGCTGCTGTGGCAGCAGGCTCGCGAACAGGTCGAGCTTTTCCTCGAACAGCTGCTCATACTGGCGCAGGTCGAAGCCGAACAGCGCAAAGGACTCGGTGAACGAGCCGCGGCCGAGGATCACCTCGGCGCGTCCATTCGACGCCGCATCGACGGTGGAAAAGCGCTGGAATACGCGGATCGGATCGTCCGAGCTCAGCACCGTCACGGAGGACCCGAGCCGGATGTTTGTGGTGCGCGCGGCGATCGCGGCCAGCACCACCTCCGGCGCGGAAATCGCAAAGTCCTCGCGATGGTGCTCGCCGAGCCCGATGAAGTCGATGCCGAGCTGATCCGCCAGCACCGCCTCCTCGATGACGTTGCGGATCACCTGTGCATGCGGCAATAGGTTGCCGTCATCGCCACGGCTGACGTCGCCAAACGTGTCCAGTCCGAATTCGAGCGTGGTCATGTGGTCCTGTCGTGGTTGGTCGCGGAAGGCTTCTAGCGTTCCGGCGCGCTGATGGCCAGCGCGTGCCGGCCGACGGCGAGCGCGATCCGTTCCGACAGGGCGGGGTCAGCAACGGCGCGCGCCAGCGTGACGCCGCCCGCAAGCAGCGCGAGCAACCCGATCGCCGCGTCGTCCCGCTTCGCCGTCGCCCGATCGGACAGCCCGGTTGCGACCTCCTCGATCAGGCGCCGAAGTTCCGCCTCGTAGGCGCCGCGGGTTTCCCTGTCGGCCCGCATCACCTCGGTCGAGAGACTGGCGAGCGCGCAGGCCTCGCCGAGCTCGCAGGTCCGTTTCGGGCCGAGGTAGATGTCGACGAATGTCTTCAGCCAGCGCCTGCCGCGGCCGGCTTTCAGCTCCGCGATGCCGAGCCGCAATTGTTCGAGCCCATCCAGCATGGCGCACTGGAACGCTTCGCGCTTGGTCTTGAAATGCCCGTAGAATGCGCCGTTGGTGACACCGGCCGCCTTGGTCAGGCCGTCGATCCCGGAACCGCCAAAACCTTCCCTGCGGAAGAGCTGGCCGGCGGCTACGAGAATGCGCGCCCGGGTCTGCTGCTTGTGCTCGGCACTGTAACGCATCGGCCCTGTCCCATTGAGAGTGATCGCTCTTTTTGACTTGCAAAGAGAGCAATCAGCCTCTATCGATAGAGAGCAATCGGTATATAACACCGAGGCCGTCAAATCAAAGCCGGGGCGTAGCGGCCGGATCAGGTCTGCTCGCGCCGGTAGGATCAGGTCATGCAGCTCGCGAACTATCTGTTCTTCACGACCGGCTGCGAACAGGCGCTGGCCTTCTACGCCGCGTGCGGGCTCGGCGAAGTCACTGAGTTGAAGCGCTATGGTCGCGACGGCCAGCCGCCGACCGCGGCGATGGAAGGCAAGGTCATGCATGCCCGCTTCGAGGGACCGGGCGTGCTGTTCTATGCCTCCGACAACCACGATGCCGAGCCGATGCGCGGCTCGGCCCACATCCTGATGCTGGAGGACCGCGGTGAGACCGCGCGGCTATTCGGCCAACTCGCCGAAGGCGGAACGGTCACAACTCCGCTCGGGATCCAGCCTTGGGGCGACTACTACGGCAAGCTCACCGATCGCTTCGGGGTGCAATGGATGCTGAACTGTCGCCTCTGATCGCAACGCATCACCCTCGCCTCGCGGAGGGGTGGTACGCGCTCTCGCCGCGCCAGCCGAAAACGCACGCCGTGCAAGCCGACGGTCAGTGGAATGCCGCGAAAATCGTCGTGGAAGGCGAGGATCCGGCGGGAGAGTTCCGGTGCAGCGATGTCTGCCGGAATGTCGCACATGTCGGCATACATGCGCCGTGTGCGACGCCGCGACGGGCGCGACCTTCAGCTCCTCGATGGCGGTCTACGACTCGCTGGGCACCGCGAATACGGTTCAGGTCACCTGGACGAAGACCGGCTCCAACGCCTGGAGCGCGGCGTTTGCCAACCCAACCTCGTCGTCGGACACCTCGACGACGACCGGCACGGCCTCCGGCTCCGTCGCCATCACTTCCAACAGCGACGGCTCGCTCGCCTCGACGACGCCAAGCCCCGCGACCCTCTCAGTGACGGGCTGGACCGACGGCGCCCGCAGACTCGACCGTCAGCCTCAATCTCGGCACGGTCGGCAAGACTGACGGCCTTACGCAATTTGCCTCGGGCGAAACCACGCCGGCGGTCGACGTCACCAGCATTACGTCGGATGGTCTCGCCTTCGGCAAGCTCTCCAGTGTCGCCGTCGGCAAGGACGGCGTGGTCAATGCGACCTATTCGAACGGACAGACCATCCCGATCTACAAGATCGCGGTGGCGACCTTCGCCGATCCGAACGGACTCAATGCGCAGAGCGACGGCATTTATTCGGCGACCGCGACCTCCGGCGGCGCGACGCTGCAGACCTCCGGTACCAATGGCGCCGGCACGGTCTTCGGCAGCGAGCTGGAATCCAGCACGACCGATACCAGCGGCCAGTTCTCGAACATGATCTCGGCGCAGCAGGCCTACTCGGCCGCGTCGCAGGTGATCACGACGGTGAACAAGATGTTCGACACCCTGGTTTCGTCGATGAGGTAGCGGTGGCCGACCCAACGACTCATGCAAGGGCTGCCGACGCAGGCGAACTGCTGTTGCGCAGCTTGCGCCGGCTGACGGCGCGGGCCGGCGCGGTCAAAGCCGGCGACCGGGCGCGGCAGATCGCGCTGATCGACGATCTCGAAACCGTGCGCCTCGCCTTGCAGCGCGAATGTGCGCGGCTCGACGATGAGCTCGAGCTTGCCACACGCAGGGTGATGGCGATCGATGCCTACTCCCGCAATCGGCGATCGGCGCGCGTCCCGCATCGCGGCGGACACTGAGACCAATGGAGCGATACGTGGCAGGGCTAAGACACACCAGGAAGACCCCGGCGGCTGGCGATGAGCGGGTCAGGTCGCTGATCGCGTTGATCGACAATCTGATCTCGGTGGTGGCGGAAGAGAACGCCGAACTCGCCAAGGGGCTTCCGGCCTCGTGGTTGAAGCAGGTCGACGAGAAGGGCCGTCTGACCGAGATGCTCGGAGAGCGCGTTGCAGAGTGCACGGCCAAGACCTTGAACCTGAATGTGCAGGACCGCCGGCTTCGTGAGCAGCTCATGGAGCGGCTCGCGCGCCTGCGCGGCGCGATGGACGAGAACCTGGTGCGGCTGCGCGCCGCGATCGAAGCTTCCAACCGCAGGATCGAGGCCGTGATGCAGGCGATCCGCCAGCAGATCGCGAACGCCTCGCCCGATGGCGCCGGTGGCCGCCGCAACGCGTCGCGTGGCGTGTCCTGCAGCACCAATGTAAGGGCGTAAATCCCTCCCTCCTGCCACTCGCTCGCGGCGGGAGGGATGAGAGAGTGTGCGCAAGGAGGCGGTGATGTCGCTCGATATCGCACGATTGATCGCGTTCAGCGGGTTGGTCGGCCGCGCAGTTGCAGATAACCGTGGCGTCGTCGAACATCGCCAACGCCGATACCATGGGCTATACCGAGCTTTTCCTCCGGCCCCGCATCGACGACGACAGCCGACACCAGCTACGACAAGGGCGACGACGAGATCGCCTCGGTCAAGGTCGCAGACGACCAGACCGTGAGCTATGGCATCACGGCCGATAACCCTGCCTTCGAGCAGGGGATGCGGGTGCTGAAATTCGTCGCCAATGCGAGCACGCTGTCGTCGACCGATATCACCAACGCGCTCGATCTTGCCAGTCGCGCGCTGGATGCGACCGCGACCGTGCAGGCCAAGCTGTCGAGCGCGGCATCCCAGATCGAGCAGGCCCAGTCGCGCGAGAGCGATTATCAGAGCTACGCCCAGACGCTCGCCTCCGATCTGACCGGCGTCGATGTCGCCGCCGTCACCGCGCAGCTGTCGGCCTATCAGGCGCAGCTCACCGCGTCCTATTCCGCGATCGCCAAGATCCAGAGCCTCAATCTCGCGAGCTATCTAAAGTAGCCGGCTGCCGGCGCGGGCCTGATCTTAAGGAACGCACCACCAACCTCGCCCCAAATTTTCGGGTCAAGGCGTCTCGGTCAGCCCCGAAGAAAGTAATACAATATTACTAGCATACTTATTCGCGGTATGACATCGTCCCGTTCAGCCGGCCAAGACGGCCGGAAAACGGTGCCCGAACACCATAATTGGGCGCCATGTCCATCAAGAGGGGAAACGTTTCATGGCTCTGAAGAAAATCTTGCTCGGTCTCGCGGTCACGACGGCGCTGGTCGCGCCGCCCGCGATGGCGGCCCAGCTGACGGTCGGCTTTTCGCAGATCGGATCGGAATCGGGGTGGCGCGCGGCGGAAACCACCGTCTCCAAGTCCGAAGCGTCCAAGCGCACGGTCAATCTGAAGATCGCCGACGCCCAGCAGAAGCAGGAGAACCAGATCAAGGCGATCCGTTCCTTCGTCGCCCAGGGCGTCGATGCGATCTTCCTCGCGCCCGTGGTGTCCACCGGCTGGGAAAACGTGCTGAAGGAGGCCAAGGAGGCCAAGATCCCGGTGATCCTGCTCGATCGCGACATCGATCCCTCCGGCAAGGACCTCTATCTGACCGCGGTCACCTCGGACAGCGTGCATGAGGGCGAGGTCGCGGGCGACTGGCTCGCCACCACCGTCGGCGACAAGCAGTGCAATGTGGTCGAGCTGCAGGGCACGGTCGGCGCCAGTGTCGCGACCAACCGCAAGAAGGGGTTTGACGATGTCATCGCCAAGCACGCCAACATCAAGATCGTGCGCAGCCAGACCGGCGACTTCACCCGCGCCAAGGGCAAGGAAGTGATGGAGAGTTTCATCAAGGCCGAGGGTGGCGGCAAGGCGATCTGCGCGGTCTATGCGCATAACGACGACATGATGGTCGGCGCGATCCAGGCCATGAAGGAAGCCGGCCTGAAGCCGGGCAAGGACATTCTCACGGTGTCGATCGACGCGGTGCCGGACATTTTCAAGGCGATCATGGCAGGCGAGGCCAACGCCACCGTCGAGCTGACCCCGAACATGGCCGGGCCCGCGCTCGATGCACTGCAGGCCTACAAGGACAAGGGCACCGTGCCGCCAAAATGGATCCAGACCGAATCGAAGCTCTATACGGCAGCGGACAATCCGCAAGGAGCCTATGACAGCAAGAAGGGGCTCGGCTACTGAGCCTGCGCCGCGCAGGCTCAGGGCGACCGGCCGGTCTGGGGCATGAGTTCGACCCGCGTGCTCATGCTCCAACCTTAATCCAAGCGTGACTTTAGCCATCGCGCTTGGGCCGGCCGGTCGCCGGTAGCCGCGCGGACCGGTTTCTGATCCAATCCGAGACCCATCATCGGTGCGATCGCTCCATCCGTCAGCGAGCGATCGTTCAAGGTCATCATCCATGGATCAAGGCGAAGTTTTGAACCCGCCGCTTCTGCAAGTCCGCGGACTCCTCAAGAATTTCGCGGCGCTGCGGGCGCTGGATCACGTCGATTTCACGCTGCGAGCGGGAGAGATTCACGCGCTGCTTGGCGAGAACGGCGCCGGCAAGTCGACGCTGATCAAGGTGATCACCGGCGTGCTGTCGCGCGATGCCGGCACCGTCAGCCTGGATGGCACGGCGATCGCGCCGCGCTCGACGCGCGAGGCGCTCGATGCCGGGATCGCCACCGTCTACCAGGAGGTCAATCTGCTGCCGAACCTCTCGGTGGCGCAGAATCTCTATCTCGGCCGCGAGCCAACGGCATTCGGCATCGTGCGTGACCGCGAGATGAGGCGGCGCGCGAAAACCCTGCTCGGAGGTTTCGGCCTCCATGTCGATGTGGCGGCGCCGCTCGGCAGCTATTCGGTCGCGATCCAGCACATCGCGGCGATCGCGCGCGCCGTGGATCTCTCGGCACGCGTCCTGATCCTTGATGAGCCGACGGCCAGCCTCGACCAGCACGAGGTCGCGATGCTGTTCTCGACCATGCGCGCGCTTTCCGCGCGCGGCATCGGCATCATCTTCGTCACGCATTTTCTCGACCAGGTCTATGAGGTCACCGATCGCATCACCGTGCTGCGCAACGGCCGGCTGATCGGCGAGCGCATGACGGCCTCTCTGCCGCGCATGGAACTGATCCAGATGATGCTCGGCCGCGAGCTGAGCGAGGAGACGGAAGAACGCGCCGCACGAGACAAGGCGCCGGGCGCAGCCTGCGCGACCTTTGCCGGTTTCGGCAAGACCGGCTATCTCGCGCCGTTCGATCTCGAGCTGCGCCATGGCGAGGTCACGGGCCTTGCCGGTTTGCTCGGGTCGGGCCGCACCGAGACCGCGCGGCTGGTGTTCGGCGCCGAGCGCGCCGACACCGGCACCGTCACATCGGAAGGCCAGCCGATCCGGCTGCATTCGCCGCGCGACGCGGTGCGCCAGGGTTTTGGCTATTGCCCCGAGGAGCGCAAGACCGACGGCATCGTCGCCGAACTCACCGTGCGCGAGAACATCGTGCTGGCGCTGCAGGCCAAGCTCGGCATCGCCAGGCCGCTGTCACGGCGCGAGCAGGACGAGATCGCCGCGCGCTTCATCAAGCTTCTGGACATCCGTCCGCCCGATCCAGAGCGACCGATCGGGCTGTTATCGGGCGGCAATCAGCAGAAGGCGCTGCTCGCGCGCTGGCTCGCGATCGATCCAAAACTGCTCGTGCTCGACGAGCCGACGCGCGGCATCGATGTCGGCGCGCATGCCGAAATCATCCGTCTGATCCGCGAGCTCTGCGACAAGGGGCTTGCGCTGCTCGTGATCTCCTCCGAGCTCGACGAGATCGTCGCCTATTCGGACCGCGTCGTGGTGCTGCGCGATCGCGCCCATGTCGGCACGCTCGGCTGTGATGCGATCAGCGTGCCGTCGATCCTGGCCGCGATCGCCGCCGACGCCGGCACCGAGGCGGCCGAACAAGGTGTGACATGATGCTGCGCCTGCCGCGCCGGGGGCTTGCGCAAATTCTCGCGCTGCTCGCCATCCTGCTGATCGACCGCCTGGTCTCGGCGCAGTTCTTCGATCTTCGCCTGCAGGACGGGCGGCTGTTCGGCAGCCTGATCGACGTGCTCAATCGCGGCGCGCCGGTCGCGCTGTTGTCGCTCGGCATGGTGCTGGTGATCGCAACGCGGGGCATCGACCTCTCGGTCGGCGCCGTCATGGCGATTTCAGGCGCGATCGCTGCGAGCCTCGCCGACAGCTATCCCTGGCCGGTCGCGGTTGCGGCCGCGCTCGGCGCCGGTCTTCTCTGCGGCCTGTGGAACGGCATTCTGGTCGCGGTCCTCGGCATTCAGCCGATCGTCGCGACCTTGATCCTGATGGTCGCCGGACGCGGCGTGGCGCAGCTCATCACCGCCGGGCGGATCGTGACCTTCACATCGCCCGACCTGGTCTGGTTTGGCACCGGCGCGGTGCTCGGCATTCCCGCGCCCGTCGTCATCGTCGCCGGCATGCTCCTGGTCACCGGCATCGTCGTGCGCGGCTCGGCGCTCGGGCTTTTGATCGAGGCGACCGGCGGCAATGCGCGGGCCAGCGAATTGTCCGGGGTCGGCACCCATCTGATGATCGTCGCGGTCTACATGTGGTGCAGCCTGTGCGCCGCGCTCGCCGGCATCATCGCAGCCGCCGACATCATGGGCGCCGACGCCAACAATGCCGGCCTGTGGCTCGAGCTCGATGCCATCCTGGCCGTCGTGATCGGCGGAACCTCGCTGTTCGGCGGACGCTTCAGCCTGGTGCTGGCGGTCTGCGGCGCCCTCATCATCCAGGCGATGAACACCGGCATTCTGCTCTCCGGCTATCCGCCGGAGTTCAACCTCGTGGTCAAGGCCGCCGTCGTGCTCATCGTATTATTGGTGCAGTCGCCGGCGCTTGCCAGCATCGGCACGGCGTTTCGGAAGGCGCGTGCATGAACCGGCTGTTGTCTCCCGTCATGATCACGGCGCTGGTGTTCGTTGCCGGCTTTGTGATCTGCGCCGCGCAATTTCCGAATTTCGCCTCGACCCGCGTCGTCGCCGATCTGCTCACCGACAATGCCTTCCTCGGCGTGGTCGCCACCGGCATGACCTTCGTCATCATCTCCGGCGGCATCGACCTCTCGGTCGGCTCGGTGATCGCCTTTGCCACCGTGTTCATCGCATTGACCACCGAGCGGCTCGGCCTGCCGCCGCTGGCGGCGTTCGCGATCCTGCTCCTGCTCTGCGCCGGCTTCGGTGCCGCAATGGGCGCGGTGATCCATTTTTTCGACATGCCGCCCTTCATCGTGACGCTGGCCGGCATGTTTCTGGTGCGCGGCACCAGCTTTTTGATGTCGACCGAGTCGACGCCGATCAACGCGCCGCTTTACGGCGCGGTGTCGGATTTCAGCCTGGCGCTGCCGGGGGGCGGGCGGCTCTCGGCGGTCGCGCTGATCATGCTTTGCGTGGTCGTGGCCGGCAGCATCCTGTTGCATGTCACGCGGTTCGGCACGAGCGTCTACGCGCTCGGGGGCAACCGCACCGCGTCGGCCCTGATGGGGGTTCCGATCGGCGCGATGACGGTGCGCATCTACATGCTCTCCAGCGTGCTTGCGGGGCTGGCGGGCATCGTGTTTTCCTTCTACACAGCCGCCGGCTATTCGCTCGCGGCGGTCGGCGTCGAGCTCGATACCATCGCCGCGGTGGTCATTGGCGGCACGCTGCTATCGGGAGGGCAGGGCTCGGTGATCGGCACCTTCATCGGCGTCTTGATTCAGGGGCTGATCCAGACCTACATCAACTTCGACGGGACGCTGTCGAGCTGGTGGACAAAGATCGCGACGGGCATCCTGCTCTTCGCCTTCATTGCGCTGCAGCAGGGCATGGTGAAGCTTGCCAACCGGTCCCGTCCGCGCAACGCTATCGCGGTCAGCCCAAGCGTGGTCAGTCAGGGAGCGATCAGCACATGACGACGTCACGGTTGGTGGTGATCCCGACGCGGCGCGCGCATTCCAACTACGAGCAGGTCGCCCGCGGAATCGGCATCGACATCATCGCCGGGCGTTACGCCGAGGCGGCAAGGCTGCCGGGCGACGCCGACCTCACCGCGACCTTCGGGGTGTCGCGCCCGGTGCTGCGGGAGGCCGTCAAGACGCTGGTGGCCAAGGGTCTCTTGACCACCAAGGCCGGGGTCGGCACCGTGGTACGCGGGCGCGGCGCCTGGAACATGTTCGACGCCGACGTGCTGGCCTGGCACCTCGATGTCGGGATCGACAAGCGCTTCCTCTCTGACCTGGCCGAAATCCGGCTCGCGGTCGAGCCGCGCGCCGCGGCGCTGGCGGCGGCGCGCCGCAACGACGCCGACGTCGCCGAACTGAAGCGCAGCATGGAGATCATGCGCCGCGAACCGCCGAATTCCAACGCCTTCGCCGATGGCGACCTCGCGCTCCATGTGGCGGTCGCCAATGCGTCGGGCAACCCGTTCATGCGCTCGGTCGACAGCGTGATCGAGGCCGCGCTGCGGGTCTCCTTCATGCTCAGCGCCCCGGTCGACCCGAGCGATCACGAAGCCGTCCTGACCTGGCATCAGCGGATCGTCGATGCGATCGCCGAAGGCGATTCGCAAGCCGCGGCCGCGGCCATGACCGCGGTGATTTTCAACGGTATCCGCCGGCACGGCACCAGTGTTATCGATGCGACTGGCCCGTCCGCCCCGGTTGATGTAACCGTGGGCGATGCCGCTCACGGGGACTAAAAAATGAAGGATATTCGCATCGCGATCGTCGGCTTCGGCAAGATCGCCAGGGATCAGCACGTGCCGGCGATCAAGGCCGTGCCCGGCATCCGGCTCGCGGCGATCGCAAGCCGCAACGCCTCGCTGCCCGGGGTGCCGCATTTCCCGACCATCGACGCGCTGCTCAATCACGGACCCGAGATCGACGCGGTCGCGCTGTGCACGCCGCCCCAGGTCCGGCACGCCCAGGCAGTGACCGCGCTGGCCGCGCGCAAGCACGTGATGCTGGAGAAGCCTCCGGGCGCGACGGTGGCCGAGATAGCCCCGCTGCTGGCCACCGCGCGCGAAAATGGCCGGACGCTGTTCGCGACCTGGCATTCGCGGTTTGCGCCGGCCGTCGAGCCGCTGCGCCGCCTGCTCGAGGGCCGCCAAGTCTCGGCGGTCACCATCACCTGGAAGGAAGACGTAAAAGTCTGGCATCCCGGCCAGGCCTGGATCTTCGAGGCCGGCGGGCTCGGGGTGTTCGATCCCGGCATCAACGCGCTGTCGATCATCACCCGCGTGATGCCCGAGCCGCTGTTCGTGACCAAGGCGGCGCTCGACTTTCCGGCGAACCGCGCCGCGCCCATCGCGGCCGAACTCGACATCACGGATGTCACCGGCCTGCCGATCCGCGCCAGCTTCGATTTCCGCCAGACCGGCCCGCAAAGCTGGGATATCCACTTCGAGACCGACAAGGGACCGGTGACGCTGTCGCTCGGCGGCGCGCGCCTCGCCGACGGCGGGAAGGTGCTGGTCGAGGAGAAGGAGGCGGAATATCCCGGCCTCTATCAACGCTTCGTCGAACTGGCGTCGGAAGGGATCTGCGAGGTCGACCTCGCGCCGCAGCAGCTCGTGGCCGACGCCTTCATGCTGGGCCAGCGCCGCGTCGTCGAGCCGTTCGAGGAATGAGCATGATGGATTTTGTCGAAACCGGTCCAGGCGCGCTGGATGTTCACCTCTCCCCGCTTGCGGGGAGAGGTCGAAATTCACGCGCAGCGCAAATTTCGGGTGAGGGGGACTCTCCACAAGCTCAGTTCCTCGAGACTCCCCCTCACCCCAACCCTCACAGCGCGAGCCCTCGCTCGCGCGGCCCCGCAAGCGGGGAGAGGGAGCGCAGCGTCGATGCTGTGACAGTTCAATCCAAACTTGATGTGCGCCGGCTATGACATCCGCGATGAAAGGCCGCGTCGAGCGCGCGCCGTTTGGCGCGATGCCTGACGGCACATCGGTCGAGCGCATCGTCTTGCGCGGCGATCAAGGTTTCGAAGCCGCCATCATTGCCTATGGCGCCTCGGTGCAGTCGCTGAAGGTCCCCGACCGCGCCGGCCACAGCGACGACATCGTGCTCGGCCATGACGGCTTCGACGGCTATCTGGCGCGGCGGCAATATTTTGGCGCGACCGTCGGGCGCTTTGCCAACCGCATCGCCGGCGCGCGTTTTGCGATCGATGGAACCCAGGTCACCCTCGATGCCAATAACGGGCCCAACGCACTGCATGGCGGGCTGGAGGGTTTCGATCGAAAGCTCTGGCGCATCGAGAGCGTCGTGGAGCAAGGCGAACCTGCTGTCGTTCTCACCCATGTCAGCGCCGATGGCGAGTGCGGCTATCCCGGACGGCTCGATGTCCGCGTCATCTATCGTCTCACGGGACCGATGGAACTGTCGATGACCTATGAGGCGACAACCGACCGGCCGGCCGTGGTCAACATGACCAACCACACCTTCTTCAACCTCAGTGGCGCGACGTCGGGCCAGAGCATTCTCGATCATCGTTTGATGGTTCCGGCCGATCATTTCCTCGCCGTCGACGCCACGGCGATTCCTTTGCCTGGACCGCCGGCCAGCGTCGAGGGGACGCCGTTCGACTTCCGCCAGTCGACCGCCATCGGCGCGCGCATCCGCGACAATCACGAACAGGTTCGGCTCGGGCGCGGCTACGACCACAATTATTGCCTGCCCGCGGGCGACGGCGTTCGTCTCGCCGCGCGGCTCGAGGCGCCGCAGACCGGCCGCGTGCTCGAGCTCCTGACCGACCAGCCGGGACTGCAGTTCTATTCCGGCAACTTTCTCGACGGCTCGACCAGCGGCAGGGGGGGACGGCTCTATCGTCAGTCCGACGCGCTGTGCCTCGAACCGCACGCCTGGCCCGATGCGCCGAACCGGCCGGACTTTCCGTCCGCGCGGCTCGATCCGGGTCAGGTCTATCGGCGCACCATCGTCTACCGCTTCACGACCGCTGCAAGCTAGCTGGGATTGCGAGTTTGGATCGAGCTGTCGCCGCACTGAAGATGAGCCCCTCTCGCCGCAAGCGGGGAGAGGTGAACCGCATCCGCATGCTCGGGGAGGGCAGATGTCGACGACGGAACCACAAATCGAAGAGGTGCCGACAGCAATCCAGTGCACAGAACGCTGCCATCTCGGCGAGGGGCCGACCTACGATCCCACAACCGACACCGCCTGGTGGTTCGACATTCTGGAGCGGCGGCTGTTCGAGTGCCGTATTGAGACAGCCGAGATGCGCGTTCACGCGCTGCCGAAAATGGCGAGCGCACTGGCGCGGATCGACGGCGAGCGGCAGCTGATTCTGTGTGACGACGGACTCTATGTTCGCGAGGTCGCCAGTGGACGGATGGACCTGTTCTTATCCGTCGAAGCCGACAATTCTGCCACGCGTTGCAACGACGCGCGGGTCCATCCTTCGGGCACATTCTGGTTCGGCACCATGGGGCGCAAGGCGGAAGCGGGAGCCGGCGCCATCTATGCCCTGCATCACGGGCAGCTGATAAAGTTGTTTCCCGGTATCACCATCCCCAACGCGATCTGCTTCTCGCCCGGCGGCGACATCGGCTATTTCGCCGATACGAGGAAGCAGTTGCTCAACCGCGTGCCGCTTGATCCTGCGACAGGTTTGCCGGTCGGCGATCCCGCGCCGCTGATCCAGGGTGTCCACGGCATGGATGGCGCCGTGGTCGACGCGGACGGGCTGATCTGGAACGCGCATTGGGGCGCCGGCCGGATCGCCGTCTATGATCCGCACGGCCAGCATCTGCGTTCCCTGCGCGTGCCCGCAAAGCAATCAAGTTGCCCCGCCTTTGTCGGGCGCGATCTGTCGCGCCTCCTGGTCACCTCGGCCTGGGAACACATGGATGAGGCGGCGCGCGCCGCCGATCCCGAGCATGGACGCACGTTCTTGCTACATGCCAATGCGCGGGGCAGCGCCGAGCCGGACGTGAGGCTGAGTTAACGGAGCTGGTTCTGATTTTGCGAAGCAGCTTGACTTTTCCAGAAATCAGAAGCATGATACGCCCCGTCCCACGCTCGCAAAGAGCGGGCGTTTCGGCTGATCGTCACGATACGTGGAGCGGGGATGCGGTGGACGCGATGGCGCGCGTACCTTGTGTGCGCGGACGAACGATGCCGACGCGGACGGCGAAGCCGTGTGGTCCTGGTGCCCCGACGCTGGCACCAAGTTGTGCGGTGACGAACCGCGCAATGACGGAGGCAATAAAGCCCGGTCCCCGGGGAGAGCACGAAGGACACCGTTAAAACCATTGCGCAGGGAATGCCGGCTGATTTGGCTGAACCCGTGGTGACTGCCGCCAGCTTTTTTGTTTGCTGGCGGGCCATGGGTGCGGCCAGCACCCGGCATTCCGCCCTCTGTCGTTCCGGGGCGATATCAAGCAAAGCTCGGGCGCAATCTCGCGTCGCGGGGATGCGGCGCATGTTTCAACAACGTCCTTGCGACGCGCGATTTGTCCGCCGTAGCTCGAAGAGCGAAGGCGGGAAGCGACGAAGCAATCCAGAGTCCATGTGAGGCTCTGGATTGCATCGCTTCGCTCGCAATGACGGTCATAATGGCGCAGCGACCTTGTCGGTCGTTTCAGCTCGATCTCCTGCCCCAAGGACACCCCCATGCCCGCCTTCTCCTCGACCACTGTCCTCGATTCCCTCCTGTTCCGCGACGCGTTCGGCACGGAGGCGATGCGCCGGGTGTTTTCCGACAAAAGCCTGATCGCGCGCTATGCCGAGGTCGAGGTCGCGCTGGCGAAAGCGGAAGCGCGGTGCGGCGTCATCCCGATCGACGCAGCGCGCGCGATTGCCGCGCGCACCGACGTCGCCTCGTTCGATCTCGAAGCCTTGCGCCATGAGACCGACATCGTCGGCTATCCGATCCTGCCGCTGGTGCACCAGATGGCCCGGCAGTGCGGTGAGGCCGGCCGTTACGTGCATTGGGGCGCGACCACGCAGGACATCATGGATACGGCGGTCGTGCTGCAGATGCGGGCGGGGCTTGCGATCATCGAAGGCGATATCGCGGCGCTGCGCGACATCCTGGCCGATCTCGCGAAACGCCATCGCGACACGCCGATGGCGGGCCGTACCCATCTGCAGCAGGCGCTGCCGGTGACCTTCGGCTACAAGGCCGCGATCTGGCTGTCGATGTTCGACCGCCACGCCGAGCGTCTCGCGCAACTGAAGCCGCGCGTGCTGGTCGGCCAGTTCGCGGGCGCCGCCGGTACGCTGGCCTCGCTCGGGGACAAGGGTTTTGAGGTGCAGCAGGCATTTTTCGAGGAACTCGGCCTCGGTACGCCCGCAGCCACCTGGCATGTCGCGCGCGACGGCTTTGCGGAGGCCGTCAATTTCCTGGCCCTGGTTGCCGGCTCGCTTGGCAAGATCGCGTTGGACATCATGATCATGGCGTCCACTGAATTCGCCGAAGTCTACGAGCCCTTCGTCAAGGGCCGCGGCGCGTCCTCGACCATGCCGCAGAAGCGCAATCCGATCTCGTCCGAATTGATGCTCGCGGCCTCGAAGGCGGTGCGTCAGCATGCCGGGCTGATGCTGGATGCGATGGTGCAGGATTTCGAGCGCGCCACCGGGCCCTGGCATGCGGAATGGATGGCGATCCCGGAGAGCTTCGTGCTGACCGCGGGTGCGCTCAACCAGGCCAAATTCGCACTGTCCGGCCTGGTCGTCGATACGCAGCGGATGGCGGCCAATCTTGCGATCAGCCGTGGGCTGATCGTCGCCGAGGCGGTCATGATGGGGCTTGCGCCCGCGCTTGGCCGCCAGGATGCGCATGACGTGGTCTATGACGCCTGCCGGCTGGCCAACGAGAAGGGGCTTACGCTTGCTGACGCGCTGTCGGAGGATTCGCGCGTCATCACGCGCATCGATCGCGCCGAGATCGAGCGGCTGACTTCACCTGAAAACTATCTGGGCCTCGCACCTCAGATGGTCGATCGCGTGCTGGCGGGGCGGCGGTGATGCGGCGCGCTACGCCAGTCCGCCATTCTGCATGCGGTACCAGGCGACGATGGCGGCGAGGTAGGCGCGGTGCAGCACATGGAACGGCAGCGACCGCATTGGCACGATCGGCAGCGGCAATGCGTCCTCGCGTCCCGTCGCGACATACTCCGCGATCGCCACGCCCAGTGCCGATTGCAGCCCGATGCCGCGTCCCATGCAGCCGATGTCGACCAGAAGACCGGGCGCGGGCGCATGCAGATGCGGCAGGAAATCCCGCGTCAGGGTCACGCGGCCGCACCATCGGAATTCGATCGGGACATCCTTGAGCTGGGGAAACAGTTTTGTTGCGATGCGCTCCAGGTGAGCCCAGTCAGCGGGCCCCTTCGGCTCGCGAAACGGGCCGCGCCCGCCCATCAGGAAGCGGCCCGTATGGTCGCGGCGGAAATAGAACAGCAGCTGCCGCGTATCGGAGATCGCGTGGCCCTCGGGCAGGATCGAGCGCGCCATATTGTCCGACAAGGGCGCGGTCGCGATCTGGAACGAGTTGGGCGTGATCACCGTGGTGCGCAGTTTTGGCACGAGGTCGCCGGTGTAGCCGCCGGTCGCGACCACGGCGCGGTCGGCGGCGACGCGCGCGCCGGAGTGCGTCGTGGCGACCCATTTGCCACCATTGCGCGCGAGGTTCTTGACCGGGCTTTGTCCGTGGATCGCTGCGCCGGCGGCCAGCGCAGCGCGCGTCAGCCCACGCGCGTAGGACAAGGGCTGGATCGCGCCGCCGCGCGGGTCGACCCAGCCACCGAGATATTTGTCGGTGCCGACGAGCTGCCCGACATCATCGGCCGAAAGGTCGCGCGCGCCAACGACGCCGCGCCTCGTCCATTGCTCGGCGCGCTGCTTGACGAGGTCGAGACCCGCCGGCGTGTGCGCGCCCTGGATCCAGCCCTTGCGCTGGCGCGGCACGTCCATTTTGTGCTTTTCGATCAGATCGAACACGACATCGGCGGTGCGGCCGACGAAATCGACCAGGCGGCGGCCGCGATCAGCGCCGAACATCGCCTCCAGCTCGTCCGGATCGTATTTCAATCCGGGAATGACCTGGCCGCCATTGCGGCCCGAACCGCCAAAACCCGGCGCGTGCGCGTCGAGCACGATCGCCTTCACGCCGCGTTCGGCCAGGTGCAACGCCGTGGACAGACCGGCATAGCCGGCGCCGATGATGACGACATCGGCGCTCGCACTGTCTTCGAGCGCAGGCGTCGATGGCGCGGCGTTCGCCGTCGCGGCCCACAGCGATGGCTCGAGGGGAAATGGTTCGGCCATGGCTGTCTCCTAAATCGGGTGCAGGATCCGGCGCAAAAATTCCTGGGTGCGTGGCTGCTGCGGCTTGGACAGCAGTTCGCGCGCCGGGCCCTGTTCGATGATCGTGCCGTGATCGAGGAACAGCACGCGGTCGGCGACCTCGCGCGCGAAATGGATTTCATGGGTGACGACCAGCATGGTCATGCCTTCTTCCGCCAGCAGCCGCATGACCGCGAGCACCTCGCCGACCAGTTCCGGATCCAGCGACGATGTCGGCTCGTCGAACAGGATCGCCTTGGGCTGCATGGCGAGCGCGCGCGCGATCGCGACCCGCTGCATCTGCCCGCCAGAGAGCTCGGACGGATAGGCATCGGCCTTGCCGGCCAGGCCGACACGCGAAAGCAGCTCCCGGGCGCGCGGGATCACCTCGTCGCGCCTGGCGCCTTTGACATAGATCGGTCCCTCGATCACGTTTTCCAGCGCTGTGCGGTGGGGGAACAGGTTGAAGCGCTGGAACACCATCGCGAGCTGCGTGCGCACGTGTTTTATCGCCGGCGAATGGCGGTCGACATGGGTACCACCCACGCGGATGCTGCCGGCGTCATACCCTTCCAGGCCGTTGATGCAGCGGAGCACGGTGGATTTGCCGGAGCCGGAGGGACCGATGATGCAGACCACCTCGCCGCGGCCGATCTCCGCGGTGATGCCGCGCAGCACCTCGTTGGCGCCAAAGCTCTTGTGGACGTCGTTCAGCTCGATCATCGCCGGTCGCCTTGCATGCGCCGCTCGAGCCAGCCGACCAGCAGGATGAGGGGAATGCTCATGACGAGATAGAGCGCCGCGACCAGCGTGAACACGGTGGTGTATTTGAACGTCGAGGCCGCGACCAGCGATCCCTTCAATGCGAGCTCGGCGACCGTGATGGTGGAGGCCTGCGACGAATCCTTCAGCATCATGATCATGGTGTTGCCGTAGGGCGGCAAAATGATCTTCACCGCCTGCGGCAGCACCACGCGCCGCATCATCAGCGCCCACCCCATGCCCAGGGATTCCGAGGCCTCGATCTGGCCCTTGTCGATCGCCTCGATGCCGGCGCGGAAATTCTCGGCCTGGTAGGCGGAGTAGGCGATGCCGAGGCCAATGATCGCGGCCTGCAGCGCGGTGAGCGTGACGCCGAGCTCCGGCATCACGAAGTAGATGTAGAACAGCTGGACGATGATCGGAATGCCGCGGATGACATTGACGATGCTTTTGGCGAGCCACCGCAGCGCTCGCGCACCGGAGACCCGCATCAGGGCCCAGATGAGCCCGAGCAGCGTCGACAGCGCGAGCGATCCCGCCGTCACCAGGAGCGTGAGCCAAAGTCCCTGCAGCAGGATCGGCAGGAATTCGCGGGTGTCGGCGACGAACCTGGCCATCGCGGCTTACGGCCTCGTTCGCCGGCGCCGTGCCGCCCGCGTATCGCGTGGGTTCGCAGGCGGGACGAGCTCACTCATCGGTGCCGGCGCGCGGTCAGTCGAGGCCCCATTTCGCCAGGATCTTGGCGACGGTGCCGTCCTTCCTGAGCTTCTCGAGGGAGGCGTCGATCCTGGCCAAGAGCTCGCCGTCGCTCTTGCGGACGCCGATGCCGAGCGAGCCGGTGATGGTCGAAACGTAACTGTTCACCAGGCGCACGTCGGGAAAGGTGCCCTGCTTGATGTTGTAGGCCAGGATCGGCTTGTCGGCGAAACCGGCCTTGAGACGGCCGGTGTTGACGTCGGCGAGGATCGCCGGGATGTTGTCGTAGATCTTGACGTCGCCGAACAGGTCGGTCTTCTGCAGCGGTTCGACATAGGCCGTGCCTTTCTGGGCGCCGACGGCTTCACCCTTGAGATCGGCAAATTCCTTGTAGTCCTTGCCGTCGGACTTCGGCACGATCAGGCCTTCGCCATAAGTGTAGACCGGACCGGAGAAGTCGATCACCTCCTTGCGCGCGGGGGTGATGTACATCGCCGCCGAGATAATATCGATCTTGTTCGCGGTCAGCGACGGGATCAACGTCGAGAACGTCATGCCCTCGATCTCGACCTTGAAGCCGGCGTCCTTGGCGATTTCCTGGATCAGGTCGACCATCACGCCCTGGATGGTGTTGGTCTTGGTGTCGAGGAAGGTGAAGGGAATGCCGGTCGGCGTCGCACCGACCTTGAAAACCTTGTCCTCGGCCCTGGCGCCCGAGCAGGTCAGGCAGATCAGAAGGGCAACGAGGGCGATTTTCCGAAACGGCATGCGATCTCCTTCCGGCTGCGCGCGCAATGGCCGGTTTCGGCGGAGGCTCGCCCGGCCGAGCGCGCCGCCACGTGCAAAATCTGGCACGGCGCACGCAGCGACGCAATAGATCATGAGATCATGGCGCTTCGTCAGCCGTTGGCCAGGCGTTGCTTCACGATCAGCGCCAGCGGCACGGTGTAGAAGAAATGCGACATGAAGCCGCCGATCACGACCATCGGATCGAAATAGTCGGGATGGCTTGTGGTGGCGACCATGATCGCGGCATGCATCACGATCCAGATCACGACCGCATAGAACAGCGCCACCAGTGTCGCCTCATAGCCGCGGCGGCGGAAGTGGGGCCACAGATACGCAAATCCGACACCCCACAGGAGCGCGAAGAAGAAGTGGATTCCCGTTCCGAGAAAATAGGCAGCGATCCCGAGGTCTTCCTGGACCTGCTTGCCGAACACCAGGCCCGTCGCATTGCGCGGAATGCCGGCAAGCGGCAAGAGGTGCTGGATGCCGACCCAGACGATGGCCTCGTAGATCCAGATGATGACGCCCCCCGCCAGTCCGCCGGTCAGGCCGGCGCGGATCATGGTTGCGTGGTCCGGCGCATTCGCGGCGGTATCCGTCGAACGGCCGAACCGGCCGGCCGCCTCATAGTTGCTGCTCATGATTGTCTTCGCTCCCCGTTTGATTTTGCTCGCTTGCGTTTTTTTCCGCCTGTTTGCTGCGGGCCGTCGAGATTTGCGCCGCGTCCCGGCAGGCGTTTCAGGCAGGTGCATTCTGGAGTGTTCGTCGATGCGCATCAAGCCAGGTCGCTTGCAGCGAGAGCGGAGAGCGGGGATCGCGTGCGAGATTTGTTTCGAAGCGTTGCTCCGAGAGCATGCTCCATTCGACATTGTGAGATGCGGCGGGCTTCATTCGACATGGTGAGATGATGAAGGTCATTACAATTTTCGGGGACTCCTTAAACCAGCGCCGCGCGGAGGCTTGGAGCAAGGTCAACACCTGCGGCGAACGGGCGCGTGCGTTCGCGGTCAAGGCCTGGTCGACGACCGACGGCAACCGCATCGAACGGCTGATCGATGAGAACCTCGTCGCCTGGCGAACAGCAACCCTGCGCGCGCAAGGCGGTAGATGCGCGGAGCTGTGGCGCGCGGGTCCGGGCGAAGCCGTGCGCGCGCTGATGCCCCGGGGAGGTCGGAACAATCGCTATTGCGCCGGGGATTGCTGGGCCTAAATAGAGGCTGTCTCACGCAAGGGCTTCGCCATGACTGCACATCAGCGCCATCTCTCCGCCCCGATTGATCCCGTCAAGCTCGACCGCCTCGCCGAGGTCGCCGTGAAAGTGGGTCTACAGTTGAAGGAGGGACAGGATCTGCTTTTGACCGCACCGGCCGTGGCGCTGCCCTTGGTGCGGAGAATTGCCGAACATGCCTACAAGGCCGGTGCCGGGATCGTGACCCCGATCCTGTCGGACGAGGAAGCCACGCTCACGCGCTACCGCTTCGGTCACGATGCGAGCTTCGATCGCGCCGCGGGCTGGCTCTATGAAGGCATGGCGAAGGCATTTTCGGACAACACCGCGCGGCTGGCGATCGTCGGCGACAATCCGATGCTGCTGTCGGGCGAGGATCCGCAGAAGGTCGCGCGCGCCAGCAAGGCCAATTCGAAGGCCTATCAACCGGCGCTGGAGAAGATCGTCAATTTCGACACCAATTGGAACATCATTGCCTATCCGAGCGCGTCATGGGCGAAGCTGGTTTTCCCCGACGACGCCGAGGACGTGGCGGTTGCCAAGCTGGCGGACGCGATCTTCTCGGCATCGCGCGTCGACAATGACGACGCCATCGGCGCCTGGAACAAGCACAACGCCGTGTTGCGGGAGCGGACCGAATGGCTCAATGGCCAGCGTTTCAGCGCGCTGCATTATACCGGCCCCAACATCGATCTCACGATCGGGCTGGCCGATGGTCATGAATGGGAAGGCGGCGCCTCGACCGCCAAGAACGGCATCACCTGCAACGCCAACATCCCGACCGAAGAGGTTTTCACCACGCCGCATTGCCGGCGCGTGTCCGGCCGTGTCGTGAGCTCAAAGCCCTTGTCCTATCAGGGCACGCTGATCGACAATATCGCGGTCAGGTTCGAGGAAGGCCGCATCGTCGAGGCGAAGGCGAGCCGCGGCGAGGAAGTGCTGAACAAGGTGCTCGACACCGATGAGGGCGCGCGCCGGCTCGGCGAGGTGGCGCTGGTGCCGCATTCCTCGCCGATCTCGAAGAGCGGGCTTTTGTTCTACAACACGTTGTTCGACGAGAACGCCGCCTGCCACATCGCGCTCGGCCAATGCTACTCGAAGTGCTTCATCGACGGCACCAAGCTGACGCCGCAGCAGATCGCCGCGCAAGGCGGCAACAAGAGCCTGATCCACATCGACTGGATGATCGGCTCGGACCAGACCGATATCGACGGCGTCCGCGCCGACGGCAGCCGCGTGCCGGTGTTCCGCAAGGGCGAGTGGGCGTGAGATCGGTTTCGTCCCGCGATCAGGCCGACTTCGCGAGCCACTCGCTTTGGCTTTCGCGAACGAAGCTTTCGAAGGTTTTGGGGGGAGCGCCGCCGATCTTCTTGATCGTGTCGCTCACCGCATATCTCGGGTCGTCGGGGTCGATCGCGGCGCCGCGGATCGCGCGCCAGAGCGAGGACAGGTGCTCGACCGCGTGCTGATTGAAACCGCGTGCCAGCGCCTGGCGCTTCCACTCCTCGTCCGAGATTTCCTCGTAAACGACGTTCTTGCCGAGCACGCGGGCGAAGGTCGCAATGATCTCCTTCAGCGAGATCGTCGTGCCGATCAGCCGGTAGGCCGTGCCCGCGACCAGCGACGGCGCGGTCAGGAGCCCCGCAGCGACGCGAGCGACGTCCTCGCCCGCGACCAGCGGCAGCACCGTGTTCTCGCCGCCCCAGGGCAGGCGCACCGCACCCTGCGCCGGCAGGCTCTGGCGCACCAGTGACGCCAGATTCTCGTAGAACACCGTGGCGCGGATGTGGACGGCGCCGACATCGGCCCACTCGAAGACCTGCTCGGAGAGATAATTCTGCCGCATCCGCGGGGTCGGCGCATCGGGCGAGGATTGCAGCATCACGAGGTTGACCAGCCGCGAAATGCCGGCCTCGCGCGCGGCGATCGCCATCGCCGCCGTTGCGTCGAGCAGGCCGTCCTGAACCGGATAGGCGAAGTAGATCGCCGACGTGCCTTGCATGGCGCGCTGCACCGAACGGAGGTCGAGGAAATCGCCCTCGACGATTTCGGCGCCGAGCGCACGCAGCCGCTCCGAACGGTCGTCGATGCAATGGACAAAGGCGCGCGCCGGGATTTTTTGCGCGAGCAGGAGTTCGCAGAGATGGCGGCCGGTCTTGCCCTGCCTGCCGCCCGCCGCCGACGTGACGAGAATGGGTTTTGCCATGCTTGCGTCTCCTTGGAAATTTCTGTGTATTGCCATTGGTACCGGGTAGTACCGATGAATTGGAATGTATGGTACCTTCCGGTACCAAGTCAAGAGGCAGAATGGCGAAGAAGCAGACGGCAGGGCATCGCACCGAGACGGCCATCGAAGACCCGGTCCGCCGCCGCGTTCTCGATGCGGCCTTCGCGGCCTTCATGGCCCAAGGCTTTGCCGCGACGTCGACGCTCGAGATTGCAACGCGCGCGCGAGCCTCGAAGCGCGAGCTCTACGCGCTGTTCGGCAGCAAGCAGGAGATGCTGGTCGCCTGCATCAGCGAACGCGCCAGGCGCCTGCAGATCCCGCTCGACTCGCCCACGCCCCGCGATGCAGAGGCGCTGGCGAGCACCCTGGTCGCCTTCGGAACCCGGCTCTTGCAGGAGACTAGCGAGCCCGCCGTCGTCGCGATGTTCCGGCTCGCGATCGCAGAAGCCGTCCGCGCACCCGAAGTCGCAAGCCTGCTCAATTCAATAGGCCTCGAAGCCGGTCGCGCGGCCCTGCGCGACATCATGAGCCGCGCCTGCTCCAGCGGTTTGCTCGCGGGGAACCCGGCGGAAATGGCGGCGCTGTTCGCCGGCCTCCTCTGGGGCAATCAAATGATCCGGTTGCTGCTCGGCGTCGCTGAGCCGCCAGGCCCGCGCGAGATCTCAGATCGCGCTGAAGCTGCCACGCGCGCCGTGCTGCAACTTCACGGCGCAAGCCGATAGGCCGCGGGCAGTGCTTTAGTACAGTAGTGCCGTGTTATCGCTGTCGCTTTGGCATTCGCCGTTCGATCGCAGCCGTATCTCGCGCGGATGGTACGGAGCTCTGATTGTCAGAGGTTACGAAGAAATAGCCAAATCCCAGGCCCCAAATGGGCGATTCGCGCGGTGGATTGCCGCCGTTTCGCTCGAATCGTAACGCACCTACCAAACTCCGCATGGAAATAACTCGGTCATGTCCTCGTCAAGCGATCCGCTTTTCAGGTACCCGGTGATTCGTACCTCCAGGGTGGAGGAGCTCGAGCACGAGATCGTCGACATTTACGGCGCCTCGAGTTTTGACGTGGAAGACCCGACCGGGCTCGACGTCCGCGGCAATTTTGTCCGTCTGCGCGATACGTGCCTCGGGTTTGGAGCCATCGGCGGGGTCGCAAAAATCCATTTCCCGGAAAGCGATTTCGCCCGGCTGCAGTTTCCGTTGCGCGGACAGGGCGCGACCCGGTGCGGCAACCGGACCGTGGAGGTCAACGCCAACAGGCCAAGCCTGACGTCGGCCGGCCGCCCGACCGTGCTGCACTATGGCGCTGACTTCGAGCACCTTTTTCTCCGGGTCAAGTCGGAATCGATGGAGCGCAAGCTTTCGGTCCTGCTGGGAATGCCACTTCGCAACAATATCGAGTTCGAGCTTTCCGATTTCAGCAGCCAGGCGCGGCTGGCGGGCATGCGGCGGCTGATCGACCTGATCGTGGCGCAGCTCGGTGACGAGGAATCGGTCCTTGTCCCCGCCGCGGTCGCCGAGCTCGAGCAGGCCATGATCGTGCAATTGCTGTTTGCCGGTCGGCACAATTATGGCGACCTCCTCGAGCAGACGCCGCGCGAGGCAGCGCCTACCCATGTGCGGCGGGTCGAAGCCTATATCGAAGCAAACTGGAACGGCCCGATCATGATCGAGTCGCTCGCAGAAGTCTGCGGTGTCAGCGCCCGCACATTGTTCAGGACCTTCGAGAAGGCGCGCGGCTGTTCGCCGATGACCTTTGTCAAGAAGGTCCGGCTGGAGCACGCGCGCCGCATGTTGAGCACGCCCGACGACACCACGTCGGTATCCCAGATCGCCTTTGCGTGCGGCTTTTCCAATCTCGGTCACTTCGCAAGCGCCTACAGGACCACGTTCGGCGAACTCCCCTCACAGACGCTGAGCCGGTCGCGGGCCCTGGCTTGATTGCCGTCAGCTCAGCTCCAACCTGTAGACCCGCGCCGCCGTGCCGGCGAACAGCGCCGTCTTCTCGGCCTCGCTGTATTGCGCGGCGATGCGCTTGAAGGCGTTGAAGATGACCTGATAGCTGCATTGGCCCTTGTCGGGCGGAAAATTGCTTTCGAACATGCAGCGCTGCGGACCGAACGCATCGATGCAGGTCTCGATGTAGGGCCGCCAGGCTGACGTGGCGTCCTCCGACGACGGCGGCTTGGGCCTTGCATGAAAGTCGTAGCCCAGCAGCCGCATCGCGAGGCCGCCGAGCTTGACCTGGACATTTGGGCATTTCGCGACCTCATGGATCGCGGCTTTCCAGGCTGCAAAGATTTCCTCGCGCCGGCCCGCATAGCTGCCGATGCCGACCGGGCCGCCGCAATGGTCGAGGATGATTCTTGTGTCAGGAAAGGCGCGGGCGAGGTCGATGAATTCGCCGAGCTGCGGATGAAACAGCCAGGCATCAAAGCTGAGGTCGAGCGGGGCCAGGCACGCAAAGCCCTTGCGGAAGCCGGTATCGAGCAGGAGCCCCTTCGGCCGTGTCGCATACATCCCCGCGACGTCGGGATCGGCGTCCCAGGCCGAGGAATGGCGGATGCCGCGGAAACGGCCATTGCCGGCGGCGATCTCGGCCTCGAGCACCGCACGCGCGCCTTCGCCGAGCAGGAGATTGACGTGGCTGACGATGCCGGCGCAGATCCGCGCCTTGCCATATGCACCGCTCGCGCTCACCGCAGCGACGCCGTTGGCGAACTCGACCTCGCCGACGGGACGAAATGCTTCGGGGCCATCGGCGCGATACATCGAGCGGCAGTCGACATAAACCGTGGCCACGATGTTGTGCCCGCTCGCGATATCGGCGGCCATCTCTTCGATCAGATAGCGCTGGCCGCCCCGGTCCCAGAGATGATGATGCGGATCGACGATCGGACGCGCCGGATCGAGAATCTCCTCGCTGTGCAGGGCAAGCCAATCCTCGCGCGGATCGGCATAAAGCCCGCTCCTTGACGCGGGCGCGATACTGAGAGCCATGAACGGTCACTCCCCGAGATTGTTGGAGCAACTCTATCATACTCCGTCGAGAATGATCACGGTTGGTGTTGACGGCAGCGTCTCGCGGGAGATCGTCAGCGAGCGCTCGCCTCTGCGGTCGATCTCGAACTGGTTGCCGATCCGCTGCATGAACTCTTCCAGCGGCGTCATGAAACGGTGCATCGGCAGCACCACGGAGGCGCGCAGCCGGCGGGTGATCTCGGAAATGCCGTCGAGCGACATCGTGTAGGTGCCGTCGATCGGCACCATCACGATGTCGAGCCGGCCGATCGCCGCGAACTGGCTGTCGTCGAGCCGGACGTGCAGATGTCCGAGGTGGCCGATGCAGAGGCCTGCGACCTCGAAGATGAAGATCGAATTGCCATCCTTGATCATCTCGCCGCCGGGCTCCTCGCCAAAATAGCGGCGGATGTCGGTCGTCACGTTGCGGATGAAGACGTCGCCGATACGCTCGGAGATGCGCGCAGGCTGTCCGCCCTCGCCCCAGCCGTGAAGCACATGGGGAATCCGGGGATCTGGAAACAGCGTGTAATGCGTGGAATGGGCGCGATTCATCGTGACGACATCGGGGAGGCGCCCGGTCCGGTAGACGCCGCTGTAGTCGGTCGCAATGCGTGTTCCGCCGGGCGAGTCGATGTAGTAGGTGGAGTGGCCGGCATAGGTGATCGTGACGTCATCGTTGGCTGCAGCCGCCTGGCGGAAACTCACGGGCCTCACTCGTGGCGGCGCGTTCGCCATCGCCAGGCATTCGCTGCGCTGGACGTCCTGGGCAAGGGCCGGTCCGATCAGCGAACCCAGCAAGGCAAAAGCAGCGGAAAACAGCCGCAGCATCGAAATGCGCTCCGTCCTCGACGGTTTCAGGATATCCTGTTGCGATCCCGTCTCCCAACTACCATGTCAGAGCAGACCATGGAGTTCACATTGTCGAACACGACGGAACATTTCGCAGGCACGAGACGGGCTCTTTCGGCACAGCGGCTGGAGCCATTGCGGCATATCGATGCTGGCGTGCTCAACATCGCCTATTATGAGGCGGGCCCATCGGCTGGTTCTGCCGTCGTACTGCTGCACGGCTTTCCCTATGACATCCACTCCTATGTCGACGTCGCCCCGATGCTCGCGGGGACGGGGTGCCGTGTCATCGTTCCCTATTTGCGCGGTTACGGCCTGACGCGCTTTCGCGACCCCGCAACGCCGCGCTCCGGCGAGCAGGCCGCGATCGGTGCCGACCTCAAGGCGCTGATGGATGCGCTGGCAATCCCGCGCGCGGTGTTCGCGGGCTACGACTGGGGCGGTCGTGCGGCATGTATCGGCGCGGCGCTATGGCCGGAGCGTTGCACGGGGCTAGTGTCGGTGAACGGCTATCTGATCCAGGATATCGCGAATGCGATGCGACCGGCGTCGGTCGCGCACGAGGTCGCCTATTGGTACCAGTGGTATTTCCAGGTCGAACGCGGCCGCGCCGGGCTCGCCGCGAACCGGCGGGAGATCGCGCGAACACTCTGGAAGCTATGGTCACCGACCTGGGATTTCGACGAAACCTGCTTTGAGCGTACCGCGGTTGCGCATGACTGCCCCGACTATGTCGACGTTGCCATTCACAGCTATCGGCACCGCTACGGGCTTGCGGCGGGCGATCCGCGCTATGCCGATCTGCAGTCGCGCCTCGCCGCGCTGCCCCCGATCGCGGTTCCGACGGTCACGCTGGATGGCGAGGCGGACGGCGTCGTGCCGGCCACCGACGGGTCAGCGCAGGCAGCAAGATTCACGAGCCGCCGCGCTCACCGCATCGTCCCGCGCGCCGGCCACAATCTGCCGCAGGAGGCGCCGGAGGCGTTTGCGGCAGCGGTGATGGAGTTGGTGAACGGCTGACATTTCAGGTCATCCGCGCCGCGGGCTGAGCGCCCATGTCAAGGCGAGGATCCCCACGGTGATCAAGCCGCAAGGCAAAGCGGCCAGCGGCAGGATCAGGGTGATCACGGCGGTGGCGGCCCATCCGATCGAGCAGAATGCTTCCGCAAAGGTCGCGAGCCGCGACGAGGTCTGGCGGCGGCGAAACTGACTGCGCCTGGCCTGCACGCGAAACCAGAGCTGGATCGCGGTTGCCGATAGCGCCGCGACCGCGACGCCGGCCGTTGTGATCGTGCTCTGCCAGGGGGAGGCGAAGCCCAGCGCCGCCAGCAGCGGCGCAAAGACGATGCCGATCGCGATCAGCACCACCTCGACCTTGGCGCGGATGACTTGCGTTTGGCGGAGCGGTGCGGTGCCGACGAGGTCCGGGGCGTCCTCGCCCGAAATCGTCAGCCAGGCGAGCCCGCCCGCGAGCTGCCCCGCCGCCATGACGACGACTGGTGTGACCAGCGCGAGGCCCACGGACTTGTCGGCGAAGCTGCGCCACAAGAGGAGCGCGGGCGGCAAGAGATACAGCAGCTGCATCAAGGTTTGCGAGACCAGCCAGGGATCGCGCGCGAGCAGGAAAAACTCCTTCCGTCGCAGCGCCTGCTGGCGCGAGCGCACACGAAATCTCCTGATGCCCCAAGCCTTGCGGCCGGGCGCAGCGCGTGCCGATGCGCTGGCGACAGTCTCGGCAAAGCGCGGCGAAAAGATCGCCATCACGATCCCGAGCAGGATGAGGCTCACTGACAGCAGCGGCAGCAGGGCGGTCACGTCGCCCGTGACCGCGCGCGCTGGCCACCAGACGATGCTTTCGGCCGCGGGCGCCAGCGCGGCCACGGCGTCGGAGGTCAGGATGGCAAAGCGCGACAGCGTGCCGGTGGACAGGATCGCCGCGACTTGTAGCGCGATGACGAAGCCGGCGCCAATGATCGCGGCGACGATCTGCGCCACCAGCCGCGTCCGCGCCGGGCCGATCAGGCGGAACAGCATGATCGTGACCGCGATCGCCACCGCCGTCGCCGACAGGCCGCTGGCGATGACCACGCCGAGGGCTGCGAGCCACCGGGCTCCGCCGCCAAGCAGGAGCACGTCGACAAAGGGGGTCGCGAACAGCAGCGCCATGGCCGTGACTGAGAGTGCGATCGCCGAGATCCGCACCGCAAACAGTTCGGTGAGCGTTGTCGGCGATGACATGATGAGGTCGAGGTCGGCCCGCGCGTAAAACACCCGCGTCACGGACTCGATCGCCTGCGACAGGATCAGTGCCCAGCCGAGGCAGATCGTCGCCGAGATCACGATGCGCGGCGTCGCGTCCAGCGGCGTCGATAGCTCCGCGTAACGTCCGATCACGGCCCAGGCCGGCAGGTGCAGCAGTGCAGCAAGGATGACGAAGCCAATGATTGCAGCGCGCCGTCGTCCGCGCCGTCCCGCGATCATGGCAAGCCATTCGCGCCAGGCGAGCCGCAGCTCGTGTCGTGCGAACCACGAGAGCGTCGTGACGGAACTCATGCCGCGGCGGCCTCGTTGTCGACCAGCGCGATGAAGAGCTCTTCGAGGCTGTGATCGGTGCGCCCGCTCACCTGACGCAGTTCGGCGAGCGTCCCCTCGGCCACCAGCCGACCCGCTGCGATGACACCGATCCGGTCCGCCATGCGCTCGGCCACTTCGAGGATATGTGTCGTCATGATCACGGTGCAGCCGGCCCGCACCCGATCGCCGAGCAGGCTCTTCACATGGCGCGCAGAGACCGCATCCAGGCCGGTGAGCGGCTCGTCCAGGATGATCAGGCGCGGATCGTGCACCAGCGCGCCGGCCAGCGCGACCTTCTGGCGCATGCCCTTGGAGAAACCCTCGCAGCGCTCGCCGAGCTGCGCCTCGAGGCCGAGCGAAATCAAAAGCTGTCGCGCGGTCGCCTGCGCGCGCGCTGGCGCCATGCCCCAGAGGCCGGCAACGAATTCCAGATATTCCTCCGGCGTCAGCTTGTCATAGATCATCGGCTCGTCCGAGACCCAGGCCATCACCTGCTTGGCGCCGACCGGATCGCGCAGGGCGTCGATGCCGAAAATCGAAATCGAGCCGCCATCCGGCGGTAAAAGGCCTGCCACCATGCGCAGCGTCGTCGTCTTGCCGGCGCCGTTGGGGCCGACCAGCGCATAGAACTCGCCGGCGCGGACCTCGAGATCGAGCGCGTCGACCGCAGGACGGTCAAAACGCTTTGTTAACCCTCGCACCTGCAGCGCGGTCAGTTCTGAGGTCATGTCGGCGGATCATCCAAAAGTCGCAACCGATTGAGACCATGCCGGCAAGATGTTTCGGCACGGTGAATCGCAACGGCACAAAATTCCGCCGGGACGGGCGCGGACCGTCCGGCTGACGTGAGCGCTTTGTTGACAGGGATCGCCGCTTTGGGCTGGAATGGCCGACGGGACAAAGCAGTTCTTCCCGCGCCGAGACCGCGGCGCGCGAAGGGCAGGATGCAGCAGGCAACGGCCCAAGAATTGCCGCGCATCCCCCGGGAGGGAAATCGAATGCTGGACTTCGTTCAGCAGGTGGTCAGCGGCATTGCGCTCGGCTGCGTCTACGGCCTGATCGCGCTCGGCTTCGTCCTCGTCTACAAGGCCACCGAGGTCGTCAACTTCGCGCAGGGCGACCTGATGATGCTGGGCGGCTTCTTCGCCTTCACCTTCATCGGCATTTTGGGCTTGAACTATTGGATCGGATTTGCCTGCGCCGTCGCCGCGATGGCGGCCTTCGGCATGCTGGCCGAGCGGCTGGTGGTGCGGCCGATCCTCGGTTATCCGCAGTTCTCCATCATCATGGCCACCATTGGCCTCGGCTATTTCCTGCGCTCGGTGGCGGGCATGATCTGGGGCACAGACGATTTCAAGATCGAGACACCGTTCAGCCAGGGTGTGTTGCGCATCGGCGCGCTGGTCTTGGCCTACGACAAGCTGTCGGTGATCGCGGCGACGGTCATTCTGTGCGCGGTCCTCTACCTTTTCTTCAACAAGACCACGCTCGGCACAGCGATGCGCGCGAGCTCCGAGAACATGCTCGCCGCCTATTACATGGGCATTCCGGTCAAGCGCGTGGTCTCGATCGTCTGGGCGATCAGCGCGGCGGTGGCGACCTGCGCCGGTATCCTGCTCGCGCCGATCACCTTTATTCATTCCAACGTCGGTCTGGTGCTGGGCCTGAAGGCGTTTCCGGCGGCCGTGCTCGGCGGTTTCGGCTCGATTCCCGGCGCGGTCGTCGGCGGTGTTCTGATCGGCGTGATCGAGAGCATGGCCGGCTTCTATCTGCCAGAGGGTTGGAAGGACGTCGCGCCCTACATCGTTCTCCTGCTGGTCCTGCTGCTCAAGCCCGAAGGTCTGTTCGGACTTGCCGCGCGCAAGAAAGTCTGAGGGGCCCGGCGATGCGGTTCCTGTTCAAGACCGACTATGACGACGACATCAGGCTGCTTCCGCATTCGGGCTACGCTTTCTCCTACGGCACGCTGCTTGTGCTGCTCCTGATCGCGCCATACGTGCTGTCCTCCTATCTGATGAGCCAGCTCGTCTTCGTCTGCATCTATGCCACCGTCGGGGTCGCGCTGCTGATCCTGACCGGCTTCACCGGCCAGGCCTCGCTCGGACACGCCGCCTTTCTCGCGATCGGCGCCTATACCGCGACCTATTTGCAGCAGTTCGGTGTGCCGTTCGTGGTCTATTTCCTGGCTGCCGGCCTGTTCGCCGGCATCGTCGGTGCGATCGTCGGCTTCCCTGCGCTGCGCCTGCAGGGCATCTACCTCGTCATCGCGACGATTTCCTTTGCCTTCATCGTCGAGGAAATCCTGGCGCGCTGGGAGAGCGTCACCCACGGCAATGAAGGCATGCGGGTCAAGACCCTGCAATTGTTCGGCGCCGCGGTGCCGCGCGACAGCCCCGCCTTCTTTTTCCTGTGTCTTGCCGTGCTGATCCTGACCATCGTCGGCACGCTCAATCTGTTGCGCTCGCCGACGGGCCGCGCCTTCGTGGCGATCCGGGACAGCGAAACCGCGGCCCGCAGCATGGGGATCAACGTCTCGCTCTACAAGGTGAAGTCGTTTGCGATCAGCGCCGGGATCACCGGGCTCGCCGGCTGCCTGTTCGCCCACAAGCTGTCCTTCATCAGCCCGGAAATGTTCACGCTGCAGCTCTCGATCGAGTTCATCATCGTGATCCTGATCGGCGGCACCTTCAGCCTGCATGGCGCGGTGCTGGGCGCGATCTTCATCGTCATGATCGATCCGTTCCTCACTTATCTGAAGGACGATGTTCCCGGCATGATCGGCAGCCTTGCGACGGCCTTTAGTATGGGAAGCGAGCGCGCGGGCCACATCCAGGACAGCGTCGCGGCGTTCGCCTCCGCCAACGGGCTGAAGGGCGCGATCTACGGCGTCATCATCGTGCTGTTCGTGCTCTTTGAACCTCTCGGACTCTACGGGCGCTGGCTCAAGATCAAGCTGTTCTTCCAACTGTTCCCTCTCTACAAGCGCGCCACCTTCAAGCGGCAAAAACTCTACGTCAAATCGGAGCGGAACCGGTGAGCTACTTCCGCGCCGAAAATCTCTCGCTTCATTTCGGTGGCCTGAAGGCGGTCGACGCGGTGTCCTTCGCAGTCGAGAAGGGCGAGATCCTGTCGATCATCGGGCCGAACGGCGCCGGCAAGAGCTCGATCTTCAACCTGATTTCGCGGATCTATCGCCCGACCGCGGGACGGATCTTCTTCGAGGATCAGGACATCACCGAGGTGCCGGCCTACGGGATCGCGCGCCTCGGCATCGCCCGCACGTTCCAGAACATCGAGCTGTTCGAGAACGCCAGCGTAATCTCCAATCTCCTGGTCGGCCGGCATCGCCATTCGGCCACGCAGCTCTGGCAGGAGGTGCTGTTCCTTCCGAGCGTCCGCAGCGCCGAAAAGGACCACCGCCGCCGCGTCGAGCAGGTCATCGAGTTCCTCGATCTCGAACCCCATCGCGACAAGCTGATCTCGGGCCTTCCCTACGGTGTGCGCAAGGTGATCGAGCTCGCACGCGCGCTCTGCACCGAGCCAAGACTGATCCTGCTCGACGAGCCGTCCTCGGGCCTCAATGTCGAGGAGACCGACGACATGTCGTTCTGGATCCAAGACATGAAATCCGAGCTCGGCATCACCGTTGTGATGGTCGAGCACGACATGTCGCTGGTGAACCGCGTCTCCGACCGCGTGATCGCGCTGAACTACGGACGCGTGCTCGCGATGGGGACGCCAGCCGAGGTGCAACGTCATCCCGACGTCGTCGCCGCCTATCTCGGGACGTAACGCATGACCACGCCCGACATCATTCTCAAGCTCAGCAACATCGAAAGCTATTATGGGCCGATCATGGCGATCCGCGGCATCAGCCTGGAGGTGCGGCGCGGGCAGATCGTTACGCTCCTGGGCGCCAACGGTGCCGGCAAGACCACCGTGCTGAAAACCATCTCCGGCATCCTCGATCCGCAGAAGGGCACGATCGAGTTTCTGGGCAGGCCGATCCAGCGCATGGAGGCCGACCGGATCGTGCGGCTCGGCATCAGCCACGTGCCGGAGGGACGCGAGGTATTTCCCTTTCTCTCCGTCCGTGAGAACCTGATGATGGGCGCCTATGCGCGCACCGATCGCGCCGGTATTCCCGACGATCTGGAACGGGTCTATGGCTATTTTCCGCGGCTGAAGGAGCGGCTCGATCAGACGGCCGGCCAGCTCTCCGGCGGCGAACAGCAGATGCTTTCGATCGGCCGCGCTCTGCTGAACCGGCCGACATTGCTGCTGCTGGATGAGCCCTCGCTCGGGCTGTCGCCGATCCTGGTGAAGGAGATCTTTGCGATCATCCGGCGCATCAATCAGGAGCAGGGGACATCGATCCTGCTGGTGGAGCAGAACGCCAAAGTCGCGCTGGAGACGGCTGACTACGGCTACATCCTCGAGATCGGCCGCGTCGTCATGAACGACCCCTGCGAGCGGCTGATGCGTTCGGCGGACATCCAGGAATTTTACCTCGGGGCGAAAGAGGCCGGCGCGCGGGGCGAACGGCGCTGGAAAAAGAAGAAGACGTGGCGTTAAATAGGACGTCCGCGTCGCGGTCAAAGCCGGCGTCAAGACCGGCTCGCGAAGCGGATCAGGTGAGGAGGGAACGCGCATGCCGCAAAAGGCCGCGCTGACGGTCGCCGACACCATTGCGAAGAGCTTTGTGCTCGCCGTCGCGACGCGCGGCGAGCGTCCGGCGATTCGCGAGAAGAAATTCGGCATCTGGCAACCGACGAGCTGGCGGCAGTGGTGTGAGATTTCAAAGGACATCGCCTACGCGCTCCACGCGATCGGCTTTCGGAGAGGCGACGTCGCCTCCATCATCGCCAATGCCGTGCCGGAATGGGTCTTTGCCGACATCGGCATTCTCTGTGCCGGCGGCGTGTCGTCGGGAATATATCCGACCGATTCCAGCGCGCAGGTCGAATACCTCATCAACGATTCGCAAACCAGGGTGGTCTTTGCCGAGGACGAGGAGCAGCTCGACAAAGTCCTGGTCTGCCGCTCGCGCTGCCCGACCCTGCAGCGGATCATCGTGTTCGACATGGAGGGTCTCGCGAGGTTCTCCGATCCCATGGTGATGTCGCTGGCCGAATTTGCCGCGCTCGGCCGCAACCACCGGCACGGCCGTGAAGCCCTGTGGGAAGACATGATCGCGAGCCGCTCGTCCGACGATCTCGCGATCCTGGTCTACACCTCGGGCACGACCGGGCCGCCGAAGGGCGCGATGCACGCCAATCGCAGCGTCGTGCACCAGATGCGTCACGCCAACGACCTGTTTCCGTCCGATGACGTCGAGGAGAGGCTGGTGTTCCTGCCGCTCTGTCATGTCGCCGAGCGGGTCGGCGGCTAC
>Ga0210401_10000397_pt1 | contig 53864 bp, 45 predicted proteins | sample IncBWH32MmetaG_FD_150866 | JGI IMG/M metagenome (GOLD analysis project Ga0210401, IMG submission 150866) | Forest soil microbial communities from Barre Woods Harvard Forest LTER site, Petersham, Massachusetts, United States - Inc-BW-H-32-M | ecosystem: Environmental > Terrestrial > Soil >...
GGAAGACGCTGGCATATTTGATTCCGGCGATTCGCAGCGGGCGGCGGGTAGTGATTTCTACCGCAACAAAATCGCTTCAGGAGCAGCTTTTTCAGAAGGACGTTCCCTTCCTGCAGAAACATTTCGCGCCGAATCTGAAAGCGGCGTTGATGAAAGGGCGGTCGAACTTTCTTTGCCGTGAGAAGGTGCACCAGATGGTGGGGCAGCCGGTGCTGAAAGGCATCGACGAGGTGGACTGGTTCGCGCAAATCAAGGATTGGGAGAAGCTGACGGAGACGGGCGACCGCAGCGAGCTGACTTTTTTGCCGGACGACGCCGAGCTTTGGCACCGGATTGACGCGCGCAGCGATCTTTGCACGGGGAAGAAATGCGCGGAGTTTCAGAACTGCTTCATCACGGCGATGCACCAGCGGGCGCAGGAAGCGGATTTGATTATTGTGAATCACGCGCTTTTTTTTGCCGACCTTGCAATTCGCAAGGACGATTTCGGGTCGATACTTCCGGAATATTCGGCGGTGGTGTTTGACGAGGCGCACGAGATTGAGGACGTGGCGAGCGATTATTTCGGACGGCAGGTTTCGAGTTACCGGTTCGATGAGCTGGCGCGCGATGCGGAGAATACTTTGCGCGTGCTGCAGATTGCGGCACCGCAGCTTCGGCGGTATCTGAGCCGGATGCGCGAGCGAGGGCACAGTTTTTTTGAGACTTTTCCGGAGCGCGAAGGGCGCTTTCCATTTGAACAGGCCGAGCGCGGCGCGTTTCTCCAGCGGAACCTGGAGCGGTATGAGGAACTGGCGAGTGCGGTGAAGCGAGTGGAGACGGAACTTTCGGCGCTTTCACCGAAGCCGGAGGAAGTGCTGACGCTGGCGCGGCGTGCGTCGGAAATCAGGCGCGAGCTGGAATTTCTGCTGGAGAGCGAGGAGAAAAGCTACGTTTACTGGTACGAACGGCGCGGCAAGGGCGTGTTTCTTGCGGCGACGCCGATTGACGTCAGCCAGATTTTGCGCGAGAGGCTGTTCGACCAGTTCGATACGGTGGTGCTGACGTCGGCCACGCTCGCGGTGGGCGGGCGCTTCGATTATTTGAAGCAGCGGCTCGGCGTTCTGCCCGCGAATGAAAAAGTGCTGCCGCAGGAGTTCGATTTTCGCGAACAGGCGCTGCTGTATATTCCGCCGACGATGCCGGACGTGCGAGACGCAAAATTTTCGGCGAGCGCGGCGGATGAGATTACACAGATGCTGGAAATTTCCGAGGGGCGCGCGTTTTGTCTCTTCACCAGCTACGCGCAGATGAAGGATGTGCACCAGCGCGTGTCAGCACGCGTGAAGTTTCCGCTGCTTTTGCAGGGAACGGCGCCGCGGACGGTGCTGCTCGACCGGTTCCGCTCGACGCCGAATGCGGTCCTATTTGCGACGGCGAGTTTCTGGCAGGGCGTGGACGTGCCGGGAGCGCAGCTTTCGTGCGTGATTATTGACAAGCTGCCGTTTGCGGTGCCAAGCGATCCGATTGTGGCGGCGCGCGTGAAAGCGCTGCAGGAGGATGGCCGGAATCCGTTTGCGGAATACCAGGTGCCGGAGGCGGTACTGGCGCTGAAACAGGGGTTCGGGCGGTTGATCCGGTCGAAGACGGATCGCGGAATTCTGGCGATTCTCGATAACCGCATCCGGCGAATGCAGTATGGTAGAATTTTTCTCGAGTCGCTGCCTCCCTACAAGACCACGCAGGATCTGGCCGAAGTGGCGCGCTTCATGGAAAATCATCCGAAGTAGGCGGGCGTAAGAGTGGCGCGACGGTGAAGAATGCCTCAGCGGCTAAAGCCGTCTTGCCCGGAGCCGGCTGCGGCACGGCTGCCCTTCGAAGCTCAGGGTAAAAGCCCGTGCGCTGACGCAAGACGATGATTTTTCGAGAAAGGAATTCATGTACGAAGTTTATGTGGACGAATCTTTTGCGGCGGCGCACAACCTGCGGGGGTACAAGGGGAAGTGTGAGGATTTGCATGGGCACAACTACAAGGTGCGCGTGACGCTGGCCGGGAAGGAAGTGGATTCGGTAGGGTTGCTGTATGACTTCGTGCATTTGAAACAGGTGATTCAGAGCGTGATCAAGGCGCTTGACCATAAATATTTGAATGAGCTGAAACCGTTTGATGTGGTGAATCCTTCGGCTGAAAATATTGCGCGGCACATTTATGACGAAACGGCGAAGCAATTGAAGCAGACGGCGAATGGCGCGGCGGTGGCGAGTATTACGGTGTGGGAGACGGATGTGACGGCGGCGACGTACCGGCCGTGATGGAGCGCGATTGCTGCGTTGGCTGAAAGCGGGAAATGCAATTTGAAATTTAAAATTTCAGATTTCAAATGAAGGCAACGACTCAAGAAACAGCAGGGCACCGCCAACAGCAGTGATAGCGACGTGCCGGCCGTGAATATATGCAGGTCATCCGCAGCGATCAGCGGAAGCAGCTCAGGAAATGAATGTTTTGTAATCGGTGGGGCACGAGGAGAGCTAGCGACAGCGGGCACGGCATGCCGTGCCCCTACTGGTGGAGCATTTGAATTGGGCGTTTTACATTATTGTGGTGCCGGCGATCGTGACTACGTTTGGCTGGGTGACGTTTGGGTGGGGGTGGCGGCTGGCGGCGGTGATTACTGCGGCGGAGGTGGTCCTCGTGGTTGCCACTGTGATTTTTCTGGCGCGGAGGCAGAATGCGCAGAAGGCGGCGCTGAAGAAAGCTTCTTAGTTTTTTGCGGAATTTATTGAACGGTACGCGTGGCGATGGTCATCACTGAGATTTTCAAATCCATTCAGGGCGAAGGGACGCGAGCGGGATTGCCTTGCGTGTTCGTGCGGCTCACGGGGTGCAATCTTCGCTGTACCTGGTGCGACACGGCATATGCGTTTTATGGTGGTGCAAAGGCTTCGATAGACGAAGTGCTCGAGAAGGTGCGCGAGCTTGCGGGCGGCGAAGCTGGGCGGCGGGTTTCGCTGGTGGAGATCACGGGCGGCGAGCCATTGTTGCAGCCGGAGACGCCGGAGCTGGCCGCGCGGCTTCTCGCCGAGGGCTACACGACGATGATCGAGACGAGTGGCGAACGGTTTGTGGGGACGCTGCCGCGCGAGGTGATCAAGATTGTGGACGTGAAGTGCCCGGATTCGGGCGAAGCGGATACGTTTGATTTCGCGAATCTCGAGGCGATGGATGAGAAGGATGAAATCAAGTTTGTGATTTCGACGCGGCGCGATTATGAATTCGCGCGCGACTTTACTCGCGAGCACGGGCTAGTGGAACGAGTGCGCGAGGTGTTGTTCTCGCCGGTGTTTCCTGACCCGGCGGGCAAATGGGTGGGGCTTGAAGCGCGCGAACTTGCGGAGTGGATTCTGACCGACGGATTGCCGGTGCGGCTGGGATTGCAGCTACACAAATTCATCTGGGATCCGGCAATGAAGGGAGTTTAGAGAGAGCAGTGATGAGTGGCGAATGGTAAGTGGCGAATGATGAGCGAGAAACCGAAGGCGGTAGTGCTGTTGAGCGGCGGGATGGATTCGTGCGTGACGACGGCGATCGCGAATCAGACGCACCGGCTCGCACTGCTGCACGCGAGTTACGGGCAACGGACAGAAAAGCGCGAGCGACGTGCGTTTGAAGAGATAGCTGATTTTTACGGCGTGAGCGAGCGGCTGGTGGCGCGGTTCGATGTGATTCGGCAGATTGGCGGGTCGGCGCTGACGGACGCGGGCATGGCGGTGCCTGAAGCTGGAGAGGCGGTCGGGGCGGCGGATGCGGAAATTCCGGTGACGTATGTGCCGTTTCGCAATGCGCATTTTCTTTCCGCGGCAGTGAGCTGGGCGGAAGTGATTGGCGCGAACGCGATTTTCATAGGAGCGGTGGCGGAGGACAGTTCTGGTTATCCGGATTGCCGGCCGGAATATTACCGGGCGTTCGAAAATGTGATCCTGGAAGGGACGCGGCCGGAGACGCGAATTGAGATTGTGACGCCGGTGATCGCGATGCGCAAAAGCGAAATCGTGCGGCGGGGAGTGGAGCTTGGCGCGCCGCTCGAGCGCACGTGGTCGTGCTATCAATTTGAGGACGAGGCGTGCGGAGTGTGCGATAGTTGCCGGTTGCGGCTGCGGGCGTTTGCGGAGGCGGGCGCAGCTGATCCGATTGCGTATCGGGATCGGCTCGCAGGGCAGACCCGAGTTGCGCGATAATTGAATTGCGCCATGGGGCAGCGGCTTGGTAGATTGCCGCTAAGACAACAGCAGGGAGGATTCAACCACATGCGACGAATGATTCCAGCCTGGATAGCACTGATTCTTGCGCTTTCGTGCGCGACGATAGTGCGAGCGCAAGGGACGGGGCGCATTTCGGGTGAAATTCTTGACCGCGAAGGCAAGCCTTATCCGGACGTCAATGTGGAGATCAAGAATCCCGACACAGGGCAAACGTACACCGCGAAAACCGATAAGAACGGACGGTTCCAGCAGCTCGGATTGCTGAGCGGTGTGTACGTATTCACGCTGACGAATGAAAAGGACCACCTCGATTTTAAGGTGCAGTTCCGCGTGGTGCAGGATCAGGAAAATGTATTCAAGCTGAATTTCAAAGAAGTGATGGCAACGCAGGGTCCGAGTGCTGAAGAAGTGAAGAAGCGGGAAGAGGAAGAGAATAAGTTCAAAAACATGAAGCAGCATTTCGACGCCGGGATGGCGGCGATGAATGACTCGACCACGCTTCGCACGCAGCTGAAGACTGCGCCCGCCGATCAGCAAAGCGGAATAAAAGACAAGCTGAACACAGACTACCAAACTGCGATCACCGAGTTGAAGCTGGCCGAGCAGGGCGTCCTGCCAAAAGATGCGAAAACGCATGCAATTGTCTGGTCGAACCTTGGACAAGCATACGAATTCGCAGGCCGGTATGACGAGGCGGCTGCAGCCTTCGCGAAGGCTGTGGAGCTTCAGCCGCAGGCGCCGTTCTACGAACACCTGAGCACAAATCTTGCGAACGTCGCCGCAGCGCAGCCGACGCTGGACAAGACGAAACTGGCGGATGCCAATACAGCTTGTGAGAAGGCCGCTGCAGCCGATCCTGCATCGGCAGCTCGCTGCTGGAAGAACATTGGGATTATTCTGAGCAACAAGAATCATCAAGCGGATGCGGTGGCACCTCTGCAAAAAGCGACACAAACCGATCCGAAAGATGCGCAAGCGTGGTTCCTGTTGGGCGGAGCGCTTTCAGCGCAGATCACTCCGAAACAGGAAGGCGACAAGATGACGTACCAAATCCCGCCGGGCACAGCCGAAGCTTATCAGAAGGCTATCGACACAGCGCCGGCCGGGTCTCCGATTGCGGAGCAGGCGAAGCAAATGCTAGACGGACTCGCTGCAATGGGTAGCGGTGAGGCCACGTCACTGTCATCCAGGAAAACCAAGAAGAAATCGTAATCCGGTGATTCGGTTTGCTCGGACGGGAGCGGTTACATGACTCCTAGTGCAGCACGGTAAACTCCTAGAACCGTAAGATTTCCACATGAAGCAGTAGTTCTCCGCTCTCGACCCATTCACGTGAGAGTGTTATGCTCGCATCTTCAAGACTCCAGGAAACGGTGCCGGCAGTGGGATCGACGCAATCCAGCACAGAACGACGGCGTAGCGCTCGTGTGTCAGAACCACTTCCTCTTGTGATTCGCGGAAGCGATCTACTGGGGCAGCCGTTTGAAGAGCGCACGTCCACGTTGAATTTCAATCTTCACGGATGCCGGTACTCGTCGAAACATCATCTTCCCAAGAATACGTGGCTCACGATCGAGACGCCAAAAGACTCCGCGCACCGCAACGTGCGGGCGCGAGTGGCTTGGATCCAGCGTCCTCATTCTGTTCGTGAATTCTTTCAGATTGCCGTGGAGCTTGAAAGCCCGGAGAACATTTGGGGACTCGATTCACCGCCGGCGGACTGGTCCTCAGAAGTGCCGTCATACCAGCGGACGGCAGAGACATCCGCACAGCAGACAGAAATCCGCGCCGTGGAGGAGACAAACTCCGGCGCCATTCCGGCGAGGCTCGCCTCGTATATGGGAAAACTAATGACAGATATTAAGGACAATTCGATTCAGGATAATTCGCTGGCAGCGTCAGACCCTGGTGCTGATTTCGTTCCCGCGCCGGACAGTCCGTTTCTGAGGGAGTTGCGCGCGGAACTCAACCGTCACGCGGAAAAAGCTGTGGAGAGCGCGGCCGCAAGCGCGCAGGAGAGAATCCGGCAGAACGCGGATGAAATGGAGCATCAGCGGCAGACGGCAAGCGACGAATCGTTCCAAAAGTGGAAGGAAGAGTTTGCGAAAACGGCGGGCGGAGCGATAGAGAGCGAACTCGACGCCTGGCGCAGCCGTTTGCGATCGGAGATGAATCTCGCTCAAGCGGAATGGAGCGAACTGCTGCAATCGTCGCTCGACGGCAGCCTGCAACGGCTGGTGGAGCAATTGTCGCAGCGATCGCAGGAAGTGCAACGAAGTGAAGAGTCCAGAATGAGCGAGCGGTTTGCCGACTTGATTCATCCGGTGAACGACGCGGCAGCAAAGGCCGGACAATCTCTGAGTGAAATTCGCTTTGGCCTCGAAACGCAAGTGGCGGCGGCGCGCTCTTCGCTTGAGGAAATGGAGCGGTCCGCGACGCGCATCCGCGAAAACTCGGCGCAGTTTGAGGCCGCGGGGCACGACAGTCTGAACGAGCTGCACCGGCGGCTCGAAAATGTGCTCGACGCGCAGACGGCCGAGATGTCACGGCGTGTTGAAGCGATGGCGTCGGGAATGTCGCAGAGAATTTCACCGGCGATTGAAGCGATGGGTAACCAGCAAGTGGAGCGAGCGGTGGCCCAGATGGAAGCGCAGCTTGCGCCGCATCTCGAGCGGGTTCCTGCGCTGCTGCGAGAACTCGACGCGCGCGAATTGCAGACGGAAGAAGGATTGCGGCTGCATCGCGAGAGGCTGCGGCAGATGTCGGAGAATAATCAGCGCGATGTGGCGTCGCGGATGGTCTTTACCCTTGCCGAAATCCAGCGCGATTTTGAAGCTGCGCGCACGCAGGCCCTGGCGAAATGGAATGAAGAGCTGGACGCGAGCGGTGTGCGAGCTTCGCACTCGGCGACTGAAGCATTGGGCCAAACCTCAGAGTGGTTTCAACAGGAGACGCGCTCGCGGTTGCAGGTGCTTGTGGAGCAGGCGCTGGCGAACGCGAATACCGGGCTGGAGACGAAAGCGTCCGAAGCGGCTCAAAAGTTCGAGACTCGGATTACGGAGCAGGCGAATGATCGGGTCGCGCAGGTGAGCCAAAATATTGAATGGCTCGGCGACGACGTGGCGGCCCGAACGAAAACCCGGCTGGAAGCCGCCGCGGAGACGGCGGCCTCATCGTTTGGCGAAATCGTGCGCGGAATTTCCAACCAGGAAATGGACATTCTGGGGCAGAGAAGCCATTCCGCCGTGCAGGAACGAGCGCAGGAATTCGAGAAAACGTCGACCGAGCTTCTGCGGAATCTGGAAGCCAGCGCAAACGCATCGCTCGACCAGTTCCACGCGCAGTTCGGCGCACACTTTGAAAGTCGCATTGCGCAAGGACGGAGCGCACTTGCCAGCGAATTTACTACGGCGATGGACGGGTATCGCGCGGAGAGGGATGCTCACGAGCAGGAGTGGAGCGCGAGACTGAACCAGCTAAGCGGGGAGGCCGAAGGTAAATACCAGGAGCGGCTGAATAACGCCTCCGATTCCTGGAGCGTCTCATCGGTCCGCAGACTCAATGAGCATGGCCAGAACGTTATCGAATCCTTGACGCGGTCAGCTGATCAGACGTTGCGCGATTCCTTTGCGAAGATTTTCGATGGAATGTCCGAGATGCTTCGCGAGCGCGCATCGGCAAGCGCGTCCGGCGCCGGGTTTCCTCCAACGCCCAATCGCGAAACGAGTGAGCAAACCTCCCCGCATCAATGAAGCGGGCAAGCGCATAGTTTATCGCTAACGGGCGGGCGTTTGCGTCCGTTGAAGCCGCTACTTCGTTCCCACTACTTCCACAACTGAGTTTGCCACGTGCGCTACCTGGTCGGCCGTCATGCCGGGATAAATCGGCAGGCTAAGGACGTGGTCGCACGCTCTTTCAGCCAGCGGAAACGAACAGGGAGGGTACGCCAGCGAAGAGTAGGCCGGCTGAAGATGCAGAGGCTTGGGATAATGGATGGCGGTTTCAATTTCTCGAGCGGCGAGCTGCGAGATGACTGAATTTCGGTTGTTCACGTAGATCACGAACTGGTGGTAAACGGATTCGTCCTGCGGCGCGTCGTTTGGCATTCCTAGTTTCGCATTGGCAAAGATGCGGCGATACTCGCGTGCAATTTCCTGCCGGCGCGCGGTCCAGCGATCGAGATAGCGCAGTTTGATGCGAAGCACCGCGCCCTGAAATCCCTGCATGCGATAGTTGTAACCGACGAATTCGTGCTCGTAGCGTGCCGTTTGGCCGTGGGAGCGGGCGGCGCGAGCGTACTTCGCAACCGAATCATCGTTCGTGGTGAGAGCGCCGCCTTCTCCATAGGCGCCCAGGTTCTTGCTGGGATAAAAGCTGAACGCGGCGGCATGGCCGAGGCCGCCGACGCGGCGGCCTCGATATCTGGCGCCGTGCGCCTGGGCCGCGTCCTCCAGAACGAGAAGTTTGAGTTTTTCGGCGATTGAACGAATCGCATCCATATCTGCCGGCCGGCCGTAGAGATGGATGGGAATGATGGCACGCGTTCGCGGTGTGACGGCTCGTTCGATTTGCGCAGGATCGAGATTGGCCGTGGAGGGGTCGATGTCCACGAACACTGGCCGCGCGCCGCAGTAGGTGATTGCCTCGGCGGTGGCGAGAAATGTATTCGGACTGGTGATGACCTCGTCGCCCGGCTGAACGCCGAGGGCGAGCAAGCCGAGGTGAAGAGCTGCCGTGCCGGAGCTGAGGGCCACGCAGTGCTTCACGTCGCAGTAGGTCGCAAACTCGCTTTCGAATTGCTCTACATCCTCGCCCAGCACAAACGCAGAGTTTTCGCAGACGCGATCGAGCGCAGGAAGAATCTGGTCGCGCAGTTCGTGGTATTCGGCTTTCAAATCGAGAAGCGGAACCTTCATCGGTGACCTTCGTATCGCGTGTATCGCACCAAAAACTGTACTTGAGGTGCCGATGATTCACAAGGAGCGGCGCCGAAGCCGCGGAAAGCGTCGAACTCTAGATATGCGTGAGGGTGCCGGTGACCCTGGTTCGATTGAGCGCCCATGCGAAGACCGAAAACGAAAGTGGAAGGAGAACCGCGGCGAAGGCAAGCAGCGCCAAAATGGAAGGACCAATCCGATTCCATCCCGCGCCATCGAGCAAAGCGGCCCGCATTCCTTCCAGCGAATATGTGACGGGGATCAAGTGCGCGACCAACTGCAGAGGCCTGGGGAGAACCGAAATCGGATACATCATTCCGCCGAGCAGTCCCGAAACACCCAGAACTATCCACTTCGCGGGATTTCCGCGCTTGAACAAAATTTGATAACTAGCTGAAAGCACCCCGAGTCCTGAGAATGCGAGGACGGAAGCCAGCAAGACAGCCGCTGCGCCGGGCCAATTGGCCGAACGGGGCGCGAATCCGAAAAGCAGAGCAGCCCAGGCAAGGTACACACAGGTTCGAAGTGCCAGCGTCACGAAAGGATAGATGGCGGAGCCTGCGAGGATCAGCGGGAGCGGAGTCTGAGTGACGAGCAGGGCTTCGAGCGTGCGATTCTGCATTGCTTCATTGAGGCTGGTATCGAACGCATCGATGGAAATATTCAAATAGTCGAAAAACGCAAAACCGACGAGGGCAAAAGCAAAATAGTTGCTGCCGGCCGGCAGAGCGTTCGTAAGTTCCGGCGATTGCACGAAGAGCGAGAGGTAGTAGTAGGTAGCGACGCCGAAGAGGGCTTCAAAAGTTTCAAGGACCAGCGCGCCACGGTAGCCGCGGGCGATCGCGAAGTCACGATGGAAAAAGGCCATCAATTTGCGAAGATTGCCGGCGAGGCTCATTGCACTGATTCCGCATGCACGGGATGACGCACAAGCCGGCCAATCGCTTCATCCAGCGTGCGCGTTCCGGCGGAAGCACACAAACGCTGCGGCGTCTCATTCGCGACGACGCGCCCTTCATCGAGCAGAACCACGCGATCGGCAATTTCTTCCACTTCACGAGGCGTGTGCGACGCAAACAATAGCGTCGTGCCTTCGCGGCGAACAATTTCGTCCTTTAGCAACCGCCGAAACTCAGAAGCGGCAATAGGATCGAGGCTTCTTGTAGGCTCGTCGAGCAGGAGGATGCCCGGCTCGTGCAGCATGGCGCGCGCCAGGCCCAGGCGATGCGTCATCCCGGTGGAAAGGGTGCGAACCTGGCGATCAAGATCGTCGCCCAGTCCCAGCCACTCGGAGATCCGCGCGATTCTTTCCGCTGCGCGCTCGCCGGTGATGTTGTTCATCGACGCAAAAAATGTGAGGTTCGCGCGGGCAGTGAGCCGCGTGTAAAACCCTTCGTCGCCTCCGGTGTGATAACCGAATTGCTTGCGCGCTTCTGCGCTGTTCCGCTCGACGTCGAAGCCGCCAAGCGTGGCGCGGCCGCGCGTGGGAATAATCAGCGTGGCGAGTATGCGAAGCAGCGTGGATTTGCCAGCACCATTTGGTCCCATTAGCGCAACCGCTTCACCCGCGCCGACGCTGAATGAAACGCCCGATAGAGCCGTTTCCGTGGCTTTGGCGACCGGCTGAAGCAACGCACGCCATCCGGAGAGCGCCGGTGGGAAGGATTTCTCGATAGATTCGACCGTAATGACGCGCGAGTCGTTCACGGGTCCCGTTATACCGGCTTTGCCGGGGCGAATCCAGTTCCCTCATTGATTGTGGACTTCGACTCCCGGTAGAATGGTTCAGGGCGTGTGGGGACGAGCAGCCGGCTGCGGAACCGCGCTCCGCGGCGCGCGGGCATCCTTTTCTCCGAACACCGAGCAGTCCTTCGATCGCCGGGTGACGCCACAGGTGAAAACTCTCCATGGACGAGTCTCTTCGCACAAGCTCAATTGTGGTAGCGGCGAAGGAGCAGGTCTCCTGTCCACTAGGGGAAGAGGCGGCTGTTCTGAATTTGAAGAACAGCGTGTACTATGGATTGGACTCGGTTGGAGCGCGGGTCTGGACGCTTTTGCAGCAACCGCGAAGCATCGGCGAACTTCGGGACACATTGCTTTCGGAGTATGAGGTGGAGGCAAGGCGGTGCGAACAGGATTTGCTGGCGCTGCTGGAGTCGATGCGTAGCGAAGGTTTGATTGAAGTTCGAGCTGTCTCTGCCGTTTGAGCGACGGCGGAGCGTTTTAAAGGTGATCCTCCAGGCCCTTGAGGATTGGCCGGTAACCAGCCCCGGGCCGTTCACTGAGGCGTGCACGACTTTTTCGAAGGGTAAGGGTTCAAACGATGATGCAGAGATGGAGCAGGTTTCGCCGTTTGAGCGGATTTGAGCGTGGAATTGTGCTCGAAGCTGCGGCGGGGTTGCTCATATCGTGGCTGGCTGTGCGTTTGCTTGGGTTCCGTGTCTGCAGATCTGTTTTCGGGAAGCCGCTCACCGGTCGGAATTCGTGGAATTCGGCGTCGGGTGAGGCAAATGCTTTGGGCGTCGCGCGGCGAATCGCGCACCTTGAAGCTGTCACCGCCACGAACCTCTTTTTCCGCACAAGCTGCCTGGAACAGTCTCTCGCCCTCTGCCGCATGCTTCGGCACCGTGGCATGAACGCCGATCTGCGCATCGGGGCGAGGAAAGAAGCGGACCGCTTTGAGGCGCATGCGTGGGTTGAGCTGGATGGAACGGTTCTCGATGGCGGCGGTGCCGAGCATCTGCACTTCGTGCCATTTGAGCATTCCGAATCCTCGATGGAGACGCAAACGAGTTGAGCGCAATCGCCGGCATCTTCGATCGCAAGGGCGCACCCGTGCAAAGGGCGCTTCTTCGGAACCTGACGCATTTTCTCGCGTACTGCGGGCCGGATTGGAGCGATACGTGGCTCGATGGTCCGATCGGATTCGGGCATGCGGCGCTGCGGACGACGCGGGAATCGCTGAACGAACAGCAGCCAGCGAGTCTCGATGGGCAACTTTGGATTACGGCGGATGCGCGGCTCGATAGCCGCGATGAACTGCGTGAGGAAATTGAGAGGACGGGTAGAAGCTGCGGCCGCCTTGCTGCGGACTCCGATCTAATTCTTCACGCTTATGCGGCATGGGGCTCGGAGTGCGTTCACCATCTGCGAGGGGACTTCGCGTTTGCCATCTGGGACAGCCACCGGAAAACTCTCTTTTGTGCACGCGATCACTTTGGGGTTAAACCGTTTTACTACGCGGATCTCGACGATCAGTTCGTGTTCAGCAGCGTATTGAATTGCGTACGGATGCATCCGGACGTGTCTGATACGCTCAACGAAACTGCGATCGGCGATTTTCTGCTGTTTGGACTGAACTTCGATGACGCGACGACAGCGTTCAGCGATGTGCGGCGTCTATTGCCTGCGCATTCGCTGACTATTACGCAAGATGAATTCTTCCTGAAGCGCTACTGGAGACCGCCCACGAACGGGCGTATTCGTTATCGGGATGCGAATGATTACATTGAGCAATTCAAGATTTTGTTCCAGGCGGCGGTGAAGGATCGGATTCGGACAGACCGCGTCGGAATTCTGCTCAGTGGCGGATTGGATTCTGCCGCTGTTGCTACCACCGCGCGGACGCTCTCCAAGCGACCGGGCGAAAAGCTCGATTTGCGGGCTTACACGGTCGTATATGAGTCGTTGATTCCCGATCGCGATGGCGCACACGCAAAAGAAACTGCGGAATTTCTGAAAATCCCGGCGCGATATCTCGCTCTGGATAATTTGCAGCCTTTTGACGGCTGGGGTAGCGGCGACTGGATGTGGCCGGAGCCGCCGGAGGACCCGTTGTTCGCCGGGCTGTTCGACCAGTTTGAAATGATTTCGGAAGACTGCCGCGTGGTGCTAAGTGGCGAGGGCTGCGACAACCTGATGGATTTCGAGATGTGGCCGCACGCCAAAGATCTGATGGGGCAGCGGGAGTGGCGGCAGCTTTTCGTTGACACGTTGCGATACGCCTCGATGCGGCGGGCGCCATGGCCGGGAATTCGACGACGAGTGAAGCGAGCTCTTGGCAAGGACCATGATGCGCCGAGATTTCCGCGCTGGATCGAGCCGGATTTTGCGCGCAGGATGAGTCTCGTAGAGCGCTGGAAAGAGGTCAATTCACATTCCGCGTCAGAACGGCATCCGATTCTTCCGGGCGCGCACGCTTCGCTAGATTCGCCGCAATGGGCCTACTTATTCGAGCATGAAAATCCCGGGGTGACGCGGCGTCCAGTCGAAGTACGGTATCCGTTTCTGGATTTGCGAATCGTGGAATATTTGCTGGCTCTTCCGCCGTTCCCATGGTTTTTTGAGAAGAATCTGCTCCGCCAAGCGATGGTGGGCTGTTTGCCTGAGAGTGTGCGAAGGCGGCCAAAAACGCCGCTCGCGGGTGATCCGCTGGCGGAATGGTTGAAGCGTTCTCAGCGAGACTGGGTGAGCGAAGGCCCTTGGAGCGAAGAAGCAAGTCGTTATATTACTCGTAGTGCCATACCACCATTGAATGGTGCAGGCGAAAGCGAGGAATTACAAGCCGCGGTTCGCCCGATTTGCCTTAACTTTTGGTTGCAGTCAGTTCGACGAGTCCGGTATAACTTAAGTGCGGAGGCCCGTAATGGATAAGCCCCTTCTGGGGGGACCCAAGAAGCCGTACGTGTCCCCTAAACTGACTATCTACGGAACTGTTCAGGAACTCACGAAGAGGATAGGAATCCGGGGCAACCGTGACGGTGGGCGATTTCCGCGTTTCAGGACGCACGTCTAAGGGCTCGGTACGGATTTCACCTCTAGTGAAAATCGAATTTCGGTGAACTTCGCCTACTCTGTATTCGGCCTTACCCTCCAATCGAGTGAGTCTATCCCCGGTTTGATTCCCTCGCAACGTGCTGCGAAGCGCCCAGACATCCAGCTTTACTTGGGTTGTTCACCCGTTTCCTCCGACGAATCACGCCCAACGTCATCTGAATCATTAGTTTACACGAGCGCCTATACGGGTCCGTCTGGAACCCCTGCGCTCAGAATCTTGCAGGAACAAGAACACGGGCTCTTCCATTTGGTCTATTTCGACGGGATGCAATTTTGGATGGATCGCCATGGCACAAAACTCTGGGCCTCCTGGCCAAGCGAATCTTCTGCCGAAGATGCGGCCACTTATATCCTAGGACCAGTTCTCGGGCTGCTTCTGCGCTTTCGGGGCATTACTTGCCTGCACGCGAGCGCCGTGGCAATCGGCGGCTCAGTGATCGCGTTTGTAGGCGCAGAAGGAGCAGGAAAATCCACCACCGCCGCCGCCTTTGCGCGTGCAGGATATGCCGCGGTTTCCGACGACGTTGTGGCACTGGTCGAGCGCGAGGGCAACTTCTTCGTTTCGCCCTCCTATCCGCATCTATGCCTCTGGCCGGATTCGGTGGAACTGCTGTACGGGACGACCGATGCGCTCCCTCCCTTTGTTCCAAATTGGGAAAAACGCCGCCTCCCTCTTGCAAATGGCGGAGCGCGTTTCGAGGACGGCGACCTGCCTCTTGGCGCGATTTATCTCCTGGATGAGATCCGCGATGATCCAGGTCCGCAGGTGGAGGCCGTCAGCGCGCAGACAGGATTTCTCGCCCTCGTCGCCAACAGCTTCGCGACAAACATGTTGGATAGTGAAATGCGCGCGAATGAATTCAGGATTCTTTCCGCCCTGGTTGCGAAGGTTCCATTGCGGCGTCTATTCACAAGCAAAGGCCATCTGGCGCCTGCGGATCTATGCCAGGCAGTGCTTCATGACCTTGTTTCTCTGACCCCCCAACCATGATTCCCGTTTGATACCTCAGCGCCTCAGGTTGAATTAGCTGGAGTTCCTCGCTCTGCGCCCTGCGAGTGCCAGATTGGAACAGGAGAGTGATTGCGCTCGGACAGTACGTAGCTATTGTGGAAACTTTGGGGAGAAGTCGTGCTGTGTACCGATTTGAAACCAGCTAACATTTGCGCCCGGGACGGGGCGAGGCGTCGTCCGCTGCGAAGAATCGCAAAGGCTCAGAGGGGGCGTCCAATGAAAATGGGGATTCGATCAGCAAGGCTGGCAGTACTTACCACAGCGGGTGCAGTACTTCTCTCATTCCTATACATCACAACTACTGCCCGTAAAAATACTTCCAACTCACGTGAAAATACGAATGCACCGATTCTCAGTAAGGGTGTTGATACGCCGCGATGGGAGAAGGCTTACGCCCAACTTCCCATGGGATTTGAGGAGAATCGCGGGCAAGCATCTCGCGACGTAACATTCGTTTCGCACGGAAGCGGGTACGCACTTTCGCTCGCGCCTCAGGAAGTTGACATAGCGGTCCTTCGCCGCCGGGCGATCACGGCAACTCCGCTCCACCGTCCGGGCGCACTACGCGCGCTCCGCGAGGCGCGCAGAGCGATGAAGACCACTGTGATTCGCATGCAACTGCAGGGCGCAAATCCTGCCCCGGCGATCGCAGCGAATGAACTACTGCCTGGGCGGTCCAACTATTTCATCGGCAGCAATCGCGACAAATGGGTCACCGACGTGTCATCTTACGGACGGGTGAAATATTCCGGAATCTATCCCGGGGTGGATTTGGAGTTTTACGGCAATCAGCGGCATCTTGAATACGATTTCACCATAGCTCCCGGCGCTGATCCAAAAGTCATCTCGCTGAAAATCGAAGGGACGCAAAAGCTCGCGATCAATTCGCATGGCGACTTGATCCTCCACACTGCTGACAGCGATTCGAAATTCCAGAAACCGCTCGTCTATCAAATGGTCGGAGCAGAACGCCGCGAAGTGGCTGGAAATTACGCGCTCGCTTCCGGCAATCGAGTCAGCTTCGCAATCGCGAAGTATGACCGATCGTTGCCGCTCGTAATCGATCCGCTATTCCACCCGCTGCTCACCTATTCCACATTCCTCGGCGGAACTGGCGACGAGAACGGCCAGGGTATCGCTGTAGATGGCAACGGAGACGCCTTTATCGCTGGTTTGACAACCTCGACCGACTTTCCGCCAACAACGAACGTCGCTCCCGTATCGGGCTGCGGATTCGTCACCGAACTTAACCCCGCGGGCACGCAGCAGCTTTACTCCAACTACCTCTGTGGAACAACGTCAGGCATGGATGAGGCGTTCGCCATTGCTCTGGATCCGAACGGCAAGATTTATGTGGCAGGATTCACCGCTTCCACCGACTTTCCGACTACAGCGAACGCTTTGATTCAGTCCCCTCTCACGACGAACCCGAAGGGAACCGCGTTCCTCACCAAGATTGATCCCACCTTGAGCGGCACGGCCTCGCTACTCTATTCGTCCTACATAGGAGGCACGAACGGAGACCTCGCCAACGCAGTTGCCGCAGACGCAAATGGCAACGCCTACATCGGTGGCCTGACGTTCTCGAGCCCAGGAGCGCCGGGCTCCGGTAATTTTACGGTGACTTCAGGGGCAGTTCAGGCAACTCCCGGCAACAATGTTGGTACAGGCTTCTTGACCAGGATCGACACGACGCAATCCGGAACTGGGAGCCTGATCTACTCCACGTACCTTGGTGGAAACGCCGTAAACATCGCTAACTTCCTTCACGATTTTGGCGACGCCGTCGAGGGAGTCGCCGTTGATGGAGCGAACAACGCCTACTTAACCGGAGTAACCAGCTCCACGAATTTCCCCTCTGTAAACGGCCTTCCCGGAACTCCGATCGCGGCCAACACTCAAGCAGCCGCTTTCGTCACGCGAATAGACACAACCAAGACAGTGACCGCGCCGCCCACATATTCCACATACCTGGAAGGCTCAACGCTCGATTCGGGTTTGGCGATCGCTCTTGGACCGAACAACGTCGCCTATGTCACCGGCTCAACGGAGTCCGCTGATTTCCCCATAACCACAGGGGCATTCCAAGCAACCGGCGCAGCCAACGGCGTCGCGTTCATCACTCTAGTTGACACGACAATGAGCGGAAGCGCGGCGGTGACATACTCGACATTCTTCGGCGGCACCAATAGCGACAATGGCTTCGGCATTGCCGTGGACGGAAACGGCATTGCTTATGTCGTCGGTACGACAGCCTCAAACGATTTCCCGATCACTCCGTTTGTTCTGCCCTCATCGTTGCCCAATTCGGTTGGCAGCCCCTTTGTCCTAAAATTGAGCCCCAAGGGAAATGGCACAGCCGATCGAATCTACGCTAGCTACTTCGGTGGAACCGGCAATGGTCTCCCCGACGGCGCCGATCAGGGCAATGCCATCGCGATCGATTCTCACGGTAATGCGTACATCACCGGCGTGACTGTTTCTTCCGATATGCCGACAACGGCCGGCGCGTTTCAAACCACGTTGAAGGGCACCTCGGATGCATTCGTCGCGAAATTGCCGTTGTTGCTGCCTGTGGCCGTGTCGCCTGCAAGTCTCGACTTCGGCACTCAGCTTATTGGGGCGCCTACCGGACCGCAAACCGTTACCTTGACGAATAACAATTCGACGGCGCTCGCAATCACGAGTATCGCGATTGTCGCGATCACTCCTCCCGCTGCGGGCACAGATTTCGCTATCGTGGCAGGTGGCACGTGTGGCGCCAGTTTGGCGGCTGGTGCCTCATGCACAGTTAACGTGGCCTTTACACCTTCCGTTGCGTCCGCCGAGTCGGCCCAGCTGGTCTTCACCGACGTGGATCCGAGCAGCCCGCAATTCGCTACGCTCACGGGGACTGGGACAGCGAATGCGCCTGTTGCGGTTCTGACGCCGACGAGCTTGGACTTCGGCAGCCAGCTTGTGACCACTACGAGCTCGCCAGCCAAGACGATCACGCTCAAGAACAACGGCAATCTGGTGCTGAATATCACTTCAATTACGGGCTCAGGGGATTTTGCCGAAACGAACACGTGCGGCGCATCGGTGCCAGCCGGAATGACTTGTACGATTAGTGTGACGTTCACTCCGACGGCGACGGGCGCTCGCACCGGAACCATTACGATAACGGACAACGCTAATGGGAGTCCGCGAACGGTGGCACTCACCGGCACGGGATCGGACTTCACCGTGACGGCGCCACCTTCGGTGATGGTCACTCGAGGCTCGAGTCAAATGTTCAACGTCACGGTGACGCCTGTAAGCGGATTTAACCAGGCGGTCGCGCTGACATGCACGGGTGCGCCGGTCAAAACCACCTGCGCGCTCAACCCAACCTCTGTCACACCCGACGGGACCAACCCGATCACTTCGCAGGTAACGGTGACTTCGATGGGTCTTTTGCCCTCGGTTCCGAAGCAGCCGCTGCCACCGTCGAACAGGCAAATCGTTCTTTTCGCGATGGGCCTGGCGCTAATGGCGATGGTTTTTGCCGCACGGCGCCTGCGCACGCGAATCGGCCTTGCGGGAGCGATGCTGGTGGTATTCGCTGTAGCGGGATGCGGAGGCGGCGGTCACAAGGTAGTTACGGGCACTCTCACTCTTACTGGAACTGTAGGGACTGTGAGCCATTCGGCGACCGTTGCGTTGACCGTTCAATAAAAACCACTCTTTTCTCTCGATAAAAGAACCGGGCAACCTCGCCAGAGGTGCCCGGCTTTTCTTCGTTAGGTGGTTGCCTGCTTGGTTCTTCTGTCTTGCCGAGTTCAATTCTTCTTGCGTGCCAGACTCGGATAGGAGACCCTTTCATGCCCGGCGACATCATAGAAGGTCTTAGTCTGTACGCATTCCAGGAGGAAGTGGCGGATGAAGAAATGGTTCGGCCTTTTCGCACTACTTTTTATTTTTACCCTGCCTACGCTTGCGCAGCAGACGCCCGCATGGGACGTGGAGGGCGCTTATCTCTTCCGATCTTTTTATCCCACAAACGCTCCACGGTTTGGAACGAACGGATGGAACGCATCGCTCGATCACAATTTTCGCAAATGGATCGGTATCACCGGAGATTTCACCGGAACCTACCGCAACCTAGGTGTCAATGGCGACTCGCAGATTTATACTTTCATGGTCGGCCCCCGCATATATTTCCTTGGACATCGGCATAGACTGATTCCCTACGGACAGGTTCTATTTGGCGGCGGATACGACCGCCTTACTTTTCCTCTGAACGCCGGATTCCCCAAGACTACCACCACGAGCGGCGCGTTCGCGTGGGCCGGCGGCGGGGGGGTGCAGTGGAGACTCAAGCCCAAGTGGGCCCTGCGTCTGTTTGAATTCGATTACGAGCAAACCCGATTTTCGAACTATCCAAATCAAACTACCACCACACAGGGAAACTACCGCATTTCGGTGGGAATCGTTTATCACATTGGCGAAAAATAACTGAGGTTTTCGCGACTCGCGCCTGTCTCGAAGTGCTGCAGTCTGTTCGTATGAAGCCGTAGTCCCGCCGCCCTGTCGTCTCAGATACCGCTTGCGGAGGGGCTGATTTCCATATGAAATTACGTGGTTATGGCAAGTCTGTCTGAAAACTTTGGTTCGCGGCGATTTGTCCTATTGGTATGTTTCTTTGCCGGGGCGATTCTCACATTTCACGCGATTCGAATTTGGGTGGCTGATTATCGCGTCCATAGCAATCAAATCGACCAGATGGAGCGCGGCGCAGCGCTGGAACCTGAAAATGCCGCTGCCTGGGACCGGCTCGGTCGCGCTCGAGAAACAAATCTCGAGAATCTAGATCCCGCCGGCGCCGTAGCCGACTTCCAGAAAGCGGTCGCGCATGTCCCACTATCCGCGACGTATTGGATGGACCTGGCGAACGGATACGAGGCGATCGGAAACGTCCCACTCGCAAGGGAAGCATTTACTCGCGCAAGAGCCTCCTATCCTGCGTCAGCGGTGGTAGCTTGGGGCTACGGAAATTTTCTTCTTCGGCAGAACGATTACGATGCGGGCTTTGCCCAAATCAAACAGGCGCTGCAAGCGGATTCGAAGCTCGTCACGCTAGCCGTCTCGCGCGTGTGGCATCTGAACCAGGATGCAGGTTTGCTTTTAAATCAGGTATTACCCGCCAATCAAGATGCTTATTTCCAAGCGATTGATTTTATGCAGGAAAATAGACAACCTGCGGCGGCGCTCGTTATATGGCATCGGTTATTGTCGCTCGGCAAGCCGTTCGAGCTGCGCCGCTCGTTCCCTTTTCTTGCGCTCTTGCTTCAAAGCGACCGTGCGGAGGATGCAAGCCGGGTGTGGCGAGAAGCGTTGGCGGCCGCTGGACTTCCTCATGACGAACCTGCGAACCAATCATTGATCTGGAATGGGGATTTCAACCGGGATTTCCTAAATGGCGGATTGGATTGGCGCTGGAGTTTTCCTTTCGGCGCTTCGATTGGTTTCGATACGGCGCCTCCTTCGTCCGCGGGTCGGTCATTACGCCTCGATTTCAGCGGAGGCGCAAACTTGGACCTCATGGAGCCTCTCCAGTTCGTTCCGGTCGAGCCCAGCCGGCGATACCATTTTCATGCAGAGGTAAAAACGGAAGGAATCACCACCGAAAACGGAATCTCGTTTCTAATTAGTGACCCGAACAACGGGGCCGCTATGGTGACCACTGAAAATCTTACGGGCACCCGCACGTGGACGCCAGTGGACATGGATTATACGACGGCGCCCGCGACGCACTTCCTGGCGATCCAGCTGCGCCGATCTCAGAGCCGCCTGTTCGAGAACAAGCTTAGCGGAACGGTTTGGATTGGCGACGTTTCGCTCGTAGCATCGAACGGTGCGGGACAGCCACAGTCAAAATGAAAGCCATCCGCATCGGGCTCTGCGTCATTTTCGCTTTCAGCGTGCTGGCCCATGGCGTCGTGGAGGTTTGGTCGGAATCGCTTCTCGAAATTGGCGGGGCCGTCCTTTTGGTTCTCTGGGCTGTTCTCGTTTACCGGAATTCGGAAATAGAAATTCAGTGGAACGCGCTGAACTGGCCCCTCCTCGGAATCATCGGAATCGGACTGTTGCAACTCGCGTTGCGTTGGAGCGCGAATCCGTTTTTCACTCGAGTAGAACTGCTTCGATTCAGCGCTTACTTCATTGTTTTCTTCCTCGCTGCGCAGGCCTTTCGGGAGCGAGAAGATCTCGTGAAGCTTGCCTGGTTTTTGGTTCTTCTGGGATTCTCAGTCAGCCTGCTGGGAATCATCCAGCATTTCACATCGCAAGACACGATTTACTGGGTCCGCCATCTTTCACAGAGCGTCGATGTGTTTGGACCCTACGTGAATCGCAATCACTTTGCCGGATTTGCGGAGCTGGTTGCGCCGGTGGGATTGGCGCTGCTGATATTCCGCGGTGTGCGCCGGGATCTTTTCCCGATGGCCGGCCTGCTCACGATTATCCCTGTGGGAGCGTTGATTCTCGCGGGCAGCCGCGGCGGCATCGTGTGTTTTGCATTTGAAGTGGCTGTGCTGGCGTTGCTCGCGCGCACCCGCAAGGGGCTGCGGGGTGCGACGATGACCGCGGTTGCATTCGTAGGCCTTGCTTCTATCGCGCTAATTGTGTGGTTGGGAGCGGGCACAGCAATCGAGCGGTTCTCAAAAACGCGAATCGGCGACGTGCCGCTTTCACGCCGGGCCTCGATGTTTCGAGGTGCGGAGCATATTTTTCTGGATCACCCTGTGAAGGGTGTTGGACTCGGAACGATTGTCACTGTTTTCCCAGGCTACGACACCGGCTATGACGGCCTGGTGGTGGACCATGTCCACAACGACTACATCGAGGCGCTCGCCGAGACAGGGATCTTGGGCGGCTTCTGCGGGTTCGCCTTCCTTTGGCTGCTTTTCACAGGGGCGAGAAGATCGTTCGTGGCGGACCAAGGTCATTTTTCTACCGCGCTTCATGCTGGCGCTATTGCCGCAGTTTGTGGAATCCTGCTGCACAGCTTCGTGGACTTCAATCTTCACATCCCTTCCAACGCTTTGCTTTTTCTGCTTCAGGCCTATCTGGCAACGTCGCCTCCTCTTCCTTCCGGTAATACGGTGCCACGCCGGCGTATTCGCGATCGTGAACACGTCCTCGCCGTAGATGAACAGTAGCGGCCGTTTCTCTCAACTTGCAAGACTTTGCTTATACATGAATCCGAACAGGCCTCATTCGAGGCGATTCCTTATGTCGCACGCGGTGTGGTCCCCTGAATTTCAGACTATTTTCATCTTGAAGCTCTAACATAAAAACTTGATTGGTGTGTCGGTTTCGGTAAATCGAAATTATGGAGTAGCGAAGCCCAATGTTCAGCTCGCATACAAATTTACGACCATACGTGCTATTCGCGTGGAGCTTTTTAGTTTGTGTGGAGTGTGTTTTTCCCTGCCCGACTGCTGCGCAGGCAGACTCTAATAGTCCAGCACCCCAGTTCGATCAGCAGGTGCACCTAATGCATCCGGCCGGTGTAGACGGTGCGAGCTCACCCGTGATGATAACGCTCTCAGACGCAATCGCACGGGCTCGCAAGAATGATACGCAGTTTCTTTCGGCCGGCGCCGATGCGAAGATTTCCCATGAAGACAGGGTGCAAGCTCGAAATGCGCTGCTGCCAACCATTAGCGCAACGACTCAAGCCCTCCTGACACAGGGCAACGGAAAGACACCGAACGGGCGATTCGTCACGAATGATGGCGTTCATGTATATCGCGCGTGGGGTGTGCTGCATGAGGATCTGTCGCCGCAGAATTATACGATGACGTCCTATCATCGCGCGGAAGCTGTTGAAGCGATCAGCAGAGCGAAAACTGAAATTGCCAGCCGAGGCCTTACGGTGACTGTTACGAAGCTTTACTACACGCTGGCGGTTACCGAGCACCGGTACGCCACGGCCCAACAGAGCCTGGATCAGGCGAAACACTTCTATGAAGTTACGCAGCACGAGGAGCAACTCGGCCAGGCAGCGCATGCGGACGTAATCAAGGCGGAGATTCAGTATCGCCAGCAGGAGCAAAGTTTCGAGGAAAGCAAACTTGCCATGGACAATGCGCGCCTTGACCTGACCGTGTTGCTGTTTCCAACGCTGAATGAGAATTTCACAATCGTCGACGATCTCGAGTCGAGCGCCGCATTGCCTCCGTTTATAGAAGTACAGAGCATGGCGGCAAAGGGAAACCCCACATTGCGGGTGGCGCTGGAGAGTGCGCGACAGGCAGACGTTGATGTCTTCGCTGCCAAGACCGCATTTTTGCCGACGCTGACCCTCGACGTGGATTACGGCATTGAGGCTAATTCGTTCGCGCTGCGAAGTCCGATTGCTGCTGATCGCGCGTTGGGTCCGCTTCCCAATCTCGGATACTTTGTGACGGCTGGTTTCAACGTGCCGGTGTGGGATTGGGGCACTCTGCGCAGCAAGTTGCATCAGGCAAAATACAAACAGGAAGTAGCGCACGCGGAGATGAGCCAGGCACAGCGAACGTTGCTCAGCGAACTCTATAGTGCGTACAACGAAGCGTCGGTGGCGCGTGCCGCTTTTGAGAACTCGCGACGCACGGCTGATCTGGCGGCGGAGAGCTTGCGTTTGATAAATCTGCGATATCAGGCTGGAGAATCGACGGCTCTTGAAGTGGTTGACGCGCTGAACACGCAGCTGATGGCTCGAAATGCTAATGATGATGCCGGTCTGCGGTATCGCGTGGCGCTTGCGACGCTTCAGACTCTCACAGGAAGTTTCTGAACTATGGGAAGGAATGCCGGCACAAAAATGCTCTTAATGGACAAGTTGACCTGCGCCGGCCGGACGATTTTGCTCCGCGCCGTAGTGCTGGCAGCAGTGTCACTCGTAGTTTTTGGATGCTCGCCGAAACAAGAGAGCGAGCCTCCGCCAACCGTTACCGTCCAGGTGGCTACGGCTGAAGAGAAACTGATCCAGGATGTGGTGAAGGCAGACGCAGTGCTTTATCCGCGCGAGCAGGCGGCGATCGTGCCCAAAATCAGCGCACCGGTTAAAAAGTTCTATGTGCAGCGCGGGAGCCAAGTACGGGCCGGTCAGTTGCTTGCTGAGCTTGAAGATCGAGATCTCGCTGGAGCCGTCACGGAAAATCAAGGCGGCTACCAACAAGCAGAAGCAAATTATGCGACGGCTTCACAGAAGGCGCAGCAGGATCTCGTTCTAGCAAAGCAGCAACTCGATGCGCAGCAAAAGATTTATGACAACCGAGTGTCGCTGTTCAAACAAGGAGCAGTTTCCCAGAAAGATGTAACGGATGCGCAGATCACGTTAACTCAGGCTCGCGATCAATATCAAATCGCACAGAAGCAATTCGACCTACAAGCTGCTGAGGGGCAGCTTAAAGCTGCGAAAGGCAAGAGCACCAGTGCCGCCGCTCAGTTGAGTTACGCTCGAATCGTCAGTCCCATCAATGGTGTTGTCACAGATAGGCCCATCTACCCTGGAGAGACGGCGCCCAGCGGAGCTCCAATCCTGACGGTGATGGATTTATCGCAGGTGATTGCGCGCACACACATCGCGCAGCAGGAGGCCGCCGATTTGAAGGCGGGTGACCCCGCGAAAATATCCGTTCCCGGCCAGAACGAGGATTTTTCCGGCAAGGTTACGCTTGTGAGCCCTGCGCTGGATCCGAATAGCACCACTGTAGAGGTGTGGGTACAAGCGGCGAATCCCGGTGGAAAACTGAAGCCTGGAAGCAGCGTTCGAGTTGCGATTGTGAGCGAGACGGTGCCAAAGGCGCTCGTTGTTCCCGCCGCGTCAATCCTCACTGGGCCCGATGGCGCGACCTCCGTCTTCACCGTGGATGCCTCGAACAAACCGATTCGTAAAGCGGTAAAGGTCGGAATCCGCACAGACGCTGACGCCCAGATCACGGACGGATTGTCAGGGGGCGAGCGCGTGGTAACCGTAGGGGCTTTCGAGCTCGACAAGGAAGACGAGCCGGTCCTGACAAAAACAAAAATCCTGGTGGAGGCGCCAAAGGCATCCGAGGCTGCGGGGAGCGAAAACAAATGAACCGCGGCTATCTTGCGCAGATTTTCAGGGTCTACGCGGATGAATGAAATCCCGCCAGCCCACAGTCTATCCAAACCCGATCAAGGGACCGTTCTCGAACAGCGATCGCACTACTGGTTTGCGCGGCATTCGAAATCGATCTTGTTTGTGGTCGTCGTGCTAGCCATCTTCGGAGTTTACGAAGCATTCTCGATCCCCATCGCAGTTTTCCCGTCTACCAACTTCCCGCGAATCATCATTGGCGTTGACAACGGTGTGATGCCAATCGATCAGATGGAAGTGACGATCACCAGACCTCTCGAAGAGGCAGTCAATAGCGTTCCCGGACTTCAGGACGTTCGTTCTACTACCAGTCGAGGTTCAGCCGAAGTAGATTTGTTCTTCAATTGGAATGTGGACATGGCGCAAACGCTGCTGCTTGTGAATTCCGCAGTGGCACGTGTTCAGGCAACCCTTCCCACCACTGCGCAAATCGAAACGCATCGACTGGATTTTGCGAGTTTTCCGATTTTGGGCTACAGCTTGACGTCAGACAAAATACCCCAGACGCAGCTATGGGAGCTTGCCACCTACGAATTGCAGCCGCGACTTAACCGCTTGAATGGTGTCGCAACTGTGGTTGTTCAAGGGGGGGAGCAGCCGGAATTCCATATTGTTCCCGACACGGCGCGAATGCTGCGTTCGCGGGTCACACTTCAAGATGTTCTTGATGCGGTTAATCACACAAATTTGATCGATTCGCCCGGTCTGCTCACGCGCAACCATCAATTGTTTCTAACACTGGTGACGGCGCAGGTAAAAACGCCGGAAGAAATTGGCGATATCGTGATCAAAAACGTAAATGCAGTGCCGGTTCGCGTTCGCGATATTGGGACCGTGCAGGCGTCGGCAAAGCCCGTCTTCACAGTCGTCACCGCCAATGGAAGGCCTGCGGTTCTTCTGAGCATCAATCGCCAACCAGACAGCAACACCGTCGAGGTAGCGAATGAAGTGCATCAGGAAATGGAAAAGCTGCGTTCGGTGATCCCTGCCGGCATTGAATTGAACCTCTTCTACGACCAGTCAAATATCGTGAAGGCATCGATTGGAAGCGTGCGGGACGCAATCATCATCGGGCTATTTCTAACTGGGCTGATCATTTGGCTTTTTCTGCGCGATTTTGGGACAGCGGTGATGGCGGGCCTCGTCGTTCCGGTCACGATCTGCATAACATTTATCGCACTAAAGGTGATGGGGCAAAGTTTCAATATGATGACTCTTGGTGGGCTTGCTGCGGCAGGGGGGCTCGTCATCGATGACGCAATCGTCGTCGTCGAAAACATCGTTCTCCATCGCGATGGTGGCGAAGGTCCACTCGAAGCAACGAGCAAGGCGCTCAAAGAACTCACAGTCCCATTAATCGGTTCTACTCTGACGCCCATTGTGGTGTTTCTTCCGTTGATTTCGATTACCGGAGTCACCGGATCATTCTTCCGCGCGCTTGCGGTGGCGATGAGCATCTCATTGCTCACGTCGCTGGTACTTGCTCTCGGTTGGACAACAAACCTAGGCAGCCTCGTAATCCGCCGAACGAAAACACCAAAAAATTCGCAGAAGACTCCGGCAACGGCCGGTGTCGAGACCGCTCAGGCGAACGAAATGCGCCGGATGATAGCCGCCGAAGAAGAGTCGCTGCGTGGCGGAGTGTTCGAGCGGATCCTCACGATCTACGAACGCTGGATGCGCCGCGCTCTAAGGCATCCGGCCTGGCTGGCGGCACTTTGCATAGGACTGGTGGTGCTCGCATGCGTCTGTTACATCAATCTGGGATCAGACCTGCTCCCGGCCATGGACGAAGGCGGATTTATCCTGGATTATGTGATGCCGCCTGGCAGCTCACTTCAGGAAACGAATCGCGTGATCGATCATGTCGAGAAAATTGTGCGCGCCGTGCCGGAGGTGGAGAGTACTTCTCGAAGGACGGGTTTGCAGCTGGGTCTCGCGGCAGTCACCGAGCCTAATACGGGCGACATATCTGTGAAGCTGAAGGACAAACGCAGCCGCGATATCGACGAGATTATCGCCGAAATCCGCACGAAAGTGAAAGCGCAGGAGCCCGCTCTCGATGTTGACTTTACACAGCTCTTACAGGACATGATCGGTGATTTGACCGGCGCGCCGCAACCGATCGTTGTAAAGCTCTTTTCACCCGATCCCCAGTTGCTCGCAACGTGGGCACCTCGTGTGGCGGATGCACTGGGTACCGTCACCGTGAACAACAAGAAACCGGTTGTGGACATCCAGAACGGAATCGACAATACGACAAGCGGTCCGGCGGTCGTATTTGCAGTCAATCCGGCGGCTGCGTCTCAAGCCGGTTTCACAACCGATCAACTCGCGATAGCGGCGTCCGCCATCGTTGACGGCGAACCCGCTACCTCCGCGGTAGTAATCAACGACCGGCCGTATACGATGCGAGTGCGTTTTCCGGAAGCAAACCGCGCTTCGCTTGAGGCTATGAGCAACACAATTCTCGTGAATGCAGCCGGCGGCACTGCAACTCTCGGATCGCTTACGACGATCACCGAAGTTCCCGGCCAAACTGAAATTCGGCGTGAGAATCTTCAGCGCGACGTTGAAGTCACGGCGCGTCTCGAGGGCTTGGACCTTGGCACCGGCGTGGCAGCCACGCAGAAGGCCATAAGCCGGCTAAATCTTCCTCGATCGATTCGAGTGGAGTACGGCGGAACTTACCAGGAACAGCAAAAATCTTTTCATGATCTGGTGGTAGTGCTGGTGCTGGCGCTCGTTTTGATTTTTCTCGTTCTGCTTTTCGAGTTTGGCACTTTCACAGCGCCCATCGCGATTCTGTCTTCCGCTGTGCTTTCGAGTTCAGGTGTGTTTCTGGCTCTGCTGATCACGCGGACCACCTTTAATGTGTCGTCATTTATGGGATTGATCATGGTGGTTGGTATCGTAGCTAAAAATGGCATCCTACTCTTGGATGCCAATCACAAGTTCAGATGTGTAGGGTTCGCGCCGGAAGAAGCCTTGATACAGGCTGGACGCCGCCGTCTTCGGCCAATCGTTATGACGGCTATGGCGGCCGTCGCGGGAATGGTGCCTCTCTCATTGGCGTGGGGCGCAGGCTCGCAGATGCTGCAACCGCTCGCGATCGCAGTTATCGGCGGCATCCTCATATCCATGCTCTTGTCATTAATTATCACTCCTGCGGTGCAGTTCTACCTTGGCCGTTCTGCTCGAGAGCGCCCGCTGGCGACATAGCGATGGCCCTTCTTTTCGTATACATTGCAAACCAACGGCATTTGCCGCCGGACACACGATGCGAGTTCTGATCATCGAAGACGACAGAGGCATGGCTGGGCTGTTGCAACGAGGCCTTCAAGAAGAGAATCATGTGGTGAGCCTCGCATTCGACGGGCAGTCGGGCCTTGAAATCGCAAAGTCCTACGAATTTGACGTCATCGTTCTCGACTGGATGCTTCCGCTTATGGATGGCCCGGAGGTTGCGCGGCGCCTGCGGAAACTCGGAAATTCCTCGCCGATCTTGATGCTAACGGCTCGCGATGCCGTCCCTGACATCGTGAAAGGCCTTGATGCCGGCGCAGACGATTACCTCACCAAGCCATTTTCTTTCGCGGAATTCTTAGCGCGGCTCCGAGCCCTTGCCCGTCGCCCAAAGACAGAAGCCAGCGCGAAGCCCTTAAAGGTCGGGAATTTGATACTTGATCCGAATACACGACAAGTATCCCGAGCAGGGCATGAACTGAAATTGACTCCTACCGAATACAGGCTGCTTGAATTCTTGCTCCGACGCTTTGGCAGAGTTGCATCGCGCCAGGCAATCGTTGAGGCCGTTTGGGGACTCGATTCCGATGTGGAAGAAAACACGCTTGACGCTTTCGTGCGCCTGCTCCGAACCAAAGTCGATCAAAATCACAAGGTGAAGCTCATTCACACCGCGCGCGGTTACGGCTATTGCGTCAGGCAGGAATCAGAAGAATGAAGGCACTTCCGCTTCGCTTCCGGCTTACGATTTGGTATTCGCTGATCTTGGCGGTGTCTCTCGGCATTTTTGGCGGTGCCGCCTATTTCGCAATGAGCCACAGTATTCGCTCTGCAGTCGATGCGGGACTCCAGCGAAGAGTGGCGGGCATTCGGGGAATCATCGCCCGCACCGAACCCGAAGGCCTGGCGGCGCTGAAGGACGAGCTAAGCGAGTACGACGAAGGCGACGGGAACGGTGGCCGGCTGCGAGTTGCGGACTCGAGCGGTGAGCTTATCTACGCCTCACCTGGATCGGATTGGGCCGATTCGAGAAGGTCTAGAGTTCGCAGTTCCGACCCCTTCTATACCGAAATCCACGGAGAGCAATTCCGCGTCTTGCGTGCTCCGGTCGAGGCGAATGGAAAGGCTTACGACGTCGAAGTAGCCACTGATACGGAAGACTTCGATCTCGCCATCGACCGATTCAGGCGCCTTCTCTTTCTCGCTGTGCCTCTTTTTCTATCGCTCGCAGCCTTGGGCGGATACTGGATGAGCAGCCGAGCGCTCGATCCGGTGGACGAGATTATTCGAGCGGCTCGCGGCATCAGTGTCACGAGTTTGTCGAGCCGCCTCACCGTTCCAAAAACTGGCGATGAACTCGAGCGCCTCGCGAGCACGCTTAATGAAATGCTCGGGCGCCTCGAGAAATCTTTTCACCGCATCACGCAATTCACCGCAGATGCCTCACATGAGCTACGAACTCCAATTTCTCTGATGCGCACAAACGCTGAGATCACACTCCGCAAGACGCGTCCTGAAAGTGAATACCGCGCAGCTTTGTCGCAGATTCTAGGAGAATCAGAAAAGGTTTCCATACTGATTGACCAGTTGCTGGATCTCGCCCGCGCGGATGCAGGCTCCGCAACCATCCCGATGGTTCGCATGAATCTTACCGAAGTGGTGGATAACGCTTATCGAAAGGCAAAGGTTCTCGCTGAAACCAAACATCTAAATGCGAGCAAGAATCTTCCGAGCGAGCCTGTTTGGATCCAGGGCGATCCTGCAGCAATCGAAAGACTTTTGCTAATTTTTCTGGACAACGCCGTCAAATATACGGCTTCGGGCGGACAGATCGAAATGCGTTTGAGGGCGCATGATGACGTCGCGGAAACCGAAATTCGTGATACTGGGATCGGAATCAGCGCAGAGGACATGCCGCACATCTTCGAACGATTTTACCAAGCCGACCATTCGCGGTCAGGTGAAAACGGCGGCAGCGGGCTGGGGTTGGCAATTGGGCGCTGGATCGTAGAGTCACATCACGGCGATATCGCCGTCGAAAGTGAGCCCTCCAAGGGCACGGCTTTTCGAATCCAGTTACCGCTCTCTCGCTAGCGAACGGTCTTCCAATATTCTTCGTTTGAACGAGATTCTACCGGCCGCCGAAGGAGGCCTCGCGAAGAAGCCTCCTCCCTAAAATTTTGCTTTCGAAAAACTAGTGGTGATAATCGTGGTCGTGGTCGTGATCGTCCCAATCGCGATCCGTACGCCACCGGTGCTCGTCTTCATCCCACCATCTGTGATTCGAGGCCCAACAGCGCTCCCGCTCTTCATGCAGGATGTGGCGCCATTTTGCCGCCTCCTCACTTTGATAGCCGTGGTGCTCGATGGCCTCGTGCAGATTGTGATCGGCTTTCGCGACGCGTCGCTGGCAGTCGTCATCTGCGCGCAGAGTTGGAGCACCTGCAAACATGATAAGTCCGGCCAAGGTCGCTCCGGCGACCGCGACTCTTCTAAAGAATGAATTCTTTGAATGTTCCATAGCGGTTAGATCTCCTCTCGGATGATGAAGCGATAATGGAGGCTCCGGAGGCAAATTGAAATCGACCGGAACCTATGCGGTTGTGGGAAAGCATTCGTGCTGCCACGTGGGGAGTGGCTGGAAGTCCTTCCTAGACAGAGAATTACCCTACTCCGCGGTCCAAGAGAAGCTGTGCATTGGGGTAATGACCCTACGAAATTATTACGCTAGGTCTGCTTTGGCTCGTTGAAACTAGCTCAACGATAAGCAACAGCCTTGCATCTGCGCGACGTCGACAGGGTGAGTCCGTCCGTATTTTGCTGTAAGGGTGTGCGAAAAACAGTGGCGTCCGTGTTGATCAGCCGCCCGTAGAGGTGGTCTCCTTGGACGTAATTTCGTATTTGAAGTTGTCCGGGTCGAGACTGTCCAGCCGGCCCTCGGTCGTTTCGGCCTGCGGATACATCAGGAATCCGACCGGCGCGCCATTCGATCCGGGTAGGGCGACATCATGCGCGAAGTTGTAAGCCATCCAGTTCATCTCCCAGGATCCGAATAGCCGCGCCCGGGCTTTCTTAACCATGTCATCGTCCAGAGGACGATTCCCGGGCGGTTCTTCGAGCACGACCTTCCGCACGTCGGCCGGGTCGACTGGAACCCAGCCGTAGTCGCTCAGGTAAACTTCGGCGCGGCAGTGTTGCGCTTTTGTCACGTTCTCTGATGAGGCGCCCAGGCTCTTGTATCCCAATTCCGATTTGCCTACACGGATTCCGTAGACGTCGCGCGCAGGAAGGCTGGCAGAACGAGCGAGGCCCACGTAGAGCGCATTCAGATCCGCGCACTTGCCGCCCAGATCCTTGGATTCGAGCATGAAACGAATGTCGCCTACACCACAGCCGCGCGTTTTCGGATTTCGAAACGTGTTGTCAACGATCCATTCGTAAATGGCGCGCGCTTTCTCTACATCCGTTTTCGCGCCGCTGGTGATCTCTGTCGCCGTCTCCTTCACGATGCCGTCGGTCGGCAGAAGCTTTGTCGGCTGCAGAAAATGCTCCAGGTCCGCTCGATTGTCTTTGGGCGGATTGCTCCGAGCAGAGAGATCAACGACGTAAGTCTTGGTCGTGACCCGGCTTGTGAGGGTGAGGACTGGCTGCACACCGGATGGAAATTCTGCAACGATGATTCCGAGTGCATCCGGATTATTGTCGGTCGTTTTCGCCGTGCCGCCTTCCGCGTGGAAGGTTGTAGAGAGAGTTTTCTGAAAGGGCGATTGACTTATGAGCGGCGCTGGCAACCAGATGCGAGTGGTGCCCGAAGGTTTGAGGACTTCGGCTCGCGTCGTGACTTCGAAAGTTCGCCAATGGTCAAGCGTTGTGTCTGCTGCAAAAACTCGCCCAGCTTTCGCGAATGCTAGACTTGCTGAAACAATTCCTGTCGATCGCAAAAAATCGCGACGGTTCATACTCCAACTCCTCGAACCAGAAATTCTGTTCTTAATCTCCCACGGACGGATAGCGTACACTCGACTCGCTCGGTCATGCAAGACACGGCCTTGGAGCTTGAAACCGGAATGTTGGATACCTCGCGGTTCCAAGATGCAGACAAATACGCGGCTTACTTGAAGACACCGGCCGGCAAGTTGCGGTCCGAGCTGGCGTGGGAGAATATGCGGCGCTTCCTGCCCCGGAACGCCTCGGAATGTCGCGCGCTCGACGTAGGCGGCGGCACGGGTTTCGCGAGTGTGCGGCTCGCGCCGCTAGGATTTGACGTTGTGCTGCTTGATGGTTCCGTAGAGATGCTCCGAATTGCTCGTCAGGAGGCGGAAGCCCGTGGAGTGACGGCGCGAATTTCCTTTTGCCACGCCGATGTGAGTCAACTACCCCGAATTTTCGATGCCGAGTCGTTTGACGTGGTCGTTTGCCACAATCTGCTGGAATATACCGAGGATCCTTCCGCGAGTATTCGCCACATCGCCCACGTCCTGCGGAAAGACGGCGTGTTTTCTGTTTTGGTGCGCAATCGTGCCGGCGAGGTGCTGAAGGACGCCATCAAGTCGCGTGACTGGAAACTCGCAGCTGCCAATCTCACGGCGGAGACGGCGGTGGATACTCTCTATGGAGAGGCGCTGCGCGTATTTACCCCCGTTGAGGTACGTAATTTGTGCGTTCGAGCTGGTTTGGAAGTCGTCGCTGAATGTGGTGTTCGCGTTTTTTCTGATTACCTGGCGGTTGAGAATCTGACTGACACGACATACGATCAAGTGTTCGAGTTGGAATCGACGCTTGCAGCGCGCCCGGAGTTCTCTGCGATTGCGCGCTACATTCAGGTGATCGCTCGGCGTTCCGGTGCATCCTCCAACAAGGTCACCCGGCCGTGATTCAGCGTGCCGCTCATTCACTTTCACAGCCCGCGACGGCACCTTCACACCCCGCGATGATTCGTCCCGCTGCGACCGGAAAATTTGCGCTCGGACTCGGACTCACCAACGAGTGCAACCTGGCTTGTTCATTCTGCTATCGCGATCCGGCGCGGACGGACCGGCTTAGCCTGGAGCAGGTACGTTCTGTGATGGAAAGCCTGCCGGTTCGCTCGGTGAATCTGGGCACCGGCGAGAATGGAATGCACCCGCAATTCCGCGAGACTCTGGCTTACCTCCGTTCTCTATCTGTGAAGCTTACGATCACGTCGAATGGCCACAGTGCGGCGGTGCTCACTGATAACGAGCTCCGTGCTTTTCACGATATCGAGTTTTCGCTGGACTATCCTACGGAGCGCGAGCAGGACGCACAGCGCGGCAGCGGCAATTGGGCCTTGATTCATGAGCAGGCGGCACGCTGCGTGCGGCTCGGAGTCCCTGTCACATTCATAGCTGTGATGATGAAATCGAACTACTTGCGTTTGGCTGAAGTGGCGCGGGTGGTGAAGCGTTACAAGTCGCCACTGCGGGTGAATGTTTATCAGTCGGTGCGTTCTGATCTGTATGCGTTGAGTTACGAGGAGTATTGGCAAGGTTTTCGAGCTTTGTTTGCAGAGACGGATGTTATCGCGATCGGCGAACCGCTGGTTCGCGCGATGGCGGGTTTGCCTCCGAGGACCGGCGGATGCGGAGTGAGCACTGTGCGGATTACGCCGCGAGCCACCACGCAGCCTTGCGTATACTGGCCGGGCGCGGGAGAGCCGCTTTCGCTCCTGGCATCGCTGGGCTCGTCAGTTGTAGAAACTTCGCCCTTTGTCGAGGCGCGCACCGTGCCCGACGCCTGCCGGCCCTGCGCCTATCTCGAGAGTTGTTACGGCGGATGCTCCGGGCGACGACGCCTGCAGAACGCGCTGAATGAACCGGACTTCTACTGTCCCGTCGTTAGGGGACAAGTGGAAAAGTTGGAGGTCCGCATGGCTGCCTCCCGTGAACTTCCCAAGGGCGAAAGCGCGTGCACGACAATCGTGATTGCACGCGATTAGAATACTGGCGGTGGTTATTACAATGGCGACCGCAATGAAATCGAGCAAACTTCAAGCGAGGACTTCCTAAATGCCCGAACAACCTTATGCGCGCTTCGGCCTGGCAATCGTTCGGCTGACGATTGGAGCGATGTTCGTCGGAGTCTTTTTCGAGAATTTAGGAAAAGGGCTCTACACGCCAAGCGGCTACGCCGGCTTGATCAACTATTACATCCAACACGATCACGCCCCGGCCATTTGGAAAGCGATTATGGCGACTGCGGCGAGCCACTCAGCGATGGCGGCGCCGCTTCAGGGCATGACGGAAATCTCGCTCGGCGTGCTCCTCGTGCTCGGCCTCTTGACGCGGCCCGCTGGACTTGTCGCATGTGGTTTACTCGCGAGCCTCTGGGTTTCGGAGTGGGGCACGTCGTGGATCTGGGAACTGCTGGTTCCTACGCTGGCGGCGCTGGGAATCGCGGTGGGAGCTGCGGGCCGGACGTGGGGAGTTGACGCGTTTCTGGCACGACGGCGCCCGTCCTCCATTTGGTGGTAGGGCAAACGCAACCGATGGACCCAGCGGACCCAGCGGAGATTGCTTGCGAGTCTCAGTCATTATTCCCACGCACAATGAGGCGCGCGCCATCGGTAAGGTGCTCGCGGATATTCCTGCTGATCTCGTGACCGAGGTCATTGTCGTCGACAGCAACTCGAGCGATGGGACGCCTGAGATTGCCGAGCGCGCCGGGGCTCGCGTCATCCTCGAACAGCGTCGCGGATACGGACAAGCCTGTTTAACGGGTCTCGCCAGCGCCAACTCGCCCGACGTCGTGGTATTTCTCGATGGTGACTACAGCGATCGGCCGTCCGAACTCCCGCTCTTACTAGCTCCGATCTCAGAGGGACGCGCGGACATTACGCTGGGATCACGTTTGGCAGGGCCGCGCATTCCCGGCGCTCTTCCCTGGCATTCCGCATTCGGCAACCGCCTCGCTGCGGGATTGATCGCGCTTCTGTTTCGACAACGGATCACAGACCTGGGCCCTTTCCGCGCGGCGCGCGCGGATGTCCTTCGTGCGCTCGCACTCGAAGAAACCACATACGGCTGGGCGGTGGAAATTATTTTAAAAGGCGCGCTGCAAGGGTTCCGGATCGTTGAGGTGCCGGTGAGCTACTACCCGCGCATCGGAAAATCGAAGATCAGCGGAACGATCGGCGGCACCCTCGGCGCGGCTTGGTTCATTTTCACTCGCATTCTGCGCTACTATTTTCGCCAGCGACGAGTTGGAACGCCGCAGTCGGCGTGAAGTTCGCGACGATATCTCCTGATGAAATCCTTTAGCTCTCAATGGAGCCGCCTATCTTCTAATGGAATCTTTTAGCCAGACCACTCCCGGTTCACTAGGCGGCGACTGCACACTCGTGGTTATGGCCAAGGCGCCGAAGCCCGGTGCGGTGAAGACTCGACTCGCTCAAAGCCTTCCTCCCACGACTGTTGTCGAGTTATATCGCTGCCTTCTGGACGATACGATGGCGTTGGCAACGTCACTTGGCGATGTGCATGTCGCCATCATGTGCCCGGCTTCCGATGTGGAAGAGTTATCGCGTGCAGTGGGCGACTTGATTCCCATCGTCCCGCAGTCGGGTGATGGCCTTGCGGCGGGACTTACGTCGGTGTTTGCGCATTTCGCCGCGGCTGGCCGCAGTCGCATCGTCGCGTTCAACAGCGACAGCCCGCACCTCCCGGCGCCGGTACTGCAAAGCGCGTTTCAAGCACTTACCCAAAGTGACGTCGTTGTTGGACCGACGCACGACGGAGGTTATTACCTCGTCGGCGCGACTGCGTCTTATCCGGGACTCTTCGCGGGCGACGGGCTCGGAACCACGAATGCATACGAGGCGCTACTTGGGCGGGCGCGGGCGCTGGGGCTTTCGGTGAGTTTCACCGAGCCGTTCTACGACATTGACGTGGCAGACGACCTGAGCCGTCTTGCCGTAGAGCTGCGGAGCGCGCCCGCGAGAGCACCGAGAACGGCGCAATGGTTGATGGAATGGAGGAAGGTGCTCCCGCCGGAGCAAAGCGGCGGAGATCGATGACGATCACGTCTTCGCGCAGGTTCTACGCGCTTGGCGCCATCATGTTTGCGGCGCTTATATCCTGCGCCCGAATTCCTGGCGGAGTTGGAACCCCTGCTTACCTCATCACTATGGCCATTGCCGGGGTCGCTTACCTTTTTGCTATTCGCGAGTTTTTCTCCACGCCGAGATTCCCTCGGCGCGTCATCGTGATTGGTCTTGCGCTGGCTGCTCTGTGGCATCTTCCGTTTCTGTTAATGCCGGCGGGAGCCGATGATGACGTTCATCGCTATGTGTGGGATGGCCGAATGCAGCGTCTGGGCTTCAACCCTTACATTGTTGTTCCGAATGATCCTGCGTTCAGCGCTTTACATACTGACGAAACCCGCAACCTGAACAACCCGGAAGTGCCGAGCCCCTATCCGGCGGGCGCTCAGCTCTTCTTTCGTGCTGTAACGGCGATCCACGAGTCAGCTCTTGCGTTCAAAGTTGCATTCGTCTTGTGCGAATTGGCGATTGTTCCGATGTTGCTCGCCGAGCTGCGTCGCGTCGGGCTGGGGGAACACTGGGTTCTGGCTTACGCGTGGAATCCGCTTCTCGTCACATGCGTAACTTACAGCGGTCACGTTGACATTCTCGGAGTGCTACTTCTGCTGGTCTCGGTCGCAGCGCTGGAACGCCGCTGGCGAACCTTCGCGGCGATCGCATTCGGACTGGCTGTTGCCGTGAAGTTTCTCCCGGTGGTGTTAGCGCCGCTTTACTGGCGTCGCGTGCGGGTGCGCGACGGGTTACTGGCGGTGCTTATCGTCGGGCTGCTATACGTGCCGTTTCTGCGAGGCGGTTCGATCCCGATGGGATCCATCAGCGTATTCGTCGAGCGGTTTCGCTTCAATGATCCGGTCTTCGCCGAGATCGAGCGAATCGTAAGCCCTCGGGTCGTGGCTGGCTTGGCCGCGTTGGTTGGCTTGATAACCACAGCAGTGCTCCGAAGACGGCACGATGGATACTCGCCGCACACGTTTGCGTGGCCGATGGCCGCATCGCTCTTGTGTGCGCCGGTGGTGTACCCCTGGTACCTTCTCTGGCTGCTTCCATTCGTGCGATCGGTTTCGACGGTGCCGCTCATCATCTGGACGATCAGCATCCTCCCGACGTTCTACGTATGGCATTTGCGCACGCTTGGCGGCCAGTGGGTAGTTCCTGGCTGGATTGTGCTGCTGGAATACGGAACAGTCGCAGCAGCAGCCGCTATTCTCGAGTTTCGGCGGCTCAGGCGATCAACGAGTGCGGCCGCATGAGCGTGCGTGAACATGACCAAGGGTGTGCTATATAATGCGGCGTCGGTCGAGCAGGGCGTGATTTCACTGAGGAGCGATTCCATGAAGAATGCATACCGCACAGCGATCATCGGCCTTCTGGCTTTCGCGATACTGGTCTTTTCACCAACTTCCTGGGCGCAGACTCGCCCGCCAATTGTCGAGCAGATGGCGAAGACCTACGGCATCGATTCGTGGGGGCAGATCGAAGGAATCCGCTATACCTTCAACATAGATTTACCAGCGCTCAAGCTTACGCTAGCTCATACGTGGGAATGGGAGCCGAAGACCGGAAAGGTCACCTTCGAAGGTAAGGATAAGGACGGCAAACCCGTAAAGGTCACCTACCTGCGCTCTCAGCTCAACAGCCAGCCTGCCAACGTGAAGGACGAAATCGATCCAGCTTTCATGAACGATCAATATTGGCTCGTCTTCCCCTTCCATGTGGTGTGGGACACCAGCGCCGACGTGCAGGATAAGGGCAAGCAGAAGCTGCCGCTGGGGAAAGGTACAGCCGACCAGATCATAGTGAAATATTCTTCGGATGTCGGCTACACACCCGGCGATACCTGGGAGCTCTTTCTCGGTTCCGACAAGCGCGTCGAGGAATTCATCTACCGCCGCGGCGGACCGAAAAAGCCGAGTCTCGTGATCACGACATGGGCAGGCTACAAGAAGGCCGGTCCTCTGCTTGTCTCGACGGAACATCGCGGAACGGCCGACGGCAAACCGGTGCGGATATTCTTCTCGAATGTGTCCGTCAAGCTGGCGGGATCAGACACCTGGATAAACGCACAGTAAAAAACGGACGGGCTCGTTCGGGAATTGATGTAGTTCCTGACGAATCAGAATGTCTGGCAATGCCGATCGGAAGTGCGGGCTTGGTTGACGCCGGGTTCTTTCCGTTTCATGTTGCTCACTGGCTCAGCGCATTCAATTCATCGTTCACGGTGTTTGCCCACCTGACATCTCTTCGCACCTCCGCCGACCATGAGGAATCGCGGCTCGAAAACATCACATCGGTGTCCTCTCCACTTTTTCTGTTGTTGGGCTGATCAGTTGCGTGAAGAGAGCTCTCGATTCGTTGGTGGGCCCGCTAGGATTCGAACCTAGGACCAACGGATTATGAGTACGAGGTTCGCCGACTGTCAAACTCTCGCTAACCCCTGCGGAATCCGCACAACCTCTTAGATCGCAACCGGTCGCGCGAAACAGACATCTTTGTGTGGGTTGGCGTACGTTTGTGTGCTTGTGTCTCCTTTAACTTGAGAACAACTTGAGTGCCGTCGAATTGCTTTTTGTGCTTGAGCTCAGCCGATCTAATCGCTGTTGGCAGCAATTATCGGCTTGCCTCGTCCAACGTGCGCGCGAGCTCTGCTATAGAGTGTCCGGTGATGGGATTGTGACTCTTAAACAGGTTATATCTAATCTGCCGAATGATTGGCGCGGTAGCGCTGGGTGGGTAAATGAAATTTACAAATGAGCGGAGCAGAGCCAAAACCTCACCACGCTCGTAGATGCGATCAATCGCAAGATCCTTTTTATTGTTGTCGCGCGCAGTTGCACCCACGCTGTAGAAGCCGGTTACCGGTGACGGGTCGAAGGCAAAAACTTTCTTAACTCGAGGGACATTTACATCTACAGGCAACGAATAGGCAAACTCTTGAGCCAGCCCACCACCCAACGAATGTCCAGTGGCGAAAATGACAGCATGCTGTAGGAAAGCCCATTCAGGTTGCTCTCTTCGCTTTACAAATTCCCTTACGAAGCCAGGGCCGAACTCCTTGATAAGCTCGGTATACTCATCGTTGTGATGAAAAGTAAACCACCGCAAATTAGACTTCCAGTCCTTCCCACTTGTTGAGCAGCTCCTCTTTGGTGTGGCCCTTGTTCAGCCAATCCGACACATCCTCTTTGGGCATCAATCCTTCCAGATGCACCACCTTCACGCTGGCGGCTACTGCGTGCAGATTCCGCGCTACCTGTTCCGCATGCCCACGTCCGATATCATCGTTGTCGGGAACAACTACCACGGTTTTAGCGGCGAAAAAGCTAGCGAACTCCTTCGGCCATTTGCCGGCTCCCCCGGAATTGGTGGTAGCCGCCAAGCCAAGAGCCCGGAGTCCATCGGCATCCTTTTCTCCTTCGGTTACGAACACAGCGGTCGATTGAATTAGCTCCGATAGCCGGTAAGGCACCTCGCGAACGCCCAAAACGTTCCAATTCCAGCCGCCTTTCCCGTCAGATTTCCGCTGAGAAAAATGTTTCGGCACATAGCGCAGGACCTGTTTCAAAAGGACGTCGTCCTCGTCGGTGTAGTTGTAGATAGCCACGATTTCTCTTGGCGATGACTCGGTTCTGCTCGGTGCTCCGCGGAACCACGCTCGTAGCTCGCGTCTGGCGGTAGCACGATCGCATTTCCGAAGGAACATCTCGAATTGCGTTATCCCACCCCCTTTGTTACAGGCGAAGCAGTGCCAGACTTGCTTCTTTGCGTTTACTGCAAGAGAAGAATTCTTGTCATCATGGCAAGGGCACCGAAGCATGGCTTCACCCTTGTGGTTGACTCTGGGGCGTATTCCCGTTCGACTTTCGAAGTATTCGAGGAATTTCTGTTCCGATAGGTCGTCCTTCATTGTCTCTCCCCGTTGCCAAGTTAGGACGAGCGGCTAGGCTTGCGCCGGAGCCTGAGGCAGTCCAGAAACCCGTGAGTTAGCTCTGAACTTGGCTTCCTATGAAACTCATCGCCGGCCTTGCAACGGTGGAAATCGCAAGCTATTCAGAAAAGTAAGTCGGAATGTTCGGCAAGTCTCAGCTTATTAGTGAGATATGAGCGGGTCGGTTGAGCCGTATTGGGGATTGGCGAATGTCCAGCGAAAGAGGACGGAAAGCCAGGTGCCGACGAACTACGTTTTTCGATCAGGAATGTTGGGCATGAAACCGCGTTTCAGCGGTTTCAACAGAGTAAAAGTGTTCGGTAGGCGGTCGGACGTGGTCCGCTTGACCCTTAAGAGTCCCATCGTTTCGAGCCTATCGATCCGCCGCTTTATTGTGCTCCTGGAGACATTGAAGTCCTCTGCGAGCTCCCAGAAATAAAGACGCGCCTGAGGTTCGAGCGATGCCCCCGCCGGGGCCGCGAGATCAGAGAGATGCTCGTAGATTCCATAGAGTATCCAATCGCCGAGTCTCCTTCGCGCGATTTTGCTTCGGACGCCCCACCGATCCGCACGCTTGACCTCGACACAACCGGACTCGAGCCTGGCCATGCGGTCCTTCCTAAGCTTTTGTTTGTCGACCCTCGACTTATTAGGCTGCTCGTATGGTTGAGCTGAAGGCACGCTGGCACTCCCCGAAATATCGCACGCCCGTCCGAGCATTGATTCCGCTCGTCCCGCGGCATTCTTATTCCGCTAGATCCGTGCTAATACTTCGTCCTTATACCACGCGAATCTAGCTACCGAGCGAAAGGAGGTCGGCGGAGCATTCATGGTGGAAGAACCGCTCTTCGTCCCGGACAAACATATCGGCGTCGCGTCCTACACGAACGATGGGGAGGGCAACGCCAAGGCGGCATCAGTACACCGAGTCGGAACAATATAATTCTCTTGTTCACCGGAGATGCGGGTCAACAACACGGCTACCGCGTTGAATGGTCGAAGGACGGAATCTTCTTTTACACGGGCGAAGGGCAGAAGGGAGACATGCGATGCGTCTCCGGAAACCGCGCAATACGTGACCACGCCGGCGACGGAAAGGATCTGCATTTATTCAAGCAGGTAAGAAAAGGCTACGTCCAGTACGTCGGGCAAATGGTCTGCACGGGTTCGAGCTACAAAGAAGCACCGGACACCCAGGGCCACCTCAGGAAAGCGATCGTATTCGAGCTGACGCCCATCGCAGGTGGACAAACTCCTCGCAGGAGGAAGAGGATTCCAGAAACGGAGGCTCTTCTCGAGGATTCTCTGGAGACGCTCCGCCAAAAAGCGCTTGCGGAATCCGCAGAAGCGTCCCGAAAAAGGGACCCCCCCTGGCACTTGTCCGGTAAGCGCTGCCAGCTCAACCGGTCGATGCAGCACCACCTAAGCTGTTGGTCCGACAATGCTTCCCACTAGAGAACCGATCTCTCCGGCTGTGCTTGACCAGACCCTAGCCAAGACGGTGTCTCGGCTGAATTAACCCTCGCGAACGATCCTTAGTCGCTGAAAGCCCTCCGGGTGGGTTTCGGAGTTAGTGTTGCATCGATCCATTGAGACCACCGTGTTTATCACGCATGCGGCCCGAGGCTCCTCATTCGATAGAAAGTGGAGAGCCAAGTAGTTCCATTAGGTTGTTGTCATCATTTCTTCTTGTGATCGCCCTTCTTGTGACCGCCGGAATCCTTCATAGCCATCTTCCGTTTCGACAAATTGATACCGAAATTAGGAATCATCTCGTCCACGGGCGGCTTCTGACGCGGCTCACCAACGACGACCGTGGCAAACCGAGCAGTGCCCTCGGAGGCCGTGCGTGCTTCCATGGATGCGTCAATCGAGGTTCGCAACTCGGTCAACGCTACTGCGCTGACCATGGGCGTTGAAGTTGTGCCCGGCATATAAGGCTTCTCTCCGCCAAGTTCACCTGCAGATGGTTGGCAAGATTCTTTCAAGCATTCCTCCAGGGCGCGAAGGTTGATTCCTCGTAAACCCAATAGCTTTGGCAACTCACTCCCCAAGACCTTTTCATTCAGGAGGCAGTGGAGGATTCGACAGAGCCCATTGTTATCGCCACGAACAGGAGGCTGGTCTCCACCAGGGAATACCACAGCAGTCAGGTGCTGCTGCCTCTCGAAGTTCTGACCTTCGAGAGTGAGACCCCGGGAGCGAACGAGCACGGTGTAGACGCCGGTAATTGAGGTCACGAACGGAGCGCTAAAGCGCCCACCATCGGTCTCGTTCAACAACATTACGGTCGAACTTCCGTCTGGCCTGGAAATTTCGGCCCATGCGACGGACGTTCCTTTTGGAAGAGGCACATCATATTGGTTGAGCACAACACTGACGATGGAGCTAGCGCCTGGCACGAAGCTATTCTGCGTGATGTTTGCTTTGAAACTTAAATTGGAGTGGACATGCACGAGCAAGCTATAGGGGAGGGACGGGCTGCGCAGGTTGCTCATGAATTCCGCACCTACATTCTCTGCGCGCTTACCCAAGGACAAAAGAGCGTACCACTGGCCGCCATGGCTTCCCGGTATATTGCTCGCCAGCATCGGCAAGGACGCGCGGTAATAACTGGTCCGAGGTGTCCGCACAAACTGGATAGCCGGTTCCGAGGCTGCTCGCACTGGATCAATGATGGTACCGTCCGGCGATTCCAATCGGAAATCGATATAGTAGGGCGCCGGGCTGAGTAACAAGGCGTCCACACCTATGTCCGCGTCGGTCATTTTGAAGGGTATACGGTGGGTCACTCCCAAAATCAGCTCCCCACGGGGATCGAGGACGGCAGACGAGTTATTGATTCCTGCCTGTATTTTCAAGAAGTATTCGGTAAGCGCGAAGTTCTGGTCAGGAGTAATCGGTCCGGTCACCACCAAGTATCCGCCATGACTTTGCGTGATGGCATTGAGAGCGGACGTGCTGATACTTGCAGCTTGCCCGAAACCGATGGCAAAGGTGTTCGCTGTGAGGCTGCTAGACACGTCGGCGATCATCGGTGGCGTATTTTCCAGTCCATCTGTGAGAACGATCATGGCGCGAACGGTGAATGTGGGGGACGCCGCGTCAAGTGCGGCCTTCCCTGCCAGGATTCCACCGCCGATGCCGGTAGCGCCTCGCGGGTCAATCGTTGTCGCAGGGTCATGAGTGGTCGCAATATTTTGCGCTTGATCACGGCCTGAACCAGGCACCGCCGGTATAGGACCCACGTCCGTTACGGGCATCAGCGTGTCCACGAGATTGTCGAACCGGACGATCCCAATGCCATCTCCCTGTTGCATGACATCGATAAACGTGGAGACGGCGTTGCGCAGTAATCCCACACGCGTTTGACCATTGCCCGCATCCAAGGCCATGCTCCCCGATCTGTCAAGCACAAGGGTAACAGCGGAAGTTGGGCGCTGAACGGTGTTGGCCGAAAGATTGATCACCCAAGGTCCGAACACAGTACCTGTGCCAGAGTCCTTGGCTTGCACGGTCACACTGCCAGTGATTGAAGACCCTGGTGTAGTGGATGCATAGGAGATCCAGAGGCGTCCCACCGAGGGGCTAAGGCCCGTGAGAGCGGTAACGTCCGGCTGTACGATAACAGACGGGGTTGGCGCGCCAAATCCGGTGGTTGGACCTGCAGTAATCTCGAAGGTAACGTCATTGCACGACTCGACTTCGATCTCGATACCTCGGTAAGTCGTGACTCCCGTTCCTCCAACCCCAGCGGGTATGTCCGTGAAGGAGAGGCTTGGAGTAAGCAGCGTGACAGTAGGTGCGTCAGTATCATACCAATAGCCAAGAACGTGATGATTCACGATACTCGCTGGTGTTGCAGTTCCCGACCACGGTGCAGGCTGCGGCGCCTGAAAAAAGATCATGTTGTCGTTCAGATTGTGACCTGGAGAAGCGCCGGAACTGGGCAAATACGGAGTTGAAGCTGGATTCTGCTTTTGCCACTCAGACCACAAGCGATCCACATTGCAATGGTTCAGCCAGAAAATAGGATCGTTTGGCGAGGTCATGGGCAGCATCGTTCCTCCCACCCAGACGTGCACCCGGTTATGATTTTGTGGGGGCTGGTCCGCCCCGGCAGCAATCCAGCCCTCCGCGTGATTCCGAAAACCTGAGGGACTAAGGCGATTCCAGCCTGCAACGTCATAGGTTGCGTCCTGAAGAGCGAAATTGAGATCCTGAGGTGCGGGGAGTGTAGGGGCGCTGACGGCAAATTGCCGCCGCAGATAGTTCACCGTATCGCCGACCGACGCGTCGTTAGAAATCACGTTAAGGTTCCAATTCCCCGCGTCGTGCGCAAACGGTCCCGTAAGAACCTTGTCATTCTGACCGGGATCTCCGTTTCCGCCCATGAAATCATTGGTGAACGGGGAAGTCGGTAGGGTAGGGTCTTGGTCGACGGTCCAATCCCAGTACGGAAGTGAGACGGTCGGGTCAACCGCTTGTAGATCCTTCTCGAACTGGTAGAGAAGTTCTCTGTGCCATGGCTCGAATGCAGGTCCCTGATGCGCCCAACCGGGACTGGCCATCATGGAATTCATGTGGGTCTGGACATAGTCGTCGTAGCGGTTCGTTAGACCAAGTTGACTAGGAACTTTGTTCTTTAAGGCCAGGACCGCGTTTACAAAGGCAGCTTTCTGCGCAGGAGTTAAATCCCTTTGATTCATCCGGCAACCCATACTTGCCTCCCATCCGCAATCGCGGTTTGTCGTACTCGTAGTAAATAACCACCTACCGTTGCGTTCCTCGCTCCAGCGCCCGGTGCAGTCTGGCCGAGACCCTAGCGGACTAGTTCGGGGTTCCGGTGGCGCGGCAGTTTTCCCACATGGAAGTAGTGAGCAGTAGTCAGCAAACGTTTCACGCTAATTTATTGACTAGTTGATTGATCTCCAGCGCACAACATCGCAGCACCTCTCCGAGAACCGGAGCATGGAAATCTGAACAGCCAGTTCGATGACACTTTGGGAGTGGCGACGGCACGTTCTGAGCGAACACCTGACAAGTCGCCTTACCGGACAAGTCAGTGGGTACCCGAACCAGGGCCGAATCTTAAAGTTAGTGGTATTTGGGGCTTGTGCGAATGCAACTAACGAAGGCGCGATCTTCTTAGTTCGCTAATCCGATATTCCAGAGTATCTCGACCTCGGGAACATCTTTCCAGCAAGCCGCAGCTCGATAATCTTTTGAAATACGTCCAGGCCGAGCGTGCCGGGAGAAGTTAAGCTGCTGGCTTGCGAAAGCCTGGCGTCAGACTGAAAAATCGATGAACTCGAAAGACCGAAGAGCGGTTTGTTCGCTCAAACACGCGGTCTAATGAAGATACATTAAACTCGCTTGCCTTTTACCAGCGCGCTTGCGTCTGGCGGAATGTATTTTCTTCCAGTGCTGAAAACATGCAACGCGAAGATACCGTGTGATCGTCGGTTGTCGTACGCGCGTTCGGGCGGCGCGATCTGAACGCGGGATTGCACCTTCGTCGAGCTGATGCGGAACGCGGGAGCCTGCCCGAACTAAGACAGCATAGGGTTCTGAAATTCTGACGGCTGATCGCAGGGTTGAAATCGGAACACTAAAACAAGGCGAGCTTGAATTTCTTGATCTTGGGTTCTCTATCCAGCCACTCAAATTCCTTCGATCGTTTCCACGCCTTGAACAACTAGAAGAACAACTTGAGTTGCGCGATCGACCGGTGGGAGCCGCTCGCACCTATCTTGTGAACTGCTGGAGTTTCAATGGGTTGGTTGGTGGGCCCGCTAGGATTCGAACCTAGGACCAACGGATTATGAGTCCGATGCTCTAACCAGCTGAGCTACGGGCCCCCACGGTAACTATAAGCGATACCACATTTTATTACATCAGCCTCGGTTCGGCCTTTTTGACCTCGAACGCTGGTGTCAGTTTGGTGTCAGTTCTTAGCTCAGGAAACGCAATCGCCATGCGCTCGACGGCGGCGAGCTTGTGATCCGGTGCGAGGTGCGCATAGCGCATTACCATCGCAAGCGTTTTATCGCGCAACAGTTCGGCTACGGTTCGCAAATCGGCTCCACTCATCACGAGTCGGCTAGCGAAGGTGTGTCGGAGACAGTGCCACGTGAATCTCTCGATTTTAGCCATTGCGACAGCAGCCTCAAACCAATGTCGCGGGCTCTTCGCCCCACCGCATACGAATTCGGTACTTCCATACGACCGACTCAGATCGAGAAGCGCCCGGACGGCAGCCGCACTCAGCGGAACATGACTTGTCTTGCCGCCTTTGTCCAGCGGGATGGTGAGTACTCGCTGCTCAAAGTCCACGTCCTTCCACTTGGTTGCGTACTGTTCTCCGCTTCGTAAGCCCGTGTGGAGAGCGAGGTCGAGCTCAGGCTCACGTTCAGGAAACTTTTGTCGAATCACTTGCCGAAGAATTTCCTCTTCCTCACGAGAGAGAAAGCGAACACGCCCATTGTTTTCCGCCTTGTGCTGAATGAAACGCGCGACATTTTCCTTCACGCTTCCGGCGCGAATCGCTAAGCGGTAGGTGAGCGAAAGGAGCGCCCGGTATCGGTTCCATGTAGCTGGCGACCAGTTCTCTTCCTGGAAGCACGTCTCAATTTCGCGCGGCGTGATAGAGTCAGCTGCACGATCGCCGAACAATGCGAATAACTTGCTCATGCGGACGTGGTCATCCGCGGCGCTACGTTTGTGCCGATCCGCGTAGGCTAGCGCGCTCTCGCCTATTTTGCGGAAGAGAACCGGGCGTCGTCGCCATGCCAATCGAGGCAGATTACCGAGTTTTGCTTCTTCCTTCCGAAGTCTAAGGCGCGTTTCAGCTTCCTCCAATCCTCCAACTTTCTCGCGCCGAATGCGGCCTGTCGCATCGGCATAGCGAATCCACCATTCACCCGAGTCGGGGACTTTCTCGAAAATTCCACGCTGTCTCATTTTTTCCTCCGGTTCTTTCGCGCTGGTTTTCCGGCGCGTGATCCTTCAAAAATCTGTTCGGGTCTATTCGACCCAACTAGGTTTATGGCCGTGCGAGTCTTAACTTCAAAAATTGCGCCTGCCAAGGCACGAGACAGAAACCAGAGTTGCTTTAGCTGACTCGTTGGACGGTCTGAGCGAGGGAAGCGTGAGTCTTTCGTTGCGGCAACGAAGACCGACGCATGTTGCGACAGATAAGTAGGCAGAACGCTTCCGGGAGAAATAGGCCAGTTGGGCGCGTCCTCGCAAATCTTTCGTACTTGTTCCGGGTCGACTGCTCGAAGCAATGACTTAAGTACGTCCGGTTCGCCGGGAATCCCTAGCTGCTTTCGGGCTTCACGTGCGGCTTGGACACGCCGCCACTCGTGAGTCATTTCCAACGTGCTCTCTTCCAAAGCTCGGATGCGCTCGTCTTTCTCTGCTTCTTTCAAACGGCCTGCTAGAATTTCTTCCTCGACGCATTGCGCGACGCTGGCTCTCTGCTCTTCACTGAGTTGAACGCCATCCGACTCGTCCAATAACCGCTTGTACTCCTGTTCGTCAAACTTCCAGCGGTGGCTTCCTTCAGAGAGCCGACGAAAATCCCAATACAGTTGATGTGCGAACGCATACAGTGTCCCAGGGTCTAGCGGTTTTGGTCCACGTATTCCCATATAACTAAGGGCAAAAACTATATTAGGATTCCATCAACGCGGTAAATTAGCAGTATACTGCACCATAGCGCAAGGGTAAAAAATATAGACCCTAGAATGCAATGAATCAGACTGGTGCTGGCGGCGGGTTCCAGAGTTGGAGGTAGCTAGCAATGCAAGAACCACTAGCGCTCAGCCGAAAAGACGCTGCTATCGCTTTGGGCGTATCGGTGCGGACGCTTGATTACCTATTGGCTTCCGGTGAGCTTCGCGGACGACGCATTGGGCGCAGGATTGTAATCCCTAAAGTCACGTTAGAAGCGTTTTTGAGACGCGACCATCCCACATTCCCAACGAAAGAGAGCGGCAACGACGGAACGCCACGGCCCTGAAAGTTTCTTTCCTGTGACGAATCGACGCGCACCTTACGTTGGCAGCGCATGGCTGGCAGGCAACGTCGTGCGCAGGAAGGATTTCGCCTGGTGCGGAAATGAAGACTAATAAGCATCGGACACTATTGCTGGTCCAGAAGCAAACGGGTGTGCATTCAAGAGATATCGTGACTCATTTCGGCTATTCCCCAGGGACGGCCCGGTCATACCTGTCTCATTTGGGCAGGCAAGGTCTATTGGAACGAATGGGAGCAAGTTATGGGCTTACGCAGAGAGGACGGGATCGTTTGCACTATTTTGAAGTTACGGGATGCCCCGACATTACGTGCCCGCTCTGTGAGGGGAAAACAGGCTACCTGACTTGCCCCCGGTGTGGCCACCGAATGCCCAAACAAGAGGCCAAGATTCTCAAAGAGGCAAACTACATCTTTGTTGTTCGACACACGGGCGTTTATTGCTCAAGCTGCTTAAGGCTGATCTTTAGCGAACCCCAAGCTCGGCTCCTGGGGATACGCGAGGAGAAATAATGGACGCAACCGGATGGGAAATACAACCCGCAGGCTGGATTCTATTGTTTATCGTTATTGTTTTGCTGGCTCACTACATCATTGGGCAGCTGCCGCCTCCTTCGCACGAGAATCAGTAAAAATTCCGCAGATTGTAAATCTCCCCGATATTTCGTTTCCTTTTTCTCATTTTAACGCGAGTTCTTGCGATTATTTGATAGCGTCGTATTTTCTTTTTCAAAAACCCCGATTCTTGGAAAAGCGCCGAGAAAATTGAGTTGCGCGCGCCAACAAGCTAGCTTACTCGCCGTACGCACTCTTACTCAGGGCCTGGAAAGGGGTTCAAATGCCGAAGATGGAGAGGCCTGCGCCCTAGAAAACGACGGAATCTTTAGCACCGAGTCCCATTTTGAGATTGGTGGTGATAAGAGGATTTCTCAACACCTATCCGAACCAACGCGTCCCGGCCCACCCGCAAAAGCCAGTTTCCGATTACGCGACTTAGAAGAGTTGACCAATTAGAAGTAATTCGTATGCTTGCCCGCAACGTCAATTCACTCGATGTTACACTCATTTCAAGCGCATTTTTGAGGTCTCCATGCAAAGCTGTGATCGGGTTCTCTGCAAGGTCATTGCCGCGCTGTGTTGCTGCTGCGTTCCTTTCCCAAGATTTGCATCAGCTCAGGTGATTTCGGCCTTGAAAGGGCGAGTCGTAGATGCAGTGACTGGGCAGCCTGTTAAGGGCATCGGCGTTACATTACAAGCCAGCACCTACGAAGGATTCTCCGTGGCGACGGAGGTAAAAAACAAGGCAACAAGCGACCTATCCGGGTCATTCTCGCTTTCTGGATTCAACCAACCGGCGAAAACTGTGTTGGATGAAATCCGGTCGTATTGGCTGACGGTGAATGAAGGGTTGGAAGCCAACGGACAGGAGGAGAATTCTGCAGAAGTGCGGATTCTTTATAATCCCATGTCGAATCGGCGAGGAATGCCCGTGGGTGACGCACGCTACTTCCCTCTCACTGTCACGTTCCGGCAAGAGGGATGTTCGCGGGTGTGGGCCGCCGCATGTATGTATATGACTTCTTCGATTGAAACTGTGATTCCATTAATTCCGGTTTTGGACGAGGTGAAGGAGTGCAACAGAATTGGGGACGAGTCGCTACGAGAGAACTGCCGGCAATTGAATACCTATCGGGCCGCCTTTGTGAATGTGGATTCGTATGAGGAAGTGAAGAAAGACAAGGAGCTGTGCAACGCTGTGGACCATGCGGGTGTTTCGAAGACGTGTTTGTGGCAATTGGATCTTTATGTGGCGAATCCTGCCTTAGGATACGCACGGCCGATGAAACCGCAAGTAAACGAGCCAATACCGGAAGGGATGTTTCCCGATTCGTTGGGCGGCGTGACCTGGATGAAAAACAAACATTGCGGGCCGCGGCTGCAATTTACCGGGCGCGTGATGTGTGTGGCCGGATACGGTAGCGAAACGAAACAGTTGGTAGCGATTTATATCGAGGAATTCCCGGAGGAAGAACCATCGACGAGGCCACCGGTTTGGAAACCCCAGTACACCGATTACAAGGAGGCAACAGTAGCCGAGGAATTGCGTCCGGACGGAAAGATCCTGCGATACCACGGCCCACAATACGACTCGTTCTACTGGCACAGCGGGGACCGACACGTTGAAGTTTTCTTCTACTACCCGATTCCGCAAGAAGAGCAGTTTGTCTCCTACTACCTGGCTAAATTTCCGAGTAACTTCCGATAAGACTTTCGAACTGAGATAAACATGTGAGAAAGGCCACTTGAGACGAAAAAACATTCCCTTGATCCTAGCGGTACTCGTTGGAACGGTGCTTTCGGTCCGGCCTGTGGGGCGGGCGCTGCTGCCGGCTTGGCCTGGGTACGGCATTAAGGCGTATATTCGGGTGAACTCACCAATGGTAGCGCTCATGCACGTCCGCGTTATCGACGGCACCGGCGCTCCTCCTCACGAAAATTGTACTGTTCTCCTTTCAAACGGCAGGATTCAGGCCATCGGCAGCGCACCGGCGACTCCGGTGCCTCAGGAAGCCCAGGTTCTCGACCTCACGGGTTACAGCGTCATTCCGGGGATAGTGGGCATGCACGACCACATGTTTTATGGGGGATTCAAGAACCTGTCGGGCTTTTCGGGTTTTGCGGAAAGCGAAATGGGTTTCAGCTTTCCTCGCCTGTATCTTGCGGCTGGCGTGACCACAATTCGAACCACGGGTGCCATTGATCCATCGACTGACCTCCGGTTGAAGGCTCAAATCGACGAAGGTTGGGTTGCAGGGCCCAAAATGCATGTCACCGGGCCGTACATGAACGGAAGTTCTACTCCCGAGGAAACAAGAAAAACTGTTGAGCATTGGGCGGACAAAGGCGCGACCTCCTTCAAAGCCTACATGTACATCACCCGTATCGAGTTGGCCGCCGCGATCCGGGCGGCACACCAGCGCGGTCTCAAGGTCACCGGACATCTTTGCGCGGTCGGCTTTCGTGAAGCCGTGGCCCTCGGGATTGACAACCTTGAGCACGGCATAGTCGAGGATTCGGAATTCGTTCCAGACAAGACTCCCGATGTCTGCCCATCGCGAGAGTCCATCAACGCAACCCTGGTTCAGCTCGATATCGAAAGCCCTCCGGTGCAAGAGATGATCCGCGACCTCGTCGAGCATCACGTGGCGATCACCTCTACTCTGCCAGTCTTGGAAACGTTCGTCCCTTTTAGGACACCCTCCGAAACCCGTGTGCTCGAGACCCTCCAAAGTGCTTCGCGTGCAGACTATCTGGCCGCTCGTGCGCGTGTGAATGAAGAGGGCAAGCGGTCCCCGTGGACTGTGCTTCTCAATCGAGAAATGCGATTCGAGCGAGATTTCGTAAGAGCGGGAGGTTTACTGCTCGCCGGTGAGGATCCCACCGGTAACGGCGGCAACCTAGCCGGATTCGGCGACCAGCGCGAACTAGAATTACTCGTCGAGGCGGGCTTCACACCGCTCGAAGCCATTCATATCGCCACCGCGAACGGCGCCGCATTTCTTGGAGAATCGGATCGCATTGGCTCGCTCGCGCCCGGTAAGCAGGCTGACATAGTGGTCATCAAGGGCGATCCCTCATCCAGAATAGCTGACATCGAGAAAGTAGAAATCGTCTTCAAAGATGGGGTCGGGTACGATTCGACCAAGTTGATCGGATCCGTGCGAGAATCCGTGGGATTGCACTGAACCCGACAGAATTAAGACCAGGCTCAAGTGTAAGAGGATGTCTGGCAATCCACGCCAACTTCGTTCTGATTGGAGAACTGCCACGAAGAGGGATTATCACCACCTATCTCACCTTGAGATAGGTGGTGGGAAGAGGATTTATCAACAGTAATCCGGACCGAACTGTTCAGGCGACTGCCGCATTGGTTTTCGATTCGCACGACTATCAAGGAGTTTAGGTTGCTGAGGTCAATCAACAATACTGCCTTGCAGGTATGGCTGCGAGATTGTGACGATGATGTCCCGACTGTCTTCCACTAGAGTGACCCTTCCATCGTTGTCATGACTTGGTCGGCCGACCGCCTCAAAGGTGACGTCAACTTTGAAATATGGACAGTCCCGACTGACGAACCTGCGGTGTAATCCGGTTGATATGCCGCCTTCCGTCGTGAACACCTTGAGAAGTTGCTCACGCGTCATGCCCGGCTTAATGGTTCCCATTTTCTCCAAGGTATCGGTCACCCAAGCTTGATGGTCTTGGGTGCACGGCCCTTGGCTCACCGAGTGCGTTAGTCGAGCGAAACTCGCACCACTAATGGCGACGATTGAAAGCACTACCAGCACGAGTACCCGTCGAATCATCGGTTGCCGTCCTTTCGCAAGCATGCCACGAGTGTCGCCTTCTTGGGTCCGACATGGTGAAAAGAATCAGGACAATCCTACTTGAAAACTCGGTCCGCGTAGATTATCGCCCGATTTCGTTCCCCAATGTACCGACCGGAACGAGTCCACCATAAGTCATGTCCTGATTGACACCACGAACCTGGGTGGCAAACCGTCCCAGCCCATCTGCAAAACCTAGTTTCCGGTTACGCGACTTACCAGGCACTTGCGAAAAAACCGTGATAAAGTCGCCTTTTTATGCACCGGATAAAGAGAGCATCGCAAGTCACATCGTGGGCATCCTTGCTGGCGGTTGTTATCAGCTGCTTTCTACCTATAGCCCCACTAGTTGCGCAAAGGGAAACCTTCGTGCCTTCGAGTGATGTTTCATTCAAAATCTCCACCGAGCAGTCTAGCTATAAAGCCGGCGAGTCAATCACCCTGAAATACAGCGCGAAAAACATCAGCAACGCAACGCTCTTAGTGCCACGAGAATGGGCAGCGGCTTGTCCAACGAGTCCTCACTTGTGGGCTTGGTTTGAGGACAGTTCTGGGAAACATTTTATTCCGGGCTATGGCTTTTCCTGCTCTAGTAGTCCAAAAACCATCAGCGAGCGCATGAGCAAAGAGGCGGTGTTGCTCAAACCTGCTGAACACGTTGACGGGACATTTCTATTGGATACTAGACTTTTCGGCGGTTTAAAGCCGGGAGTATATAGGGTCGAGGCGGCATTGACCGGTTGGACCGAAGAGAAATTTACATATGCAGAGCGTTCTGAACTTGCCAAGATGGCCGGTCCATTCATGACAGGAGAAGTCTCAGACTCCATCCGTATCACGCTTACACCCAGCGTGAAGTAGAGACCAAGTCCTGGTTAACGCGGCAATCGGAAACTGGTTCGTCTCCGGATAGGTGTCGAGAACATCTCTAACGAAGTCGGCTCCGTCAAGAACGTTTCGTCCTGGTTTTTGCTTTTCCTAAGCACACCTGTGTGTCTGCGCAGCAGCGCTTGGTTGATTGCTCTCGCGATTTCTACTTCTTTCCGT
>Ga0210401_10000398_pt1 | contig 53842 bp, 50 predicted proteins | sample IncBWH32MmetaG_FD_150866 | JGI IMG/M metagenome (GOLD analysis project Ga0210401, IMG submission 150866) | Forest soil microbial communities from Barre Woods Harvard Forest LTER site, Petersham, Massachusetts, United States - Inc-BW-H-32-M | ecosystem: Environmental > Terrestrial > Soil >...
GCCAATGAAGGGATGTCTGAAAACAAGATGTGTTTTTTAGAAACACTTTCGGATGATGGCACTTTAATTTTCTGTAAAGACTCAAATTACCTTATTCAAAAAACCGAAGCACTGTTTGAAAAAGCAGTTTCTTCTTATGGTGCTTTGCACGAAACAACCCAACAAGCACCTGAAAAATTATTTTGTAATGTCGATGAGTTAAAAACTTCTTTGCAAAAAAAACAAATTATTGAAACAAGCGGAAACCCCATGTTTACAGATGATGTGGTTGAGCTTAATCAGCAACCACAACCATCCTTCAATAAAAACTTCGAATTACTTTTTAAACACCTTTTAGAAAACAAACAAAAGGACTACAGCAATTTTTTATTTACCGATACCGAGAAACAAGCCGAGCGTTTGCGTCAAATTTTAGCCGATGTTTCTAATGCAAACCGTGTGGCTGAAAATTTATTTGAAACTATACATCTTAGCATTCACGAGGGGTTTATAGATTATTCTAATAAGCTGGCTTGTTATACCGACCACCAAATATTCGAACGTTACCATAAATACAAAACCCCGCAATCGTTTCAAAAAACGGGTGAAGCCCTTACTTTAAAAGAATTACAAAGCCTTAATCCTGGAGATTATGTGGTGCATATAGATCATGGAATTGGTCGCTTTGCAGGCTTAGAGAAAATAAAAGTAGGCGATAAAACACAAGAAGCTGTTAAACTTGTTTATAAAGACAATGATGCTGTTTATGTAAGTATAACATCTTTGCATCGTATTGCAAAATATACAGGCAAAGAAGGGCAGGTGCCACGCATGGATAAGCTTGGCTCTACCCATTGGCAAACACTTAAACAAAAAACTAAAACGCGTGTTAAGCAAGTTGCATTCGATTTAATTAAATTGTACGCTAAACGTAAAGCATCTAAAGGGCATGCCTTTGCACATGATAATTATTTACAGCATGAATTAGAAGCCTCTTTTATTTATGAGGATACGCCAGATCAGGAAAAAACCACTACCGATGTAAAACGCGATATGGAAAAACCATATCCAATGGATAGATTGGTGTGTGGTGATGTTGGTTTTGGCAAAACTGAAATTGCTATACGTGCTGCATTTAAAGCAGCCTGTGATGGCAAGCAAACTGCTATACTGGTACCAACAACTATTTTAGCACTTCAACACTATAAAACTTTTGCCGAACGATTTAAAGATTTTCCTTGTACTGTAGATTTTGTAAATCGGTTTAAATCGGCTAAAGAGCAAAAAGAAACCTTGCAAAAATTAGCCGAAGGTAAAGTTGATGTTTTGGTTGGCACACATAAATTACTTAGCAATCAAATAAAGTTTAAAGATTTGGGTTTGCTTATTATTGATGAAGAGCAGAAATTTGGTGTAGGTGCAAAAGATAAATTAAAGCTTATTAAACAAAACGTAGATACACTTACACTTACCGCAACGCCTATTCCACGTACTTTACAATTTTCTTTAATGGGTGCACGTGATTTATCAGTTATTGCAACACCACCACCGAATCGTTATCCGGTGCAAACTGAACTTCATAATTTTAATGAAGAATTAGTGCGTGATGCTTTGCAATTTGAAATTACACGTGGCGGCCAAGCATTTTTTATTCATAATAAAGTACAAAGCATTAAGGAAGTTGCAGGCATTATTCAGCGTTTGTTGCCAGAGGCGAAAGTAGCTGTGGGTCATGGACAAATGGAGGGAGACAAACTGGAAGATGTAATGCTTAATTTTATTGAAGGAAGAACCGATATACTTGTTGCAACTACTATCATCGAATCAGGTTTAGATATTTCAAATGCAAACACTATTATTATAAACGATTCGCAAAACTTCGGGTTAAGTGATTTGCATCAAATGCGGGGTAGGGTAGGACGTTCGAACAAAAAAGCATTTTGCTATTTGTTGGTTCCATCGTTACTTACACTTACAAGCGATGCTAAAAAACGTTTAAAAGCGATTACCGAGTTTACTGATTTAGGAAGTGGTTTTCAAATTGCCATGCGCGATTTAGATATACGTGGCGCAGGTGATATGCTGGGTGGCGAGCAAAGTGGCTTTATTAACGATATGGGCTTTGATACCTATATGAAAATTTTAAATGAAGCTGTTGAAGAATTAAAAGAAGAAAGTTGGTATAAAGAACAAACTAAGGATATGCATTTGGCAGAAACTCAAGTGAAAACTGCATTCTCGAAAGCATTTGTAAAAGATACCGTACTTGAAACTGATTTTGAATTACTGATACCTGATAGATATATTGAAAATATTACCGAGCGTTTAAACACTTATAAACAACTAGATGAAGCACAAACCGAAGATGAGTTAGTTGTTTTATTAAAGAATCTTGAAGACCGTTTTGGGCCATTACCACAACAGGTTTTGAATTTAACGGATGCTATACGCATGCGACGCAGAGCTATGTATTTAGGCTTTGAAAAATTGGTTTTGAAAAACGAAAAGATGTTAGCTTACTTTATTAGCAAACAAGAAAGCGAATATTATAATTCAGAAGCATTTAAAAGTATTTTATTGTACGCACAAAAAAATCCGGCCTATTGTGCCCTTAAGGAACAAGGCACTCGTTTTTACATAAGCATACAAAACGTAAAATCGGTTAAAGATGTTATGGTAATATTTACTGCTATTGAAAAACTAATGACCAAGCACGATGAAGTACACAGCTAAAACTCCTTGGCTATTTTACGCATTAGTTGCCTATATAGTGCTGCAGTTTTTGTGGTGGGAAGTTTTGTTAACCCGCCAAACGAGTCAATTAGCTGAGGAACAAAAAAACATATCGGCACTACATTTTGCGGATAAAAATTTGCTCGAAGAAAACCTTCAACAAATTGAAAACAAAAAAAATCATCAGTTGTGGATGCATGTTGGAGAAGGAACTGTGTTTTTAATTCTTGTTACTTTGGGTGTTTTAAAAATTTACAACACACGTAAAAAAGAGAATGAATTAGCCCGTTTGCAAAACAATTTTTTACTATCAATAACACATGAACTTAAGTCACCTCTAGCTTCTGTAAAACTTCAACTACAAACCCTTCAAAAACATAATTTGGAAGAAGCTGTTAGGAATAAACTAGTCCAAAAAGCTTTAATGGATAACGAACGCTTGCTTCGTATGATTGATAATGTGTTGCTGGCCTCTAAGGCGGAAAGCGAAAACAATGTTTTGCGTCTTGAAAAAATAAACTTATTCGAAATTCTTACTAAACTTATTGAACAGGCCTTTGAAGAGAATAAAAATCGCATAAAAATAGTTGCTACCATGCCCATTATTGTTGATGCAGATGAACAATTTCTTTCTATCATTTTTTCTAATCTTATCGAAAATGCTATAAAATATTCTCCAACAAACACTCCAATTGAAATAAGTGTTCAATCCCAAAATAATCATGCAGTTGTTCTTGTAAAAGATGAGGGATATGGCATTTTTGATACGGAAAAAGAAAATGTATTTAAAAAATTCTATCGTATTGGAAATGAGGAAACCCGCTCTGCCAAAGGTACAGGTCTTGGTTTATTTATTACAAAAAACCTATGCGATTTACATAACATACAAATAAGTATAAGCGATAACAATCCTAAAGGAACAGTTTTTACACTTAAATTTCCTTAATTAAAACTTAAGTCCTACCTGAAGAATAAATGTTCGTGGAGGTTCTATTAAACCCGGGCGCGACATAAATTCCGTATTAAAGAAATTATTTATTAAAAAAGATATTTTTACATTTTTACTTACTTGGCAAGCAATCCTAAAGTCATTTACCCAAACACCCGTATTATGTGTAGCTCGGTATTGTGCTAAACCAGGAAAAAGAAAAAATGAATTTGGCGCATATTGATCCGGCACTCCGGAATCGTATAAAACATTTTGCTGAAAGCGCCTGTCAATGTTTTGCATAGCACTTGTATAACGAACACTCCACCCCAAAGAAACAACTTTATAGGTTAACTGTATGTCATTCTTGAAAAGGCTTTTGTTTCTATATCGTAAAACATTGGTACGTGATGTTCCGTTGGTATCTGTTTTTGGATTATAATTAGGATTGATAGGATTAGAGTATGTGTAACCTGACAGTAAATCTACTCTTACCTGACCAATTTTTCCGGTGCCGCTAATCGAAATATCTACGCCATTGATGTTAGCGTTGCCGATATTTTGAAATTGAAAACCAACATCTTTAGCTAAATTTGATATGCCTAGACTATATTGAGCATATTTTCCCGCAGTATCATATTTAAAAACAATATCAATCATGTTGTAATAATGAGTTACAAAATAGGCGGCATCAAAAAAACCTTGGAAATTGCCAATTTTAAAACCTTGTTTAATCCCAACTTCTGCGGTGTAACCTTTTTCGGGTTGTAAAGAAGGATTAGGATAAACATTTATTCCACCTACTAAAGTGTTTATGTATTTTTCTGCCACACTTGGGAAACGGTAGCCTTGTCCAAATGAAGCGCGAATAAATGTATATTCAAGTGCCTGGTAATTTAAACCGGCTCTAAAAACCGGCTGTACAGGCAGGTTGGTTTTTTTTGGCGCATTAAGAAAGAAAAGACCACCTTTAGTTTGTGCGGTATCAACTTTATAATACTCTACACGCATACCGCCCGAAACGGTTAAACGATTAAAGAATTTTTTATCTACCTGAACATATGCTGCTAAATTTTTACCAAAGCGCGTACCGTACAAATACGGCGCTAGCACTACTTGACGCATGCCAACTCCTCCAGCTGTAATATTGAGCTTATTATTAAAGCTTTTTTGCCATTGATACTCTCCATAGTACAATTCTGCTCTTGAACTTTGGTTTGTACCGCCTGAACTATTGGTGTTATTAGTTAAAAAGTACCTGCCTCTAAGATTATGTTTACCACCTCTTTTACTAACGTAATTTAAGTAAGGGTCAATATTGTTTCTCGTATTTGAAAAGGCTGATAGGGCTCCAGGCCTCGACTGAAAAGCCTCATCAGCACTTTTCCATAAAAAGAATAGATTCCCGCTATACGTCATTGCGGTTGAATTAATGCCTGCGCTTAATCCTGGTATTTTTTTAAAGCGATAACGTAAATTTAAGTTGGCTCTAATTCTATTCTCACTAACACTATCACGATACCCCTCATCTTTATATAGTTGTCCACCCATTACTAAATCTAAATTTCCGAACTTTTGCGAATGAGAAAAAGTTATGCCCTGATACATAGGATTAAATTTGTTTTGTTGTTTCCACCAATCTAAACTTTCCCTGTCTGCATCTCCATATAAACCGGCCACCATATTTACTTGTGTTTCGGGTTGGTCTCCTGCAAACTTTGTACGCATGTTAATAACCCCATTAAGTGCCGAAGAACCGTATAAAGCAGATGAGGCGCCTTTTATAACCTCCATTTGCGCCATATTTTCAACGGGGATGTAATTAAATTTTATATCACCTGCATCGGCCGATATCATGGGCATTCCATCAACCAACATCATTACGCGACTTCCGGCCCCATAGGTAAAACCACTTCCACCACGTATACTTACTTGTTGATCGGTAATGTAAACACCCGGTACCTGATTCATAATTTGATCAAGCTGCACCACAGCCTTATTTTGCAATAAATCGGCTTTTATTACTTCCATTGATACAGTTACTTCCGAAAGTTTTTGCTCATACTTTCCGGCAGATACAACTACTTCATCTAAGGCTTTATTAGACACATCTAAAGCAACAGCTATAACAATTGTATCTTTTCCTTTTATGTCAATGGTTTTAGAAAAAGTAGTATACCCTACCAGAGATGCTTTTATAACTTGTTTTCCTACAAGAACTTGTAGTGAAAAATTACCATTTATATCAGTAACCGCATTTTTATCGCCACAAATCAGCACTACACCGGGTAAAGTTTCTTTACTCGATTTGTCGGTAACACGCCCCCTAACAACGCCTTGCGAATAACAAGTATATGATAAAATAAACTGACAAATAAAAATAAGTATTCGTTTAATCATTTTTTTGTTTTATCTAACTTTGCAATATAAATATTATTTTTTTCTTGAACACAAACGAGTTATTATATAACATTATCTTAAAGCAAACACAGGGTGTTGGCGACATTATTGCTAAAAACCTAATTGCTTATTGTGGCAGTGCAGGTGCGGTTTTTAAGGCAACTAAAAAAGACCTACTTAAAATTCCGCAAGTGGGCGAACATGTAGCGCAAATAATTTTAAATTCCAGAGGTGCTGCCGAAATATTTAAGCGGGCCGAGGAAGAAATAAAATTTATTGAAGAGGAAAACATTACCCCCTTGTTTTTTACAGATGCTACGTATCCAAATAAATTAAAACATTGCAATGATGCACCAACGCTGTTGTTTTATAAAGGCAATGCCGATTTAAATAAAGAAAAAATTATAGCGGTAATTGGTACGCGCAACGCAACTGATTATGGCAAACAACTAACCGAAAAATTAATTGCTGATTTATCTGCCGAAAATATTTTGGTGGTTAGCGGCTTGGCTTATGGCATAGATGTTTATGCGCATAAAGCAGCATTAGCTAATAACCTTGATACAGTGGGTGTTTTAGGGCATGGGTTAGATAAATTATACCCCTCATTACATACCAATATAGCTAGCAAAATGGTTAATCAAGGTGGTTTGTTGACCGAGTTTATGTCACAAACAACTCCTGGCAGAGAGAATTTTCCAAAACGCAACAGAATTGTTGCCGGCATGTGCGATGCGGTTATTGTGGTAGAATCTAAAATAACAGGAGGCGCACTTATAACGGCAGAAATTGCGCATACATATAATAGAGATGTATTTGCTTTTCCGGGTAATGCCGAAACAGAATTTTCTGCCGGATGTAATATGCTAATTAAACGCAACAAGGCATCACTTATTGAAAATGCTGCTGACTTGCTATATGCTATGGGTTGGGAACAAACTGAAAACAAAAAACCAAAAAGCAATCAATTTGTTTTGCCTATCAATCTTTCAGACGATGAAAATCAAATTATCAATTTGATAAAAGACTCGCAACCCATTCATGTAGATGAAATTTGTAATAAACTACAATTAACACCGGGCAAAGCCTCAGGATTGTTATTGCAATTAGAATTTGGAAACCTAATTAAATCGTTACCAGGAAAACTTTATACTTTAAATTAAAAAATGAACGCAGATACTATTTTAAAAACAGATGTACATCAGGAACTTTCTTTTCTTGATAAATACACTAAAACAATAATTGATTTACTTGTAGAATACACGCCAAAATTAATTATGGCCGGTCTAGTTCTTGTATTAGGGTTTTGGCTTGTAAAAAAATTGGCTCGCATATCAGAAAAAGCTATGGTTCGTCGAGATTTAGATATCTCGTTAAGAACCTTTTTACGTAGCTTAATTGGTGTTGGGTTAAAAATTTTGTTGCTAATTACTGTAGCCGGAATGATTGGTATACAAACTACCTCATTAGTAACGGTGTTAGGTGCAGCAGGGTTGGCAGTGGGTTTGGCTTTGCAGGGTAGTTTATCAAACTTTGCAGGCGGAGTATTGGTGTTGGTTTTTAAACCTTTTAAAGTAGGCGATACCATAGAAGCATTAGGGCAAAAAGGATTGGTACAAGAAATTCAAATTTTTAATACCATTTTAATTACCGTTGATAATAAAACCATTATACTTCCTAATGGCTCTGTGTCGAATAACATTATTGTAAATCAAAGTCGAGAGGGCACTTTGCGAGGCACCTGTATTATAAATATTAGCAATGAATTTGATAGCGATATGGTTAAAAAAATAATTTTAGATATTATTCTAAAAGATAGTCGTATACTAATTGAAAACCACGCCCCTTCGGTTGTATGTATTAAAGCGGGTGGGGGAACTTATACATTGCAAGCATCTTTTTTTACTTCAGAAAAAGATAATGCTTCTGCTACCGCAGTCATTACTGAAAACATAAACAAAGAACTTGCTGGGAAAAAAATTGGAGAGCCTACACCTAAAATGATTGTTCAACAAGCATAAATAACAAATGAAAATAACAATAGTAGGTTGCGGTAACATGGGTTTAATTTATGCCCGTTCTTTTTTAAAATATAATATAGTTTCTAAAGACGATTTATTGTTGGTTGAAAAAAACAAAACCCGTAAAGAGGATTTAAAAAAACTGAATATTGGGTTGGTTGTTGTGCCTGATAACAAACTAGTTTCAGATAGTGATGTAGTTATTCTATCCGTTAAACCACAGGATTTTGTAGAACTAGCTGCCGATTTAAAAAAAGTGTTGAATGAAAAAACTATTCTGCTTAGCATTATGGCCGGAATAAATATTTCTTTTCTCCAACAAAAACTAAATCATCAAAAAATTGTCAGGGCTATGCCTAACTCCCCTGTAGAAATAGGAATGGGCATTACTGCATATAGTTTAAGTAAAACAATAACTATTGAACAAGCCCATAAAGTAGAGAACCTGCTGACCACTACAGGAAGGACTCTTTACATGGAGGATGAAAACTTGCTAGATGCCATTACTGCGCTTAGTGGTAGCGGACCCGCTTATTTCTTTTATTTTGTTCAACAACTTATCGAAGCAGGCAAAAAAATGGGCATGAACGAAGCTACTGCATCAATGTTGGTTAAACAAACTATGTTGGGTTCATTTCATTTAATTAATAATGCTGGCAAGCCTTTAGATGAATTAATAAAAGCAGTAGCATCTAAAGGTGGAACTACTGAGGCAGCATTAAGCACTTTTGCAAAGTATGATATGAATCAACACATACAGGAAGGTTTATTAAATGCAGAAAAGAGAGCTAAAGAATTAGCAGACCACGCAAGTAAAGTTTAACCAACAAATTAATTTCGTTAAAAAACCCTAACACTTAATTTAAAATAGATTAAACGGTTACATTTGCCGTTAAATAAACAATAAAACAACATAAAATGAAAACAATTTTTAAATTATTTGTAGCTGCATGCTTGGCTACATCTCTAATTACAACTACATCATGTGGTGGTAAAACAGAAAAACAATCAAACCCCGTGGTTGATAGTCTTTCTACCGATAATTCTAATCTTAAAGGTGAATTAAGTGAGAAAGAAGCTGCTTTACAAGATTTTGTAAATGGCTTTAACGATATACAAGCCAATTTAGATGAAATTAAATCAAAGGAAAAAATAGTTACAGGCGCTTCTCAAGGTGGCGATGTAAAAAGTAAGGAAGAGCAAATTAAACAAGATATCCAAAGTATCTACGATTTAATGGCTAAAAACAAATCACGTATTGCATCATTAAGCAAAAAACTTAAAACATCTAACACTAAAATAGATGGCTTAGAGAAAATGATTGCTGGTTTAGAAGCTCAGCTTAGCGAAAAAGAAGGTCAAATTACTGATCTGAAAAATCAATTAGAGCAAAAAAATATTGAGCTAAGCAACTTAACTACTAATTACACAAACCTTGAACAAGATAACCAAAGCAAAATACAACAACTTAATACTGCGTACTACATTATAGGTACAGGTAAAGAATTGAAAGCAGATGGTGTAACTGAAAAAGAAGGCGGCTTTATTGGTTTAGGTAAATCAATGGAAATTAAAAAAGATTTTAATAAAGATAAATTTACTAAAATAGACATAACCCAAGTTGTTAGCATTCCTTTGGGAGCTAAAAAAGTAAAAATCCTTACTAATCACCCAAGCAGTTCTTATAAATTGGTGGGCGAAAAACCGGTACAAAAAATCGATATCACTAACGCTACCGATTTTTGGGCTACTTCTAAATATTTAGTAATAGTTACTGAGTAATTTTTGTTGAAAGATATTTTTAAAAGGCCTTCGCATTCCGCGAGGGCTTTTTACTTTTACAGTTATTGAAAAATCTTCTCCAAATAGCACCAAGTATTTTTTCTAAACATGAGCTTGCTGCAAAGCATGCAGACTCTGTAGAAAGAAACGGAAATTACAATTTACTTGTTTTTCTTTTAATTTTTGTTTGTTGTGCGCTGGTTATATATGTTTACTTGCGTTTTTATAAAAAAACACTACAGGTTTTTTCGTCTATCGTAAGTTATAGTGCCTCACAGCAAGTACAAAGAGAGGGGCATTCTTTTATTAAATCATTTTCAATTTGCTTGTTTTTAATTTATATGGTTTGTGGCGGGCTTTTTTTTACGGATTTAAGTAATTATGAAGGTTGGTTTAAAAATGCTTCGGTTGAAATGATAAAAGTGATATCAATTATTTCGGTAGGAGTTTTAATTCTTTTTAAACGACTTTTAAATCAAGCGCTCGGGTCTATCATCAAAGAAAAAAATGCTACCGAAGATTTGTTTTTTCAATACGCATTTGGCATATATATAAGCGCATTAGTTATGCTTATTTGTTGCTTGTTGTTACATTACTCAAATATACCCCCTGCTTATTTATTTCCGGTAGGAATTAGCATTTTAGGGCTTGTTTATAGCATTAGGATAGTAAAAACCATGGTTTTTGGATATACTGTGTATGGTTTTTCGCTATTTCATTTAGTTTTGTATCTTTGCGCCGTTGAAATTATACCATTAGCTGTTTTTGTTAAAGTAATTGTAAATAGCTGATTGCTAAAAGGCTAACATAAATTTAAAGTATGGCAGTTAAAAAAAAGGCTATAAAAAAAGGTAAAATTACCGTTAAAAAAAGTAAGAAAACAGCCCGTAAGGCGTCAAAGCCAGCTGCTAAAAAAGCAACGACTAAAGCTAAAAAAACTCCGACCAAAAAAATTGTTTCCAAAAAAAAGAAACCGGTTGCAGTTAAAAAAATTACTTCTAAAAAGCCAGTTAAAAAAAACGTTAAGCCTGCAAAAAAAGTACTTGTAAAAAAACTAACTCCTAAAAAAGTAGAGAAAGTTGTTTTACCTAAACCAGTAAAAGAGCCTAAAATTGTTATTCCGCAAACCCCGCCTCAAGTTGTTTATCCTGATAAAAATGCCGTAAAAGCAAGGGTAAAAACACTTTTAATTTCTCAACCAAAGCCTGAGAATGAAAAAAACCCGTACCTAGAATTAGCTCGTAGACTAAATATTAAAGTTGATTTTAGACATTTTATTAAAATAGAAGGTATAACTTCAAAAGAATTCAGACAACAACGCATAAATTTAACCGAGCATAACGCTGTAATACTTACCAGCAGAAATGCCGTTGACCATTTTTTCAGAGTATGTGGCGAAATGCGCTACAATGTACCCGAAACCACTAAATATTTTTGTTTGAATGAGGCAACAGCTTATTATTTGCAAAAATATATTCAGTATCGTAAACGCAAAATATTTTTCGGAAACGGGACTATCTCCGATTTAGCTGAATCACTTCGTAAAAATAAAGAAGAGCATTTTTTACTGCCGGTGGCTGATGTGCATCGCGAAGAAAAAATAATCGACGTGCTTGATTTACTGAAACTACGCTATAAAAAAGCGGTTATTTACCGTACTATTAGTGCGGATTTAAGTGATTTAAGAGGTTCACTTAATTATGATGTATTAGTGTTCTTTACCCCTGCCGGAATTAAATCTTTAGCTAAAAATTTCCCTCATTTTAAACAAGGGGAGATTCGTATTGCTGCATTTGGTGCAGCTACTGCTGAGGCTTTACGTGCTCAAAAATTGCGTATAGATATTGCAGCACCAAACCCACAAACACCAAGTATGGTAATGGCTTTGGAAAACTACATTCGCGACGTAAACAAACGCTAATTTTTAATGCGCTTTACTTTTAAAAAAGAAGAGCGACTATACGGGCACGCTGCCCTGGAAAATGTTTATGAAAACGGTAGGCATTTACATGGCAACAATATTAAAATCCTTTTTCTTGAGGTTCCACAAAGTAATTTTCCTGTTTGCCGCGTAGTATTTTCTGTTCCAAAAAGGAATTTTAAAAAAGCGGTAGACCGTAATCTTATTAAACGAAGAATGCGCGAGGTTTATCGCAATCATAAACACATTTTATACGAGCATCTTGCCGAAAAACAAAAAAGCATACATATTTATCTTATGTACAGCTCTAAACAAATTATTTCTTTTGAGGAATTAAAGGAAAATGTGGTAGGGGCCTTGCAACTGTTAGCTAATAGAGTAAATTAAATATAAATCTTACCTTTATGGCAAGTAATTTTTATCATGACTAAAAGGCGTAAATTTTTTTTAGCAATAGGGCTTCCGGTTATTATTTCTGTAAGTATTATTTTGGCTGCATTTACCGAAGATTTATTTGAAGTAGCTAAAAACTTAGACATTTTTACTTCACTTTTTAAAGAAATAAATTTATATTATGTAGATGACACAAAGCCCGGCGAATTGATAAAAACGGCATCAGATGCTATGCTGAACTCGCTGGACCCATATACCGAATATTATACTGAAAATGATATCGAAGATTATAAAATAGTAACTACAGGGCAGTATGGTGGCATTGGTGCTGCCGTGCGCGAAATAAAAGATAAAGTACTAATTACGGAACCATATGAAAATTCTCCGGCATTAAAATCGGGGATAAAAGCAGGTGATGTTATCTTACAAATAAATGATATTGCTGTAAAAGGTAAAACATCTGATGAGATAAGTAAACTAATGAAAGGCCAATCGGGTACAGCGGTTAAGCTATTAATAGAAAGACCGGGAACTACAAAACCAATTGAATTTAATATTATAAGAGAAGACATTAAGGTAAAAGATGTGCCTTATTTTGGGATGATAGATAAAGAAATTGGCTACATAAAGCTTACCGGATTTACACCAACTGCTGCGGCAGAAGTTAAAGAGGCGTTTCTTAAACTTAAAAATGAAAACAATTGTAAAGCACTTATACTTGATTTGCGCGATAATCCGGGTGGATTGCTTACACAAGCAGTTGATATTGTAAATTTATTCGTAGAAAAAGGAACTGATGTGGCGGTTACTAAAGGTCGTGCTAAGGAGTGGACACAGGCTTTTAAAACAGTAAATAACCCTATTGATTTAACTATGCCTTTAGCTGTTGTGGTAGATAGAAATTCAGCTTCAGCTTCAGAAATTGTCTCAGGCTCATTACAAGATTTGGATAGGGCGATTATCATCGGTCAGCGTACTTATGGTAAGGGTTTAGTGCAACAAACCAAACCTCTTATTTACAATGCGCAATTAAAGGTTACCGTGGCAAAATATTATATCCCAAGCGGTAGATGTATTCAGGCCTTAGATTATTCGCACCGTAATAAAGATGGAAGTGTTGACCATGTTCCTGATTCGCTTATTACAGCTTTTAAAACTCGTAACGGAAGAATTGTATACGATGGCGCCGGTGTGTTACCCGATGTGCAAACCGAGCCACAAACCATGAGCGAAATTACATACGAGTTAATTGCTAAAAACTTAATTTTTGATTATGTAACCCAATACATAATTAAAAACCCAAAATTAAACGGAGACGCGCAAACTTTTACTATTAATGATAATGATTATAATGATTTTGTAACTTTTCTTAAAGACAAAGATTACAATTACAAAACCAATAGCGAAGAAGATTTAGAGTCATTAAAAAGAAGTGCTGAAAGCGATAAATATTTTACGGATATAGAAAACGAGTTTAATCAATTACAGAAAAAACTAATGGATAGAAAAAAAGATGACCTACAAAAGTTTAAACCTGAAATAAAACGCATGATAGAAGACGAAATTGTTTCTCGTTTTTACTTTTTAAGTGGAAGAGTTGCGGCTTCTATTAAATGGGATACAGATGTGCAGACTGCAATTAGCACATTAAGCAACGCTGATAAAACAAAAAGTATTTTAACTACCGTACAAAAAGCAACCAAACCTTTTAATCAAAATAAAAAGTTTTAGTGAAAAAAACCGGTTTGTTTTTCGGCTCGTTTAACCCAATTCATATTGGGCACTTGGCTTTAGCAAACTACATGGTTTCTTTTACCGATTTAGATGAAGTTTGGTTTGTTATCTCGCCACACAATCCGTTAAAAGATAAACAAAGTTTATTGGCTCAAAACCATAGGCTATATATGGTAAAACTGGCTGTAGAAAACCATCCTAAGTTTAAAGCCAGCGATATTGAGTTTAAACTTTCGCAACCATCGTATACTATAAACACCCTAACACATTTAAAAGAAAAGTATCCGAGGAAAAAATTTAGCCTTATTATGGGGATGGATAATTTGCAAAATTTCCATAAATGGAAAAACTACGAACAAATTTTAGATAAGCATTCAATTTACGTATATCCGCGTCAGTATAGCCATGCAGGTTCTTTTATAAACCACCTTAACATAAAAATTACAGAAGCTCCTGTAATGGAAATTTCGTCTTCTTTCATCCGTAAAGCCATCCTCGATAAAAAAGATGTAAGCTGTTTTATGCCCGAAAAAGTGGCGACTTACGTTAGCGAGATGAATTTTTATAAGAAGTAAATTTTACGTCTTAAATTGTTATTTTTGCGCCCATGAGTAATCAAGAAGATTTATTTAAAAACCTTATATCTCATTGTAAAGAGTACGGGTTTATTTTTCAGAGTAGTGAAATTTACGATGGACTAAGTGCTGTTTATGATTATGGGCAAAATGGTGTGTTGCTAAAAAACAACATTCGCCAATATTGGTGGCAAAGCATGGTGCAATTAAATGAAAACATTGTGGGCATTGATGCCGCAATTTTCATGCATCCAACAACATGGAAAGCAAGCGGACACGTAGATGCTTTTAGCGACCCGCTAATTGACAATAAAGACAGTAAAAAACGCTACCGTGCCGATGTGTTGATTGAAGAACACGTAGCTAAAATAGAGGCTAAAATTGAAAAGGAAGTTGAAAAAGCAGCTAAACGTTTTGAAGGCTTTGACGAAAAAATATTTCGTAGCACCAATGCCCGTGTTTTAGAGTATCAAAAAAATGTTGACGATATAAATGCACGCTTTAAAAAAGCATTAAACGAAAATGATTTAACTGAAGTAAAACAAATTATAGTTGATAGTGAAATTGTTTGTGCGGTTAGCGGAAGCAAAAACTGGACGGATGTTCGTCAATTTAACTTAATGTTTTCTACCCAACTTGGTTCTGTAGCTGGGGATAGTGATACTATTTATTTGCGCCCGGAAACGGCGCAAGGGATATTCGTAAACTTTTTAAATGTGCAAAAAACCGGACGCATGAAAATTCCGTTTGGTATTGCGCAAACAGGTAAAGCCTTTCGTAACGAAATTGTAGCTCGTCAGTTTATTTTCCGTATGCGCGAGTTTGAGCAAATGGAAATGCAATTTTTTATTCGCCCGGGCACCCAAAAAGAGTGGTACGAACATTGGAAGCAGATGCGCTTAAAATGGCATAATGCTTTGGGGATTGACGAAAAGAAAAAACGTTTTCACGACCACATTAAATTGGCACATTATGCTGATGCAGCTTGTGATATTGAATTTGAATTTCCATTTGGGTTTAAAGAATTAGAAGGAATTCATAGTCGTACCGATTTTGATTTACGTAACCATGAACAATTTTCAGGCAAAAAACAACAGTATTTCGACCCTGAATTAAACCAAAGTTATACTCCTTATGTAATTGAAACCTCTATAGGTTTAGATAGAATGTTTTTAGCTATCATGGCTTCTTCGTTAAAAGAAGAAAAACTAGAAGATGGATCGGAACGTGTAGTGTTATCAATTCCTGCCGCCTTAGCACCAATTAAAGTAGCTGTTTTCCCATTAATGGGAAAAGATGGCATGCCAGAAAAAGCGATGGAAATTATGAACATGCTGAAGCTTGATTATAATTGCTTGTACGAAGAAAAAGATAACATAGGCAAACGTTACCGCCGCCAAGATGCTATTGGTACACCTTATTGTATTACGGTAGACCAACAAAGTTTAGAAGACAACACAGTAACTATTCGCGATCGTGATAATATGAAACAAGACAGAGTTGCTATTGATGCTATACCTGCGCTTATAGCTGAAAAAGTTAGCTTAAAAAGCTTGTTGAAAAAACTGGCGTAGTCCCTAATTGGCTCTTATTGCATTTGTATTAAAGCGGTACCCTTTGCCGTGTATGTTTATAATCTCTAACGAGGGGTCATCCTTTAAGTACTTGCGTATTTTGGTGATGTAAACATCCATGCTTCGGCCACTAAAGTAATCGTCGTTGCCCCAAATGTTTTTTAAGGCCAATTCGCGAGGAAGTACATTATCTATATAAGCACATAATAAATGCAGTAATTCTGTTTCTTTAGGAGAAAGTTTTTGTTCGCCTTGTGGACCATATAATAAGCGTAGGTTGATGTCTAATTTATACTTACCAATAACAAAACTTGATTTATTTTCGATGTTTGCTTGTGTAAGCTGCGTTCTTTTTAAAATGGCATTTATTTTATAAATCAATAATTCAGAATCAAAAGGTTTGGTAATATAATCATCTGCACCGCACTGATAACCTGCCAATAAATCTTCTTTTAAAGATTTAGCGCTTAAAAACAGCAGAGGCATATCAGCTTTGTTTTGTTTTATTTCTTTTGCCAATTCAAAGCCATTCATATCAGGCATCATTATATCCAGCAAACAAATATCAAATACTTTTTTGTGGAAGGTTTTAAAGGCTTCAATTCCGTTTTTACACCAGCAAACATCAAAATCGTTCAGCTCTAAATAATTTTTCAGCAACTCACCAAAACCTTCATCGTCTTCGGCTAAAAGTATTTTGTGTTTTACTTTACTCATTAGGCAATTCAATTATAAACGTTGTTCCTATATCTAATTTCGACTCGGCTTTAATGGTTCCTTTATGTAATTGTATAATTTTATTTACAAAGCTTAAGCCTAGACCAAAGCCTTGTATGTTTGATTTTTTGTAATAATCAGAACGATAAAATTTTTCAAAAATACGCTGCAAATCTTTTTCTGCAACACCAATGCCTTTATCAGCTACTTCTATTTTTACAGATTGATTGTCTTTTGTAATAGTTATTTTTATCTCCGGATTTTCTTTAGAGAATTTTAAGGCATTATCAATCAAGTTAGAAAATACTTTATGCCATAAATCAGCATCACCTTTTATAATTATTTCTTTTGGTTCAAAATGTGTTTCAATGCTTGTTTTTTTATTTTCTAGTAAAAATTGCATTTCGCTTAAAGTTTGTTTACAGGTCTCAACTAAATCAAAAGGCTCGTTTTTAGCTTGGTAGTTATCCAGTAAAGCATTCATTAGTATTTGTTTCATATCCTCATGCAAACGAACACTCTGTTTTTTAATAGAAGAAGCCACTTTTTGTATTTGTGCGTCATCCATTTTAGCTTTTTTTCCTATCAGCATATCGGCGCCTAAAGAAATAGTGGCAAGGGGCGTTTTTAGTTCATGCGACATATGATTGATAAAATCATTCTTAACTTCTAGTAAATTTTTGTGTCTGATTAGCATACGAATGCTATAAATAAAAAGAAATAAAATAGCTGAAGTAAAAATAAGGGATAGCGTAAAAACCAACCAAACATTACCGTTTATGTAAGCAGCTTTTTCAGGAATAATAAGTACCAGACTAAGATTGCGCCCATATAAATCGTTTGGGTATAAACTTATTTTATAAGCCCCCCCACTGTCTGCAAAACCTTTACTGGTATAAAAAAGAGTACTATCTTTTTTATATAGTGCAAAATTAAAGGGGGCAAGTAAATGATTTTGTGCTAACTGTGTTGAAATAATTTTCTCTAACTCGGCGGGTTTTACAGAAACAGAATCGGGATTTCGTATTTGCATCATTTTTTCTATAATGATACCCACATTCTCTTTTTTATCATCTAGGATAACTAATTCGTTCTCAGAAAGAACAGGAGGTTCGGGCGCTTCAACTATAGCAATCGATTTATTTGACGGAGCAACGGGAGGAGTCGGAGGTGTGGCAGGTGTAGCGGGCAAATCAGGTAGTTCTGCCGCTGATGCAATTACAACGCTTTTACTTGATGTTTTCGTTCCATCTTTATTCTTTTCCATCTTTATTATAGTCTGAGTTTGTTTGCCCGCTCTTGCATCTACTCGTACTTCAATATTTTCACCTGATGAATATTTAATTATACGTTGTGTTGTATGGGAATTTTTTATAATACGAGTTCTTTTTTTTGGTTTTATAAGTGTATCGTATTTTATTTCGTTTCTAATAAAAGAAAAGTTTTCTTTCTCCTCAACTTGTTTCACAACTCCTTCTAAAGAAAGGTATACGGCTGCATTAAAGGCTTGTTCGTTTAATTGTAACGACCTGCGTATCCACCATGCCTGTATTACTATAATGCCAATCAGCATTACTGTAAATAAACCAATAACAGCAACAATGGTTTTGTTCTTCATCTGTAGCAAATGTAAAGCTATCACGGGTAGCTTCTTTAAACTTTAACTTTTCATTAACGTGTTTTAACCACACCTTAACTAAAGCAGGGTTCAACTCGCAATAGCTTTGTATCAATAAAAATAATTAAAATGAAAACAATAGCAAACAAAACAAAAATAGTACTGGCGCTTGCCATGCTTGCGTTAGGAGTAAACGCGCAAAATACTAAGATGAAAAAGGCTTGTATTAAAATGGTAAAAGAGGATAATGGCACGGTAACCAAAATAGATACTTGTGTAACAGCAGCTACCGATGCCGAGCTTCAACAAAAATTAGATGCTTTAGGTATAGCTGATATGCCCGAGTTGCCGGAGGTTCCAGCTGTGCCGTCTGTTTCGAGTACGCCTCCGGTAGCACCTACCCCACCGTCGTCTCCTAATGCAAGTGAAGGAGCACAACAGGTATCGGTTACCAAAACTATTATTATAGATGACGGTAACGATGATGCAAGTGGAAGTAGAAAAAAAGTGAAAGTGGTTTCTTCTAACGGAAAAGATGATCAGGTAATTGTAATGGATGAGAATGGAAAGATTATATCATCTGATGCAAATGGAACTTCAGCCAACGTAGTGATTAAGCATTTGAAAAAAGGAGAAAAGATGGATCCTGAAATGGAAAAAATATTAAAGGAAAATAATATTGATATAAAAAATGGTGGTGAGGGTAAACAAGTTATTATTAAAAACTCTAATGGAAAAGATGGGAAAACAAACAAAGATATAAAAGTGTATATATTTAAAAAAGTAGAAGTGCAAACACTTACCGATGCAGATAAAAAGCAATTGCCTCCGGATGTATCTAAAAGTATAGCAAAAGCAAATTTGTTTGATAATCTTAATATGGCACCAAACCCTACTGATGATGCCTGCAATATATCTTACACATCAAAAAGTAAAGAGCCTTTGCAAATAAAAGTATACGATGTAAATGGTAAAACAGTTTACACTGAAACCGATGCAAATGTAAACGAGCAAGTAAACAAAACGCTTTCATTGAAAAACTTGGGAGAAGGAACCTATTTTGTACACCTTGCTCAAGGAAAACAGTCGGAGATTCGTAAGATGGTTGTGGTTAAACAGTAAACTAATTATCCGATTTAATAAGGCATTTGGGCACGTTCCAAATGCCTTTTAATTTTTCGGAAGGAATGATTTGATTATTGCAATTTACATACAAACCTTGTGCGTTACGTTTTATGATGAAAACGCAACCGGCTTTTATTAGCCCAATAATTTTTTGTTTAATTTCTTCAACACTTAATTTTTTTACCTCATTGGCTAATGATAAAGCAATGTCGTTATTCTTTAAATCCATAACGGATGAAAGCGAATCGGATAACTCTCCATCCTCATCAAGTAAATGATTTAAAAATTGCTGATAATTAGCTTTTTCATGTGCCCTGCCAAGTTTGCGTAATTTTTTTGCTTTCACAAATTTGCTGAAATAAGCCATTGCAAATGTGTGTCTAAAAGCATCTAGCTTACCTCCGTTTTCAAAAGTATCCAATTGTTTTTGTTGTTTTACTTCTTTATAAACTGCATACATTTCTGCTTGGTGATTTTTTAATTTCACGGATGCAAATGGATGCCATATGGCCCAATATTTTTCGTATTTGCTTAAATTATGAAACGACTTGGTTTGTGCCAATATAGAAATTGGAAGAAGTGAAGCAAGTATATAAAGTAAAAAATAGGGAAGCTTCATTGTTTGGTAAAATTATCTGAAAATAAATGAATTTCTTCTATAAAAAATCAGAATAATTTTCTTCTTTTTGTCTCAATGAAATTTGGCCGATTAGAAAACATTGAAAACATCGATTTTAGCTTGCCTCCTGATCATATTGGCATTAAAAAAGTGCTTGGTAGTAAACGAAGCGAAAACATTGCTGCTTATGTAGGCACTGTAGTTTGGGCTGATGAGAATTTGGTAAAGAAAATATATCCTGATAGAGCAGGCTCTAAAAATTATGTGAAATATTATGGAAAACAATTTAACACAATTGAGTTAAATGCGACACACTATCGCATTCCCGATAAAGAAACCGTGAAGCGCTGGGCAGAAGCGGTTCCTGCTGATTTTAAATTTTGCCCTAAAGTGCACGAGTCTATTAGTCATACACAAAATATAAGTCAGTCTATTGAGTTAGCTCAAAATTTTAACGATACTATACAAGCCTTTGGAAATAAACTTGGAACTTCTTTTCTGCAATTGGCCCCTAGCTTTAGTACAAAAGGATTAAATTATTTATTAGATTTTTTAGATGGCAGCCCCATTAGAAAATTAGCTATAGAGCTGCGCCACGAAAGTTGGTTTGAAGAAGGAAATGAAGAATTTAAAACACTGTGTAATTATCTGTATAAAAACAACATCTCGCTTGTTATAACGGATGTAAGTGGCAGAAGAGATGTGTTGCACCAACGCCTAACCAATAAAACAGCCTTTATTCGTTTTGTGGCTAACGATTTGCATTCTACTGATTACATCCGTTTAAATGAATGGGTACAACGCCTTAACACTTGGATACAACAAGGATTAGAAGAATTTTATTTTTTTATCCATAGCCCAGATAAAGGTTTAACCCCCGAACTGGCTATTTATTTTATTAATAGAATGGATAAAGTAGCAGATCTAAAAATAAAACCACCTAAAATAAAAACTAATGAGGGTAGTCAACTTGATATGCTATAATCGTTGACCAATTTTTACAACCATTTGATTTTTCCAACTGGCAAAAGTGCCTTCAATAATTTTTTTGCGAGCCTCGCTTACCAACCACAAATAAAAAGTAAGGTTATGTACACTGGCAATTTGCAAGCCTAACATTTCATCGCAGGCAAATAAATGGCGTAAGTAAGCTTTGGTATATTGTGTATCGGCAAAGCAATCACTTTCAGCATCAATGGCAGAAAAATCACTTTTCCATTTCTCGTTCTTTATATTGATAATGCCATTGCGTGTAAATAACAAACCATGACGCGCATTACGTGTAGGCATCACACAATCCATCATATCAACCCCTAAAGCAATGCTTTCTAAAATATTCACTGGTGTGCCCACACCCATTAAATAACGTGGCTTATCTTTAGGTAAAATTTCACAAACCATATCCGTCATTTCATACATCATCTCGGCCGGCTCTCCAACCGATAAACCACCAATGGCATTTCCACTCAAATTTCTTGAAGCAATATATTCAGCAGATTGTTTACGCAAATCAGGATAAACACTTCCTTGTACAATTGGGAATAAACTTTGTTCATAACCATATTTATCAGAGGTGTTATTAAAACGTGCAATACAACGGTCGAGCCAACGATGTGTCATGTGCATAGATTTTCGTGCATAATCCAATTCGCAGGGGTAGGGTGTACACTCATCAAAAGCCATCATAATATCGGCGCCAATAGTGCGCTCAATGTCCATAACACGTTCCGGCGAAAACATATGTTTAGAGCCATCAATGTGCGATTTAAAGGTTGCACCCTCTTCTGTAATTTTTCGTTGTGCAGATAGCGAAAATACTTGGTAACCCCCGCTATCAGTAAGTATAGGTTTATCCCATCCGTTAAATTTGTGTAAGCCACCTGCTTTTTCAAGCACATCAATACCAGGACGTAAATACAAATGATAAGTGTTTCCTAAGATTATTTGAGCTTTAATATCATCTTTTAATTCGCGCTGATGAACAGTTTTAACTGTACCCGCCGTACCAACCGGCATAAAAATAGGCGTTTCAATAGTGCCGTGTGCCGTTTCAATAAGTCCTGCACGTGCTTTTGATGATGGGTCGTTGTGTTGTAAAGTAAATTTCAAACTTAAAATTGTTTAATGATTTCTGAATTAATTTCCTGTAAAGAGTGTAGTGTTACATCTGCAATGCAAAACTTTTTATTGTTTATATTGTGTTCTTCAGGAATGCCAATAACGTTCATTCCTGCCGCTTTTGCTGATATAATACCGTTTAATGAATCTTCTATAACTAGACAATCGTTTGGTTTTGTGTTAATGGCTTCAGCACATTTTAAAAATACTTCGGGGTGTGGTTTCCCATAAGTAAGGTGTTCGGCAGATTGTAGGTGTTTAAAATAACTTTCTATTTTTAAAACACTTAGCACACATTTAATTAGTTTTTCGGATGATGAAGTTGCTAATGCAATAAGCATTTTTTGTCCTGCAATAACATCTAATGATTGTTGCAAGCCTTTCATGGGTTTACCCTCTGCTGAAATTAATCCACACAAATGGTCTTCAATGTTTGTTCTTACAAGCTCTTCGTCTTTTGTAAATGGTGTTTTGTTGTTCCAAAAAGAAATTACTTGGTCTATGCGCATGCCTGTGGTGACGCGGCAATCGTTATCGGTAAACGGTAATCCGCTGGCATTAAAAACACGTATCATAGCACGTCTCCAAAGCGGCTCCGAGTCTATAATGACACCATCCATATCAAAAATAACCGCTTTAGGCATTGTTAATTACTTTGTTTAATTTTTGCAAAGGTAAAACAATTAATGTAGGCTGGGCTGCGTAACTTCGCGCCTATATGCCCATTATAGATTTTCAGAGTATTGGTTTTTGGTTGGTAGCTTGTTTTGCGCTGGTTGCTTTACATCAAATAGCGGTATATTTATTTTTGTATGGTAAAATCGCTTTTTATAAAGAAACTGAAGCATCCAAAAACACAGAGCAACCACCTGTTTCAGTAATTATATGCGCTAAAAACGAAGCAGATAATTTAACCGAATTCCTTCCTAAATTTTTAACTCAGGAGTATACTAAGTTTGAAGTAATTGTAGTAAACGATTGCAGCTATGATAATACTGATGATGTTTTAAGAGAGTATGCTAAAATTTTCCCTAACCTGCATATCATCACCATTAAAGAGGATGATTATTATAAGCATGGTAAAAAATTCGCCTTAATGGTTGGTATAAAAGGAGCGAAGTACGACCACCTTTTATTTACCGATGGAGATTGCTATCCAAAAAGCGAACACTGGATTAGTGAGATGGTGAAGGGCTACACATCAGGAAAAGAAATCGTAATAGGTTATGGGCCCTATCGTACAGAAAAAACCTTTTTAAACAAGCTTATTCGTTTTGATACATTTGCTATTGCCTTGCAATATTTATCCTTAGCAATAGATAATAAGGCTTATATGGGCGTGGGCAGAAATCTGTCGTACAAAAAAGAGTTGTTTTTTAAAAACAAAGGTTTTTCAACGCATTATCACATCAATTCGGGCGATGATGATTTATTTATCAATCAAAATGCCAATACAACCAATGCATCAGCAATTATAAGTAAAGATAGCCTTACATATTCTATTCCTGCTAAAAATTTCGATGAATGGAACCAGCAGAAAACCCGTCATTTAAGCACTTCTTCTATTTATAATCGTCGCTCAAAAAACCGTTTAGGTATCTTGTATTTGAGTAATTATCTTTTTTATTTTTTACTTATTCCCTCTTTTTTTATATTAGACCTGATAATTGTTACAGTAGCTCTTTTTTTAATTAAGAATACAATACAAATGATTGTGTATCAAAAAGCAGCCAAAAAGTTAGAAGAGAAAGATTTATTGGTGGGTTTTTTGGTATACGAGTTTTTATTACTATTCTTATACCCCATGTGGCATATGCAAAAGTTGTTTTCGAAAACGCGTAAATGGAAAACTTAGGAGAAGATAAGTTTTTTTCGAGCAAAGCACTTTATGATATAAAGTTGATTGAGCGTGCCTTAAAACAAGACGATCAAAAGGCTTATGCTGAGTTGATGAAACGATATTGGGAACCGGTTTACTTTATGTTGCTGCGCATGGTAAACAACAATAAAGATGATGCCGAAGATCTTACAATTGAAGCTTTTGGCAAAGCCTTTAAAAACTTAGAACAATATTCTACCAACTATGCTTTTAGTACTTGGTTATTTAAAATAGCTTCTAATAATGCTATTGATTTTTTGCGTAGAAATAAAGAGCATAAAGGGTTATTATCATTAAACAAATCAATTGATAATGATGGGGGAGAAGAACTTTCTGCACTTGTAAAAGGCACGGGTTTAGACCCAGAGGAAAGTGTTATCAGAAAACAAAACATTGAAAAAATACGCGCTATTATTGAAAAACTAAAACCCAATTACCGGGAGATAGTAGAGTTGTTTTATATTGAAGAATTAAGTAATGAAGAGATTGCTAAACGAGTTAACTTACCTTTAAGTACTGTTAAAACACGCCTTTTTAGAGCACGCGACCTTCTTCTTACAATTGTAAAGCGACAAAAAAACTTTTAATGGTGCAAGGCGCAGAAATTATCTTCCATTATTTTCCTTCTTTAAGCCAACAGCAAAAAGACCAGTTTATACAACTGGAAGCTTTATATAAAGAATGGAACGAAAAAATAAATGTCATTTCACGAAAAGATATCGAACAACTTTATTTGCATCATGTATTACATTCCTTAGGTATAGCAAAGGTTATGTCTTTTGTCGATAACACGCAGGTGCTTGATGTGGGTACGGGTGGTGGTTTCCCTGGTATTCCGTTAGCTATACTGTTTCCTAACTGCCAATTTCATTTAGTAGATTCTATTGGCAAAAAAATTACGGTAGTAAAAGAAGTAGCCACGGCACTTGGTTTAAAAAATGTAAGCACACAACAAATTCGTGCCGAGTTGCTTACAGCTAAATATGATTTTGTGGTTAGTCGTGCTGTAACGGAGCTAGTAACATTTACTACGTGGGTTCGCAAAAGCTTTTCCAATAATAATTTTAATGCTTTTAAAAACGGCTTGCTTTATTTAAAAGGCGGCGATTTAACCGAAGAGTTAAAGCCTTTTGGCAAGCATACCCAAGTGTATAATTTAAGCGACTATTTTAAAGAAGACTTTTTTGAAACTAAAAAAGTGGTTTATCTGCCGTCAGGAAAGATTAAATAATTTACTTCTTATTCTTTTTCTCTTCCCACATATTTAATAGTTCAACTACTAATGAAAAACCTAGGGCAGCATACACATAGCTTTTTTCAATTTCAAAACCTGTAAATGTTTTTATCGAATCTGCCAATAGTAATAAAGCAATTACTAATAAAAATGTGAGTGCCAGCATTTTTATACGTGGGTTTTTATTAATGAAGTTGGCAACTGCACCCGAAAACAAAACCATTACAGCCATGGCTGCAATAACAGCACTGCCCATAATAATTAAGTTTTTAGAAACTACAATAGCAGTTAAAATAGAATCGAAAGAAAAAACAATATCAATTAAAACAATTTGTAAAATAATGTTTGAAACACTTGTCTTTTTTGAATTGGATTTATGTTCAGCCTCTTCTCCATTAATTTTTTCTTGAATCTCCCCACATGTTTTGTATAACAAAAAGATACCTCCGCTAAAGAAAATTAAATCACGCAAAGTAATGCCATGATTTACTATGCTAAATAAAGGGGTTTGTTGCGACGATAAAAAACTAAGAGTAAATAAAAGGGCTATGCGTATAAAAACCGCTAACATCAAACCCGTTGTACGTGCCTGACCTCTTTGATTAGCCGGAAGCTTATCAGCAATAATGGCAATAAAAATAATGTTATCTACACCTAAAACAATTTCTAAGAGCGATAGGGTTAATAAACTAATCAGTCCCTGAACGGTAAAAAGATTAGCAAGCATGTCAGAAAAATTCATCATACAAATTTGTGAAAAAAAACCGTAGTAAAATTATACTGCTACATTATATTCTCTAAGCGTATCGTTTAAAGATGTTTTTAAATCGGTACTTTCTTTTCGTTTGCCAATAATTAAAGCGCATGGCACCTGAAACTCTCCTGCCGGAAATTTCTTTGTATATGAGCCTGGAATAACCACACTGCGTTCAGGCACAATGCCTTTCATTTCAATAGGTTCTTTACCTGTAACATCAATAATTTTTGTTGACTGTGTTAGGCAAACATTTGCACCTAATACAGCTTCCTTACAAACACGAACGCCTTCTACCACTATACAACGACTACCAATAAAACAATTGTCTTCTATTATAACAGGAGCTGCTTGCACAGGTTCAAGCACTCCGCCAATGCCAACACCACCACTTAAATGCACATTTTTACCTATTTGAGCACAACTGCCAACGGTTGCCCAAGTATCTACCATTGTGCCACTATCTACATAAGCACCTATATTTACATAACTTGGCATCATAATTACGCCACTTGCTAAATAAGCTCCATAGCGGGCTATTGCGTGTGGCACCACACGCACACCAAGCTGGGCGTAATTTTTTTTAAGTTGCATTTTATCATGAAACTCTAATGGGCCTATCTCAATAGTTTCCATTTTACGAATAGGGAAGTATAGAATAACCGCTTTTTTAACCCATTCATTTACTTGCCATTGCCCATTTTGCAGAGGTTCTGCCACCCGCAGTTTGCCTTTATCAAGATCTTCAATTACTTGGTTAATAGTACTTTGTACAGCTAAATCTTTTAAAAGTTCTCTGTTTTCCCAGACTTTTTCGATGAGTTTTTGTGGCATTGGATGGTGCGTTTACGCCTTGCAAGTTAAATAAATTATGTATATTTGTGCCTCCAAAAATGGTTTTGTAGCTCAACTGGATAGAGCATCTCACTACGGATGAGAAGGTTTGGGGTTCGACTCCCTACAAGACCACTGATTAAAAGGCCTAATTAACTTATAATATAGTTGTTAGGCTTTTTATTTTTAATATACAACATATAAATAAAGATGAAAATACTTAAAAAAACACTCAAATGGTTGGGCATTATTATCTTGTTATTAGTAGCCATAGGCGCTACTTTATACATGATTTATTTACGTCCCTTTATGCAAAAAATGAAGCAAACAAACGTGGTTAATTATGATAAAGAGCTTACTCTTGTTTTAGGTGGTGGGGGCAATAGTGGCATTTTAGTTTCAGACAGTTTGGTTATTGTTATTGATACAAAGATGGATGATGCAGCAGAACAATTATTTAAAACAGTAAAAGAACTGGCAGGAAATAAACCAATTTTGGTTGTAAACACACATTATCATCCCGACCACAGCACAGGTAATAGTTTTTATACAGGGCAAACTATTATTGCCGGTGGTAACTACACTAAGGAGTTTTGGATAAAAAACGCAGGAGAAAAAACACTTCCTACTCAGTGGTTGAAACATAGAATGGATATAAAAATGGGAGACGATACAGTAACACTTTTAAACCTAGCTAAACCAATACATACAGCAAGTGATATAGTGGTTTATTTACATAAAAGAAAAATGTTGTTTGGTGGAGATGTAATTTTGAACAAACAAGCACCTGCAATTTTTGGTGTTGCTGATTCTGATCCGGATGGTTATTTAGCTACGTTTGATATGTTACCCAAGTTATTCGATATTCAGAAAGTAATGCCTGGCCACGGTCCTATAGGAGGAATTGAAATCATAGATAATTTCAGACAATATTTTCTTGACATGAAAATGGCAGCGAACGACGTGTCTAAAAAAGACGAACTGGTTGCTAAGTATAAAGATTGGGGACAGATACCATTCCTTATGTCACCGGGCGCTACAATAAGTGCTTTTAAAAAGAAAGCAAATCAGAAATAATTATTTTTTAAATTTAGTTTCTGATAAAGTGTTTATAAAGCAAAATCTTCTTAATAATCTAAAATATTTATTAGTTATAAAACAAAAAAAATAAAGGCCATTTCAATTTTATTATTAGCTTTAAGGTAGGTGTATAAATTTGTTGGAACCTAAATATAAAAATGTAAATGAAAGCATATTGGGTTTATTTGGGATTAGGCATAGTTTTTGAAGTACTAGGCACTGTATGTATGAAATTTGCCGAAGGTTTTACAAAACTGTGGCCATCCGTTTTTGTATTTGTTTTTTATGCAATGAGTTTGGGTTTGTTAGTATTAGTGCTTGAAAAATTTGAAGTTAGTATAGCCTATGCTATATGGGCAAGTCTTGGTACGGCACTTATTGCCGTTATAGGCATTGTGTTTTTTAATGAACCTATATCGGTAACTAAAGTGATATCTATTTTATTAATTATTGCAGGTATTTTAGGATTAGAACTTTTCGATTAGATATGAAGAAAAACGTTTTTATTACGGGCTCAACCGGTTTTTTAGGTGGCGAATTATTGGTGGATCTATCCAAAAGAAGTGAGGTAGGTAAAATATATTGCTTAGTTCGTTCCAGCTCAAAAAGTAAGGCAGTTCAGCGATTGAAAAAAGTATTTGATTTTCATGGAGATTTGTTTGACCCTGATAAAATTATTCCCATACAAGGAGATTTAGCACAAGAAGATTTAACGAAAGTACTTTGCGAAAACAAGCTGCTTGAAGATGTAAACTATATTGTGCACTCTGCAGCTAACACGTCATTCTCTCCCATTTATGATAAAATGGTAGTAGATATAAATATACATGGTTTACAAAAAATTCTTTCCTGGAGTCAAAAATTGAAACATCTTGAAACATTTGTTTATGTTGGTACAGCAACCATTTGTGGTAAGGAAGCTACGCATAGGCTTATAAAAGAAGATGAATCACCTAATGTAAATACAGAGCATATTGTTAAGTACACCTATACAAAAATGCAAGGTGAAATAGAAGTAGCCAAATATTTGCCTAAAGAAAAAATATTAATTGTTCGTCCTTCTATTATATTGGGCGATAGCCGCCCTTGGGTTCCTCGTTCGTATGTTATTATGTGGACACTTGCAACTTTAAACTTTTTACGTCTTGTGCCTAGTAATGGAAAAATATTATTGGATATGGTTCCGGTTGATTATGTGTCGGATGCTATTATAAAATTAATGTTTGCAAAAAGAAAGCATTCGGTTTATCATATATCTTCGGGAGAAAAAGCGGCTACTACATCATTTGATATAGGTAACACTATTGAAAAAGCTTTTCCTGGCTTACCAAAATTTAATTTTGTGGGGTATGATATGTTGCGTGATATGAAATTGTGGTCGAAAAAGCGATTAAACAAAGACAGTAAACTAAACAATTATAAAGAATATTTAGATTACTGGAATAGTATAATGGAGAACACGGGTCAGTTAAGAATATTAATGGCCGGCCTCGACCCCTATATTGAGTTTATGGAATTAGGCCAGGTATTTGATAACTCACGACTTTTAGAAGAAGAAATTGGTGTTGTACAGCCTAAACCGGCACATCAGTATATTAAAAATTCTATCCACCTGCTAAAAGAAATTGATATTTTTGAGGCAGCACTTGAGCCATAATCTGAGGCTAATAAAAATCATCAAACAATTTTGGAACATAAAAATATCCTACTATATTAGTAGGATATTTAAAATAGTATGTTGCCAAAAAAATCAAAGTATGCTATAAAAGCATTAGTGTTTTTAGCTAAAAAGTACAAACAAAACAAGCCGGTTCGTATCAATGAAATTTCAGAAGCTGAAAAAATTCCTCGTAAATTTTTAGAAGCTATTTTACTTGAGCTTAGAAAAAACGGAATGCTGGGAAGTAGAATGGGAGCTAGTGGTGGCTACTATTTACTAAAACATCCTGAGGAAATTATGCTAAGTAATGTAATAAGGATTACAGGCGGCCCAATTGCTTTATTGCCTTGTGTTAGTTTAAATTTTTACGAACCATGTACGGAATGTTTACATGAAGATACTTGTGGTTTGCGTGATGTGGTTTTGCAAGTTCGCGAAGCCAGCATTAAAATATTATCTAAAACAAGCATTGAAGATATAATTTTACGTGAAAAAAAATTAGAAAAGAAAATGCAAAATCCCTCTACTATCAAGGGTAAGGTAAAATAAACTCCTACTATTCCTATAGGATATATGAAAATATTTTGATTTTTTCTTGTTTATGTAAAATTACTTGCATTACTTTGCGACGTAAAATTTTAAAAAGAATTTAATTATGACAACTTTTAAAATGTATATGTGTTGCATGCCTTTTCGAAAGAAGTGGATGGAATAGTAATATCATATATATTGATTTACAAAACCTTTCCGCTAACATGGAAAGGTTTTTTTTTGAACTCAAATCAAGTAATTTTTTGAAATAACAACATAAATAATAACTCATGCAAAGTTTTAGAACAGAATTAGAAAATATACAATCATCCTCAAAAGTTCTTATCGAGAAAGATATCATAGATCTCGATAAAAAAATACATGAGTTTAGGGAAGGTAAAATACACGAAGAAAAATTCCGCAGCTTGCGTTTAGCGCGTGGTGTATATGGACAGCGTCAACAAGGCGTACAAATGATTCGCATTAAATTACCTTTTGGTAAATTAAGTGTAAAACAGTTATTACGTATTGCAGATATAAGTGATGAGTATTCGAATGGAAATTTACACTTAACTACTCGTCAAGACATACAGATACACCATGTAAGTTTGGATAGAACCCCGGAGCTTTGGGCTAAGCTGGAACAAGATGATATTACATTGCGTGAGGCTTGTGGAAACACGGTTAGAAATATTACGGCATCTGCCGAGGCAGGCATCGACCCAAATGAACCGTTCGATGTTTCTCCGTATGCTTATGCTTTGTTCAACTATTTTTTACGTAAACCATTTTGCCAGGAGCTAGGCAGGAAAATAAAAATTGCTTTTTCGAACAACGAAAAAGATACGGCTTTTACTTATATACACGATTTGGGTTTTATTCCTAAAATTGAAAACAATCAAAGAGGGTTTAAAATATTGATTGGTGGAGGATTGGGAGCGCAACCTTTTTTGGCACAAACTGCTTTTGAATTTTTACATGAAGACAAAATAATTTCGTTTGTGGAAGCTAGTTTGCGCGTGTTTGACCGACATGGTGAAAGAGCCAGCAGACATAAAGCACGCTTAAAATATCTCATTAATAAAATTGGGGTGGAAGCATTTTTAAACTTTGTAAAGGAAGAGCAAAAGGCTTTATTGGTTAAGGAATTTAAAATTGACACAACGGTTAAGTTGAAACCTACCACACTGCGTTCTACTCAAAAAAAAGAAACAGCTATTGTAAACGAAGAAAAATATTTCAGATGGAAAAGCACAAACATATTTAAACAAAAACAAACTGGTTTATTTGGTGTTTATATTAAAATTCAGTTAGGAAATATTTCAAGTACTGATTCCAGAAAGTTAACCGAAGTTGTAAAAAAGTATGCTGATACTGAAGATATACGTATAACTATTAATCAAGGTTTTTTATTAAGGAATATTTATGAAAACGATTTACCTTTTATCTATAACGAACTTGATGAAATTAAATTAGCAATACCAGGCTTTGATTCCGTTGGAGATATAACATCTTGCCCAGGAACTGATACTTGTAATTTGGCTATTTCAAATAGCACCCATATTTCGGTTGCTTTAGAAGAAATTATTTATAATGAATTTCCTGATTTAGTTTACAACCACGATATAAAAATTAAAATAAGTGGTTGCATGAATTCTTGTGGGCAACATGGCTTAGCACAAATAGGCTTTCATGGTAGTTCGTTTAAAGTAGGCGCCAATGTAGTACCAGCATTACAGGTTTTGTTAGGTGGTGGAACTCTTGGTAATGGTGAAGGAAGAATATCCGATAAAGTAATTAAGGTTGCCAGCAAACGCGGTCCGGATGTGTTGCGTGTGTTATTTAATGATTTTGAGAAAAATGCGGTTGAAGGTGAGTATTTTAATAGTTACTATGATAAACAAGGCAAAGATTATTTCTACCAGTTATTAAAACCCTTAGCCGATAACTCTACTTTAAAAAATGAAGACTATATAGATTGGGGACAAGATGAAAAATTTGCTACGGCAATTGGAGTGGGAGAATGTGCCGGTGTAGTAATTGATTTGGTAGCAACCTTGTTTTTTGAGGCTGAAGAAAAACTTGCCTTTGCTGCTGAAGCCTTTGAAGATGAGGGATATGGAGATAGCATTTATTATAGTTATGCAGCTTTAATCAACGCAGCTAAGGCATTATTACTGGATAACCAAATTCATGTAAACACGCAACACGGTGTAATTGCAGATTTTGATAAATTATTTGAAACGGATAAACCATTTAGCTATAACACCACATTTAAAGAATTGGTTTTACAGATAAACAAAAATGAACCATCGAAAGAATTTGCAGAAATTTATTTCTCGCAAGCTGGTCAATTTGTAAATGAGGTAAAGCAATATAGAATAAAATCCAATAAAGAAGAAGGAATAGAAACTTTAAATTAAAATGAAAAAATACTACCCATATATAAAATTTGATGGTTGTTGTTGTGCTATGATAATGATATAACTGTATTTGATGTTTCGGCAAATGCAGTTTATTCCTAAGCCGAAACAATTCAAAAAAATAAATTAAATACAGTTATAAAAATGAAAACAGAAAAATATCCAAAACTAACTATAGCCGGTGCGGGCCCTGGCGATATAGAGCTAGTAACCATAAAAACTATAAAAGCATTGCAACAGGCCGATGTTGTTTTATATGATGCTTTAGTTAATAAAGAGCTTTTAAAATATGTACCCCTTGATGCGCTGGTGATTTATGTGGGAAAAAGAAATAAATATCATACTTACACCCAAGAACAAATTAATACGCTAATAGTAGATTTAGCCTTTACTCGTGGTCATGTAGTACGTTTAAAAGGCGGAGACCCATTTGTATTTGGCCGTGGGCAAGAAGAAAAAAAATATGCTGAGGCTTTTAATATAGAAACCGTTGTATTGCCGGGTATATCAAGCTCAATTGGTGTTCCGGCACTAAACGGAATTCCGGTTACACATCGTGGTGTGAGTGAAAGTTTTTGGGTGATAACTGGCACTACTAAAGAAAACAAATTATCGAAGGATGTTTTAGTATCCGCCAAAACAAATGCAACCGTAGTTATTTTAATGGGGCTTGCTAAGCTGAAAGAAATTACAGAAGTGTTTAAAGCAGCAGATAAAGAAGATACAGCTATTGCCATAATTCAAAATGGTTCATTACCGAATCAGGCAATTGCTTTTGGAACGATCGGGACTATTGTTGAGATAGCCGAACATGAAAATATAAAAGCACCTGCTGTAATAGTTATTGGCGATGTAGTAAAGCAACACGATGATTTTCCTGTGGCTCTATCTAACCTAAATTATTTGTTTAATTAAATTAATTCGTAAAAAAATTGAAACAAAAAAATGACATGAAAAACATTAAATTTATCTATATAGGTATAACATCTTTATTTATTAATAGAAGTGCATTATCACAAACTCAAATAGATTCAACAAAAAAAATAACAAAGCCTCTAATTTCTAATGATGGCATAAAGGTAAATTTTAGTGAAGATGGCAGCACTTGGGCTAAAATTAATTTTGCCGCCCAGTTGTGGGCTATAGACAATCACAACAACCCCGGTTCAACCGTAAATGGCGTAGCCGATAATAATTCTTATCAGGTGGCATTGCGCCGTGTTCGATTAAGGATTCAAGCACAGGTTACAAACAAAGTTTTTATTTACGGTCAAATTGCCTCGGATGGTATCAACAGTTTAACGGGAGGCAGGAGCGTGCCATTGCAATTTATAGACATGACAGTTGAATATAAACTGTTAGGTAAATATTTGAGTCTTGGTGGTGGTTTATCAGCTTGGGCAGGCCCTTCAAGATACTCAACCTCTAGCACGCCATCTATCTTAGGGTTAGATATACCTTCGTATCAGCAAGCAACGTCTAATGTAACAGATAATACCGCCCGTACGCCTGGGTTATATGCCAAAGGTAAATTGGGTAAATTAGATTATCGGGTGGCAGTTAACATTCCGTATCCAACTACCACTACTACTGCATGGACTAATACATTAACAGTAGCTTCAACTACAGTTAATCCGCAATTTAATGCTTCTACATTTGCCACAAATAAAATTCAGCCACAGGTGCAAGGTTATTTTATGTATCAGTTTTTAAATCAAGAATCTAATTTAACGCCAAACACGGTAGGTTCTTATTTAGGGCAAAGTAAAGTATTTAATATTGGTGCAGGTTTTCGCTATCAACAAAATGCTATGTGGCAAGCTGGATATAGTCAGGGAACAAACGCCGGCGGAACACAAATATACACTTTAAAAGATACAGTTAGAACAGCTATGTTTTTGTGGTCGATTGATTTGTTTTATGACACCCCACTAAATAAAGATAAGGGAAGTGCAATAACAATTTACGCTGCTTATTCAAATTACAACTTTGGCAGTAATTATATAAGAAATAACAACCCGTTAAACCCTACTACAACTGCATTTGCAAACCCGATAACTAGTGTTGGTAATTCAAAAGTTACTGGAAATTTTAATCCTGGCTTATCTTCGTTTAATGGTGCGGGCAACCAATTTCCTATGATAGGAACCGGAAGTATATATTATGTGCAAGCCGGATACTTGTTGCCAAAGTTTAAAGATGGCACACAATTGCAACCTTATGGACAAATTATGTATGCAGATTATCAAGCATTAAAAGGTGCCGATATTGTGTGGGATCTTGGGCTTAATTATTTGATTAAAGGACATAATGCAAAGTTTACACTTGATTATCAAAGCCGCCCAGTATATAACCTAAGCACAAGTGATTATAAAATTCATACAGTAAATACAGTTAGAAGAGGGCAAGTTGTACTGCAATATCAAATTTCTTTTTAAAAAATATTATATGACTATTATAACCGAAAATAATTTATATCCTGTTTTCTTAAAATTAGAGAACTTTAAACTACTTATTGTTGGAGGGGGCAAAGTTGCGCTCGAAAAAATAAACTCTGTACTAAAAAATAGCCCTAAGACAGAAATTACGTTGGTTTCAATAAGTGTAAATGAAGAAATAAAGCAGTTTGCAAAAAATTTCTCGAGCTTAAATATTATAGAACGCCCATTTCAAGAAAGTGATTTAAATAACACCGACTTTGTTATTGTTGCCGTTAACGATAAAGAAATAAGCGCTTCTATAAAAAAACTGGCAGCAGAAAGAAAAATAATAACCAATGTAGCCGATACTCCCGAGCAGTGTGATTTTTATTTAGGTTCAATTGTACAAAAGGGAGATGTAAAAATTGCTATATCTACCAATGGGAAATCTCCTACCCTAGCAAAGCGTTTGCGCGAAACATTTGATGAGGCAATTCCGTATGAAATAAACGATTCAATTAGCAATCTTGTTAAAATCCGTAAAAACCTAAACGGCGATTTTAAAGAGAAAGTAAAACAGCTGAATGAAATTACTTCTGTACTGTCGGAACGAAAACCCAAAGAAAGAAAAAAATCAATAAGCACTAAGCGAATTATTGTTTACAGTTTAACCGCACCTGCTTTATTAATTGTTGGTTACTTACTTTCTATGTATCTGCCACCAAGTGTAATTGGAGGTTATGCAACACAAATTGCAGGCAGTATTGATTCTTCTATTTTGTTTTTCATTCTTGCTGGCTTTACCGCACAAATGATTGACGGTGCCTTAGGCATGGCATATGGTGTAACAGCTACAACATTTTTACTTTCTTCGGGAGTGCCACCGGCAGCATCAAGTGCAAGTGTTCACGCTTCCGAAATTTTCACCAGTGGTGTGTCTGGGTTAATGCATTTAAAATTTGGCAATGTTAATACTAAATTATTTCGCACACTTTTATTGCCGGGAATTTTAGGGGCTATTTTGGGTGCATTTGTGTTATCTAAGTTAGAAGGGTATAATTATATTATCAAACCTTTAGTGTCTTCTTACACTTTGTTCTTAGGATTGGTAATTATTTTTAAGGCTTTAAAAAAAGATAAAATACGCGAGCGCATAAAAAAAATATTTCCTTTAGCTTTAGTTGGCGGCTTTCTTGATTCAATTGGTGGTGGTGGTTGGGGGCCGGTTGTAACATCAACCTTAGTTGCCGGAGGAAGAAATGCACGATTTACAATTGGCTCTGTTAATTTGGCTGAATTTTTTGTTTCGTTAGCAAGCTCAATCACTTTTTTTACGTTTATTGGATTGACACATTGGAGCATCGTTGTTGGGTTAATTATTGGCGGTGTAATTGCTGCTCCGTTTGCTGCCTATTTATCCAATAGAATCCCAATAAAAAGCACCATGCTATTAGTAGGTATAGTGGTAATAATAACAAGTTTAAAACGATTATTTTTTTAGTATGATAACAACAGACATTACAATTATTGGAGCGGGTCCTGTAGGGTTATTCGCCATATTTGAAGCAGGTTTATTAAAACTTCGCTGTCATTTAATTGATTTTCTTCCGCAAGCAGGCGGTCAACTTTCAGAGATATATCCTAAAAAACCAATTTACGATATACCGGGTTATCCAACGGTGATGGCGCAGGAATTGGTTGATAATCTTTTGAAACAGGCAGAGCCTTTTAAACCAAGTTTTACATTTGGAGAACGAGTGGAAAAATTGGAAAAAATTGGCGAACGCGATTTTGTAGTTACCACTAATTTGGGCACAAAAATTAATTCAAGTGTAGTAGTTATTGCAGGTGGACTAGGTTGTTTCGAGCCACGTAAACCGGATACTATTGGCTTAACTGATTTCGAAAATGGTAAAGGTGTTAGTTATGTAGTGCTTGATCCTGAAAAATACCGCGATAAAAAAATTGTTATTGCGGGTGGGGGAGATAGTGCTTTAGACTGGACTATTTTCCTGGCTGACATAGCTAAAGAAATTACACTTGTTCACCGAAGTGAATCGTTTCGAGGAGCACCCGATTCTGTAAGTAAAGTTCAAAATCTGGCAAAAGAAAAGAAAATCAACCTTTTACTAAACACGCAACTAACCGAAGTGCAAGGTGGCAATCATTTAGAAAAAGTAATTGTAACTAATCTTAAAACAAATGAAACAAACACTATTGAAGCAGATAATGTAATTCCGCTTTTTGGATTAAGCCCTAAGTTAGGTCCAATTGAAGGCTGGGGCTTAAACATTGATAAAAGTGCGATTGAAGTTAACACAGATGATTATAGTACCAACGTACCCGGCATTTATGCTATTGGAGACATAAACACGTATAAAAACAAACTGAAATTAATTTTATGTGGATTTCATGAAGCGGCTTTAATGGCGCATAGCACCTATAAATACATAAATCCGGGAGTAAAATACACCATGAAATATACTACGGTAAACGGTGTAAATTCATTTTAAAATAAATTATCTTTATAGAATATAATGCAACAAAAAATCTCATTCATAAACGAACTACTAAAAAATAAATCTCCTGAAGAGGCTTTGCGTGCAATTGCAGCAAATTTTCAGGGCAAAGTTATTTTTTCAAGCAGTTTGGGTTATGAAGACCAAGTAATTACACACCTTATTTTTTCTAATAATTTGCCTATCACTATTTTTACTTTAGATACTGGTAGATTGTATAATGAAACTTATTCTGTTTTACAAAGTACATTGGAGCGATATAAAAAATCCATAAAAGTTTTTTATCCTCAAACGACTTTAATAGAAAATTTAGTATCGGAAAAAGGACCCATTAGTTTTTATGAATCGGTTGAGAATAGAAAAGAGTGTTGTTTTATTAGGAAAGTAGAGCCTTTAAAAAGAGCCTTGCAAGGATACTCTATATGGATAACAGGTATACGGGCTGAACAATCGGAAGGGAGAAAGGATATTCCTTCGGTAGAGTGGGATGAAGCAAATAATATTATTAAATTTCATCCATTACTTAACTGGACTTTAGATGAAGTAAAACAATATATTGCTAAACATAATATCCCATATAACCCTTTGCACGATAAAGGTTTTATAAGCATTGGTTGTGCACCTTGTACAAGAGCAGTAAGAGTTGGAGAAGATTTTAGGGCCGGACGTTGGTGGTGGGAACAAAACAATAAAAAAGAATGTGGATTACATTCGAATTAATAAAACAGAGATGAGTAAACAGGATACAGATTATTTAGATGAGTTAGAGGCGGAAGCTATATACATTATGCGCGAAGTAGCAGGACAGTTTGAGCGTCCCGCACTTTTATTTAGCGGCGGAAAAGATAGTATTTGCTTGATTCATTTGGCATTAAAGGCATTTCGGCCGGGTAAATTCCCTTTTCCTTTAGTGCATATAGATACCGGACATAATTTTCCGGAGGCTTTAAAGTATAGAGATGATATGGTTCAATTAATAAATGAAAAATTAATTGTGCGTAAAGTTGAAGATACAATCAAGGTAAAAAAATTGCAGGATGCCAAAGGAAAATTTCCAAGCAGAAATGCTTTACAAACATATACATTGTTAGATGTAATTGAAGAATTTGAGTTTGATTCTTGTATAGGAGGGGCGCGTAGAGATGAAGAAAAAGCACGTGCTAAAGAACGTATTTTTTCTGTACGAGACGAGTTTGGGCAGTGGGACCCTAAAATGCAACGCCCAGAACTTTGGAATATTTATAACGGTAAAATAAATAAAGGAGAAAATGTGCGTGTGTTTCCTATAAGTAACTGGACAGAGTTGGATGTGTGGAATTACATTAAAAGAGAAAACATTCAACTGCCTTCTATTTATTTTACACACGAGCGCGAATGTGTAGTTACCGAAAGTGGTCAGTTGATGTCTAATTCAGAATATTTACAATTGGATGCGACTGATAAACTGGTTACAAAAAAAGTAAGATACCGTACCGTAGGTGATATGACTTGTACTGCGGCTATTGAAAGTGAGGCCTATAAAATTGATGATATAATTAACGAAATAAAAGAAGCTAAAATTAGCGAACGTGGTGCTACCAGAATGGATGATAAGATAAGCGAAGCTGCTATGGAAGACCGCAAAAAAGGAGGATATTTTTAATGGAACTATTAAGATTTTTTACAGCAGGTAATGTAGATGATGGCAAAAGCACGCTAATTGGGCGTTTGTTGTATGATAGTAACTCTATATCAACCGATATTATTGAAACGCTTACCAAACAAAGTAAAACAACAGGTGGCGATACTAAAATTGATTTGGCTTTATTAACCGATGGTTTGCGTGCAGAACGTGAACAAGGCATTACTATTGATGTTGCCTATAAATATTTTAGTACCAACAAACGTAAATTTATTATTGCCGATACACCGGGGCATATACAGTATACACGTAATATGTTTACCGGCGCATCTAATGCCAATTTGGCTATTATATTGGTGGATGCCCGAAACGGAATAACAGATCAAACAAAACGTCATTCAATCATCTCAGCTATTTTGGGTATACCACATGTTTTGGTGTGTATAAATAAAATGGATTTGGTTGATTATTCAGAAGCAACCTACAAACAAATAGAGGCTGACTACTTAACATTTGCCAAACAACTAAACTTAAAAGAAGTTTCTTTTATTCCGGCAAGTGCTTTAGCAGGAGATAATGTGGTTGCCAAATCAGAGAAAATGCTTTGGTACAAAGGCAAACCTTTGTTGGAATTTTTAGAGACAACAGAAATTGCTGAACTGAAAAAAACAGAAGCATCTCGTTTTCAGGTACAATATATAATTCGCCCACAAACTGATGAGTTACATGATTATCGTGGCTTTGCCGGTAGAGTAGTAAGTGGAGTTTACAAAAAAGGAGAACGAGTGGTGGTTTTACCATCGGGCATAGAAACGACGATAGATAAAATTGAAGTACACCAAAAAGAGGTTGAAATAGCCGAAACAAATACACCTGTTGTGTTGCATTTAAAAGATGATGTAGATGTTAGTCGTGGAAACAGTATTGTACCTATAGCGCACTTACCTAAAACAAATAAAGAACTTACTGCAACTATTTGCTGGATGGATAGTGCAGCATTTATACCCGGGCAAAAAATCCTGTTACAACAAAACAGTTTTCGTACCAAAGCAGTAGTAAAAGAGGTTATCAGTAAAATCGATATTCATTCTTTTGCAGCTTTAGAAAGTGATGGAAGCATGAAATTAAATGATATTTGCAAAGTGCTTATAAAAACAGCCGAACCTATTAGTTATGATAGTTATGTTGATAACCGTGGAAGCGGCGCATTTATTTTAATAAATGAAAACACAAATAACACTATTGCCGCCGGAACAATAGATTGATACATATTTTATGAAACACTTTAAAAAACATCATCCTGCAATTGTAAAAAAATTGCAAGCGGGCTTGGCTTCTGATAAAAAGTCCGGATTTAAAGATTTAAAAAAGTACATAGGCACGCAATATAATTTTATTGGACTTTCTGTTCCAAAACAAAGAGAGGTGTTTAAAGCTGCTTATGATTTTAATGCACTTACCTTAGATCGGCAATTAGAAATATGGAATGAGATTTGGTTGCACAGTAATTTATTTGAAGCCATGACACAGGCATTGTTTTTTGTTTCTCAAAATAGAAACGCCTTTAACACTAAAGAACTTTTTGCAACAACAAAAAATTGGGTTACTAAAATTGATAACTGGGCGCATTCGGATGGCTTGTCAGATATATTTTCTTACCTGCTTGAAAAAGATGCCACTATTGTTTATCCACAAATTAAAATGTGGAATAAGTCTGAAAACCCTTGGGAACGCAGGCAGTCTATAGTTGCTTTACTTGAGTATAGCAAAAAGCGTAAAAAAGTTTTGCCTGTAAATAAACTATTGCCTTTAATAAAACCTTTACTAGAAGACGAAAATTATTTTGTACAAAAGGGCATCGGATGGACTTTACGCGAAATAGGCAATATTTATCCTAAAGATACCTGGAGTTTTTTAGTAGAGCATCATGCAAAAATTACTGCGGTGGCCTTTAGTCCGGCAATTGAAAAATTATCTGCAAAGCAGAAAGAAGAATTAAAGGCACTAAGAAAAAGAAGTAGATAATTTATTTACAGTACATCTAACTTAATGCCCATAGCGAAAAGCAGAATAATGATGCCCCCCACAAGAATGCGGTACCAACCAAACAATTTAAAACCGTGTTTAGTAAGGAAGTTGATGAATAACCTAATGGCAAGTAGCGCTACTATAAAGGCAACCACATTTCCAATAGCCAAAAGTTTTATTTGGTCAGATGATGGCATGCCATTATGCTTATAAAAATCAAGTAATTTTTTTCCGGTGGCAGCAACCATAGTTGGCACAGCTAAAAAGAAAGAAAATTCTGCTGCTGCTTTGCGGGTTAATTTTTGTGATAATCCACCAACAATAGTAGCCCCACTTCTTGAAACACCTGGAATTAAGGCGATACACTGAAATAAACCGATTTTAAGCGCCTGCATATAACTTACATCATCTGTAGATTCAATTTTCTCTTCGGTAAACCATTTATCAATAAATAAGAAAATAATCCCACCTAAAAACAAGGCAATGCCAACGCCAAGGGGGCTTTCTAATAAACTATCAATAACATCACCCAACAAAACCCCAAAAATGGCAGCAGGTATAAAGGCTACAAAAAGCTTAAAGTAAAAGTTAACCGATTGAAAAAATCGTTTAAAATACATAACCACCACAGCGGCTATGGCACCCAGTTGTATGGCAACTGTAAACAGTTTTACAAAGTCGGTAACCTGCATGCCCATTAAACCAGTGGCAATTATCATATGTCCGGTGCTTGATACAGGTAAAAACTCCGTAAGCCCTTCTACAATGGCTAAAACAATGGCATGTAATAAATCCATATTATTTTACTGATTTAGAACGACGCATAATGGCCACCATAATGGTTGCAAAGCCCGCCAAGCAAACTAAAGGCGCTAAAGTAATGCGCCTGAAACTAAAAATTTCGGGGTTAAAAACATTAGGGTCTTCGCTACCGCCGCCCATCATTAACAGGTACCCAAGCACAATAAGTGCAACGCCTGCAACAAAAAATTTGTAATTTTCTCTGGCAATGCCAAAGCGGTTATTTTCAGTGCTCATGTAAAAAAATTTAAGCAAATATAATAAAAACTTTAGGGTTTGGTTTTACCCTCAAAATTGTATCTTTGGTTTTTGATGAGCTTTTTATACCCCTCGTTTTTATTTGCCTTAGGCGCCCTATCAATTCCCATTATTGTTCACTTATTCAATTTCAGACGTTACAAAAAGGTTTATTTCACCAACGTACGTTTTTTAAAAGAAGTTCAGCAAGAAAGCAAATCCAAATCAACCTTAAAACGCTTGCTAATTTTAGCTTCCAGGTTACTGGCACTCACTTGTTTGGTGTTGGCATTTGCACAACCCTATATACCAAGTAACCATAATATCAAAAAAGGGGTGCGTACAATTATCATTTATATTGATAATTCCTTTAGCATGCAGGCAGCTAACAAAAACGGAAGTTTATTGGATGATGCCAAACGAAAAGCCAGAGAGCTTGTACAAGCTGCTTCTTCAAGCGATAAAATACAATTAATAAGTAATGATTTTTATGCCACATCGCATACGGTGTTAAGTAAGGAGCAGGCACTTGATGCTATTGATAAATTATCGATTTCTCCCTCTGTAAAAAGCTTGCAAGAAATTTACAGTCGCGCTGAAAGCAACACCGATAAGGATTTTAAAGACGCCGAGTTTTTTTTAATAAGCGATTTTCAAAAAAACAATGTAACTGATTTTAAATCTGATAGTTTGGCAGAAACTAATTTTGTTCTGCTTGAAAATGCACCTGCGCAAAATATTTTTATAGACAGTTGTTTTGTTGAGAGCCCATATTTTCAAGCTGGTATAAACCAAAAACTACACGTAAAAATTAAAAACTTATCAGATAAAGAAATTGAAAATGGCTCGTTAAAATTGTATTTAAACAATAAACAAGTTACACCAATAAGTTTTAAAGTTAATCCAAGCGCGGCTACGGACGCCTTAGTTAGCTTCACCTGCAAAGATACTGGGGTGCAACAGGGTAAGCTTATTGTAGAAGATTTTCCGGTAACGTTTGATGATACATTGTATTTTTCTTTCAGAGTTAACAACAAAATCCCTTGTTTAAACATCCATAAAAAAGACGAAAAATCAGATGTTTACTTACAAAGTCTTTTTAGCAACGATTCGTTATTTACTTACTACAATCAAACTGACCAAAGCATCGATTTTTCTTATTTCAATAAAAGTAATTTAATTGTTGTAAATGGCTTACAAACTATAAGCAGCGGTTTATCTCAGGAATTAAAGAAATATATTTCGGCAGGTGGCAGTGTGCTTGTTTTTCCATCAGATAATGCAGATAAAGATTCATACAATAGTTTCTTCAACTTGTTCAATCTACCAATTTTCACAGGAATTGATACGGCAACTTATCGCTTAGAAAGTAAAAATTTGCCTAAAGATTTATATGAAGGTGTATTTGAAAAAACACCCGAAAATATGGATATGCCAACCGTTCACGAACATTATATCACTAAAAGTAACACACGTAGCGGAGAAGAAGTTATTTTAAAATTAATTAACGGGCAACCATTTTTAAATCTGTATAAAAAAGGCAAAGGACGTTTATATGTTTGCACATCTGCTTTAGATGAGGAGAGCAGCAGTTTTGCAAAACACGCTTTATTTATTCCAACACTTATAAAAATAGCCATCCTTAGCAGGCCATCACCTCCCTTGTATTACTTTAGTGGTAAAAATGAAGCCATTGATGTAAGTAACGTAAAAACAAGCGGAGAAACTCCATTGCATATTTATTCAACCGAAAATAAAACAGATTTTATTCCTGAAATGAAAGTAACAGAGGATAATAAATTTCTTTTAACGCATGGTAACCCTGCTAATGCTAATAATTACTTTTTACAGCATAATAAAATTAATGTAGAAGGCCTAGCCTTTAATTACAACCGAAAAGAAAGTGATTTGGCTTGTTTCACCAAAAACGAATTAAGTGAAATGATTAAAAAAATGGATTGGAAACGCACACATATTATTGAGGCATCTGTTGGCAATATGCGGGCATCATTGGCTGAGATAGGTGGAGGAGTTCGTTTATGGAAACTTTTTGTTCTCTTAACTTTATTATTTTTAGGCATAGAAATTATTTTAATTAAATTTTTAAAATGAATTACTTAATTAAAAACGCAAAAGTGGTTGATGCTAATTCACCACACAACACTAAGCGAGTAGATATACTTGTAGAGCAAGGCACTATTACGCAAATAGGTGCAAATCTTAAGGCGGATAAAAATGTAATGGTTATAGAACAAGAAAATTTGCACGCATCATCAGGTTGGTTTGATATGCAGGCTAATTTTTGCGACCCCGGTTTTGAGCATAAAGAAGATTTGCAAAGTGGCATGCAGGCTGCTGCACAAGGTGGTTTTACAGGTGTTTGTGTTATGCCTGCTACTAATCCACCTCTACACAGTAAATCGCAAATTGAGTACGTAGTAAATGCTTGTAAAAATAATTTAGTTGATGTTTTTCCGACAGGATGTTTAACGCAAAATTCGGATGGAAAAGAAATGACCGAAATGTTTGATATGAAACGAGCGGGCGCCATTGCTTTTACCGATTATAAAAACTCTATAAAAGATTCCGGCTTATTGGTGCGCTTACTTCAATATGCTGAAAATACAAACAGCTTAATCATTACACATTGCGAAGATAAAGGACTTACCGGTGGTGGACAAATGAACGAAGGCGAAACAGCTACGCATTTGGGTTTAAAGGGCATCCCGGCTTTGGCTGAAGAGTTGATGGTACAACGAAATATAAATTTACTGGCTTATGCAGGAGGTAAAATGCATGTGCCAACTATTTCATCAAAACAAAGTGCAGATTATATTAAGCAGGCAAAAAATAAAAACCTAAACATTACTTCGGGTGTTGCTGCTCACCAATTATTATTAAATGATAGTACGCTTGTAGAGTTTGATACAAACTTAAAAGTTACTCCACCACTAAGGGATAAAAACGAAGTTGAAAATTTAAAACGCGCTGTTATAAACGATGCCATTGATGTAATTGTTAGCGATCATTGCCCGGAAGAAATTGAGAATAAGGATGTGGAGTTTGACCACGCTGCATTTGGCATCATAGCGTTAGAAACAGCTTATGCTGCGGCCAACACAGCCTTGTACGGAAAAATGGAACAAGAAAAGCTAATTGAAAAATTAAGCACAAACCCTCGCAAAATTTTAGGACTTGATATACCTGTTTTAAAAGTGGGAGAAAAAGCAAATATTACTTTATTTAACCCCGATGTTAAATGGGAGTTTATGCAAAAGCACATTGTTTCAAAAAGCAAAAACACACCCTTTATTAATTACAACTTTACCGGTAAGGCAGTTGCAGTAATTAATAATGGTAAAATGGTAATGTGTAAATAGTTTTTCTTCCTTAAATTTCGCTGATAAGCGTTTTCATTATCAGGGTCATTTTTGGCTCTTGAGTAGCCGCTACACGTTGTACATCTTCGTGTGTAGTTTTTTCAATTTTGCCCGGTACGCCTAAATCAGTACAAATACTAATAGCGAAACAAGGCAAGCCCATGTGGCGCGCAACAATTACTTCAGGCACTGTACTCATGCCCACAGCATCTCCACCAATGGCGTGTATGTAACCATACTCGGCAGGTGTTTCAAGTGTTGGGCCGGTTAAGCCAACATAAACACCTTCTGATACATGTATTTTATTGCGTACTGCAATTTCTTTAGCTTTTTTAATTAATGTTTTATCATAAGCCTCGCTCATTTCAGGAAAACGGGTGCCTAATTCGTTAATGTTTCTGCCAATTAATGGGTTTGGAAACAAATTGATATGATCATTTATAATCATAATCTCACCAACTTCAAACGAGTGATTAACTCCACCGCTGGCGTTAGATAAGAATAAGGTTTTGATACCTAAAAACTTCATTACGCGTACCGGAAAAGTCACTTCCTGCATGGTATAACCTTCGTAGTAATGAAAACGACCCTGCATGGCAACAATTTTTTTTCCGCCAAGGGTACCAAATATAAGTTTGCCGCTGTGGCCTTCAACTGTACTTAACGGAAAATTTGGTATGTTTTCATAAGCAATAGTATGTTCTATTTTAATTTCTTTTACTAAGCCGCCAAGCCCGGTGCCAAGTATAATGCCTATTTCGGGAGCAAAATTATTTGTTTGTTTAAGAATATTTGCTGTGGTGAATTTTATTTGCTCTAGCATATTTTAAAATCTGATTATTAAATTCTTCGGTTTTATTTTTAAAGTCTATTTCAATTGGGAGCACAAAAATAGAAACCTCTTTCAATTCATCAACAAAAGAAATTAACCTTGTGGCATCTTTTTCGGTTGTGATGATGATTTTGTTCTCGTTTTCTATCTTATTATAGGCTTCTTTTATTTGAGTAACGTCTTCGTTTGAAAAATGGTGATGGTCGGCAAAAGCCTTGTGTACAACATCTTCGGCATATTCTTTAACATATGTAAGCATGGGTTTTGGGTTTGCAATGCCCGTTACTAAAAGTACATTGCAGTTAAAAAGATGCATAGGAATATTTATGGTTTCTTTTTTATCATACAAATTATAAGGATGCCCATATTTTAGGTAAGAAAAGAAAAGATTTTGATACGGGCGCGAGTTTACTTCCTTCATAACACCCTTTAAATCAATAGGGGTGGCATATTCGGGGGTTTTGGTAACAATTACAATGTCGGCACGCAAATAACCTTTTTTAGACTCACGTAATCTCCCCGCAGGAAGTAATTCATCATTACAAAACAAATTATCATATTCTGTAAGTAAAATGTTTAAGCCACATTTTATTTTCCGGTGCTGAAAAGCATCATCCAGCACAATTATGTCGGCACTTTTTTGAGCAAGAATTTTTTTAACCCCTTTTACCCTGTTTTCGTCAACAGCTACAAAAACAGAGGGAAATTTTTGTTTTATCTGCAAGGGTTCGTCACCGCATTGGTCAGGCTTTGTATCTGTTTCTACTACAAAAAAACCTGACGTTTTTCTTTTATAGCCCCTGCTTAATGTGGCAACACTATGTTCTTTTTCTAATAATTTTAAAATATATTCGGTATGTGGAGTTTTGCCTGCGCCGCCCGCACAAAGGTTTCCAACGCAAATGGTTCTTGTTTCATCAAAGGTAGTTTGCTTAAAAATTTTAGTATCATATAAAGTGTTTCGCAGCCAAGTAACCCCGCCATAAATAAGCGAAAAAGGCCAAAGTAATATGCGAAGTAAACCGCTCAAAATAAATATTGTATAAACATAAAAAATATTTTTATTTTTAAGGGTTTTTATAGAAATAATCTGATGAATAACGAAAAAACCGAAATACCAAGTGCGGAAGAAATTGCGGCTAAACTTAGAGAAGAAGAGGCTAACGCAGAAGTAGATAAAACAACTGAAACTGATGACCAAGCCATAAAACAGCTGATAGAGTTGCTGGGCTCGCACAACAGTGAGCATAAAGATGCCGGACTGGAATTGCTTAAAAACGAAAAAAGTGTAGACTTTTTGATAGAAGCCATTGAACATACAGACCATAAAAATGAAAAAGCAATCCTTATTGCAGCTTGCTGGGAGAGTGGTTTAGACTTTAAAGGCCATGAAGCCTTTTTTGCCGACCTTGCTTTAGATTTAGATCTGTTCGTTTCGTTAGAAGCCATTACTGTTATAGATTCTATCGAATATATGGAGGTAGCTGCTATGAAAGAAATCCTTCAGAAATTAAACGATAAAAACATCACCAAACACCCTAATGAACCTATGTTAAGCGACTTAAAATTGGGTTTGGAAGAAAAAATAGCGGAAACCCCGTAACATACAATAAATACTATAAATTTGTCTTCCTTACATTTATGTCGTTAACCGAAAAAATACAGAGTGCTATACGCGATGTGCCCGATTTTCCTAAACCGGGTATCTTGTTTAAAGACATTACACCCATTTTTTTAGATGCAAAACTTTGCAGCGAAATTACAGATGCTTTTTGTCGTTCTTTTTCAAAAGCAAAGCCAGATGCTATAATTGGCATAGAAAGCCGTGGTTTTTTATTTGGTATGTTAATGGCAAGTTGGCTCAACATTCCATTTATAATGGTGCGCAAGGCTGGTAAACTGCCTAGTAAAACGGTAAGTCATGCTTATGATTTAGAGTACGGTAGCGCTATTATTGAGGTTCACGACGATGTAATTAAAAAAGGCTGGAACATAGTTATACACGATGATTTGCTTGCTACTGGTGGTACGGCCAGTGCAGCCGCAGAAATTGTAAAAAAATGCGGAGCTAACGTTGCAGGCTTTACTTTTGTGGTAGAACTTGATTTTTTAAAGGGGAAAGAAAAATTAATTAATTATTCAAATAATATACAATGTCTAGTACAGTACTAACCGAAAATGCAACAGGGATGAATTTTCATCTGTCTGAAAACCAAATTATGATTGCGGACATGATTCGCAAATTTGGTAAAGAACATATTACACCTCATTTTATGGAGTGGGACGAGTCTCAAGAATTTCCCATAGAAGTTTTTAAGAAATTAGGCGAACTTGGCTTAATGGGTGTTGTAGTGCCTACTGAATATGGTGGATCGGGTTTTGGTTATCACGAGTATGTAACAGCACTTATCGAAGTGTCTAAAATTTGTGGCTCTATTGGCTTATCAATGGCGGCACATAACTCACTTTGCACCAATCATATTTTAATGTTTGGTAACGAAGAACAAAAGAAAAAATATCTTCCAAAATTGGCAACTGCCGAGTGGATTGGTGCTTGGGGCTTAACCGAAACAGGCACAGGTTCTGATGCTGGTGGAATGAACACGGTGGCTGTAAAAGAAGGCGACCATTTTATAATTAATGGCAGCAAAAACTTTATTACACACGCTATAAGCGGAAACGTAGCGGTTGTTATTGTACGTACGGGTAAAAAAGGCGATAGTCATGGTATGACGGCTTTTGTAATTGAGAAAGGAACACCGGGGTTTAAATCGGGTAAAAAAGAAAATAAATTAGGCATGCGTGCCAGCGAAACAGCCGAGCTTATATTTGAAAATTGCAAAGTACACAAAGACCAAATGTTAGGTGTTGAAGGCGATGGTTTTGTGCAAGCTATGAAAGTGTTAGATGGTGGTCGTATATCTATTGCAGCTTTATCTTGCGGTATTGCGCGTGGTGCTTATGAAGCAGCACTTAAATACAGTAAAGAACGCGAGCAATTTGGAAAATCAATTTCTCAGTTTCAGGGCATTGCCTTTAAATTAGCTGATATGGCAACAGATGTAGAAGTATCTGAATTACTTACTTATCGTGCAGCTGATATGAAACAACGTGGAGAAAAAGTTACTAAAGAAAGTGCTTATGCAAAATATTATGCATCTGAGGCATCTGTACGTGTATCTACTGAAGGTGTACAAATTTTTGGTGGTTACGGTTATACAAAAGATTTTCCGGCAGAAAAATATTACCGCGATAGCAAACTTTGTACTATTGGCGAGGGTACCAGCGAAATTCAGAAACTGGTTATTGCAAGAGAATTACTGAAGTAATTCTATAAATTTAAAAAACAAAAAGCCGATTCTGAATAAGAATCGGCTTTTTTTATTGTTTTAATCGTGTTAAGCGTGCAAAATAAATGGTTAGTCTATTTTAATTGCGGAACAAAAATTTACGCTTTAATTTTACATTACAAGTAATTTAAAACAATAGAGAGGGAAATCAGATGAAGAAAGTTTTATACATTTTTGTTTTATTAATTTCGTTTAATATAAAGGCTCGTCAGTTAGAAGAAACTGTTAAACCTGCTGAATCGTTTCAAAGCAATAGGATTAGCAATGCCGATGTAAGTTTTCAGCTGCCTCGTTATATTTTTACATACACTAACACACGTGTAATTGTAAAATTTAACAATCCTAATAGCCTTAAATTAATAAACAATAATTATGAGCTTGATTTAATTGTAAACGGCACAAATCAAAAAGTGGTTTTTGATAACAATGGCACAGGTAATTTTTACTACATATTTAAAAACGATAACGCGTTGCAAATTTTAATTGAAGATGTTAATTATACGGTGCAGCCCTCTGTAATTTCTATTTGGTATATAATCAGTCCTTTGGTGGCAGTACTTTTGTTTTTTGCATATAGAGTTGTGTTGATGAGAAAAAACAAAACACCTAAATTGGTAGTTAAACGTAATTTAGAAACAGTAGTGCCGCAAACTAAATTGTACGAATCGACCTTAAGCGTTGTTAAAGTCAGAGAGTTAGAGGAAGAGGAACTTTAAGCCATAAGGCTTTGGTGTATCTTTATTATTTGTGGAATTAATAAATTCTCCTCGTTGTTTTCGAGTACCCAATCCGCTAATTTTATTTTTTCTTCTTCAGGCATTTGTTGAGCCATACGCTTGCTTATTTCTTCTTCACTAAATCCATCACGCAAAGCAACACGTTGTTTTCGTAAATTTATGTTTGAGGTAACAACCAATAATTTATCTATCGATGAAAGCAATTTTGCTTCAACCAACAAAGCAGATTCTTTAATAATGTATTTTTCATTTGCATGTGTTTTTGCAAAAGCATCAGAGTCTTTTTTTACCTCAGTGTGAATAATTGCATTTACTTGTTTCAACAACTCATTATCAGAAAATATTTTCTCGGAAATATGTTTTTTGTTTAAAGTTGTTGCACTAACATAAGCTTTTTTACCCAGCAGTTTTTCTATTTCTACTTTTATGTAGGGAACAAAATATAACTCTTTGGCCCGCTCATCAGAGTTATAGATTTTTACCCCAAGTATTTCAAAAACCTTTGCTACGGTACTTTTTCCGCTACCTATGCCGCCTGTTAAACCTACAATAATCATTTATGGCTTAAAATTACATATTTATACCCCTGTTTTCAAAGCTGATTTAAACAAAATTAAGCATTGTTTGCCGTTTAAAACTCGGTAAAATCTGTACTTTTGTAAAAAATTAAAATCATGTCAAAAGGAGTTTTTAAAGTGCCCACCCCATATAACGAACCCATTAAAAACTACGCTCCAAAAAGCGCAGAACGTGTTGAGTTGCAAGCTATGCTAAAGCACTTACGTTCGCAAGAGTTAGATATACCAATGTACATTGGCGGCAAAGAAGTTCGCAGTAACGATAAAATACGTTTAGCGCCTCCACATGATCATAAACATACACTAGGGCATTTTCATAAAAGCACTAAAGAACACGTGAAACAGGCTATAGATGCGGCCTTAGCCGCTAAGGAACAATGGGCTAATCTTAGCTGGGAACATCGTGCAAGTATATTTTTAAAAGCGGCTGAATTAATTGCAGGCCCTTACCGCGCTAAACTAAATGCGGCAACTATGCTGGGGCAAAGCAAAAATGCATTTCAGGCAGAGATTGATTCTGCTTGCGAGATTACCGATTTCTTACGCTTCAATGTTCATTTTATGACCGAAATTTATAATGAGCAACCGATATCTGGTCCCGGAGTTTGGAACAGATTAGAGTGGCGTCCGTTAGAAGGTTTTATATACGCATTAACCCCATTTAACTTTACAGCCATTGCCGGAAACTTACCTACATCATGTGCTATGATGGGCAACGTAGTAGTTTGGAAACCAAGTAACACACAGGTTTATGCTGCAAACGTGTTAATGGAAATTTTTACCGAAGCAGGTGTACCTGCGGGGGTTATTAATTTAATTTACCCAAGTGGACCAGATGCTGCTGAAATTGTATTTAATCATAAAGATTTTGCAGGCATACATTTTACCGGAAGTACTGAAGTGTTTCAAAATATTTGGCAAACTATAGGCAACAACATTCATAAATATAAATCGTACCCACGCATTGTTGGCGAAACAGGCGGTAAAGATTTTATTTTAGCTCACAAATCTGCACACGCAAATCAAGTGTCTACTGCCATTAGCAGAGGAGCATTTGAGTATCAAGGTCAAAAATGTTCGGCAGCGTCTCGCGCTTATATTCCTTCTAATTTATGGAACGAGGTAAAAAGTCTTTTAGTAGCTGATTTAAAATCAATGAAAATGGGCCCTACCGAAGATTTTACTAATTTTATTAATGCCGTTATTGATGAAAAAAGTTTTGATAAACTAACTAAATACATTGATGCTGCTAAGAAAGATAAAGATGCGGAAATTGTTGCCGGTGGTAATTATGATAAGAGCAAAGGATACTTTATTGAGCCTACTATTATTGTAACCAAAGATCCTAAATATGTTACCATGTGCGAAGAGTTATTTGGCCCGGTACTTACAATTTATGTGTACGACGAAAATAAATTTGAAGAAATGTGCGAAGTAGTTGATTCAACTTCTATTTATGCTTTAACGGGTGCTATTTTGGCGCAAGACCGTTACGCTATTGAACTGGCAACTAAAAAACTGGTAAACAGCGCAGGTAATTTTTATATTAACGATAAATGTACCGGTGCAGTAGTGGGTCAACAGCCATTTGGCGGCGCACGTGGTAGCGGTACAAACGATAAAGCAGGAGCAAAAATTAATTTACTACGTTGGGTAACTCCTCGTACAATTAAAGAAACTTTTGTTACGCCGACTGATTACCGTTATGCGTTTTTACAAGCAGACTAATTTTAGTCTATTGTAGCAATAACTTTTAACTCAATAGCAATAGGTGTTGGCAGGCAATTAATTTCAATAGTTGTTCTGCAAGGAGGGTTTTCTTTAAAATACTCCGCCCACAGTTTATTGTATTTAGTAAAGTCATCTTTCATATTGGTTAGAAAAACGGTTACATCTACTATTTTATTCCAACTGCTACCTGAGTCTTCTAAAATGTATTTAATGTTGCGAAACACACTGTGGCATTGCGCTTCAATGTCGTAAGAAACAATCGCTCCTTTTTCATCTAATTCTACTCCCGGTATTTTTTTGGTACCTCTTTCACGCGGACCAACCCCGCTTAAGAATAATAAATTACCAACTCTTTTTGCGTGCGGATATAAACCAACAGGCTCAGGTGCTTTAGATGAATCGATGCTTTTGTTTTCTGCGCTCATTTTATTTGTGTTGAGTAGCAAATATAAATTAAATCCATTTATTATTTCTTCTTCTCTTCTACTTTAATTCCATCACCCGATATTTTTACATGTGCTTCTTTTGAGTTTATCTCAATGCCATGTTTATTAATGTGAACCTGAGCATTGCTGTCGTTTATATTTATTGTATGTTCATGTACATCAACAGAGTCTTTATTATTCATTAACTCTTCTTTTGTGCAGCTTAAACAAGTCAATCCGTTTTCAGTCATTTTCCAGTACTTGCCACTCATTTCAGCATCACCAATGCCATTAACATTCTCAATATCATACCATTGGTATTTTAAGCTATTATCTAAATAAACAATTTTATTTTTAGGTAGTTTAATAAGCATATCCACTCCTTGATTTCTATACTTATCTGTGTTTACAAACGAAAAATAATTATCAAGCAATAAAACCGAGCCTTGCTGCGATGCGGTATAGTTAATGTTTTTTGCGCGCAACGAGGCTTCGGTTTTTTGCTTCCCTCCGGCTGTTTTAATCATGAACACAGAGACACTATCATTTTC